>Ga0160419_100080_pt1 | contig 63410 bp, 54 predicted proteins | sample CelAP2metagpilot_2_FD_108196 | JGI IMG/M metagenome (GOLD analysis project Ga0160419, IMG submission 108196) | Phycosphere-associated microbial communities from Cellana algal ponds in Kailua-Kona, Hawaii, USA - Cellana AP2-4-25 metagenome pilot ...
AAGGATCTGGGCATCTGCCTGTCGACGGGCGATGAGATCGGCGCGAGCCTGCCGGTGACCGCGCTGGTCGATCAGTTCTACAAGGATGTGCAAAAGCTCGGCGGCGGGCGGTGGGATACCTCCAGCCTGATCAAGCGTTTGAATGCTGTTGGGTAGAAGATGCAGGGCGCCTGTCCCCGCGGGGACAGGCGTTAACCTTCTGTTACTGACACAAAAACAAGGGGCTACGTGTCACTCTTGAAGTAAAATTAACCTAAGGCAGGCGCTTCAGGGGATGATGCGGGTGTATTTGGTGCCTTCCAGCGTCGCGCCGATGCGCAGGCCTGCGCGGCCAAAGACCGCCGCCAGCACCGGCGACAGGACGGTTGTGGTGTCCGCGCTCACGCTGTCGCCCTGATCGGAAATGACATATTCGACATCCGCCCCAGCCGCCCAGCCGGGCGAGCGGCGGAATTCTGTCAGCGCATCCTGGGTCATGAAGAACAGCACATGCGCATATTGCTGTGCACCGATCTGCAACCCGCCAGAGCCTTTGACGACGGAATAGTAATCAACCGAGACGCCATCAATGCGCAATGCGCCGCGTCCATATGCGCCGCCGAAGCCAAAGCCCGCTTCGGTGACCAACGGCATGACCAGCATGCCCGTTGCTTTCTGCGAAAGGGTTTGGGTGTTCGGATATTGGCGGTACATCTCTTCGAGAGTTGTATCAACGCGCGCGTCGATCAATTGGGACCCGCGGCTGCCGATGCCGTTGCCACATGCCGCCGTTACCCCAACGGTGGCCAGCGCGCCCATGGTAAAGACACGCCGTGAAAAATTCGGATTGCTCATTGTTTTGCCTGTGATTTATGTGCCGGTTTAAAGTGCTCGTGCCGGTTTGCCCGACTTGAGCGCTACCATAGGCGGTTTTCTGCGCCTTGTCATGCGGTTTGCTGAACTGGGCGAAATGGTGCTTCTGGACCGCACCACCGTGGGATGCTTTTTGCGGTGTCGTCGCGCTTGCATGCCGGGGCCGGGCGGACATTCAGGCAAATATCACTCCTCAGAAACCTCCAATAGATCGGACTTTCCGGCATGGGCGGCGACGGCTTGAAGCAAAGGCACCGGGTTGACCGGGGTGGATGAGGCAAACCACGATTGGTTTTCCTGTGCTCCATCAAAAACCCAGCTCAAATCTGCTATTTGTCCCATTTCCCAATCCGGAAACAGCCGCTCCTCCACCTCGCCCTCCGCAAGGATGAGAAAGTCGGTATGTCGGCGATCTTTTTGAATGCGCGCTACTTTTCGCATCAACGGCCCTTGGGGGCCTTCCAAGTATTGCGGAAACTGATCATCATAGGTGTGCAGAAAGCCGGTCAGTCCCTCTTCCCTATTGTTCCTGATGCTTTTCGCCAGAATATCGACAATGGTTTCCGTCTGAATTTTCCTGCGTGCTTTGCTGCGATACAAAAGAAAATGTGTGTTCATGAACGTTGCCTTTTTCACCGTCAGAAAGGGCTCTAGCGCCCAAAGCTTAACGCAAGAATAACCTCAGCGCAGTGGCGTGACGTACCCGTAGGGAAAGGCGCGGTCAGGTCCAGACAGGCAGGTGAAAACAGGGCGCTTGGGTGCCTGTCTCAGCAGGCCAGTGCAATCGGCGTGACACCGGTATCGGTCTTGGCCAGCGGCAGGGTGAACCAGAAATCGGTCTGGCCGCCGGGTTCGCTGTCAAACCCGATCTGGCCGCCCAGATGTTCGACAATCTGTTTGGAAATGCTCAACCCCAGCCCGGTGCCCCCGACCGCGCGCGTCATGGCGGATGCTGCCTGAGAGAAAGGTTTGAAGATCTTGTCGTGGAAACTTGGCGGGACGCCGTCGCCCTGATTGCTGATGCAGGTCCGCACCATGCCGTCGACGATCTTGACCTGCACCTCGACCTTGCCACCGGCATAGGAGAACTTGGCGGCATTCGACAGCAGGTTGGTGATCACCTGCGTCAGACGGGCGGGGTCCACGTCGCAGACCGTGGGCACCAGCGGCAGATCGGTAACGATATGAACGTTGTGGCTTTCGGCGTAGGGGCCGTTTTGCAGGGCGGATTTGGCGACAAGGCTTGCGACATTCTGCGGCTTGATGTCAAAGCGCAGCTTGCCCACGGAGAATTTCTCAAAATCGAGGATGTCATTGACCAGCTGGCTCAACCGTTCGCTGTTTTGCACCAAAATGCCCACCAGCTTTCTGGCGGGATCGGACAGGCTGTCCTGCTGGGTGGCAGACAGCAGTTTGAGCGCACCGAGGATCGAGGTGACGGGCGTGCGCAGCTCATGGCTGACACTGGCGATGAATTCGCTCTTGAGGTCCTGAAGGCGGCGGTGTTCGGTCAGATCGACGATCTGGGAGATGAAGTGCTTGGGGTCTCCGAATGAATCGCGCACCAGCACCATGCTCAACTGCGCCCAGACGATCTTGCCCGAGGCGTGGATGTAGCGCTTCTCGGTCTGGTAGACGTCCTGTTCCCCGGCCAGCATCGCCTCGAAGGCCTCAAGGTCCTGTCCAAGGTCGTCGGGATGAATCACGCTGCGCGGGTCCATGTTGACCAGATCGTCAAATCCCAGGATCGCACAGAAGGCGGCGTTCACTTCGGTCCAGCGGGCATCCAGGCCAAGGATCGCCTTGCCGATGGGCGCATTGTCAAAGGCGGAGCGGAACTGATCCACGCTTTCGTGCAGGGCGTGTTCGGCTTGTTTGCGTTCGGTGATGTCCTGCTGTGCGCCACACAGGCGGATGGCCTTGCCGTCCTTGTCCCGCTCAGCCACGGCGATGTCGGTCTTGATCCAACGCAGGGCGCTGCGGTCACGGGTATACATGCGGTATTCGCAACTGGCCCGGTCAAGGTTGTCTTCGAGACAGCCAACCACAGGGGCAAGAGCCGCCTCCAGATCTTCGGGGTGCACGCGGCCTCGCCATTCGGCCTGCACGTCGAGTGTCTCTTCCGGTGCGATCTCAAGCGCTTCGCGCCAGATGTCAGAGACAATCGCCTCATCCGCCAATACGTCGTATTCAAAGACCGCGATGTTGGCGCCCTGGATGGCGTTGCTGGCGCGGATGAGTTCGGCCTGGGTTGATCTTTCCACTGCGAGTTCGGCCTGCACATCGCGCAGGGCCAGACTGTAACAGGTATCCCCTTCCGGGGAGCGCCAGCTGGAGATGGTGGTGGCCACGGGGATGGTCGCCCCCATCAGGGTGGTTGCCGTCAGCCCGCGCGCAGGGGCTGAGCGCGGTTGCGCGGCCATGCGCGTTTTGATGTCATCAAGATCGGTGAAGGACAGTATCTGGAAGACGGGCAGCCCCGGAAACCCGGATTTCTCATAGCCAAAGAAGGCGCAAGCCGAGGGATTTGCCGTCAGGACATTCCCGTTTGCGTCAAGCGCGATCATGACAACTTCCGTTGCCTCGATCATCTGCTGATAGAAAGACTCGTTCATACCGCTCGATCTTTTTTGTCAAATCTACCTGTATACCGGCAGGCCGGACAACAATTACTTGCAGTTGTCCACTAAGATCGGACACCCCTATGACGATCATGAGGTCAAATTGGACGCGATTTCAGGAAATTAGCCAGAAACGAGGCGATTTACATTGTTTAACAGCGGGTTAACGCCCGGTTAACGATTTGGGTGGATCTACTGATTTGCAGTGAGAAGGCGCGCCGCAGCCGGGGCGAAATAGGTGAGAATCCCATCGCAGCCCGCGCGCTTGAACGCCATCAGGCTTTCCATCATCACCCGCTCTTCATCGATCCAGCCATTCTGCGCGGCGGCCTTGATCATCGAGAATTCGCCCGACACCTGATAGGCGAAGGTCGGCGCGCCGAAGGTGTCTTTCACCCGGCGGCAGATGTCGAGGTAGGGCAGGCCGGGTTTGACCATGACCATATCCGCGCCTTCGGCAAGGTCGCGGGCCACGAGACGGAGCGCTTCGTCCGAATTGGCGGGATCCATCTGGTAGGTTTTCTTGTCGCCCGTCAGGGCGGCAGAGGCCCCCACCGCATCGCGGAACGGGCCATAGAAGGCGGAGGCGTACTTCGCGGCATAGCTGAGGATCGTGACGTTCTGGTGGCCTGCGGCCTCAAGGGCAGCGCGGATCGCACCAATGCGGCCGTCCATCATGTCAGAGGGGCCGATGATGTCAGCACCGGCATCCGCCTGCGCGAGGGCCATCTTCACCAAAGCCTCCACCGTGCGGTCATTGACGATGATGCCGTCTTCGACAAATCCGTCATGGCCATTGATATTGTAGGTGTCCAGCGCCACGTCCGACATGATCGCCATATCGGGAAACGCCGCACGGATGGCGGCGATGGCGCGGTTGGCGTGGTTTTGCGGATCCCATGCGCCTGCGCAATCTTCTGTCCGTTCCTCGGGGCCTGTGTAGGGAAAGATGCACATCGCGCGGATGCCCAGGGCATGTGCCTCTGCGGCGGCTTGCACCACCTTATCGGCAGAACGGCGCATCACACCGGGCATGGAGGGGATGGGTTCTTCGATCCCTTCGCCGGAGCGCACGAACACGGGCCAGATCAGATCACCGACCTCCAGCGCGTTTTCCCGGACCAGACCGCGCAGGGCAGGCGTGGCGCGGGTGCGGCGCAGGCGTGTGGCGGGGAAGGGGGCGTGGATCGGCTGCATCAAAAATACCTCATCTGCGTGCCTGCTTGGCTTGCCATGAAAAATCTGACGCCTCAAGGGTATGAATTGCCAGAGCACTTGGGTATGACGCCCCCACTACCACCGCTAGAGGCTCCACTTGGACTGGTATCAGACCCTTTTCGAACTTATTGACATGCGATCCTTCTCGAACCTGTGGTTCTGGATTGTGCTGGCTGTACTGTGGTCCACCACCAGCCATTGGGTGCTGGGTGTGCCCTTTGACATGGTGCTGCGCGCGCGGCGTCAGGGCGATCAGGCGATGGTCGATCTGGAAGATCTGGTGCGGATCAATGTGAACCGCTTGCTCTATATCGGGCAGATGTCGGGGCTGTGGTTGCTGGGTTTTGGCTGTTTTGGCCTGACGATGCTGGTGCTGCTGGGGTTCGTCTACAAGAACGAGTTTGCGCAGGCGGTGTTCCTGCTGGGCTTTCCGCTGTCGCTGGTGGGGTTGCTGAGCCTGTCGACCGCGCGGCTGATCACGCAGGAAGGCGCGCAGGGAGAGGTGTTGTGCAAGCGATTGACGCGGCACCGGCTCTATACGCAGATCATCGGGATGCTGTCGATCTTCGTCACGGCGATCTGGGGCATGTATCAGAACTTGACCTTGGGCCCATTGGGTGGTTGACCGGGCGTCTGCCTGCCCCAAGTGAGACCTCATGACTGCTGCTGACAAGATAACCCTTTCCGGTGTGCCCGAAGGCTATGACGCCCGTGCGATCTTGGATGAAGTCGCGCGGCACGGCCCCTTGGTGCATGTGGCGCGCGATGACAAGCGCATGGCGGCGACGCAGGCGGCACTGCGGTTTTTCGCACCTGACATGCCTGTGGTGGTGTTTCCGGGCTGGGATTGTCTGCCCTATGATCGGGTGTCGCCCAATGCGGATGTCTGTGCGCAGCGCATGGCGACGCTGGCCGCGCTGGTGCACGGGATGCCGGAGCGGTTTGTCCTGCTGACCACGCTTAATGCCGCCACGCAGCGGGTGCCTGCGCGGTCGCTGTTGCGGGATGCGGCGTTTTCGGCGCGCGTGGGCAGCCGGATTGATGAAGGGGCGCTCAGGGCGTTTCTGGTGCGGATGGGCTTTGTGCAAAGCCCCACGGTGATGGAACCGGGCGATTATGCGATCCGGGGCGGGATTATTGACATCTATCCGCCCGGCGATCTGGGGCCGGTGCGGCTGGATCTGTTTGGCGACACGCTGGATGGCGCGCGCCGGTTTGACCCGGCGACGCAGCGCACGACGGAAAAGCTGGATCTGGTGGAACTGGCCCCTGTCAGCGAGGTGATACTGGACGAAGCCGCGGTGACGCGGTTCCGGCAGAATTACCGGATCGAGTTTGGCGCGGCGGGGACGGATGATCCGCTTTATGAAGCGATCTCTGCCGGGCGCAAGCATCAGGGGGCGGAGCATTGGCTGGCGTTTTTCCATGAGGAGATGGAGACGCTGTTTGACTATGTGCCGGGGGCCTCGGTCACGCTGGATGATCAGGTCACACCTTCGCGGCTGGCGCGGTGGGAGAGCATCGAGGATCAATACGAGACGCGGCGTCTGGCGATGGCGAACCGCAGCAAGATGGATACGGTTTACAAGCCAGCACCTCCGGCGGGTCTGTATCTGGATGATGCGGCATGGGAGACGGCAGTGACGGGGCACCGGGTGGTGCAGTTCACGCCATTGCCGCAGGCGACGGGGCCGGGGGTTCTGGATGCAGGTGCCCGGATCGGGCGGAACTTCGCGCCGGAGCGGCAGCAGGAATCGGTGAGCCTTTTCGGGGCCTTGGCGGCGCATGTTCAGGCAAAGCTTGAAAAAGGGCCGGTGGTGATTGCCAGCTACTCCGAAGGGGCGCGGGAGCGGCTGACGGGGTTGATTGAGGACGAGGGGCTGGCGGAGGCCATTCCGATCACCAATGCCACGCGGGTCGGCAAACGCGGTTTGCATCTGGCGGTCTGGGCGTTGGAGCATGGGTTTGAGGGGCCGTTTGGGGGCGGCTCCGCCTCAAGTAGCGAAGCGGTAGGCCAGAAGAGCACCCTGACGGTGATCTCCGAGCAGGATGTGCTGGGCGACAGGTTGATCCGCGCGCCCAAGCGCAAGCGGCGGGCGGAGAACTTCCTGACGGAAACGCAGAGCCTCACCCCCGGTGATCTGGTCGTGCATGTGGACCACGGGATCGGTCGCTATCACGGCATGGAAGTGGTGACGGCAGCGGGTGCGGCGCATGAGTGTCTGGTGCTGGAATATGCCGAGAAAGCAAAGCTGTACCTGCCGGTTGAGAACATTGAACTGCTGAGCAAATACGGCCACGACGAAGGGCTGCTGGACCGTCTGGGTGGCGGTGCGTGGCAGTCGAAGAAAGCCAAGCTCAAGGAACGCATCCGGGAGATGGCGGACAAGCTCATTCGCATCGCGGCGGAGCGTGCCTTGCGCCGCGCGCCCGTGCTGGAGCCGCCGCCGGGGATGTGGGACGCGTTTTCAGCGCGCTTCCCCTATCAGGAAACGGATGATCAGCTGCGCGCGATTGGCGAGGTGATTGATGATCTGACCTCTGGCAATCCGATGGACCGGCTGGTGTGCGGCGACGTGGGCTTTGGCAAGACCGAAGTGGCGATGCGCGCGGCTTTTGTGGCGGCGATGTCCGGTGTGCAGGTGGCGGTGATTGCGCCGACGACGCTGCTGGCGCGGCAGCACTACAAGTCCTTTGCCGAGCGGTTCCGGGGCTTTCCGATCGAGGTGCGGCAGTTGTCGCGCTTTGTCAGTGCCAAGGATGCCAATGCCACACGCGACGGGATGGCGAAGGGGACGGTGGATATTGTCATCGGCACCCATGCGTTGCTGGCAAAAGGCATTAAATTCAACAACCTCGGGCTGTTGGTGATTGATGAAGAGCAGCACTTTGGCGTGACGCACAAGGAACGGCTGAAGGCGCTGCGCACCGACATTCACGTGCTGACGCTGACGGCGACGCCAATCCCCCGGACCTTGCAACTCTCCCTGACGGGGGTGCGCGATCTGAGCATCATCGGGACGCCTCCGGTAGACCGGCTGGCGATCCGCACCTATGTGAGCGAATTTGATACCGTGACCCTGCGCGAAGCGTTGCTGCGGGAGCATTATCGCGGCGGGCAGTCGTTTTACGTGGTGCCGCGGATTTCGGACCTGCCGGAGATTGAAGCCTTCCTGAAGGATCAACTGCCGGAGCTGACCTATGTCGTGGCGAACGGGCAGATGGCGGCGGGGGAACTCGATGACCGGATGAACGCCTTTTATGATGGCAAGTTCGACATTCTGCTGGCGACCACGATTGTGGAATCAGGTCTGGATATTCCCACGGCGAACACGATGGTCATCCACCGGGCGGATATGTTCGGGCTGGCGCAATTGTATCAGATCCGGGGACGGGTGGGGCGCTCCAAGACGCGGGCCTATGCCTATCTGACCACAAAACCGCGCGCCAAGCTGACGGCAACGGCGGAGAAGCGGCTGCGGGTGTTGGGGTCTCTGGATACGTTGGGGGCGGGGTTCACGCTGGCCTCGCAAGACCTCGACATTCGCGGGGCGGGCAACCTGCTGGGCGAGGAACAATCGGGCCAGATGCGCGATGTGGGGTTTGAGCTGTATCAATCCATGCTGGAAGAGGCGATTGCCAAGATCAAGGCGGGGGAGATGGAAGGCCTGTCGATGGCGGATGAGCAATGGGCGCCGCAGATCAATCTGGGCGTGCCGGTGCTGATCCCGGAGGCCTATGTGCCGGATCTGGATGTGCGTTTGGGGCTCTATCGGCGGTTGTCAGGTCTGAGCACCAAGGTGGAGCTTGAGGGCTTCGCGGCGGAGTTGATTGACCGATTTGGCAAACTGCCGCGTGAGGTGAACACGCTGATGCTGGTGGTGCGGATCAAGGCGATGTGCAAGCGCGCGGGCATTGCCAAGCTGGATGGCGGGCCGAAGGGGGCGACGGTGCAGTTCCACAATGACAAGTTCGCCTCTCCCGAAGGGTTGGTGCAGTTCATTCAGGACCAGCGCGGGCTGGCCAAGGTGCGCGACAACAAGATCGTCGTGCGGCGGGACTGGAAGAAGGATGCCGACAAGATCAAAGGGGCGTTTGCGATTGCCCGTGATCTGGCGGAACATGTGATTGCCAAGGAGAAGGCGGCCAAGAAGAAATCCGCCTGAGCGCGCGTTATTCTGCCGCTTCGGGCTGGGGTTCATCATCCCGGCCCATCACCATCATCAGGCCAAAACCGACCGTCGCCATGATCAGGACCGCCACCATCAGCGGCATGATTGTGCCGTTGAAGAACAGCCCCACGGGCGAGGCGATGAGCGCGGCAAAGATGGTGGCCATGGAGCCGATGATGGAAGCCGCCATGCCGGCGATATGGCCCATTGGCTCCATCGCGATGGCGTTGAGATTGCCGAGCGTCAGACCGGCCTGAAAGAACAGGCAGGTCTGCCAGACGATGAACGCGCCAAAGCCGTAGGGCCGCGCGAGATCGCCCAGATTGAACACCAGCATCAGCGAGGTGATGAACACCTGCCAGCCCAGCATCGAACTGACCATGTGCCGCATCCCGAATTTCACCACCAGACGGGCGTTCACGAGGCTGGAGGTGCCCGCGACCACGGCGACTGCACCGAACCAATAGGGAAAACTGTCTGCCCGGTCATAGACGTGTTCATAGATCGGCTGCACCAGCATCAGCGTGGTAAAGAGCATTGCCATCGCCATGGTCTGGACCAGGATCGACAGCATCACGGTGCGGTTGCCGAACATCTCTGCCACAGCGGCAAACAACAGCGACCAGCGCAGCGGACGGCGGTCGGAAACGGCCAGCGTTTCCGGCAGGCGCACGGACATCCATATCACGGTGATGGCGGAGAACAGCATGAAGGCCAGAAAGATGCTGCGCCAGCCGGTCATGTTGATGATCACCATCCCCATCAGCGGCGCAAAGGCCGGCACCAGCGTGAAGATCAGCATCACCAGCGACACGATCCGCGCCATTTCGCGCCCTGCAAACAGGTCGCGCACAATGGCCACGGCGACGATCCGGGGGCCGGAGGCACCCAGCCCCTGCAACACGCGGGCAACCAGCAGCACCTCCAGCGACCAGCTGACATAGGCCAGAGCCGCGGAGGCGATATAGAGGATCGCGCTGAAGAAAATGATCCGCCGCCGCCCGAAGGCATCCGACAAGGGGCCCGCGATAAAGGTGCCGATGCCCATGCCCAGCACAAAGGCTGTCAGGATCAGCGGTGCCTGATTGACCATGTCGGGGGACAGCTCTGCCGCGATTTCGGGCAGGGCGGGCAGCATCGCGTCGAGCGAAAAGGCAATGGTGGCGAACATCATCGCGATCAAAGCGACAAACTCACCTCGCCCCATGCGGAAATTCGCTAACTTGTCGCTCACCCAAAACCCCCATTGCGGGTCACCCGGAGGTGACGCGCAAATAGGGTCTGGTTAACCTGTGGTAGAGTTCACAGCAACAGGCAATTTCGAGCAGATCAGTAAATTGCGACCTGAAGTGCCGGTGCGGCCCGTGTCAGCGGCATCGGCGGTTGGTCCGTATCAGACAGATCCAGCAGTCTAACAATATCGCGCAAACCATCAAGGCGGCCCCGCCATTCCCGGCCCATCGCCAGCGCGGAGACATTATAGTTCACGATATCAGTATGTTGCTGGTCAAGCGTCTCAAAGGGGATCACCCGCGACACAAAGCGGCAATGCTCCAGCATGGCACGGCGGTCGGTGTAGGGCACGGCACAGGGTTCGGCCTGATCGATGCAATAGGCGTCTGTGGCGCAGCCCACGATCAGCTCTTCGCACATGCCCGACAAATCGCGCAAAAGGCGAACGTGCTTTTGCGAGAACAGGTCAAAGCTGCCGTAGGTGAGCAGGATACGGTGGCGCAGGGCGGAGGTGACGATCATGCGAAACACTCGTCATGTGGCGTCAGATAGAGAGTGCAATCCTGCATCCACAGCGGCGTTGCCTGCGGGCTGCGGCGGTCCTTGACCCGCGTGTCACGCCGCGCATCTGCGCAGTGCAAAGCTGAAGGATTGGAAACAGAGGTGGGAGCACCTCCGTGAGGTGTTTGTGTATGTTCTGCCATGTGCCCGCTCAATTGGTTTGGAGTCTTTGCTCCGATTACCGATGAGCCTAGGCCAGCGATTCGCTCTATGCAAAAGGAATGTCACACAACGGCTACGGAGTATGGCCGAAGTGCCACAGCGCCTGCCGCGTCAGCCGGCCCCTGCCAGTTCCTCGATCACCTGTGTCCAGAGCGCGGGCGATTGTGCCCCCGGCACTGCATGTTTGCCCGCCACGATGAAAGTCGGCACAGAGCTCACCCCCATCTGGCGGCTGTGTGCATCGCGTTTGCGGATGTCTTCGGCATCGACATCCGTGCTCAGCAGCCGGGTGACAACGGCCGCGTCCATCTCGATGCTGTCGGCGATGTCGGCCAGCACCTCTGCATCGCCGATATCACGGGCATCCACAAAATAGGCATGAAACAGCGCGGCCACAGCGGCGGTCTGGCGTCCTTCGACCCCCGCCCAGTGGATCAGCCGGTGCGCGTTGAGCGTATTGGGCGTGCGCTGCATGGCTTCAAAATTGATGGTGAGGCCCGCTTTCTCCGCATGTTCGACGACCGGGGCGTAGGCACGCACGGCCCCTTCCTTGCCGCCGAATTTGCCTTCCAGATAGGCGCGCCGGTCCATGCCCTCGCGTGGCATGTCGGGGTTCAGCTGAAACGGGTGCCATTCGATCACGAAGGGATGGTCGGGGTGGTTCTGCAAAGCCACATCCAGATGCGCCTTGCCGATATAGCACCAGGGGCAGATCGGGTCGGACATGATATCGAGTTTGATGGGGTCGGGCATGGTCAGGCCTTATAGAGAGGTGCCAGCGCGCGGCGCTGCACCTTGCCGTTGGCCCCGGTTGGCAGGGCAGGCAGATGGACATAAAGGCGCGGTTGTTTGTACCGCGCCAGCTTGGTTTCGGCATAGCGGTGCAGCCCCGCGTCGTCCAGCGGTTGGGCGGCGGTATAGAACGCTGCGATAACGCAGGCGCCTCGTTTCACCTCCACCTCCGCCGCACCGATGCCGGTGAGGCCCGGAAAATCCGCCAGGGCGCTTTCCACTTCCAGCGGAGAGACCCGGAAGCCGCCTGCGTTCATCATGTCATCGTTGCGGCCGAGATAGGCGATCTGACCGTCGCTGTCCTGCACGGCGATGTCGCCGGTCAGGAACCAGTCGCCATCAAACCGCGCGGCGGTCTGGTCGGGATCGCCCAGATAGCCCAGCATCAGGCCGGGATCGGAGCGGTGCACCGCAATGGTGCCCGGCGTGCCTGCGGGCACCTGCGCGCCGCGCGTCCGCAAGCTCACGCGCCGTCCCGGCTGGATGCGCCCCAGTGCGCCGCTCTGCGCAGGCGCGTCTGGTGCGGCGGAGATGAACGTGGAGCATTCGGACATGCCGTAAGCCTCGAAAATCGCCGTGCCCGTGGCCGCGCGCCAGCCTGCGCGCACCGGATCGGCCAGCTTTTCGCCCGCGCTCAGCCCATGGCGCAGATGCGGCAGGTCAAACTGCGCGCGCCCTTTCAGCATCTGGCGGTAGACACCGGGGGCGGCTGCAAAGATCGTCGCTTCATGGGCCTTGAGCAGGGCTGGCAGATCCTGCGCTGCGGTGCCGGGGGCGGGGATGAGCGCGGTGGCACCACAGGTCCAGGGGTCCATCAACCCGGTGCCCAGCGTGTAGGTCCAGTTGAACGCACCTGCATGCAGCACCCGGTCGTCGGCCCGCAACCCATACCAGCCGTCAAACATCATCCCCCGTGCCCAGATCGCGCGATGCGCGTGCATCACCGCAGAGGGCGTGCCGGAGGTGCCGGAGGTATAGACGATATACCCCAGCCGCTCGGGATCGCCCATGTGCCAATCCGTGGGCGGCAGGGCGCGGAAAGCGCGCAGAGCCTCCAGCGGCAGGATGCGCGGATCCGCGGGGCAGGGCACATCCGGGTCTTGCAGGATCAGCGCCGGGTTCAGGCCGGGCAACAGCTTGGCCACCTCCGGCGCGGTCAACGCCGCAGCCGTGGGCACCGGCACCAGCCCCGCCGCAAGCGCGCCCAGATAGGCCAGTGGAAAATCAACCGTATTGCCAAGACGCAGCAGCACCCGGTCACCGGGGGACAGACCCGCGCTCAGCAACCCCGTTGCGGTGCCACGCACAGCAGCGGTCAGCGCGGCATAACGCCACCGCTCGGCCCGGTCAGGATGGAGCAGGCACAAGGCGGTCTTCTCAGGATCAGGAGCAGCGGCGGTCAGCACGTGGCGGGCCATGTTGAACGGCGCAGGGCAGGCGGGCCAGGAAGAGGTCGGCAGGGTCATGCCCCGTCGCTAGCGCAGGGGGCCAGACGTTGCAAGCCGGGGGCGGCGCGGGCTATAGCACCCCCATGACCAAAGATGCCCCCGTTTCGCTGATCGAAATCGCCCGTGCGGATGGCGATGCCGCCACAGCCCCCCCCGTTGATCTGGGCGCGCGCGTCCGCGAATTGCGCAAGGGCCGCCAATGGACACTGGAACAGGCGGCCAAACAGGCAGGGCTGGCGCGCTCCACCCTCAGCAAGATCGAAAACGGGCAGATGTCGCCCACCTATGACGCGCTGAAAAAGCTCGCTGTGGGTCTGGAAATCTCGGTGCCGCAGCTTTTCACGCCGCCTGCCCAGGACAAGGTCAATGGCCGCATGGCCGTGACCAAATCGGGCGAAGGCACCGCCAAGGCCACCACCACCTATGAACATGAATTGCTCGGCGACACGCTGCGCAAGAAACAGATGCTGCCCTACCGCGCCCGCATCCGCGCCCGCCGGATGGAGGAATTCGACGGCTGGGTGCGCCACGACGGCGAAGAATTCCTCTATGTCCTCACCGGCGTGATCGAACTCTACACTGAATTCTACGAACCGGTGGAACTGCGCCGCGGCGATAGCGCGTATTACGACGCGACCATGGGGCACAACGTCATCTCCACCTCCGCCGAAGACGCGACCATCCTCTGGGTCACCTCCCTCAGCTGACCACCCCCCCTCTTTTCTCTTCAAATATCCCGGGGTCTGGGGCTGGCCCCAGTTCCACCCTCACCACCGGGCACCTTCCGCAGAAAATGCGCGCCGGACGCAGCCCCCGGCACTGGTGACAGGGGCATATTGGGGTCTTGCGCGTTCAGCCCGCCGCGTTCCACCACCACATCTGCGGCATGAAATAGGGCCCGTCGCCGTAGATCGGCAGCACTTGCGGCACTTTCATGCGTGCGTCATGGGCAATCAGCCCTTCGTTGAACTGCCAGAACGGGATCACGTAGCGCCCCGCTGTCAGCACCCGGTCGAGCGCGCGGGTGGCGTCGGTGAAGTCTTGCGCACTGCGCGCAGCCAGCATCGCATCGATCAGCCCATCCACCACGGGCGAGGTGATCCCGATCAGATTGCCGGACCCTTCGGACGCGGCGGCCTCCGATCCCCAGTAGAACCGCTGCTCATTGCCGGGGCTCAGCGACAGGGCGCGGCGGAAGGCGGTCATGTCATAGTCAAACGCAGCCGTGCGGGCCACATATTGCGCATTGTCCACCGCTTCGACCTCTGCCGTGATCCCCAGCCGTTTGAGCGCCTGGATATAGAGGCTGGCGATCTTGTCGTGTTCGGTGTTGCCTTTGCTGAGCAGGATGCGGAAGGCCAGCGCTTTGCCATTGGCATCGCGCATGGTGCCATCTTCGGCGGTGTAGCCTGCCTCGGCCAAACGCGCCATTGCCGCGCGGATGCCGGCGCGGTTGCGCGCAGAGCCGTTGCCCACCGGCAGCCTGTAGCCCTCCAGCGTGCCGGGCAGCAGGTCTGCGGCATGGGGCGCCAGCAGGGCCGCCACACCGGCAGGCGCGGGGCCGGGCTGCATCGCAAGGGTGGAGTTGGAGAAATACGAGCTGATCCGGGGCAGGGCGCCGCCGGTCAAGGTCTCGTTGATGTATTCAAAGTTGAAGGCGGTGATCAGCGCATCCCGCACCCGCCAGTCGTCAAAAGGCGCGCGGCGGATGTTCATGGCGAAACCGGTCATGCCCGATGGTTTCTGGTGCGGGAAGGTGGATTTCACCACGCGGCCATCATCCACAGCGGGGAAGTCGTATTGGGTCTTCCAGGTCTCCGCGTTGAATTCGCGCACGGCAGAGATTTCGCCGGCCTTGAACGCCTCAAACAGCACCGAGGTGTCGCCGTAGAAGTCAATGCGGATCTCATCAAAATTGTAGGTGCCACGCCGGAAGGGCAGATCGGCACCCCAATAGTCGGGATTGCGGGTCAGGGTGACCTGACGGTTCGCTTCATACCCGGTGACGGTATAGGGGCCGGTGCCGAGGGGTATCTCAGCCAGCGGGGCGGCGGCGAAATCCTTGCCCTCCCATTGCGCTCTGGACAGGATCGGGCGCATGCCTGCGAGCAGGGCCAGTTCGCGGTTTTCGGTGTTGAAGGTCATCCGCACGCTGCGCGGGCCAACCGCTTCGATGCTTTCAATCTGACGGTAAAGCCCGTGATACCGCGGGTGCCCTTCGGTCCCCAGCACCTGATAGGAGAAGATCACGTCTTCTACCGTCACGGGAGACCCATCGGCGAATCGTGCCTCCGCCCGCAGGGTGAATTCCACCCACGCGCGATCTTCCGGCACCTCAATCGATTCGGCGAGCAACCCGTATAACGCGAAAGGCTCATCCCAGGAGCGGCCCATCAGGCTCTCGTGCGTAAAGAAGCGCAGCTGCCACGGCACGGTGCCTTTGCGCACAAACGGGTTGAGACTGTCGAAGCCGCCGGCGTTGCCAAGGGTGATCTTGCCCCCCTTGGGCGCTGCGGCATTTGCGTAGGGCAAGGACACAAAATCAGGGGGGAGTGCGGGCTCCCCATACATAGATATCCCGTGCCTGGGTTCTGCGGCTGCAAAGCCCGCGCAGAGAATCATCCACAGAATCACTGCAAAGCCCCGCACCATCTGGAAAAAATCCCTCACCATTTTCGCAACAATCCCCGACGCCCCTTTTTTTCTTAAGCCAATGCTTATCGGGGGTTTGAGGCCAGTTGCAACTTTTGACTTGGCGTAGGGCATTGAATTGCCTATAAAGGGGTCACTGCTCGATAGGTTTCTTGCCTGTATGAAACCTGCCTCAATAACTTAACGCCAGCTTCGTGCTGGCGTTTTTTTTTGGCAAGACGGGGGCGGGATGCCAGGCATTTGATCCGGCGTGTAGATTTTCTTGGCGCAGTTTTATGCACAAGCCGTTTTCTTTGCAGACGCGGCAAGGCATGATGCGCGCGCAGAATACCCTTCCCAAGGAGAACCCCATGGCTTTCACCGTCGATCTGTCCGGCAAAACCGCTGTCATCACCGGCTCCAACTCCGGCATCGGGTTGGGCATTGCACAGGAATTGGCGAAGGCTGGTGCGCATGTCGTGCTGAACTCCTTCACCGATCGCGCGGAGGACCACGCGCTGGCTGAGGAAATCGCCAGGGAGACCGGGGTCAAGGCGCGCTACATTCAGGCGGACATGTCCAAAGGCGATGAATGCCGCAGGTTGATTGAAGAGGCAGGGGTTTGTGACATCCTGATCAACAATGCCGGCATCCAGCATGTGGCCGGCATCCCTGATTTCCCGGTTGAGAAGTGGGATGCGATCATTGCGATCAACCTCAGTTCCGCCTTCCACACCACCGCCGTCGCCCTGCCGATGATGCGCAAGGCAGGCTGGGGCCGGGTGGTGAACATCGCCTCGGCCCATGGGTTGACGGCCTCGCCCTACAAATCCGCCTATATCGCGGCCAAACACGGGATTGTCGGTCTGACCAAGACCACAGCACTTGAGACGGCAGAAGAGCCGATCACCGCCAATACCATCTGTCCGGGATATGTGCTGACCCCGCTGGTGGAAAGCCAGATCCCCGACACGATGAAGGAATACGACATGAGCCGCGAGGAGGTGATCAAGAACGTCATGCTCAAGCGGCAGCCGTCCAAAGAATTCGCCACTGTTGAGCAGATGGGCGGCACCACGGCGTTCCTGTGCTCGGATGCGGCGGCACAGATCACCGGCACGGCGATCAGTGTCGATGGCGGATGGACAGCGCTTTGAGCAGGAAACCCAAGAAGACGCGCACCAAGCGCATCAATCTCGCCCTTCAGGGTGGCGGGGCGCATGGGGCGTTTACCTGGGGTGTGCTGGACCGGTTGTTGCAGGAGAATGAGGTCGAGATTGCCGGGATCTCCGGCACCTCAGCGGGGGCGTTGAATGGTGCCGCACTGAAGGCGGGTATGGTCAAAGGCGGCCGGGAAGGCGCGCGGGAGAACCTGGCATGGCTCTGGGAACAGGTGGCGGGCGTCAGTGATTTGCAGGTGGAGCGGTGGATGATGCCGCACGGCGTCGGCGCGCTGAGCCAGGCGATGGAGTATTCATGGCCGGTGATGATGGCCGATGCCGTGTCCAACATGACCTCGCCCTATGCGACGGGGCCGTTTTACCGCAATCCGCTTGAGGATATTGTGCGCAAGTTCGACTATGAAAAGGTCTGCAACAGCGTGGAGCCGTTGTTCTTTGTCTGCGCCACACGGGTGCGCAACGGCAAGATCCGGGTGTTTTCGGGCGATGAGATCGGGCCGGAGGCGCTGATGGCTTCGGCCTGTTTGCCCACACTTTTCCGCGCGGTTGAGATGTATGACGCGGAGACCAGGCAGACGGAGGCCTTCTGGGACGGAGGATACACCGGGAACCCCGCGCTTTTTCCGTTCTTCAGCAATGACTTGCCCGCCGATCTTGTGATCATCAACATCAACCCGCTGGAACGGTCCGACCTGCCGGTGACGCCCAAGCAGATCCAGAACCGGATCAATGAGATCAGCTTTAACAGCAGCCTGTTGCGCGAATTGCGCGCGATTGATTTTGTGCAGCGGTTGATTGAGGAAGGCACAGTGGACAGCGACCGGATGAACCGGGTGCGGGTGCATATGATCGCGGATGATGTGTTGATGGAGAAGTTGTCCGTGGCGACCAAGACGATCCCGAACCCCACGGTGATCGCCACGCTGCGCGACGCAGGAGAAGCCGCGGCAGAGCAGTTTCTGGCGGATGATTTCAAGCTGGTCGGTGAGAAAAGCAGCGTCGATCTGCGCGCGATGTTTGGATGAGGATCAGCGCGTAGGGTGCTGGTCTACTTGATCTTCTTGGTCTCGACCTGCGAGGTCATGTCGATCACCTCGCCGTTTTCTCCATCGGAAGGGTAGACAAGACCGGCCGAGATCACCAGCTTCGCTGCGTCTTCCACTGTCATGTCCAGCACCTTGACGTCATCACGCGGGAAAAACAGCAGAAAACCCGAAGTCGGGTTGGGCGTGGTGGGCAGAAACACACTGACCATGTCGCCGGAGGGATGCCCCTTTTCCGCGACTTCACCCTTGGTGTCGGTGGAGATGAACCCAAGCGCCCAGATGCCCTTGCGGGGGTATTCGATCAGGCAGGCGGTTTCAAAACTGCGTTCGGACTGGGCAAAGATCGTCTCCGAGATTTGTTTGATGCCGGAATAGATCGTGCGCACGACGGGTGTGCGTTCCACCAGACTTTCAGCAAAGCGGATCAGTGACCGGCCCAGCAGGCCCTTCGCCATCCAGCCCACGATGATGGTGAACATCAGGAAGATCACCACGCCCAGACCGCGCACGTTGATCTGCACGGCAGGGTCAAGGCCGAAGAAGTCCTGCAACATCCGGTCGGGGTGATAGTTGGCCGGGACCAGCGGCAGCACAAAGCCGTCGATCCATCCCACAACGGACCAGATCAGCCAGATTGTCAGACCCACGGGCGCAATGACCACCAGACCGGTCAGGAAGGAGGCACGCAGACGTGCCACCAGCGTCGGGCGTTTCGCCTCGGGCGTTTCGATGTCGAAAGGTGTGTTCATTCAGGCAGCAGCAACGATGGTTCTGTTAAGACATACGGCTTTTTCTTCAGAGTTACAGCTAGGGGCTTTCTAAGAAAGCTACAATGGCAAGTGCACGGTTTGACGGCATTTATGGGTGATCTGCCTTCAAAATGGGCGGCTGCCTCAGATCGTATTCGTTAATGAGGTGGCAATTTGCGCCGCAAGGCGGGCGTTGTTGCGCACCAGTGCGATGTTTGCCGTCAGGGAGCGGCCTTCGGTTAGCTCGAAGATGCGCTGGAGGAGGAAGGGGGTCACGCCCTTGCCGCTGACGCCTTGCGCATCGGCTTCGGCCTGCGCCTGTGCGATGATCGGGGCGAGGGTGGCGGCGGGGATTTCATCCGCACGCGGGATCGGGTTGGTGATCAACTGGCCACCGGGCAGGCCCATCTGCTGCCGGGTCTGATGGGCGCGGGCGATGGTATCAGGATCATCCATGCGCAAAGGCGCGATGAGGTCGGACGTCGCGCTCCAGAAGGCGGGCAGGCTGTCCTGGCCGTAAGCGATGACGGGAACGCCTTGGGTTTCAAGCACTTCCAGCGTTTTGGGAATGTCGAGGATGGCTTTGGCGCCGGCGGCCACCACAGTGACGGGGGTCTGGGCAAGCTCCATCAGGTCGGCGGAGATGTCGAAGCTGTCTTCGGCCCCTTTGTGCACGCCGCCGATGCCGCCGGTGGCGAAGACGTGGATGCCGGCGAGGTGGGCGGCGATCATGGTGGCGGCCACTGTCGTGGCCCCGGTGCCGCCTGTGGCAATGCAGGTGGCCATGTCGGCACGGCTGAGCTTGGCGACGTTTTGCGCCTGCGCCAATGCTTCAAGCTGGGCGTCCTCCAGCCCGATGTGCAGCGCGCCGTCGATCACGGCGATGGTGGCGGGCGTGGCCCCGGCGGCACGCACGTCGGCTTCGACCTGGCGCGCGACCTCAAGGTTTTGGGGATAGGGCATGCCATGGGTGATGATGGTGCTTTCGAGGGCGACCAGCGGTGTTTTTGTGCTGCGTGCTGTGGCGACTTCGGAGGAAAAGGTGAGGGGGATCATATGGTTGTGGCTCCGGAAACATAGAGAGCGGCAGCTTCGAGCGCGTCTTCAAGGGCCGCGTGGGGCGGCTGGCCCTTGCGCTCTGCCGCGATATGGGCGGCCATGAAGGTGTCACCCGCGCCGGTGATGCGCGCGACATGCACGGGCGGTGGCGATTGGGTGTGTTGGCCTGCCGCATCACCTGCGGTAGCGGGGTTGCCGCCATCGGTGACCACCGCGCGCACGGCCCCTTTGGCCAGCAGGGCCGTGACCGCTTCGGCGGACGTGGCGAAGGTTTCCTCGCAGAGCAGCCCTGCCTCTTCGAGGTTCACATAGAGCGTGCCCCGGCGGGCTTGCAGGAACGGGCTGAGCCGAAGCGCCTTGCCGGGGGAGGCAGGCGCGATGCGCAGATCTGCCTGAGCCAGCGCGGGGCTGCGGGCGATGTCGGACAACAGGTCGATGGTGAGGTTTCCATCCAGCGCAATCGCCCCGGTATAAGGGGCGGGCAGGGTGCCGTCGGACAGGGGGCGCATGATCTTGTCACCCGCCGCTTCGAGCGAATGGGCATCCGCGATGGCGGCAATGAGGCCGTTGGCCCCTTCGACAGCCATATACACATCCGTCGGCAGATCGTCGGAGCGGTAGATGTGATCGGTGATCAACCCCCGGCGGGCGCAGGCCTGTATCAGTTCATCGCCTTCCGCGTCACGGCCCACAGCGGACAAAAGCGCAGGCGTCAGGCCGAACCGGGCCAGTGCCATGCCGATGTTCAGCGCCACGCCACCGGGCAGGCGGGTGATGCGCCCCGGCATGTCGGAGCCCTGGCGCATTTTCGCCTCGGACCGGCCGATCACGTCCCACAGGACGGAGCCGATGCACAGGATATCAGGGGTCTGGGTCATGGCGCGCTTCTAGCCGCAGGGCGCGGGCGGGCGCAAGGTCAGCGGGCGGGGACGTTGAACGTGAGTGCGGCCCAAAGGGTTTCCCACAGAGGGTCGTCGGGGTTGGCGTCCGGATTGTCCGCCTTGCGCAGCACGACCGCGTCAAAGAGGTATTCATGGCCCGGTGTCACGGGGATGGTCGCGATGCCTTCGGCGTTGGTGCGGTGCAGGGTGATGGTGACCGTACCCTCAGGGCCGCGGTCGAAGACCTCAACCTGCGCATCCGCGCGGGGCTGGCCGTTGTAGGTGAGGGCGACTTTCATCTCACCTGTGAAGGTCGCCGCGTAAGGGTTTGTCAGCGCTGTGAATTCCGTGGCCATGCCGGCAGTTTGATCCGCACCTTCGCCAGCGCCCACCGCCATCAGCGCCTTGGCGTGGCGGGTGTAGCTTTCCTTGAACTTCTCCTGTGACCAGCCTGCGGCGATGTGATCGGCGGCGGCGTTTGGAAAATCCTTGTGGGCCGCGAATTTCAGAAACTTTTCCCAGTCGCGGTACGTAAGGCTGGATGAGGTGGTTTCATGCACAACCACGACCAACCCGTCTTTGGTGCCGTCGGGCAGGGTGAAGGCGGGTTTGTCGCCTGCACGCGGGGTCAGTTGTGTGACAGTGCCACCCGCAATCATCTCGAACCGGAGAGAGCGTTGATCGAAATAGGACAGGCTGCGGCCCTCGAACCCCTCGCCGTTGCGGAAATGGGCTTGTAGGTTGCCTCCTGATTCGACTTGATATTTCTCCGGCGCGATCCAGAATTCATGGGACAGCGCAGGGCTGGCGACAGCCAGCGCGGCAACACAAAAGAAACGGGCAAGAGACATGAAACAGATTTCCCTTCTAGGTATCGCAAAGCTGGTGGGTTTGGCCGTGTTGTCAAGCCTGCTGGCGGTCACGTTGGCGCGCGCCCATGAGGTGCAGCCGACAATCGGTGATTTGACGGTGGCGGAGGGTCAGGCGGAACTGGTGCTGGAGCTGAACCTTGAAGCGTTTCTTGCGGGGATTGATCTGGATGGGTTGGAGGACACCGATGATGCGGCAAACGCGGTGGGCTATGACGCGCTGCGCGCCCTGCCGGATGCGGAGATCATGGCGCGCGCGCCGGATCTGCTGGATGCGTGGAACGCGCTGCCGCTGTTGACGGTGGACGGGCAGGCTGTGGTGCTGCGCGGCGGAGAGATTTCCGTGCCCGAGCAGTTGTCGGAAGATCTGCCGCGCGTCACCCGTTGGCAGTTGCTGGGCGACGTGCCTGCCGGCGCAGCACAGGTGCAGGTGACATGGCCTGCGGGTGGCGGTGCGATGGTGCTGCGCCAGCAGGGGGTTGAAGCGCCGTTTACCGGATATCTGGATGGGGGAGATACCTCTGACCCGATTGCCCTTGCGGGTGGCGGCGCGCAGAGCGGCTGGGCCGCTTTTGCCAGCTATATTCCGGTTGGGTTCGATCACATTCTGCCAAAAGGTCTGGATCATATCCTGTTTGTGCTGGGGCTGTTTTTCCTGTCCACCAAGCTGGCACCGCTGTTGTGGCAGGTGTCTGCCTTTACGCTGGCGCATACGGTGACGCTGGCGCTGGGGGCACTGGGGCTGGTGAATGTGCCGGGCTCAATTGTGGAGCCGTTGATTGCGGCCTCGATCGTTTATGTGGCGGTAGAGAACATCTATCTGAGCCACCTCAGCCGGTGGCGGCCCTTTGTGATCTTTGGCTTTGGGCTGTTGCACGGGCTTGGATTTGCGTCGGTGCTGGGGGATTTTGGTCTGCCAGAGGCGCAGTTCATTCCGGCGCTGATCGGCTTCAACGTCGGCGTTGAGCTGGGCCAGTTGACGGTGATCGCCATGGCCGCGGTGCTGATCTGGGCTGCGGTGCGTGCAGCGAGCGGTGCGCAATTGCAGCCCGCCGAGGCGCCGGTGCGCGATTATGCGGTGACCTTCCGCGCGGTGTCGCTGGTGGGGTCGCTGCTGATTGCGGTGATCGGGGTCTGGTGGGTGATCGAGCGGGTGTTTCTTTAACCCATTGCCGTGATGAGTTTTTTCAACTCGGCGGCGGGCTCTTCGCTTTTCCAAAGCTCATCGCCCAAGCCAAAGAAATCGGTGTGCGGGGCGAGGCGGGTGATCATCGCTTCGTCCAGCAGACCTTCGGCCACCACGGGGACTTCGATCACCTGCGACCACCATTCAAAAAGCTCGGTTTCGGCAAAGCTGCCATCGTCCAGCGTGCCGGGGCGCACGGGCCCGAAGCTGACGTAGTCGGCCCCCGCTTCCCCTGCGGACATGCCATCATGGCGCGAGGGGCCGCAGAAGGCGCCGACGATGGCGTCGGGGCCGAGTTCCTTGCGGGCGTGGCGGACGGAGCGGGCCGCGTCAGAGAGGTGCACGCCATCAAGGCCGAGCCGTTCCACCATCAGCGTGTGATCTGCAATGACAAGCGCCACATCGCGGGCGTGGGTCACCTCGCGCAGGGCGTCGGCGGCACGGGCGATACGGTCTTCGTCGCGGGTGGCGAGGGCCAGACGGACGCAGGCGATGTCATGGGCATCGAGGATCCCGGCCAATGTGGCGGGGAAGGTGCTCAGTTCCACCTCGGGCGGGGTGATCAGGTAGATTTGCGGCTGCTCGGGGGTGTCCATGGGGGGCGTCCTTCGTCTTTGTGTTCCGGCTCTTAGCGGATGAAACTCCAAAAGGGAAATTTTAGACCTCCGGTGGGGTTTTTTTAACCATTTGGAAGCGGCGGTGAGGCTTGTGGGCCTACGGGGCGGCGCGTATGAGGCGGGTATGAGTGATATTGTGTCTTTGCCGGAAAGCCCGGCCTTTGTGCTGGTGCGGCCGCAGATGGGGGAGAACATCGGGGCGGCGGCAAGGGCGATGTGGAATTTCACGCTTGACCGGATGGTTGTGGTGGCGCCGCGCGATGGCTGGCCCAACCCGGCGGCGGTGGCGATGGCCTCGGGCGCGGGGCGGTTGCTGGATGAGGCGCGGCTGGTGGCGGATTTGCCGGAGGCGCTGGGGGACAGTGATTTCGTGTTTGCAACCACGGCGCGGGAAAGGGATCTGACCAAGCCGGTGTTTGATCCGCGCGGCGCGATGGTGGCGGCGGCGGCGCGGATTGCGGCGGGGCAGCGGGGGTCAGTGCTTTTTGGGCCGGGGCGGGCGGGGCTGGAGAACGACGATATTGCGCGGGCCAACGCGATCATTTCGGTGCCGGTCAATCCGGTGTTTGCCTCGCTCAATCTGGCGCAATGCGTGTTGTTGGTGGGGTATGAGTGGCAGCGGACGCAGATGGATGTGACCACCAAACGGGTTGAGATGGCAGGCACGGATTGGGCCTCTGGTGCGGAGGTGGAGCATCTGGCGCAGCATTATGAGGACCGGATGGCGGAGGCGGGGTTCTTTTTTCCCGAGCATAAGGCGGCCTCGATGAAGCTGAACCTGCGCAACATGTGGTCGCGGATGCCGATGACGCGGGCGGATGTGCAGATGCTGCACGGCATGATGCGGCAGATGGTGCGCTGGAAAGACCGCGGCTGATGTTTTGGGATGGGCGCTGCGACGCTTTGGTGCTCTAGACCTTTGCGGCGCGCTGGCCTACCTCTGTTGCGAAAGATCGAGGCGGTTATGGCGAAGAAATCCAGAAACATCTTTGAAGAAGTCAGCAGTGAAGAGGCGGTGCGGCCTGTGGCCCAAACGGGCGTGATTGACCGGGGGCGCGGTGGTGCACGCGGGGCGATCCGGGTCTGGCTGATGATCCTGTTTGCGCTGGTGTTTGTGATGATCGCCGTGGGCGGCATGACGCGGCTGACGGACAGTGGATTGTCGATCACCGAATGGCGGCCAGTGACGGGGGCGATCCCGCCGCTGTCGGAGGCGGATTGGGCGTCAGAGTTTGAGAAATACAAGCAGATCGACGAGTACCAATTGCAGAATGCGGGCATGAGCATGGCCGAGTTCAAGGTCATTTACTGGTGGGAGTGGGGCCACCGGCAGCTGGGTCGGGTGATCGGGCTGGTGTGGTTTGTGGGTTTTGCGTGGTTCCTGCTGCGGCGGCAGATCCCTGCGGGCTGGACGCCACGATTGCTGCTGTTGGGCGCTTTGGGGGGCGCGCAGGGGGCGATTGGCTGGTGGATGGTGGCCTCTGGCGTGACGCGCGGAGAGGGGATGCTGGATGTGGCAAGTTATCGGTTGGCCACGCATCTGGGGCTGGCCTTTGTGATCCTGGGGTTCATCACGTGGTATGCGCTGTTGCTGGGCCGGGAAGAGCGCGATCTGATGCAGGCGCGGCGCGCGCGGGAAGGCAAACAATTCGGGCTGGCGACGGGGTTGTTGCATTTCTCCTTCCTGCAAATTCTGATCGGCGCGCTGGTCGCAGGCATTGATGCGGGGCGCTATTTCGTCGATTGGCCGTTGATGCAGGGGCAGGTGTTCCCGCCCGATGCTTTCAGCATCGAGCCCGCCTGGCGGAATTTCTTTGAAAATCCCGGTCTGGTGCAGTTCATGCACAGGGTCACGGGCTATCTGCTGCTGGTGTTCGGCATCGTGGTCTGGCTGCGCGGGCGCGCATCGGCCCATGCAGCCACACGTTTTGCCTTTAACGCGGTGATGGCCGCCCTTGCGTTGCAGATCGCCGTGGGCATCACCACGGTTCTTTATGCCGCCCCGGTGCATATCGCGCTGGTGCATCAGGCGCTGGCTGTCATCCTGTGGGTGTTGATCCTGCGCGCCCGTTTCCTGAGCCAATATCCCATTGCCACATCCCTGAGAGGAACCTGAGCATGAGTGCCTATGATGATTTGATGAGCTTTTCGCGCGTGACACAGGCGCTGGTGCAGGTGGCCGGGCGGTTGGGCTGGGATCAGGAGACGATGATGCCGCGCGGTGCCGCGCCCCAGCGGGGCGAGGAAATGGCCGCAATGGAGAGCGTGCTGCATGCCCGCCGGGTTGATCCACGTGTGGGGGATTGGCTGGCGGCGATCAGGGACGACAGTCTGGACGCGGTGGGGCAGGCGAACCTGCGTCACATCCGCCGCAGCTTTGACCGGGCCAGCAAGGTGCCTGGCGCATTGGCGGCGCGGATTGCGCGGGTCACCTCCGAAGCGCAGGGCATCTGGGCGGAGGCGCGGGAAGAGGATGATTTCGCGGCTTTCGTGCCGACACTGACAGAGGTGATTGCGCTGAAACGCGAGGAAGGGCAGGCGCTGGCGGCGGGCAGTGACATGGATGTCTATGACGCGATGCTGGCGGATTACGAGCCGGGCACCACTGGGGCGGAGCTGGAAGCGATGTTTGGTGCCTTGCGGCCTGAGCTGGCGGAGTTGCGGGCAGCGGTGCGCGCGGCAGAGGCACCGCCGAAGCTGGAAGGGTCCTTCGACGAAGGTGCGCAGATGAAGCTGACGCGGCAGCTTGCCCGCGCCTTTGGCTATGACATGACCCATGGCCGGGTCGACAAGGCGGTGCATCCGTTCTCCTCCGGCTCCGGGATGGATGTGCGGATCACCACGCGCACATCACAGAGCGATCCGTTCAACTGCTTTTATTCCACCATCCATGAGGTGGGGCATGCGGCCTATGAGCAGGGGATCGACAGGGAGTATCTGCTCACCCCGCTGGGGCAGGGCGTGTCCATGGGGGTGCATGAAAGCCAGAGCCGGATCTATGAAAACCAGATCGGCCGCAGTCGGGCGTTTACGGGCTGGCTTTTTGGTCAGATGAAAGAGGCGTTTGGCGACTTCGGCGTGGCGGACGCAGAGACATTCTACAGAATCGTGAACCGGGTGTCGGATGGCTATATCCGGACAGAGGCGGATGAATTGCAGTACAACCTGCACGTCCTGCTGCGCTTTGATCTGGAACGGGCGCTGGTCAGCCATGATTTGCAGGTGGCGGATCTGGAGGCTGCGTGGAACGACAGGTTTGAAGCGGATTTCGGCTATGCGGTGGACAAGGCCTCAAACGGGGTGTTGCAGGATGTGCATTGGTCGGTGGGGCTGCTGGGGTATTTCCCGACCTATTCGCTGGGCAATGTCTATGCCGGGTGTCTCAATGAGGCGATGCAGGCGGCGGTGCCGGATCTGGACGATCAGCTTGCGCAGGGTGATACCTCTGCGGCAACAGGTTGGCTGCGCGCGCACCTGCAAACACACGGCGGGCTTTATGAACCGCGCGACGTGATCGAACGCGCCGCAGGACAGGCCCCGTCAGAAAAGCCGCTTCTGGGCTATTTGCGGGCAAAATTCAGCGATATCTATGGTCTGTAGGGCGGGTTTTGTGGCCGTCACAGGCACATCACGCGGTATCAGTGGCAAAATGCAGCCGGTAACAGAGTTTTAAGGCATTTCATGTTGATAGTTCAGGACCGTTATGGTTCTGTCGCCAAGAGTTTCGACTTCAACCCGGAGTATCTATTATGACACGTATCCTTATTGCCGCTTCTGCCCTTGCTTTGACCGCGGGCATGGCGACTGCACAGACTCAACCAGCTGCCACAGGCGCCGCTGCATCAACCACCACAACCACAACAGCGGCTGCTGCAACCACAACTGGTGCTGCTGCAACCACTACAGGTGGCCTGTTTACGGCGGGCGCGGGCATCACGGCAGGTGCAGCTACAGCGGCCGTCGTCGGTGTTGCTGCTGTTGCAGCCGTGGCATCAGGTGGCAGTGGCAACTCAACCATTGACACCAGCGGCGATAACTAAACCACCGCTCAACCCCGTTGGGATTGGCTGTAAAATAGGAGAATGCCCCCTGCTTGTGAAAGCAAGGGGGCCTTTTCGTGAGTGCAGAGCATTTTTTTATAGAGCGCGTCGGATGCGAAGCGTTTCGTTTTTGCGGAGTGAGTCGCGTTGGCACGGCATTCGGTTTAGAGCGGCGGATCTTGAACCTGAAACGTCAGTACCCTGCCAGTCTACGCCTTTTCGGGACAACGTCGGTCCATGATGCCGTAGTGTAGAGGCCGGACGATCTAGTAAGAGCGTTCCGCTTATGCGGGGCAGGTCTTGCCCGGTAAGGCGCCTCGCTTCTGGTCAGCAGACCGCTTGCGGAAAACGGGCAGGAGGCGCCGCGTGGCGCAGAGGATCCCCTACGCCGTTCATTCCATGGGTTTTTTCGGACCTGGATTATATTGCACAGGCCCACCCGTGTCAGCAGCTAGAGAGGTGGGTTATGTCTCCGCTTCCCCGACACCGTCACCCTCTTCCTCACCCTGATCGGCAATCCAGGCGACGCTGACCACTTCTTCGCCCTTGCCGGTGTTGAACACCCGCACGCCGCCCGCACTGCGCGACCGGAAGGAGATGCCGTCCACCGGGACGCGGATCGATTGCCCCTTGGAGGTGGCGAGCATGATCTGATCGTCCATCTCCACCGGGAAGGAGGCAACGATCTGGCCGCCGCGCATGGCTTTGTCCATCGCCGTCACCCCCATGCCGCCGCGTCCGCGCAGCGGGTAGTCGTGGGAGGAGCTGAGCTTGCCCGCCCCCTGGGCCGTGATGGTCAGGATCAGGTTTTCGGCGGCCGACATTTCGGCATAACGCTCCTGCGCCAGTGGCATGTCGGCGTTGCCTTCTTCCTCATCCCCTTCGGCGTCATCCGCCAGCCCGGCCATGGCACGGCGCATCTTGAGGTAGGCGGCGCGTTCGTCACTGTCGGCATTGAAGTGGCGGATGATGGACATCGACACGACTTCATCCTTGCCATTCAGCTTGATGCCCCGCACCCCGACAGAATTGCGCGAGTTGAACACGCGCACGTCGGTGGCCCGGAAGCGGATCGCCCGGCCGGAGTTGGTGACCAGCATCACATCATCATCGTTGGAGGCAATGCGGGCGTTGATCAGCGTGGTGTTCTCATGCTCATCCTCGAATTTCATCGCAATCTTGCCGTTGGACTTCACATTGGTGAAGTCAGACAGCTTGTTGCGGCGCACGGTGCCTGCGGAAGTGGCAAAGACCACCTGCAAGTCGTCCCATTCGTCCTCATCCCGGTCCACCGGCATGATCGCGGCGATGGACACACCCGTGGGAATGGGCAGGATATTCACGATGGCCTTGCCTTTGGACGTGCGCCCGCCTTGGGGCAAGCGCCAGGTCTTGAGCTTGTAGACCATGCCATCGGTCGTGAAGAACAAAAGCTGCGTATGGGTGTTGGCGACAAACAGGGTCGTCACCACGTCATCTTCTTTCAGCGCCCCGCCGGACAGACCCTTGCCGCCACGGCGCTGGCTGCGGAAATCGGCCAGAGGCGTGCGTTTGATATAGCCGCCGGAGGTGACGGTCACGACCATGTCTTCGCGCGCAATCAGGTCTTCGTCTTCCATGTCGCCGGACCAGTCGACGATCTCCGTGCGGCGCGGGACGGCGAATTGTTCGCGCACTTCGTGCAGTTCAGACGTGATGATCGCCATGATCCGCTCACGGCTGCCCAGAATCTCAAGGTATTCCTTGATCTTGGCGGCCAGTTCTTCCAGCTCATCCGTGACTTCCTTGACACCGATCTGCGTAAGACGTTGCAGGCGCAATTCAAGGATTGCACGGGCCTGCGCCTCTGACAGGTTGTAGGTGCCGTCGTCGTTGGCGGTATGGGTCGGATCATCAATCAGCGCGATATAGGGCAGGATGTCCGCCGCAGGCCAGCGGCGGGACATCAGACGTTCGCGCGCCTCCGTCGCATCGGCGGAGGACCGGATGGTCTGCACAACTTCGTCGATATTCGTGACCGCAACAGCCAGACCGCAAAGGATATGGCTGCGTTCGCGCGCCTTGCGCAGCAGGAAGGCGGTGCGGCGGGCCACAACCTCTTCGCGGAAATCAACGAAGGAGGTCAGGAAGCGGCGCAGTGTCAGCGTTTCCGGGCGGCCACCGTTCAGCGCCAGCATGTTGCAGCCGAAATAGGTCTGCATGGGCGTGAAGCGGTAAAGCTGGTTCATCACCACTTCCGCCGTTGCGTCGCGCTTGAGTTCGATCACCACCCGCACGCCGTTGCGGTCGGATTCGTCCTGCACATGGGCGATGCCATCGATCTTTTTCTCGCGCACCTGCTCCGCGATCTTTTCGATCATGGTGGATTTGTTCACCTGATAGGGGATCTCATCAATGATGATCGCCCAACGGTCCTTGCGCAGTTCTTCAACCCGCGTCTTGGCCCGCACCACAACGGATCCGCGCCCTTCCAGATAGGCTTTGCGCGCGCCGGAGCGGCCCAGCATGATGCCGCCGGTGGGGAAGTCAGGGCCGGGGATGTACTCAATCAGCTGCTCTGAGGTCAGATCAGGCTCTTCAATCAGTGCAAGCGTGGCGTCGATCACTTCACCGAGGTTATGCGGCGGAATGTTCGTGGCCATGCCGACCGCGATACCGCCTGCACCATTGACCAGCATATTGGGGAAACGGGCAGGGAGGACCGAAGGTTCTTTTTCCTTGCCGTCGTAGTTGTCAATGAAATCAACGGTGTCCTTGTCCAGATCGTTCGTCATGAAAGACGCGACCTTGGCCAGACGCGATTCCGTATAGCGCATGGCAGCGGCGGAATCCCCGTCCATGGAGCCGAAGTTGCCCTGACCGTCAATCAGCGGCAGCGACATGGAGAAATCCTGCGCCATGCGCACCAGCGCGTCGTAAATCGCGCTGTCCCCGTGGGGGTGATAGGACCCCATCACGTCGCCCACAGATTTGGCCGATTTGCGGTACGGCTTGTCGTGGGTGATGCCTTTTTCATACATCGAATAGATGATGCGCCGGTGCACCGGTTTCAGCCCGTCGCGCAGATCAGGGATCGCACGGCTGACGATCACGCTCATCGCGTAATCGAGGTAGCTGGTACGCATCTCATCTTCGATGCTGACGGAGGGACCATCGTAGACGGGACGCTCGGGGGGCATTTCGTCTTCGTTTTCAGGGGTTTCTGGCGTATCGCTCAAGGTGTCTGCTCAGCTTCTACAGGGCTCTATATATTGCGATTATCTATACCAGAGGCGGCATATAAGGTGCAATGCCTGTGGCGCAGATGCACTGGCATCACTGGAGGCAGAGTGCCAACATATTGTTTTTATTGAAAAGTAATTCTGACCTGTCAGAGTGGGGGAACAGACATAAACCAAGAGGACACATATGGCTGAATCCGAGACCGAGTTGATGCTGAAAGGGTACGGGCTGACCACAGCGGAATTTTTCTATCACATGCCCGACTACACGCATGTCCTGAACAGCTACATCTGGCAGGAATACGACCTTGCCCCTGATCATCCCAAGCTCTTCGAGTTTGTGGAATTCTGGCAAAAGAAGATCGACGGGCCGCTGCATTCCGTGCGCTTTTCCCACCGCAAACTGATCGGACCGGGGGAATGGCACAATCAGGTGGGCGAGTTTACGCTGCACTGACGTGACGTTTCACGTGCGTTCTGCATAAATCCCCGGCACCTTTTGTTCAAAATGGCCGAGGGACGGATATGCGAGAGCTTCACGTGGACCAAAAGACCATCGCGGATGTTGCGGTGGCGGAGGCAACACCACCTGCGCTGAACGACGGTGAGGCCCGGCTGCGCCTGCACTCCTGCGCGGTAACCGCAAACAATGTCACCTATGCAGCCGCCGGGTTTGACCTGAAATACTGGGCGTTCTTTCCCACACCTGCGGAGGGCAAGGGCTTGGTCCCGGTCTGGGGCGTGGCTGAAGTTGTCGAAAGCCGCTCTGATGTGCTGCGCGTCGGGGAGCGGCTGTATGGATTTCTGCCCCTCGCGGAAGAACTGGTGATGCAGGCCCAGGCCGCCGGAGAGAAAGGTGTGATAGACCGCGCACCGCACCGCGCCGAACTGCCGGGGGTCTACAACCACTACGCACGGGTCACCGGCAACGACGCCAAACGCGATCACCTGCGCGCCTTGTTGCAACCCTTGCTGGCGACCTCCTATGTGCTGACGGACTGGTTGCAGGACAACGCATTTTTCGAGGCAGAACAGATCATTGTCGGCTCTGCCTCATCCAAGACGGGGCTGGGCCTGTGCAAGTTCCTGTCCGAAGGGGACACGCGGCCAAAGCGGATCGTGGGGCTCACCTCAGCGCGCAACAAGGCGTTTGTCGAAGCGCTTGGCACCTGTGATCAGGTCCTGACCTATGACGCCGTCGACACGCTGGCGCAGGTACCATCCGTTTATGTGGACATGTCCGGGAACGCGCAGGTCAAGGCAGCACTGCATGCACGGCTGGCCGATGTGCTGAGGCATTCATCCGCTGTCGGCATCAGCCATTGGGACCAGTTCAACCCGAGTGTGCCGCTGGCCGGGCCGAAGCCTGAATTCTTCTTTGCCCCTTCGCAGATCGCGAAGCGGCAAAAGGAATGGGGTCCGGGCGTGATGGAGCGGAAGATCGGCGAAAGCTGGCAAAGCATGGCTGCGGATGCGGCGGACTGGCTGGAAGTGACGGTGCATGATGGATTGGCCGCCGCACCGCAGGTCTGGGCCGCCATGGCCGCAGGTCAAGCGGACCCGCGACAGGGACATATCATCTCTTTTTCAGCAGCTTAAGCGGAACAGCTCGCCCCGCCCAGCACGCAGAATTTCGCGCAATGCGGATGGTTGAGGGCAACGTCGCGCTCAGCCTCGGCCAGCGTTGTGCCCAGCTCAAATTCCGGCGTATAGGGCAGCAGGGTGCAGGCCAGCACCGCAGGCGTGTCAGCGCCTTTGCGTTTCACCACCATGCGGGAGGAGGAACACATGACCGCATCGGGGGATTTGTTCAGAATGCCCCAGCAGGCAGTCGTGATCTCGGGCACTTCAACGCTTTCGTCCATTTCGGGGAAAAGCACAGTCATTCCGGGATTTTGCGCGTCGATGTCAAAGTTGTGACGGGCATAGAAATCGGCATAGCCCGCGCGGCTGTCCTCATCCGCGGCACCAAAGACCGACCGCCCGGCAACCGCCATGCGGAAGCCGTTGTCGCGCAGCCAGTACATGCCTGCGAGGGTTTTCTCAAACGCGCCTTCACCGCGTTCCGCGTCATGCAGGTCAGGCCGGTAATGATCGACAGAGATGCGCAGCGTCAGCTTGCCGGGGTACTCCGCGTTCAACCGCTTCAACCCGGCCTGCATGGTTTTGCGCATCATCGGCCGCATGGCATTTGTGAGGATCAGCACCTCATACCCACGGGCCAGCGCGGCATCCGTGATCTCGATCATCTGGGGATTCATGAAAGGCTCACCACCGGTGAAGGCGATCTCTGACACGTTCCACTTCCGCTCTTCCAGCTGGTCGAGGTAATCGCGCACTTCTGCTGCGGTGATGTAGACGAGCGCATCATTTGTTGGGCTCGATTCGATATAGCAGTTCACGCATTCGATGTTGCAAAGCGTGCCTGTGTTGAACCAAAGCGTCTGCGGATTGCTGAGCGCGACGGTCGCGCGGGGCTCTCCCTTGGCGGTGAGGGCAGGGTCCTGAAACTTGCCTGCATTGCCCGGTGCCAGATCTTTCATGTTTGGTCCTTGCCTCAAAGCCTGCGATATTGTTCCCTCAGCTAAGATATTTTGGCGCCTATGGAAAGCCCATGGGCGGTGGCGTGCACGACCTTGTGAAGCGCGCAGATATGCGTATGGTAGCGCTAACAGTAATTTGCCAGGCGGAGCGCGTGATGGCCACAATTCAGCATGAAATGCCACATATGGAATCCCGTGTTATTCCGGTGGAGCCCTTCGATCTGGTGATTTTCGGCGGCACGGGTGATCTGGCGCGGCGCAAGATCCTGCCGGGGCTGTTCCGGCGGTTTTGCGCGGGGCAGATGCCGCGCGATGCACGGGTGATAGGTGCCGCACGCTCTGAGATTGATGCGGATGGCTACCGCGACATGGTGCGCGCCGCGATTGGCGAATTCAACAGTGATTTCAACCACAAGCCCAGCGATCTTGATGCGTTTCTGGCGCAGCTTGAGTACGTCGCGATTGATGCGCGCGGCGAGGCGGGCTGGGCCGAGTTGCAGAAACTGATGGCGGGCGAGGGTCGGGTGGAAGCCTATTATTTCTCCGTCTCGCCGGGGCTGTTCGGCGATCTGGCGGAGCGGTTGCACAAGTGGGGCATGGCGGACGCCAAGGCGCGGATCGTGGTGGAAAAACCCTTTGGCCGCGATCTGGAAACCGCGCAGGCGCTGAACAACACACTGGCTGAACACTTCCACGAACGGCAGATATACCGGATCGACCACTATCTGGGCAAGGAAACCGTGCAGAACCTGATGGCCGTGCGGTTCGGCAACATGTTGTTTGAGCCGCTGTGGAACGCGCAATACGTCGATCACATACAGATCACCGTGGCGGAAACCGTGGGCGTTGGGGGCCGTGGGGAGTATTACGACAAATCCGGTGCGATGCGGGACATGGTGCAGAACCACCTGATGCAGCTTTTGTGCCTGATCGCGATGGAGCCGCCAGCGCGGTTTGATCCCGATGCGGTCCGGGACGAAAAACTGAAGGTGATCAGGGCGTTGGATCCCGTTCTTCCGCATCATATCAGCCGGGGGCAATATCAGGCAGAGGCCTGTAATGAGGCGGAAATGCCGGGATATCGCACGGCTGTCGGGGATCCAAAGTCCCGCACGGAAAGCTTTGTCGCGCTCAAGACCCACATCAGCAACTGGCGCTGGTCCGGCACGCCCTTCTACCTGCGCACCGGCAAACGCATGGCCGCGCGCTCCTCCGAAATCACGGTGGTCTTCAAGGAAACGCCACATTCGATTTTCTCCGAAGAAGCGGGACGGCACCGCAATGTGCTGTCGATCCGGCTGCAACCGAACGAAGGGATCACACTGGGCGTGACCATCAAGGAGCCCGGACCGGGGGGAATGCGCCTGATTGACGTGCCGCTTGATATGTCTTTTGCCGAGGCGCTGGGGGATGATAAGGATCATGTGGACGCCTATGAGCGGCTGATCATGGATGTGATCCGGGGCAACCAGACCTTGTTCATGCGCGGGGACGAAGTGGAGGCCGCCTGGGCCTGGACCGATCCGATCATTCAGGGCTGGGAAGGGCGCAATGAAGTGCCCAAACCCTATGACAGCGGGTCTGACGGCCCCACGGATTCGTTTGAACTGATGCGCCGCGACGGACGTGAATGGCGGGAGGTAAGCCCATGAACCTGCAAGAATATCCTGATCGCGAGATGCTGGCGATGCAGCTGGCGAATGTGCTGGCGAGCGAGCTGCGCAAGTGTCTGCTGGTGCATCCCTTTGCCTCTTTCGCGGTGCCGGGCGGAACCTCGCCGGGGCCGATCTTTGACATGATCTGTGCCACCGAACTGGAATGGGACCGGGTGCATGTGATGCTCACGGATGAACGCTGGGTGGCTGAGGATGATCCGCAATCCAATGCCCGGTTGATCAAGGACCGGCTGTTGGTGGACCGGGCGGCAGCGGCGACGTTCATGCCGTTTTTCCGCGCGGGCAAAGATGCTCAAACAGGTGCCGCTGAAGTGGCCGGCGGTCTGGCCGGTCACATGCCGATCTCTCTGCTGATGCTGGGGATGGGGGACGACATGCACACCGCGTCGCTCTTTCCCGGCGCGCAGGGTTTGACGGCGGCGCTGGCGCCGGATGCGCCGCTACTCTGTGCGGTACATCCGGAGGGGCAGATGCCCCGTGTGACCTTGCCCGCCCATGCGTTGCAGGGGGCGATGTCCAAACATCTGCTGATCTACGGTGACGCAAAACGCGCAGCGTTGGAACGCGCCTTGCATCTGCCTGCGCAGGAGGCGCCGATTGCGACCGTTCTGGACGGGCTGACCGTGCATTGGGCCGCCTGATGGAGATCTGGAAAACGCTTGAAAGCCGTCACGCCGCCATCGCAGATCGCCCGATCCTTGCGCTGTTCGAAGATGACGGGCGCGCCGATGATTTTGCCGTGCAGACGCAACACATGCGTCTGGATTACGCCAAGACCAACATGGATCGCGACACCCGCGCGGACCTGCTGGCGCTGGCCGAAGCAGCCGATGTTGCGGAGAAACGCGATGCGATGTTCGCCGGTGCGCAGATCAATGAGACCGAAGGGCGCGCGGTTTTGCACACCGCGCTGCGCAACCTTGATGGCGGTCCTGTGCTGGTTGACGGTCAGGACGTGATGCCCGGCGTGCTGGATACGCTGGCGCGCATGCGCCGGTTTGCGGATGAGGTGCGGGCAGGGCAGATCACCGATGTGGTCAATATTGGCATTGGCGGGTCCGATCTGGGACCGGCAATGGCGGTGGCTGCGCTTGCCCCCTATCACGACGGGCCGCGCTGCCATTTTGTCTCCAACGTCGATGGGGCGCATATCGCGGATACGCTGCGCGAGCTGGATGCAAAGACCACGCTGGTGATTGTCGCTTCCAAGACCTTCACCACGATTGAGACGATGACGAATGCACGCACGGCCAAAGCGTGGATGATGGACCATGGTGGAAACCCTGCGGTTCAGTTTGCAGCGCTCAGCACCTCCGACGACAAGACCGCCGCTTTTGGCATCGCGTCTGAACAGGTGTTCGGGTTTGAGGATTGGGTCGGCGGGCGGTATTCGGTCTGGGGGCCGATCGGGTTGTCGCTGATGATCGCCATCGGGCCCAAGGGGTTTGACGCCTTCCTGCGCGGCGCGCAGGCGATGGACCAGCATTTCCGCGTCGCCACCCCGTTGCAGAACATGCCTGTGATGCTGGCGCTGGTGGGCATCTGGCACAATCAGATCTGCGGCTATGCCACCCGTGCGGTGCTGCCCTATGACGAACGTCTGTCGCTGCTGCCATCCTATCTGCAACAGCTTGAGATGGAATCAAACGGCAAATCCGTGGCGATGGATGGCACCGCGCTGGCGCAGCATTCTGGCCCCGTGGTCTGGGGCGCGGCGGGGACCAATGGGCAACATGCGTTTTATCAGTTGATCCACCAAGGCACGCGGGTGATCCCCTGTGAATTCATGGTCGCCGCCAATGGTCATGAGCCGGAACTGGCGCATCACCATCACCTGCTGATGGCCAATTGTCTGGCGCAGTCGGAGGCACTGATGCGGGGCCGGTCGCTGGCTGAAGCCACAGGCATGATGGCCGATAAGGGTCTGGAAGGACAGGAGAAAGACCGTCAGGCGCGGCACCGGGTCTTCACCGGCAACCGGCCGTCCACGACGCTGGTGTATGAGCGGCTTGATCCCTTCACGCTGGGTCAGATCATCGCGCTTTATGAACACCGGGTGTTTGTCGAAGGGGTGATCCTCGGCCTCAATTCCTATGACCAATGGGGGGTTGAACTGGGCAAGGAACTGGCCACGTCGCTGCAACCGGTCATCGAAGGCCGCGAAAACCCGGACAGCCGGGACCCGTCAACCGCTGCACTCGCCAAGTATCTGATTACGCACCGGGATTGAGGTCATAGGTTACCCACATCGTCCGGGTGGCAACCTTGTCATAGACACCACGGCCGCGGTAATTGTCATCCGCCGTGATCCAGCGCACGACGCCCCAGCCGTGCTGGCGGGCCACCTCTGCAACACCTTCGATCAGCGCCTCCGCCGCGCCGGACCCGCGCCGTGCAGGGTCCACAAAAAGATCATCCAGAAAGCAATTGTCGATCGCGCGCAAGGGGCTCGCGAAGGGGCGGTAGTGGGTCAGGCCGATGATGTCTCCTGCCTCATCCACCGCAACCAAGCCGTTGCTTGTATGATCCGGGTCCATCAGCCAGCCAAAGACTTTGTCCCGCATTTCAGGGGTTTGCGGCACACCGTAAAAGTCGGCATAGCCCTTGTAGAGCACATCCCAGCGGGCCCGGTCTTCCGCCTTCAGGGCACGTGTTTTCACTGACATCAACTTTCCTCCCTTCCGCCGTCCACTGCGGCAAACCGTTTTTTCACCGCCGCCGGGATGGCGTACTTGCCGCTGCCATCTGGTTGCAGCAGCACGATCACACAATCAAAGGTCGTGCGCAGCACGCCGCCCGACCAGACCTGTTGTTTCAATGAAAACGAGCTGTTACGCCACGCCGTGCATCCACATGTGGCGATGTAATCCTCATCCAGCACCATCTCCTGACGGTAGTGAATGGCACCTGAGCGGATCACGATGCGCGGATCGTCCTCCCGGTCATACCCGGAAATGCCCCAGTCCTGCATGTAGCGGATGCGCATCCGCTCAAACCAGCTCATGTAGGCGACATTGTTGACGTGATGCAGCGCGTCGATCTCTGAAAACCGCACGCGGTCGGCCATGGCCAGCGGCTGCGGTGGGTCCAGACCAAAGGCGGCCTGCGTTTCGGCATCAAGCGGGGTGTGGTAGATCAGCGACATGACTTAGGGGTACGCGGGCGACGTCCTGCTTGCAAGAGCGCGCAGACCGCGCCACTCTGCCCGAAAATGCCCGGAGGAGGACCGCCCATGCACGGCCAGATGATGTCGCAACCCTTGCTGATTTCCAGCCTGATCACCCATGCCGAAACCTATCATCAGGACGGCGCAATCGCGTCGGTCAATACCGGCGGCGGGATTGAGGAAACCTCCTGGGGGCAGGTGGCGCGCAATTCCCGCAAGCTGGCCTCCGCGCTGAGCAAACTGGGGCTGGAGCCGCAGGCGCGCTGCGGCACAATTGCCTGGAACAACCGGCGGCATCTGGAGATCTACTTTGGCACCTCTGGGGGCGGCTTTGTCTGCCACACGATCAACCCGCGTCTGTTTCCTGAACAGCTGGTCTATATCCTCAACCATGCGCAGGATAAGGTGTTGTTTATCGACAAGACTTTCGTGCCCCTGGTCGCCGCGATCCGCGACAAGCTGGAGCATCTGGAGCATCTGGTTCTGATGGAAGGGCAGGATGCCGGAGCGGCAGAAGCACTGCCGGGTCTGGTGTTCTATGACGATCTGATCGCATCGGGTGATGACGATTACGTCTGGCCGGAAATGGATGAGTTTACGGCCTCAAGCCTCTGTTATACCTCGGGAACCACAGGAAACCCCAAGGGTGTTCTCTATTCTCACCGGTCTACCGTGCTGCATGCCTTTGCGGTCAACCTTGCCGACAGCGTCGCCATTGCCGCGCGCGATGTGGTGCTGCCTGTGGTGCCGATGTTCCACGTCAACGCCTGGGGCGCGCCCTATGCCTGCGCGATGAGCGGGGCTGCGTTGGTGTTGCCGGGACCGGGGTTGGACGGGCCATCTCTGGTTGGGTTAATTGACCGCTATAAGGTCTCGATTTCATTGGGTGTTCCAACGATCTGGCTGGGTCTGCTGGGCGAAGCGCGCAAGAGCGGAAGCAAGTTGGAAAGCCTCAAGCGCACGGTTGTGGGCGGGTCGGCCTGTCCGCCGTCCATGATCACCGCCTTCCGGGAGGAATACGGCGTGGACACGGTGCACGCCTGGGGCATGACGGAAATGTCGCCCATCGGGACGGTCAACCAACCGTTGGCAAAACACAGTGACCTGTCCGAGCAAGACCAACACAGCCTGCGCGAAAATCAGGGGCGGCCGGTCTTTGGGGTCGAGCTGGAAATCCTCGATGATGAGGGCAATCCGCTGCCTCACGACGGAGAGGCGCAGGGTGCGCTGGTCACACGGGGGCATTGGATCTTGGACAGCTATTTCCTGTCCACACGCGAACAGACGCTGAGCAATGGCTGGTTCGATACCGGCGATGTGGCCACGATGGACCGGGACGGCTATGTCACCATCCGCGACCGGTCAAAGGACATCATCAAATCGGGGGGCGAATGGATCAGTTCGGTTGAGCTTGAGAACATCGCCATCGCGCATCCGAAACTGGCGGATGCGGCCGTGATCGGCGCGCGGCATCCCAAGTGGGATGAACGCCCGGTGCTGGTGGCCGTGAAAAGCGAGGGGGAGGAGCCGGATGAGGCTGAGGTCCTCGCCATTTTCGACGGCAAGATTGCCAAGTGGCAGATCCCGGACCGCGTTGTTTTCACGGATGTTTTGCCGCGCAACGCAACGGGCAAGGTCTTGAAACGGAACCTGCGCGAAAGCTTTGGTGATGTGCTGATGGGTGACGCTTAAGCGTTTTTCCATCGCTCCAGGCGGGGAATGCCACGGGTGAAGATCCACGCCATGATCCGCGGCATGCCGGAGCGCATCAGGGCCTCGACGCAGTGGTGCTGGAATTCCTGCACTGTCGCGTCGGGGTGGCGAAAGGCGCCGTCGTCGTAGCAGATGGAGCAAAAGCGCGTGCTCTTGCTGCCGTCCGTTTCGCGCCCGCCGCCTTCGGGATCTTTGGTCAGGGGCATACCGCAGCTTTGACAAATATTGGCCATGGGGCTCTCCTTGGATGATATTGAGCTATGGGAGGGATCATGGTATAAACCATGGACCATTGTCAACGATTTTGGAGAAAACATGCGGATTGGAGAATTGGCCAAGAAGGCTCAGGTCAGCCGGGACACGATCCGGTTTTATGAACGCCACGGGTTGATCCGGTCAGATGTGGATGAAGCGGCGGGCAACGGTTACCGGATCTATCCCGAAGACGCGGCCATGACGCTGGAGGTGATCCGCGATGCGCAGGCCGCCGGGCTGAGCATTGCCGACATCACCGTCTTCATGGGCCAGCTTGCCGCGCAGACAGATGCGGATTTCGACGTGCAGGGATTTCTGGACGGCAAGATTGCCGAAGTCACCGCACGGCTGGACGGCGCGCAGCGTTTTCTGACCTTGCTGGAACGGACCAAAGTGGCGCTGGCCAAGGCACCGCAGGATGGGCTGGATGAAGTCCGGAAAGCTGGAGCGGGTAACGGGAATCGAACCCGTAACTAAAGCTTGGGAAGCTGCCGTGATACCTTTTCACCATACCCGCGCGCCAGTGATCTTGGGGTAATCGGGTGTGCCTGTGGCGTCAAGGGGCGCTTAGGGTCTGGTGGCGGAAAAGAGGTTGATCAGCGCGGGGATGCGGATGCCGTCCGGGGTCACGTAAGGATCAAGCGCGTCGATCAGGAACTCCATCATTTCCCGACGCTGCGCCTCATCCGCTTCGAAATGCGACAGTGCCGCTTGGGCGGGACCAATCTGGCACATCAATGCGGCCACGTCTTCGGCGGTGCCGGGCGGGGTCAGGTCCATTTCGATTGCGTCGGCTGTTATGTCTGTCAGGTCGGCGCCGCGCAGGATCCGGGTCACGCGATCAATATCGCGCAGGGCAAAGGGGCCGGGCGCGTCCGGGTCGGTGCGTTCGCGCGGGCCGAGCACGATTTTGCTGACGGCGGCGGGCAGGGTGAAATAGGGGTTGGCAGGAATGGTGCCCCAGGTGGCGAAAACCATGCGGCCCTTTGGTTTCAAGGCTTTGGACATGTTTGCAAATGCGTCGTCAGAATTTGCAAAGAACATCACGCCGAAGCGGGACAGCAGGATGTCGCGCTGTTGATCGGTGAAATCCTCAGTCGCGGCGTCACACAGGGCGAAGTCGACATTCGGGTGATCCGCCCCCCGCCTGCGTGCCTCTGCCAGGAGCGAGGTCGAGATGTCAGCCCCCAGCACATGGCCGTCTGTCCCGACTTGGGCCCCCGCTTCAAAACTGCTGGTGCCGGCACCGCAGCCGATGTCCATCGCCCTCTCACCCGGCTTCAGCGCGGACCAGTCCAGCACCGCATCCAGAACCGGGGCCAAAGCGGTGTCCATCGTCTCGCGTTGATCAATCCAGATCTGGCCTGCGTCATCGCTCCAGAAATCGCGTTGTTCGCTGTTGTCCATATCAACCCCGCCGCCTGCGCCGACCTCCGCGTGCCGATCCTTCGCCATCGCCGGTATTGAAAGTCTGCTCGGGCAGGGTGACGATACCGCGCAGGATCGGGAAGGGTTCGACCGCGTTGGGAATGGCGGAGGCGTTCACGAAATGCTCCTGAAAGCGGGGCTCGATCGCCGTCTCGACCTTGTGGATGGCGCGCACGGTCGCTTCGATCTCACTGCGGGCTTCGCGGTTGAGAAGCGCAATGCGCGCGCCGGTGCCTGCGGCATTACCGGCGGAGGTGACCTTGTCCAGTGGCGCATCGGGGATCATGCCCAACACCATCGCGTGTTTGGTGGAGATATGGGCGCCGAAAGCCCCCGCCAAAACAACACGGTCCACCTTGTCGACGCCGAATTTGTCCATCAACAGTCGCGCGCCGGAATAGAGCGCGGCTTTGGCCATCTGGATCTCGCGGATATCACGGTTGGTGACCGTGATCCGTGGTCCACCGTCCGCGGTTCCGTCATAAACCAGATAGCTGTGTGTGCGGCCATCGAGGAAGACGGCGGGTGAGCCTGTCTGCTCTGGCGAACCGATCAGACCCGGCGCATCGACGATGCCGTGGATGCGCATCTCGGCCACCATCTCGATTATGCCGGAGCCGCAGATGCCGGTGACACCTGTGCTGGCAATGGCGGCAGGGAAACCGTCGTCATCAGACCATAGATCACAGCCAATGACCTTGAAACGCGGGAGTTTGGTCTGTGGATCAATCTCCACCCGCTCAATGGCACCGGGTGCCGCACGTTGACCGGAGGAGATTTGCGCCCCTTCAAACGCGGGACCGGTGGGGGAGGAACAGGCGAGCACTTTCTCCCGGTTGCCCAGCAGGATTTCCGCATTGGTGCCCACGTCAACCACCAGCACCAGATCATCGGATTTCTCCGGCGCTTCGCTGAGGGCGACGGCAGCGGCATCGGCCCCCACATGGCCCGCGATGCAGGGCAGCATATAGACGCGGGCAGAGGGGTGGATGTTCAGATCCAGATCATCCGCGCGCAAACGCAGGGCGTTGGACGTGGCCAGCGCGAAGGGTGCTTGTCCCAGCTCGAAGGGATCAATGCCCAGAAAGAGGTGGTGCATCACCGGGTTACAGACAAACACCGCATCCACGATCAGCTTGGGATCCAGCTCTGCCTCTGCCGCGATCTGGGCAAAAAGGCCGTTCATGCCGTCCCGCACGGCGCGGGTCATTTCCTCAGCCCCGGTGGCGTTCATCATGCCGTAGCTGACGCGGCTCATCAGGTCTTCGCCAAAACGGATCTGCGGGTTCATCACGCCGGAGGAGGCGACAACCTCACCACTCGCCAGATCACACAGATGCGCGGCGATGGTGGTCGAGCCGAGGTCCACAGCCACACCATAGACCGTGCCGTCGTGATAGCCGGGCCAGATGTGCATGATGCGCGGCGGGTTTTCATTATCGCCCAGATGCACGGCAACGGTGACCTTCCAGTTGCCTTTGCGCAGGACGGGCTGCATGACTTGCAGGATGTGCAGATCGGCGGCGACATTCTCCAGCTCCCATTGGTCGCGCAGGGCGTCGCGCAGGCGTTCGAGATCACCTGAGGGGTCGTGCATGTCAGGTTCGGCCACTTCGACATAGAAGAGCTTGGTCGATGGGTTGAGGACGATGTCACGCGCTTCGACCCGCTTGCGCACCACCTGTTTGTGCACCTGGCTTTCGGGGGGCACGTCAATCACCACATCGCCCTGTACCGTCGCCTGACAGCCCAGACGGCGGCCCTTGGGCAGACCGCGTTTGTCGTCATAGCGTTGCTCGACGGTGTTCCATTCGGACAGAGCATCCTCGCGCACGGTGACCTTATGCTTGGGAAACTCCCCATAGCTGGGGGTGATCTGACATTTGGAGCAGATCCCACGCCCGCCGCAGACCGAATCCAGATCGACACCCAGCTGCCGGGCGGCGGTCAAAATCGGTGTGCCCACGGCAAAATGGCCGCGTTTGCCGGAAGGGGTAAAGATCACAAGGGGGTCGCTGCTCATCTCGGTCTGCCTTTGCCAATGCTTTCGGGCACCATAGCGGGCGGGAACATATTGAAAAGCCTGCCTGCGTCACTTCCCGGCCTGACCGCGTCAAGGGCTGTGGCAGATGCGGCAAATCGAGGCCGAGCGCGCCGCGCCCCCTTTCCATTCCGCGCTGTCCATGAGAAGGGTGCGTGCCAAATGAACCCATGCTGCGAGGATGTGTGATGGAGATTCGTGAGGCCCTTACCTTTGATGATGTTCTGCTTGTACCGGGGGCCTCTTCGGTGCTGCCGTCGACGGCGGATACCCGCACCCATGTGACGCGCGCCATTGCCCTGAACATTCCCCTGTTGAGTTCCGCAATGGATACGGTGACCGAAGGGCGCATGGCGATAGCGATGGCCCAGGCCGGGGGTATGGGCGTGGTGCACCGCAACCTCACCATCGAAGAGCAGGCGCGGGAAATCCGGCGGGTGAAGCGGTTTGAAAGCGGGATCGTCTATAATCCCATCACCCTCACGCCGGATCAGACCCTGGCGGACGCCAAAGCCTTGCAGGAGCGGTACAACGTGTCGGGTTTCCCGGTTGTGGACGAACAGGGCCGGGTGCTGGGCATCGTGACCAACCGCGACATGCGGTTTGCGTCTGACGATGCAACGCCTGTCAAGGTCATGATGACAAGCGAAAATCTTGCGATCCTCCATGAGCCCGCTGACCGGGCCGAGGCGCTGAGCCTGATGAAAGCCCGCCGGATCGAGAAGCTCTTGGTCACCGATGGCAGCGGCGTGCTGACCGGTCTCCTGACGCTTAAGGACAGCGAGCAATCGGTGCTGAACCCAACCGCCTGCAAGGACGCTCTGGGCCGTTTGCGGGTGGCTGCGGCGACAACCGTCGGAGACGCGGGGTTTGAGCGGTCGCAGGCGCTGGTGGATGCGGGCGTGGACATGATCGTGATCGACACCGCCCATGGGCACTCCGAAGGGGTGGCGCATGCGGTGACACGGGCCAAGAAGCTGTCGAACGAAGTGCAAGTGGTTGCGGGCAACGTGGCCACGGGCGAGGCGACGCGCGCATTGATTGGTGCAGGCGCGGATGCGGTGAAAGTCGGCATCGGGCCGGGCTCGATCTGTACCACCCGCATGGTTGCAGGTGTTGGTGTGCCGCAATTGACAGCGATCATGGATTGCGCGGCTGCCGCGGGCGACGTGCCGGTGATTGCTGACGGGGGCATCAAATTCTCCGGCGATTTCGCCAAGGCGATTGCAGCGGGCGCGTCCTGTGCAATGGTCGGGTCGATGATTGCAGGCACGGATGAAAGCCCAGGAGAAGTCATTTTGTATCAAGGCCGTAGCTTCAAGTCTTACCGTGGCATGGGATCGCTTGGCGCGATGGCGCGCGGGTCAGCGGATCGGTATTTCCAGAAAGATGCGGCCTCCGACAAGCTGGTGCCGGAGGGGATTGAAGGGCAGGTGCCTTACAAGGGATCCGCGAATGCCGTTGTGCATCAGTTGGTGGGCGGATTGCGCGCCGCGATGGGCTATACCGGCTGTGCGACGGTGCCGGAGATGCGCAGGAACTGCAATTTCGTGAAGATCACCGGCGCGGGTCTGAAGGAAAGCCACGTGCATGATGTGCAGATCACGCGCGAAAGCCCGAATTACCGAATTGGATAAAGTCTTCAACATGCTACATGCCGTCCTTGATGCCGGATCAGTGCAATGACACCCGGCGCACGGGTCGCAGGTGCCATCGAAATCCTGGGCGATATTGCCGGAGGGCTGGCTGCGGAACAGGCGCTGACCCGCTGGGCGCGCAAACGGCGGTTCGCCGGGTCAAAGGACCGCGCCGCGATCCGCGATCATGTCTTCGACGTGCTGCGCTGCCGGGCAATTGCCACGCATTACGGGCAGGGCGAGGACCCGCGCGCCTTGATGATCGGGCTTTTGTATTTTCAGGATGCGCCATTGGACGCGCTGTTTGACGGTGCAGGCCATGCGCCTGAGCCCTTGACCGAAGCAGAACGGGATTTTCCTGCCGAACCAACGGACAAGAGCGTTTTGTTCAACCTACCGGATTGGCTGGTGGCGCGGTTTGAAGCCGCTTTGGGTGACGCCGCGGTGACAACCGCCATGGCGCTTCAGCATCAGGCACCGGTCTTTCTGCGGGTCAATCTGGCGGTGACTACGCGGCAAGACGCTCAGGCCAGCTTGCGCGCGGATGGGGTGGAGACGGCGTTGAACCCACTGGCGGAGGCTGCGCTTGTCGTGACAGAAGGCGCGCGCAAGATACGGCAATCACGCGCTTTTCTGGGAGGGGAAGTTGAGTTGCAGGATGCGGCCAGCCAAGCGGTGGCCGCGATGCTGCCCGCCGGCGGGCGGGTGCTGGATTATTGTGCTGGCGGCGGGGGCAAGGCGCTGGCGCTGGCCATGGACCGCAGCCGTCAGGTTTTTGCCCATGACATCGACCCCAAACGCATGGCGGATCTGCCCGTCCGGGCAGAGCGGGCCGGGGCGCGGATTGTGCAGATCGCCACAGCCGATCTGATGCAGGAGCCCCCCTTTGATGTGGTTTTATGCGACGCGCCCTGTTCCGGGTCCGGCGCGTGGCGACGGGCAGCGGAAGGCAAGTGGTTGCTGACCCCGGAACGGCTTGATGAACTGACGGAGATTCAGGACAAGATCCTCTCGCAAGCGGCTGAATGTATTGCGGAAAACGGCACGTTGGCCTATGCAACCTGTTCCGTTCTTGAGGAAGAGAACGAAGCGCGGGTAGCGGCGTTTCTGACGCGGCACCCTGACTGGCAAATGGTGGCGTCACGGCGGTTTGACGTGGGCCCGGACGGGGACGGCTTTTTTACGGCGCACTTCCAGCGGGCGATCCAGTAGACAAAGTCAACTTTTGGTTGTATTCATCTGTGGTTAAGGAGCAATTAACCCTTCGTGCGCGTAATGGCTGTACGATTCTCTCTTATCAGGGGCAGCCATTTGACATCGCAGACATCCACAAAAAGCTGGACGGGCATGGCGCAGGCTTTCAGCCAGGGCAGCCGCCGCACGGAAATGTTGCTGGCTGCGGGTTTTCTGCTGGCGGTTCTTGCGCTGCTGGCCCCCCTGCGCATCCTGTCGCTGGGGCTTGCAGGGGGCGCCGGGACGGTTGTGGTCTGCGCGGCTTTCATCTGGTGGCGGGGGCGGGCCGCGACCCAGGTTGAGGTGGTACAAAGCACTGCAATCACAGACTTTATTCAGAACGAGGCGACACCCGGCTTCATTGCCAGTTCCGATGGTGCGATCCTCTCTGCCAATCCGTCTGCGAAGGCGCGGTTTGAAGTGGGTGAAAACAGCACGCTGGCTGCTGTGCTGAACGCCACTTTTGCGGATCCGGGTGGATTGCTGTTCCGCCTCCAGACCCGCGCGGCGTCCTCCGGTGCTGCGCAAGAGGATGTGATGACGCGCAGCGGACACATGCGGCTGTCGGTGCATGAAGCACCGGGCGCAGGTTTCATCTGGCGCATTGAACAGATCGCCGCGCGGTCCGGGCCAAAGACAGGGCAGGATGGTATTGCTTTGCCGATGGTCATGGTGGGCCGTAGCGGTGCGATCCTGTTCATGAACGATCCCGCCCGCGCGTTGGTTGGCGGGCGTGTCAAAGCCCTCGACCGGCTGTTTACCCAGCTGCCGTTCGCCCCCGGCCAGGCCTGTGAGATCACGACGGCGGATGGCCCCCAAAAGCGCCTTGTGGCCGAGGTGGACGCAGGCGCCGGCCGGCGCGCGCTGTATTTCCTCCCCGTGGCGGAGACGTCCGCAGAAACGCAGGGCTGGCAGGCCTTTCATGATCTGCCTGTGCCGCTGATCAAGGTCGCACCGGACGGGAAGGTCCAGTCGTTCAACCGCATGGCCGCCCAGCTCATCGGGGTTTGCCTGACCGAAGACGCGCATCTGTCTGATTTGATGGAGGGGTTGGGGCGTTCTATCACCGATTGGCTGACGGACACCTTGGCGGATCGCATGGTGCAAAAGTCAGAATTCCTCCGGCTGACGCGGGCCGACAAGGAGGTTTTTGTTCAGGTTGTGCTGAACCCGATCACGGAAAATGGCGAACGCGCGCTCATTGCCGTCATGCATGACGCAACAGAGCTGAAATCCCTTGAGGCAAAGTTTGTCCAAAGCCAGAAAATGCAAGCCATCGGGCAACTTGCCGGTGGCGTTGCGCATGATTTCAACAACCTGCTTACAGCGATATCGGGCCATTGTGACCTGCTGCTGCTGCGCCATGATCAGGGCGATTCCGATTACGCCGATCTGGTGCAGATCAATCAGAACGCCAACCGGGCCGCAGCGCTCGTGGGGCAACTCCTTGCTTTCTCCCGCAAACAGACCCTGCGCCCGGAAAAGCTCGATCTGCGCGATACGCTTGCGGATCTCACCCATCTCCTGAACCGACTGGTGGGAGAGAAAATCACCCTCACGCTCAGCCATGATCCGGTCTTGCAGCCCATCCGCGCCGATAAACGCCAGTTCGAACAGGTGTTGATGAACCTCGTCGTCAACGCGCGGGACGCGATGCCCGGCGGGGGGGAGATCAGGATCGTCACCGAATGTGCAACTCTTGAGGATCCCCTGATCCGTGACCGGGTGACGGTTCCGGCAGGCGAATATGTCACCGTGCAGGTTGGCGATGACGGCACGGGCATCGCCCCGGACAAGCTGGAGAAGGTGTTTGAACCTTTCTTCACCACCAAACGCACCGGTGAAGGCACCGGTCTGGGGCTGTCGACCGCTTACGGGATCATCAAACAGACCGGCGGGTACATCTTTGCCGATTCCATCGTTGGCACCGGCACGACCTTCACCTTGTATTTCCCGGTGATGGAAGTGAGCAAACCCGCAGCGACCAAACCGGCCGCACCCGAGATCCGGCCGCTTGGAAAGCATGAAGACGGCGTCATTCTGCTGGTAGAGGATGAAGCGCCGGTGCGCGCCTTTGCCAGCAGGGCGCTGCGGCTGCGGGGGTACACAGTGCTGGAAGCCGATTCCGCAGAAGCCGCGCTGAAGACGCTGGAGGACCACAGCCTCAACATCGATGTCTTCGTCACCGATGTGGTTATGCCGGGGATGGACGGTCCAAGCTGGGTACGCGAAGCCTTGAAAGCCCGCCCCGAAGTGCGGGTTGTTTTTGTATCAGGCTATGCCGAGGACAGCTTCGGGGAAAAACAGACCCGGATCCCCAACTCGGTGTTCCTGCCAAAACCATTCTCGCTGAACGAGCTGACGGAGACGGTGCACCGCCAATTGCACTGAAATCCTGCCCGGTGCCGATAGACCCTGCCGTGTCGCCAGTGCGTTTGAGACTTTGACGACAGGTTGGGTTGGCTGATCCGGTGGGCAGAGAGGCTCTGGCACGACGTCTATGTTGGAACCAGATCGGGTCTGTCAGTTGCGAAAGGGGGAAGAAAGGGCAATCACGCGGCGCAGTTCAACCTTCTGCGGTTGTCGCCAACGCGCCGCGATGGCGGTGGGTGCCAAGATCACTCAATCGAATCGTAGAGCGCAAATTCCTCAGCAAATTTGCGCCGGAACCGGGTTTCGACATCCTTTGAGAGCGATAGGGGCAACGATGGAGAGACATTCTCCTGTTTGAGATCAAGCGTGACTTCCAGACGCTCCGCCAAGAACGCCTGCAACCGGGGCTGGTCTTCATAGCGGAAATAATGGCTGATCCCGGTGCCGTTGGGCTGGGTCTTCATGAAGTTCAACTGACTGCCCACATCCGCAAAACCGGGCTTGTTGCCTTTCATATAGGCCAGAACAAAGTCGTCGAAGCTGACGCCGAAGGTGTTGTTGGGCTTGCCCTTCATGAACGGGCGCTGGCGATACCTGTACCAGCTGCCCAGCCAGGACACCGGCTCGCGCATCACGGCCATCAGTTCCAGCTCCACATCACAGACCTTGAGGAACATCGGCCGGATGAATCGGTTGTAGCGATAGACAGGCGCGTGTTTCAGCATGGGCGGTTCGGAAATCACCATATCGGCCCGCGGCGCCAATGCGCTCTCATAGGCGGTGGTGCCGGTTTTGGGAACAGACAGAAAGGCGAGCCTTTCCTTAAAGAAAACAAGCACCTGCACCCCTCCCAAAAGTAAATCTGCGGCTTCGCACCCTTGTAAACTACTTCTTAACCAACTTCGCCAAAAGATGCAGAGAGAAAAAATTTGATTGAAATGTTCCCGCTTTGGTCTCATAGAGAACATTAGAGGAACAAAGAAAGCAGTCCCGCTGCCTTCCGATTGCGGAAGGGAGGCGGGTATGACACTAAGGGAATAGGCACATGGCAACGGCAGATCTTTTGACAATGGACAACAAGAAAACAGCAGAAAAGCAAAAGGCGCTGGACAGCGCGCTTGCGCAGATTGAACGGCAGTTCGGCAAAGGCTCCATCATGAAGCTGGGCGCGGAAGGTGCCATTCAGGACATCAAGGCAAGCTCCACCGGGTCGCTGGGGTTGGACATCGCGCTTGGCATCGGCGGTCTGCCGATGGGGCGTATTATTGAGATCTATGGCCCGGAATCCTCTGGCAAAACAACGCTGACGCTGCATTGTGTGGCGGAGCAGCAAAAGAGCGGCGGCGTCTGCGCCTTTGTGGATGCCGAACATGCGCTGGATCCGCAATATGCCCGCAAACTGGGCGTGGATATTGATGAGCTGTTGATCAGCCAGCCCGACACCGGCGAACAGGCGCTTGAGATTACCGATACGCTGGTGCGGTCCGGGGCCGTCAACATGGTGATCGTCGATTCCGTGGCAGCACTGACGCCGAAATCGGAACTTGAAGGCGACATGGGCGACAGCAGCGTCGGCGTGCAGGCCCGGTTGATGAGCCAGGCGATGCGCAAGCTCACGGGCTCCATCTCCCGCTCCAACTGCATGGTGATCTTCATCAACCAGATCCGGATGAAGATCGGCGTCATGTTCGGCTCTCCTGAGACGACATCAGGCGGCAACGCTTTGAAATTCTATTCTTCGGTCCGCCTCGACATCCGCCGCATCGGCGCGTTGAAGGACCGCGACGAAGTGGTCGGCAACGCCACCCGCGTCAAGGTCGTCAAGAACAAGGTCGCAGCCCCCTTCAAACAGGTGGAATTCGACATCATGTACGGCGAAGGCATCTCCAAGATGGGGGAACTGCTTGACATGGGCGTGAAAGCCGGGATCGTGGACAAGTCGGGATCGTGGTTCTCCTACGGGGATGAGCGGATCGGGCAGGGGCGCGAGAACGCCAAATCCTTCCTGGGCGAGAATGAAGCCATGGCGATGGAGATCGAAGACAAGATCCGCGCGGCCCATGGTCTGGATTTCAATGGCTCCGAAGACGACGACGTCGATATTCTGGAAGCATAATCCCGCCCTTCGCGGGAAATCTGCACCATCAATGGGGCGTGAGGCACTCTCGCGCCCCTTTTCGCATGTTCGGCCTGTGGACAGCCCCGCACACCAAGGCTATTTGAAAAGCTCACCTGTATCCCCGGAAAGCCAGACCCATGAAAACGCTCAACGACATCCGATCGACCTTCCTGTCCTACTTTGACAAGCAGGGCCACGCGGTTGTCGCCTCTGGCCCGCTGGTGCCGCGCAACGATCCGACGCTGATGTTTGCCAACTCCGGCATGGTGCAGTTCAAGAACCTCTTCACCGGGGTCGAGACGCGGGATTACAAGCGCGCGACCACGGCGCAGAAATGTGTGCGCGCCGGGGGCAAGCACAATGACCTGGATAATGTCGGCTACACCGCGCGGCACCATACGTTCTTTGAGATGCTGGGGAATTTCAGCTTCGGCGATTATTTCAAAGCCGAAGCCATTGCTTTTGCTTGGGAATTGCTGACAGTCGATTTCGGCATCGACGCCAGCCGTTTGCTGGTCACGGTCTATCATACCGATGATGAGGCGGCGGAGATCTGGAAGAAGGTCGCGGGCCTGCCGGATGAGCGGATCATCCGCATCCCGACGGACGACAATTTCTGGCGGATGGGCCCCACCGGGCCCTGCGGGCCGTGTACGGAAATTTTCTATGACCACGGGGATCACATTCCCGGCGGCCCTCCCGGCACGCCGGAAGAAGACGGCGACCGCTTTATTGAGATCTGGAACATCGTCTTCATGCAGAACGAGCAATTCGAAGACGGCACGATGAAACCGCTGGAGATGCAGTCGATCGACACCGGCATGGGGCTGGAGCGGATTGGCGCGCTGTTGCAGGGCCAGCACGACAATTACGAGACCGACACCATGCGCAGTCTCATTGAGGCGTCGGGCCATGCGCTCAGCCTTGATCCTTTTGGGGCGGGCAATGTGCATCACCGGGTGATCGCGGACCATTTGCGCTCGACCTCCTTCCTGATTGCCGATGGCGTGATGCCATCGAACGACGGGCGCGGATACGTGCTGCGCCGGATCATGCGGCGCGCGATGCGGCACGCGCATCTGCTGGGGGCGCAGGATCCGCATATGTACAAACTGGTGCCTGCGCTGGTGCGGCAGATGGGCTCGGCCTATCCGGAGCTGGGGCAGGCCCAGGCCTTGATCACGGAAACGCTGGAGCTTGAAGAAACCCGGTTCAAACAGACACTTGAGCGTGGGTTGAAGCTGCTCGCGGATGAAGTGGGCGGCCTGTCAGACGGCGCGGCCCTGCCGGGTGCGGCGGCTTTCAAGCTCTATGACACCTATGGCTTCCCGCTCGACCTCACGCAGGACGCTTTGCGCGAGCAGGGGCGTGAAGTGGACACCGACGGGTTCGATGCCGCCATGGCAGAGCAGAAAGCCAAGGCGCGTGCGGCCTGGTCCGGTTCAGGCGAGGCTGCGGATGCGACCGTCTGGTTCGACGTGGCCGATCAACACGGCACGACGGATTTCCTGGGCTATGACCTTGAAACCGCCGAGGGGCAGATCGTGGCCATCGTGTCCGGCGGTGCCGCTGTGGCGGATGCCGAAACCGGGGCGGAGGTTCAGATCGCTTTGAACCAGACACCGTTTTATGCGGAATCCGGTGGTCAGGTCGGCGATACCGGCGAGATCCGCACAGAAACCGGCGTTGTGACCATCACCGACACCCGCAAAACCGCAGGCGTCTTTGCCCACATCGGCCGGGTCAGCGAAGGGCGCGTGGAACCGGGGCAGGCGGCGGTGCTGGAGGTTGATCCCACGCGGCGCACCTCCATCCGGGCCAATCACTCCGCCACGCACCTGTTGCATGAAGCCTTGCGCGGGGCCTTGGGGGACCATGTCTCTCAGCGCGGGTCGCTGAATGCAGCGGACCGGCTGCGGTTTGACTTCAGCCACGGCAAGGCGTTGACGCTGGACGAGCTGGCCGAGGTCGAGGCGGAGGTGAACAGCTACATCCGCCAGAACGCGCCGGTCGAGACACGGATCATGACCCCTGATGACGCACGTGCACTGGGCGCACAGGCGCTCTTTGGGGAGAAATACGGCGATGAGGTGCGGGTTGTGTCGATGGGCCGCCAGCCGGGGTCTGGCAAGGGCAGTGACAAGGATACCTATTCGCTTGAGCTTTGCGGGGGCACCCATGTGCGCCAAACCGGTGACATTGGCGCTTTTGTTCTGCTGGGCGACAGCGCCAGTTCCTCCGGCGTGCGCCGGATTGAGGCGCTGACCGGGGCGGAGGCGATGGCGTGGCTGCGCGCACAGCAGGCCGCTTTGGCTGGTGTGGCGGAGACGTTGAAAACCGCCAGCGCGGATGTACCAGACCGGGTGCGTGCGCTGATGGATGAACGCAAATCACTTGCCAATGAGGTGGCCCAGCTGCGACGCGAACTGGCAATGGCTGGGGGGGGCGGCACCGCCGCACCTGAAGCTGTGGATGTCGGCGGCGTGAAATTCGTGGCGCAGGTCTTGCAGGGCGTAACGGGCAAGGATCTGCCTGCTTTGGTGGATGAGCACAAGGACCGCCTGGGCAGTGGCGCGGTTCTGCTGATCGCGGACACCGGCGGGAAGGCGGCGATCGCGGCTGGTGTCACCAAGGATCTGACAGAGAAACTCTCTGCCGTGGATCTGCTCAAAACGGCGGTTGCCGCTTTGGGCGGAAAGGGCGGCGGCGGCCGGCCTGACATGGCACAGGGCGGTGCCGCCAGTGCCGAAAAGGCCGCAGAGGCCATCACGGCCGCAGAAGAAATGTTGAAAGGATAAGACCCATGGGCGCACTCTGGATTGCACATGTCACTGTCACGGATGAAGAGGCCTACAAGAAATACGCCGCCGGGGCGACCGTGGCGATTGCCGAACATGGGGGCACATTCATCGCCCGCGGTGGCCGCTTTGTTCAGCTTGAGGGCAAGGAACGCCCCCGCAATGTCGTTGCGCGGTTCCCCGATGTGGAAACCGCAGAAAAGTGTTACCATTCAGACGCCTATCAGGCGGCCCTGGAGCACGCCCGTGGCGCATCAGAACGCGAATTGCTGATCGTGGAGACGACAGACGAGCTGCCTTAGAGCAGCCAACCCAAAACCACCACCACCCCCTCTTTTCTCCATAAATATCCCGGAGCGCGAGGCAGCGCCTCGCACCCCGATTTGGCGGAGACAAATCAATAAAATCATGTCGCGCCTTTGGCGCGTCAGTTTAAGCCCACCCTAGAAACTGTATTTTACAGACTGTCTGAGAAATACAGTTGCTAGCTGGCTTTCGCCATCCGTTTACGCTCATGCGGGTCCAGATAGCGCTTGCGCAACCGGATCGCATTGGGCGTGACCTCAACCAGTTCATCATCATCAATATAGGCAATCGCCTCTTCCAGCGTGAGGATTTTCGGCGTGGTCAGACGCACCGCTTCGTCCGTGCCGGAGGCGCGCACGTTGGTCAGCTTCTTGCCTTTCAGCGGGTTGACTTCCAGATCGTTCTCGCGGGAATGCTCGCCGATGATCATGCCGGTATAGACGTCCGCCTGTGCGCCGATCATCATTTTGCCGCGCTCTTCGAGGTTCCACAGGGCAAAGGCGACCGAAGTGCCGTTCTCCATGGAAATCAGCACACCGGCACGGCGGCCGGGGATCGGCCCTTTGTGCGGGGCCCAATCGTGGAACACACGGTTCAGCACGCCGGTGCCGCGCGTGTCGGTCAGGAATTCGCCGTGATAGCCGATAAGGCCACGGGACGGCACATGGGCGATGATGCGGGTTTTGCCGGCACCTGCGGGTTTCATCTCAACCAGCTCACCTTTGCGGGTGCCGGTGATCTTTTCGATGACGGCACCGGAATATTCGTCGTCCACGTCGATGGTGGCTTCTTCGATGGGTTCATGGCGCACCCCGTCGATGTCCTGAAACAGGACCTGCGGGCGGGAGATGCTCAGCTCGAAGCCTTCGCGGCGCATGTTTTCGATCAGGACGCCCATCTGCAATTCGCCCCGGCCTGCCACCTCAAAAGCGTCACCGCCCGGCGTGTCGGAGATTTTGATCGCCACGTTTGATTCCGCTTCCTTCATCAGGCGTTCGCGGATCACGCGGGACTGAACTTTCTTGCCATCCCGGCCCGCGAGCGGGCTGTCGTTGATGCCGAAAGTCACGGTGATGGTGGGCGGGTCGATGGGCTGGGCGGGGATCGCCTCGGACACCGATTGATCCGCAAGCGTATCGGCGACGGTGGCTTTGGTCATGCCGGCGATGGAAACGATGTCGCCTGCTTCGGCCATGTCGATGGCGGTTTGTTCCAGCCCCCGGAAGGCGAGGATTTTCGTGGCGCGAAAATTCTCGATGAGGGTGCCGTCGCGCGACATCGCCTTGATGGTCTGACCCGCCTTGAGCGTGCCGGTTTCAACGCGGCCCGTCAGCATCCGGCCCAGAAAGGGATCAGCACCCAGCGTTGTGGCCAGCATGGTGAAGGGTTTGTCGCGGTTTTCCACCTGGGCGGGGGCGGGCACGTGATCAAGGATCAGTTGAAAGAGCGCCTCCAGACCCTTGCGGGGGCCATCAAGGCTGTGATCGGCCCAACCGGCACGGCCGGAGGCATACATGGCTGGGAAATCAAGCTGTTCTTCGGTGGCGTCCAGATTGGCAAAAAGGTCAAAGCACTCGTCCAGCGCGCGGTCCGGCTCCCCATCGGGTTTGTCGACCTTGTTGATCACCACGATGGGACGCAGGCCCAGTTTCAGGGCTTTGGACGTCACGAATTTGGTTTGCGGCATCGGGCCTTCGGCGGCATCGACCAGCAGCACCACACCGTCGACCATCGACAGGATCCGCTCGACTTCGCCGCCGAAATCGGCGTGACCGGGGGTGTCGACGATGTTGATGCGCGTGCCGTTCCATTCCACGGAGGTGGGTTTGGCAAAGATCGTGATGCCGCGTTCGCGTTCCAGATCATTGCTGTCCATGGCGCGTTCAGTCGTCGCCTGATTGTCGCGGTAGGTGCCGGATTGTTTGAGCAATTCGTCCACCAGCGTCGTCTTGCCGTGGTCAACGTGAGCGATAATTGCGATGTTGCGCAGTTCCATGGGGTCAGCCTTTGTCAGGGAGTTGCGCGGGCCATAGCGTGCAGGCGCAGCAAAGGCCAGCGTTAAAGCGTCATTGGAGATGGTGGTCCAAAGAGATTTTAGGCCTCTGGCAGGGTTTTTTGAACCATTTGGAAGGGGCGGCTGATGTGGTGCGCTCTTGCTGGTGCGGTGATCAATGGCCGGTGGTATTGGAAAAAAGCTGGATGACAACGATGCCGCCGATGATCATCGCAAGGCCGAGCACCGCCGGCAGGTCGAGTTTCTGGCCAAACAGGACATAGCCGATCACCGCGATCATCACGATGCCGATGCCGGACCAGAAGGCATAGACGATGCCGACCGGCATGAACTTCAGCGTCAGTGCAAGGAAATAGAAGGCGAGGCTGTAGCAGACTACAACCGCCAGTGAGGGCCAGAGCCGGGTGAATTGCTGGGAGGCCTGAAGGGCTGTTGTGCCCAGAGTTTCCATGATGACAGCAATCACCAGCCAGAGGTAGTGGATCGACAAGAGGCCTCCTGCGCCGTCAGAGCGGCAATTGGGTGGTTTCCTTGATCTCTTCCATCACGAAACTGGCCGAGACGTCCGACAGCGGCACTTTGCGGATCAGACGTTGATAGAGGCGATCATATCCCGCCATATCCGCAACCCGCGCCCGGATCAAATAGTCCAGATCCCCGGACATGCGGTAAACGCCGGTAATTTCGGGCATCGCACGGGTTGCGGCTGAAAATGTCTCCAGCCAGTCGGGGGCGTGGGCGCTGGTGCGGACCTGGATGAAGACCGTCAGGCCAAGCCCCAGCTTGTTGGCATCGAGCAGGGCCACGCGGCCTGTGATGATGCCTGCGGCTTCCAGCGCACGGATGCGGCGCCAGCAGGCGTTGCGGGACAGGCCCACAGCGGCCCCCAGTGTTTCCAGGGATTGATCCGCATCACGTTGCAATTGCATCAGGATGCGGCGATCTGTTGGGTCAAGTTCATCCATATTTACCATATTGCGGGATAAAATCCCACAGTAAAGGAAAATCGGGTTATCTTTGGGAAATCTTCAACGCGCCCCGGTGATAGTTTCTGCGGCACGTCATCCAAGGAGCCTGACATGTTTGCACGCGTTTTTCTGAACCATCCCGCCAAAGTCGATGAGACCTTTTTTGAGCATATGCTTTTTGCATTGAAGTTCTCTGGGCTGCTGTTTGCAGCGGCCGGCGCGGCGCTGGTCCATGCGTTGATCCCGTGTCTGTTTGAGAAGACCGCCAGCCGGATCATCAAGACGCTGTATGAGCGCACACACAACCGGGGCTGATCATGTGTCGTTGGGCCGCATGGCTGGGCCAGCCATTGTTTCTGAGCGAGATGCTCACTGCACCGTCGCATTCGCTGATCCACCAGTCGCGTGAAGCCAGCAAGTGCAAGACGGCGATCAATGCGGATGGGTTCGGGCTGGCCTGGTATGACCAGCGCCCCACGCCGGGGCTCTACCGCGATGTATATCCGGCCTGGTCGGATCCGAACCTGCGGTCCTTGGCGGAACAGGTGCGTGCGCGGCTGTTTCTGGCCCATGTGCGGGCCTCAACCGGGGCCGCAACCAGCCGCAACAATTGCCATCCGTTTGTGCAGGGGCGGTGGGCCTTCATGCACAACGGGCAGGTCGGCGGGTTTGAGCAGTTCCGCAAGGAAGCTGACATGCTGATCCCGGCGCCCCTTTATGGCGACCGCAAAGGGGCGTCTGACAGTGAAGCGCTGTTTCTGGTGGCTTGCGGGTTTGGGCTGGATGCCGATCCGCAGGGGGCCGTGGCGCGCAGCGTTGGTCTGTTTGAAGAGATGTCGCGCAATGCAGGCATTGGACCACATATGCGCGTGGGGGCGGCGTTCAGCGATGGGCAGACGCTCTATGCGGTGCGGTATGCCTCGGACGATCGCGCGCCGTCGCTGTTTTACCAGTGGAATGCGCAGTGGCAGGGGTGGTCGGTGGTGTCCGAGCCTTTTGACACCGATCTGAGCGCCTGGACCGAAGTGCCCAAAGGCAGCTTTTGCCGGTTCACGGCAACCGATTGTGATATCGTACCCTTTCAGCCAGAGGGAATGCGGCGGGCGGCCTGACGAGGGCGGTTGCGCATATGAAAAGGGCCGCTGCGGTGCGGCCCTTTGATGTTGTCAGGGGAGGTGGATCAGCCCGCCAGCGCCTTGCCGAGGTTTGCGTCCACCTTCTCCAGAAAGCCCATGGTCGTGAGCCAGCCCTGGTCCGGACCGACAAGCAGCGCCAGATCTTTGGTCATGTGGCCGCTTTCGACCGTGTCCACTACGACTTTCTCCAGCGTTTCCGCGAAGTTGGTCAGCGCGGTGTTGTCGTCCAGCTTGCCACGGTGCTTAAGGCCGCCGGTCCAGGCGTAGATAGACGCGATGGAGTTGGTCGAGGTCTCCTCTCCTTTCTGGTGCTGGCGGTAGTGGCGCGTGACGGTGCCATGGGCGGCTTCGGCCTCCACGATCTTGCCGTCGGGGGTCATCAGTTGCGAGGCCATCAGGCCCAGCGAGCCAAAGCCCTGTGCGACGGTATCTGATTGCACATCGCCGTCGTAGTTCTTGCAGGCCCAGACGAAGCCGCCGTTCCATTTCATCGCACAGGCGACCATGTCGTCGATGAGGCGGTGTTCGTACCAGATGTCCTTTTCCTTGAAGGCATCGGCGAATTCGGCATCGAAAATCTCCTGAAAGATCTCAAGGAAGCGGCCATCGTATTGCTTGAGGATGGTGTTCTTGGTCGACAGATACACCGGCCAGCCGATCTGCAGGCCGTAGTTCAGCGAGGCGCGCGCGAAGTCGCGGATGCTGTCATCGAGGTTGTACATGCCCATGAACACGCCCGCTGCGGGGGCTTGGTAAACCTCATGCTCAATCTCTGTCCCGTCGTCGCCCACAAACTTCATCGTCAGCTTGCCGGGGCCGGGGAACTTCATGTCGGTGGCTTTGTATTGATCGCCGAAGGCGTGCCGCCCGATCACGATGGGTTTGGTCCAGCCGGGCACGAGGCGCGGCACGTTTTTGCAGATGATGGGTTGGCGGAACACCACGCCACCAAGGATGTTGCGGATTGTCCCGTTGGGAGAGCGCCACATCTTCTTGAGGCCAAATTCCTCCACCCGTGCCTCATCCGGCGTGATGGTTGCGCATTTGACGCCAACACCGTGTTTCTTGATCGCCTCGGCGGCGTCGATGGTGATCTGATCCTCTGTCTCATCGCGGGCCTCAATCCCGAGGTCATAGTATTTCAGGTCCACATCCAGATAGGGCAGGATCAGCTTTTTCTTGATGAAGTCCCACATGATGCGGGTCATCTCATCCCCGTCGAGTTCGACGATGGGGTTGTCTACCTTGATCTTGGTCATGGAGGGTCCTTGGGTTTGGGGGCTTTCGCCCTCGCGTCTAGCGCATTTTAGGCAGATAAGAAAGGCTGTATACAATGGTACACATTGACATGCGGGAGAGGCTTGGGTACCGCAGGGGCAAATGTTGGACCACCTGTCAGAAACCCGTGCAGCCCGCGGTATTTTGAGACGGATGGCCCTCCCGCAGCCGATCACAGAAAGAGGATCTCATGGCCCAATCTCAGACCCCCGACATCATCTATACCAAGGTTGACGAGGCACCCGAACTGGCAAGCGCGTCGTTTCTGCCGATCATCCGTCGCTTTACCAAAGCAGCCGGGATTGATGTGGGCACGCGTGACATCTCGCTCGCCGGGCGGATCATCGCGACCTTTCCGGAGAACCTGACGGCAGAGCAGCGGCAAAGCGATGATCTGGCGTGGCTGGGGGAGTTGGTCAAAACGCCGCAAGCCAATGTGATCAAGCTGCCCAATATCTCGGCCTCTGTGCCGCAGTTGGTGGCGGCTGTGGAGGAATTGCAGGCCAAGGGGTACACCTTGCCCGATTATCCTGAGGACCCGCAGACCGATGCGGAACGCGAGGTGCGCGCGCGCTATGACACGATCAAGGGCTCTGCGGTGAACCCGGTATTGCGGGAAGGGAACTCCGACCGGCGCGCGGCACGGGCGGTGAAGAATTTTGCGCAGGCCAATCCGCATTCGATGGGGACATGGGATGCGGCCAGCAAGACCAAGGTGTCTTCGATGCCGGGTGATGATTTTTACGCCAATGAAGTGTCCGCCACGATCAGTGCCGCACAGGCCGGGACCGCGCGGATTGAATTTGAAGGCGCGGATGGCGCTGTGACGGTGCTGAAAGAGGCATGGCCGCTGGAAGAGGGCACGATTGCGGATGCGACGTTCATGTCGGCCAAGGCGTTGTCGGCGTTCCTTGCGGGCGCGATTGAGGATACCAAGGCCGACGGCACGATGTTCTCGCTGCATATGAAGGCCACGATGATGAAGGTGTCTGACCCGATCATCTTCGGCCACGCGGTCAAGGCGTGGCTGGGGCCGGTGTGGGACAAACATGGCGCGGCGATTGCCGCCGCCGGTGGATCCCCGAACTCTGGGCTGGCGGATGTGCTGGCGGCGATTGAGACGATGGATAACGCGGCGGAGATCGTGGCGGAAATCGCGGCGCTTGCACGGCCTTCGATGTATATGGTTGACAGTGACAAGGGCATCACCAACCTGCATGTGCCCTCAGACGTGATCATCGACGCCTCCATGCCTGCGGTGATCCGCGCAGGCGGCAAAGGCTGGGATGAGACGGGTGCCAAGGGTGACACCAATTGCGTGATCCCCGACCGCTGCTATGCGACGGTCTATGACGAGACGATCAATTTCTTCAAAGCCAATGGTGCGCTGGATGTGACCACAGCAGGGGCGGTGGCCAACGTTGGCCTGATGGCGCAGAAGGCGGAGGAGTACGGCTCCCACCCGACCACGTTCGAAGCGCCAGCAGATGGCGTGATCCGGATTGTCCTGGCCGATGGCGAGACGTTGCATTCCCACAGCGTGGAAGCGGGCGATATCTGGCGGTCCTGCACGGTCAAGAAAGCGCCGATCGAGAACTGGATTGAACTGGCGATGGACCGTCAGCGGCTGACGGGGTCTGAGGCGATCTTCTGGCTGGATGCCAACCGCGCGCATGATGCGCAGTTGATTGAGTACGTAAAACCCGCGCTGCAAGAGGCTGGTGTTGAAGACAAATTCGAGATCATGGCACCACGTGAAGCAACCGCTCAGTCATTGAAGACAATCACGGCGGGCAAGGATTCCATTGCCATCACCGGCAACGTGCTGCGCGATTATCTGACCGATCTCTTCCCCATTCTGGAACTGGGCACATCGGCCAAGATGCTGTCGATTGTGAAGCTGATGCAGGGCGGCGGATTGTTTGAAACCGGTGCGGGTGGCTCTGCGCCAAAGCATGTGCAGCAGTTGCACGCTGAGAACCATCTGCGGTGGGATTCCATGGGGGAGTTTTGTGCCCTTGGGGAGAGCCTGAACTTTCTTGCGGACGCGCGCGGCAATGCCAAGGCTGGCGTGCTGGGTGCGGCGGCAGAGGCCGCCACGCAAGGCATTCTGGATGACAACCGCTCCCCCAGCCGCAAGGCCGGGGAGCCGGACAACCGCCACAGCCACTATTGGTTCGCACGCTATTGGGCCGAAGCACTTGCCGCGCAATCAGACGATGCGGATCTGGCGGCGGAGTTTGCACCCTTGGCCAAGGCACTGGCGGAGGGTGAAGCAGCGGTTCTGGCGGAACTCTCGGCAGGCTCTGGCGCTGCGGCGGACACGGGCGGGTATTTCCGCAATGACGACGCCCAAACGGCAGCTGTCATGCGGCCCAGTGCAACGCTGAACGCGATTGTCGGGTAAGCGAGATGCCGGGTGGGCCTTTGCAGGTCTGCCCGGCGTTTACTTGTGGGTCGCGGCGTGCTGCGCGAAGAATGCCGCGATCCGCGTTTTGGCATAGGCCCACAGGCCCGGTGCACCGATGTTGATCTTGCTGCCGACGCGGTCCGCGATCTGCGCTTCGCTGACATTGTATTCTGTCCAGCTGCCACCACCGGACATCAGGTTCTGCATGGGCGGCTGAAAACGGTCGAGGGATTTGGCGAATTGTGCGGAAGGGCTTTCCGCGGCTTCGAATTCTTCCCAGATGGCACGCAATTCATCGCGCAGATCATCAGGCAGCAAGCCAAAGATGCGGTCAGCGGCGGCTTGTTCCTGCGCCTCCATCGCGGTGATGTCGTGATCGCCAAAGATCGGATTGTCGCCTGCGTCGATTTCCACAAGGTCGTGCAGGATCAGCATTTTGATCACAAGCGTGATGTCCACACCCGGTCCCGCCTGATCGGCCAGCACCAGCGCGTAAAGCGTCAGATGCCAGGAATGCTCCGCAGAGTTTTCCCAGCGCGAGTTGTCGCACAGGGTGGTGGCGCGCAGGGTGGATTTGAGCTTGTCGGCCTCGTTCAGAAAAGCGATCTGCTGGTCGAGGCGTGCGGTGTCGTTCATTCGCCGCCTGCCGCACCCGCAGGAGGCTGTGCGTCGGCCGCAGCGGCCGCGCGGTGTTTCTTGATCTTGTCGACCAGAAAGGCGCGGGCCTTTTCATTGGCCATCCGGGTGCGCACGGCGGTCAGAAACGCTTCTTCGAGGGTTTGGGACGACGCGCCCAGCACGTCGCCCACTTCCATGAACAAACGGTCTTCGCCGGTCTCTCGCTGCACGGCCAGACATTCTTCGGCCAGTTTGTTGGCCAGTTCGATGACGACCGGGTCTGCCATCAGCGGGTCGTCTCAGTCAGGCGGCGTTTGACATAATCGGTGGAGCTGTTGATCAGCGTCTCCATATGCGGCTCTTCAAAGAAGTGGCCGGCACCTTCAACTTCCTGATGGGTGATGGTGATGCCCTTTTGTTCATGCAGTTTGTTCACCAGGCTCACGGTATCGGCAGGCGGGGCCACACGGTCAGCCGTGCCGTTGATGATCAGACCGGAAGACGGGCAGGGCGCAAGAAAGCTGAAGTCATACATGTTCGCGGGCGGAGAGACGGAGATGAACCCGGTGATCTCCGGCCTGCGCATCAGCAGCTGCATGCCGATCCAGGCGCCAAAGGAGAAACCCGCAACCCAGCAGTGTTTGGAATTGTTGTTCATCGATTGCAGATAATCGAGGGCGGAGGCGGCGTCAGACAGCTCACCAATGCCTTGATCGTATTCGCCCTGAGAGCGCCCAACACCGCGGAAGTTAAACCGCAGCACGGTGAAGCCCATGTTATAAAAGGCGTAATGCAGGTTGTAGACCACCTTGTGATTCATTGTCCCGCCAAATTGCGGATGCGGATGGAGCACGATGGCAATTGGTGCGTCACGCTCTTTTTGGGGGTGGTAGCGGCCTTCAAGCCGGCCTTCAGGTCCGGGGAAGATAACCTCTGGCATGGGCGTCCTGTCCTGTGGGTTCGTAAGGTTTTGATGCAGGCAACGGCCGTGTTGACGGCGCGCGGCGCAAACCTTAGAACGGTTCTAATCTGACTGTTGCATATGTTCCAGCGCAACAGGCTTTGCGTGTAGGCATTTCGCGTCACGGCGTCAATGTAAGGCGTAGGAAAACGGCCTGATCAGAAGGTCATGGGCTGCGGGGAGAGATCGGATGAAACT
>Ga0160419_100081_pt1 | contig 63070 bp, 67 predicted proteins | sample CelAP2metagpilot_2_FD_108196 | JGI IMG/M metagenome (GOLD analysis project Ga0160419, IMG submission 108196) | Phycosphere-associated microbial communities from Cellana algal ponds in Kailua-Kona, Hawaii, USA - Cellana AP2-4-25 metagenome pilot ...
TAGTAGTAGTAGTAGTAGTAGTAGTAGTAGTAGTAGTAGTAGTAGTAGTAGTAGTAGTAGTAGTAGTAGTAGTAGTAGTAGTAGTAGTAGTAGTAGTAGTAGTAGTAGAAGTAGTAGTAGTAGTAGTAGTGGTGGTAGTAGTAGTAGTAGTAGTAGTTGTTGTTGTTGAAGGAGTAGTAATAGCACCAACAGTAGAACAAGAGACAGAGACTGCGGAAAGAGACGGCGGCGCTCGTGTGTTGCAAACTTTGGGGGCTGTGACGGAGGGGAAGCGGGGGAGGAAAAGGATGAGGAAGTGGTGAAAAAGCGAGGGAAAGGCAGCAGGAGGAAAGAGCTTGAAAAATAAAATATATGCGACTTCTTTTATTGCTAGGAGTAAAATAGAAAAGTTGATAGTTGGATAATGCAATTTTAATCGACAGCTGGAGCATTAAAAAATCATGCCCTGTGAGGGGGGCTAAAAATGTAGTCTTTGCGTGAATTTTGGGCACGGGAACTCATAAGACTCGCCATCACTTCCGATGTTTGTTGACGTTTGTATTTTGTTTTGGCGGAAGGTGAATGCGGACTCTGATCAAGCTAAGCCCAAGGATGCACTGTCGTCGTGTCTTTGTTCAAATTCAAATTTCGGAGTACCCGGAAGGAGGCCCCCTTGGTTATTTCTACTCCTACTGCCTTTCTGTCTCATGACCTCTTGCCCTTGTACACAATGGACGGCATAATCCTTGAATGTCTTGAAGCTCCTATTGTATTGACAGTCCATGGATCTACAGTGACTGCACGAAAACGTCCACTCACCCTTACGCACCCGCATCGCTTACTGCATGCGCGTCGCGTTCGTTCCCTTCACGAAATGTTGTACACTCTTCATGACCTTCCCTCCCTACCCGTCCCTCTACTTCCCTCCCACAGCTTCCCTCAAGCTGACGACATCGATCTCTCCACCGACATCACCATCCTCTCCTTTTCTCGCTTCATCCCGCCCTCCTCCTTCTCTTCCTCCTCTTCCTCCTCTTCCTCGTCCTCCTCGTCCTCCTCTTCCTCCTCCTCCCGAAATGATTCCCCATTAAATTAATTAAGGGCTATCTCGCCGTGGGACATTGTAGTGGATGGTTGTTGCGTGGACGGCTCCCATCTCGGCACGGGCCTCCTTATACCCCTCTATTTTGGATGGAAACGATGCAACAATAACGGTAGCAGCAGCAGCGATGTCATTGCCGCTAAAAGCGGTAGCCATGGTGGACAAGGAATGCAATATTAGCCTCTGACTTGTATATTGCACACGTAACCCACGACAGGCAAACTCCACTACAGCAGCACCCCCGCCTTTGCCATGGAGGCCGTGGACGGGCTCTTGGCCAAACTGGCCGCCGACGGAGACTTCCAAGATGACTTGCACCAGCCGCAGGTCCGATTGGTACGTTTCGGTCTATCGTTGTGCTTGTTGGTGCTCTCATTTTTTGCTGTGCTAGTTCTTGTCTGTCTGGTTGCGCGGATTTACGTATGTTTGTTTGGCATGGCCCTTTCAGCCTGGCGCCCCATCTTTCCACAAGCCTTTCCCTTTCCCGTACGGTGGTATCGCTACTGATTCGATTACTCTGTGGTGCGTATGTGGGGTCACATTGCGCGTCAATCAATGATCTTGCGTTGGAAAATAGTCCAATCCCATAAATCTCATGAGTGATTCCGCTTCTGTGGCATCCAATCAGCAGTCCTGATCTTGTACCTTCATAACCATGTCGACAGAGGAATCGTCGCTCTGAGCTCTGTGGGCCAGACAATTTCGACCTTTGGCGCCCCCCTAATTCTCATGATCACCTTTGTCCTAATCAACGCCACCCCCCCTCCCACTATGATCTGCCTCTTGACCCCCCCAACAGGCGATGAAGCACTGGACGGGCGAGAACCGTCTTCCCCCGGAACAGGCGGAGAAGCTGATGGGAGACTTCCGGGTCCTCGCGGTCTTGGACAAGATCAAGGCTCTCCAGACCGCCTGTCAACGGGCAGGCCTCCCAGTACCCTTGGACAAGGTCTTGCGGAGGGAGACGTCTTTAGGCATGCCCCTCTCGGCGCCCCCCGCTTCTTCTCCCTCCTCTTCCACTTCTACCTCGACCCCCTCTTCCTCAATGAAAGCAACAACTCCCCGTCAAGCGAATGAGGACAAGAAGGTCACGGCTACACGTCGACGAAAAGCCACTGCCCCTGCGACCGCACCCCCGCCGATTGCCCCGACGGCCCCGGTGCAACGCGTCCAAGTGCCCGAGACGCTGCCAGGATGGGTGCGCCTTTTGAGCCCTCTCCTGATTATTGGGCTGGTCCTGATGTACGCGTTTGCTTCTTGTTTGTGACATACTGTTCCAGTGCAAGACGATCGACAAGAAGGACATCAAAATAATTGCAACTCCGAGAGTGTCATCGATTTACATTGATTTACAGATCTTCATTTAATTTCTCTGTTTTGTATTCTTTATCGTCCATCCGCGTAGTGATGATAAAAATCAAGCATTTGAGGAGTAATTTGTCGCTGCCAGCCCGTCAAGACCTGGTCAAGGTGCCGACCTTGCAGCGAGTGGGCATTCACCGGGTCTTCCTCTATCGCACAGAGAGCAGCTTCTCGACACAAAGCCACCATCTCTGCCCCCGAGAACCCCTCCGTGCGCCGCGCGATTTCATTCAAGTTCATCATTTCACCGCAAATCGCCTCTCCATCCCTTTCTCCACCCGTGTACTCCCCAGGCATACCGCGCAACGCAATCCGAAGAATTTCGAAGCGGGAAGCCGTGTCGGGCGGTGGCACGTAGACCTTGCGGTCAATGCGGCCGGGCCGAAGCAGGGCTGGATCCAGCAAGTCGGGGCGATTGGTAGCTGCCACCACCACCACGCGCCGTAAAGGCTGCACGCCATCCAGCTCTGTCAGCAACTGGCTCAACACCCTTTCTGAGGCCTTGGAGTCTTCGCCCTCACCCCGCCGCCCCGCCAGCGCATCCACCTCATCGAAAAATATAACTGTGGGCGCAGCCGCCCGCGCTTTTTTAAAGAGTGCCTTCAGGGCCTTCTCGCTCTCGCCCAGCCATTTGCTGAGGAGCTCTGGTCCCTTGACGGCCAAGAAATTCATACCGGACTCGGTGGCAAGGGCGCGGGCCATGAGCGTTTTGCTACAACCTGGCGGTCCGTAGAGAAGCACTCCCTTGGGTGGGGGGATGCCCATGCGCACGAATGCTTCAGGTCGAGTGAGCGGCCATTCCACGCACTCCTGCAACGCACGCTTCACCTCACCCATGCCCCCAATATCCCCCCAGCGCACCCGCGGCACCTCCACCGCCACTTCCCGAAGTGCGCTTGGTCGGACTCGGGCTAGGCCCGCCAGCAAGTCCTCGCCTGTCACCTGCAAATTGCCCTCTTGGACCCCACCCTCTTCTACGCGAGTTGACTGTTTTACTACTCGTCTCGCTGCAAGCATGGCTGCTTCCTTGCATACAAGCAACAGGTCTGCGCCCACAAACCCATGTGCGCGACTAGCCACCCGCTGCATGTCTTCCTCCGAGACTTTCATGATTGTGGGGCCTGCCTGTCGGAGCAGCACCTTGAGGATGTCTTTCCGTGCCGCCTCCCCGGGCACGCCTAGGTCGATCTCTCGGTCCAGCCGACCTGGACGCCGCACTGCGGAGTCAAGTGCATGCGGTCTGCTCGTGGCAGCGAGAACTACAACTCGCTCCATCCCCTGAAAGCCGTCCAACAAGGCCAAGAAGGTGGCCACCATGCGTTTGTCTAGGTCTGAGGAAGTAGCGTCTCGCCGTAAGCACAAGGCCTCCACCTCGTCGAGCACCATCACGGTGGGTGCCATTGCTTTCGCCTCTTGAAATGCCTGACGCAGCTTGGTCTCTGTCTCTCCCACCAAGCGCCCCCCAAACTCTAGCCCGCCCAGTCGCATCACGTTGTAGCCTTTGCAATCAGCAAAATATTGAGCCGCCGCTCTGTATGTTGAGGAGGGGGGTTGGAGGTGAAAAAAAGCATAAGAGAGACTTCCAACAAGGAACTGTATTAGAATTGACACAAGAATAACCTTTCATGGAACCAACAGTTTTTCCCATACCGGAGAAGTGTCGTCTTGCCCGTGCCACTGGGGCCGACCACCAAGAGACCCCGCGTCGGCCGCAACCCGTGCTGAGCAAAAACTTCCGGAGATTCCAACGATTGCTCGACGCCCTCTCGTATCTCCTGAACAGCTATTTGAAGCCCGCCCACTGTAGCCCAGCAAGCGTCTCCATTGTTCTGTGTGTCTGTTGCCCTTTCAATTTTAGGCTTATCCTCTTCATAGACGTCTCTCTCGAATGCCCCTCTTGGAGGACGATTTACCACTCTCACCCTCGTGCGCCGCCCCACCTTGTACATAAGATTTGATATGGTGACATCATGACCCTCATTGGTGCTGTCCTTGTCGGCGAGTGAAAGCGCTGTCAAGTCCGGGAGAGACACTCTTTTGTCTACCTGATCTCCTTTGGATGAGGAAGTCTCCTCCAGTGCCGTTAGCTCCACAACCTCAAAGGTGGCACGGGCAGCAAAGCTAGCAAAGGTCAGGCGCAGGCCAGGATAAAGGAGGTGCCCTACCAATACGTCCTTTAGTCTTGCCTTCCAAAGAACTGCAGTCGCAGCTCTACTGCACGAATTTGTTGTTATTGTATTCCATCCCGTCTCATCCTCCATCCCCTCCTCTTGGTCTGGTGGTACGACGCGCAGGGCCACCTCGGAGGCAGCGACTTGTCGCACCGACCTGAACAGCGCACGGATAGAGACATAACACTCCTGTCCAGCCTCTTTAATGCGGGGGTATTGGCCCAAGATAAACGGGCCTGTCCCGGCCGCTACCCCGGATGGCCCACTGCTTCCTGGCCAGGCCCTCAGTGCTACTAGTTGGGAGCATTTTAGTCCTCGTCGCGGCGGAGTTTGGCATTCGGTGCCCGGCGATGGAGAGGATGGTGTGGAGGGCGAGGAATGAATCACGACCCAGTCGCCTGCCTTGACTCCCAGGCGCCGACAGTCTAGTGGGGTCAGGAGCAGCCGATCGGGTGGGGAGGGCGACGATGCCGGGGCATGCAGAAGTAAAACATCGTCCAGCTGATCTGTCGGTTCTACGTCCTCATGCTGCTGCTGCCGCCGTTTCTTACTACCAGAAGACGACGGCATGGCCATCTGCCTTCCTCTACCTCCTGCAGATCATTTGCAAAGCGTATGAGGTATGCCGATGTATGCAGTAATTTCCAGATATCAGAGGAAGGAAGTTGGTTGTGGTTGTTGGTTGTCGTGTTTTAAAAGTAGCTTGAGGGACACCTGGATCGATTGAATGAGAGGCACAGACATGCGCTAGAGAGTGCAGACCTTCACGGATGCTGCAGAAGTCTGAAACGCCGCTCTCCCCGTCCTTCACCGCTTCATTCCCCTCTGACCAAAGAAACTCACCTTTACCCGTGGGAGAGGGCGTCGAAAGCCGATCACTAGTTCCGGACCCTGCTCCTCCTCCCTTTTTGGTTGACGTCAATGGCATGTCCGAAGCGCGAATTTCCTCCTGTATGTTTGAGTGATGTGGTGGTAAGCGCATAACCGCGGTCTCGGCGGATTAACGCCCGCACCACCGCCCCCTCGAGATCTGCCAATTTCAAGAAAGTTAAAGAAAGTTTCTTTTCACGACACAGCAAAACTAAGAAGTAGCCCGCAAACGTGCGCGACAAGAGCCTCCACACCAAGGCGACTTTCTCCGTACCTGACATGAAGCTGGTGAGCCGGGACGTGAGCGGGAAGGATGGAGAAGGAACGGTGGTATTGCGGCCCGAGGAACCCGAGGACATGTGGGCGATCTACAATTTAATAAGTGAGGGAGACCTGGTGCGGACCACGACTTTCCGCAAGGTGGTCAAGGAAAGTGCCACGGGCTCAACGACCAGCAGCAAAATCCGCCTGAACCTAACCATCCAGGTGGAACGCGTGCAGTTCGACCCAGACACGTGTGTCCTGCGCTTGAGTGGCCGGAATCGGGAGGAATCGGAGCACGTCAAGGTAAGAAAGGAGAATGACAGAGGTGCACACTCACATTTTAAACTTTGTCCTGCCCGTCCAATATCTCAGATGGGGGCATACCATACCTTGGATCTGGAGTTGCAGCGGAATTTTACCATCCAAAAGACCTGCTGGGACACGGTGGTGCTCGACCGTTTGGACGAGGCTTGCGACCCTGTCAAGCAGGCCGAAGTCGCTGCCATTGTTATGCAGCCCGGTCTGGCCAATATCTGCCTTCTTACGGGCTCTATGACCATCGTGCGGCAACGGATCGATGTACGTCTCCGGTACTTGCTCTTTGACTCTGGGTTACGGTCTAGTCTGCTTGTTGCTGTTCAAGCCATTGGTGGTTGGTGGAACAGTTGCCGGGTATCATTCTCGTCTTTTCTTTCGTTATCATGATTTTCCTGACTCTTCATTTATCTGGGTCCTCATCTTCTCCTTCAAGCTACTGTCCCCCCCACCTGAATCTTCTCTCATCCCCAACCCTTCCCTCAGATGTCCATCCCGAAGAAGCGGGCCGGAAATGTTGCCCACGACAAGGCTTTGCAGAAATTCTACCGCGCCACGTACGAGGCCCTCATAAGACACATTAATTTCGGGTTGGTAAAGGCTGTGCTGTTGGCAAGTCCTGGCTTCGTGAATTCAGACTTCTTTGCCTTCATGAACGCCGAGGCCCAGCTGAAGGAGGACAAGCCGCTGCTGCAGAACAAAGCCAAATTTGTGCTCTGCCACTCCTCTTCGGGCCACAAGCATGCGCTTGAAGAGGTACTGACACAACCCGGCATCCAGGCACGCTTGTCGGACACCAAGGCGGTGGGCGAGGTGCAGGCTTTGGGGGACTTTTACGCCATGCTCTCGGCCCAGCCAGACCGCGCGCACTACGGCTTCAACCACGTGAGTGTAGCAGCCGAACATGACGCAGTGGAAATGTTGCTCATGAGCGACTCCATCTTCCGGGGCCGCGACTTCCTGGCGCGCCGCCGCTTTGTGGACCTGGTGGAAAGCGTCAAGGCCAAAGGCGGCCGCTTTCTGTGCTTCTCCAGCTTGCACGTAACCGGCGAGAAGTTGCATCAGCTGGGCGGCGTGGCGGCGGTGCTGCGTTTTCCCTTAGAGATCGAAATGGAGGAAGAGGACTTACCGCTGGAGGAGGGAGGTAAGGGAAGCAGCAGTAACGGCGTTTGTGGCGGCGGCGGGAGAGGCTCAAACAAGGACGGAGATGTCGGGGACTTCTACAGTGGGGAGCCCATAGAACAGCATGAGGATGAAGACAGAGAAGAGCGCCACAGGGCTGTCGAAGAGGAGGGTATGGAGGCAATAAGAGAAGCCACTGACTTGGAAGGAATGGGCTTGTAAAAAGAATGAAATCTTTCACATACATACTATTCTTTTGTTTTTGGTCAATTATTTTAATTAATCACGCGAAGGCTTGATCAAACCAAACAACAGAGAAAAAAACATTTGTGCATATGACTGCTCCATTCATCACTTCAGATGTTGCAACATAGGCACACACGCATGTTCCGTTCTGTAATAAAAAATCTGTTAATACCTAGCTCCGTGATCTTTCTTTACTCCTTCTTCTTCAAGGCCTCTAGCGGCACAGGCCCCTGCAGCGCCCGTCGCCGAGCTTGCGCCTCCTGACGCTCCTCTTCTTCCAACCGAGCATTATCCTCTTTCTCCTCTTCCTTGTAACGCTTCACTGCCACCACGAACGAGGCAACAAAGCCAGGACCCGCAATCGCCACCACAGCGGTTGTGCCCATCAGCCCCAAAAGTGGCTTGCCACCCGCGAGCTCCGCGAGCGATCCCGTGAAGCTGATTCCCAGCATCATGGATAAGAAGAGGAAGCCGTAGGCCGGAAAGCGGAAGGGCCGGTCGGGCTCTGGGCTGGTTGCTTTAGGACCCCCCAAACTTGGCAGCGGCAGCCGGTCCACGGTGGTTTTTACGGCATCCCCGAACGCACTGCTTTGATTCGCCTTTTCTGCCTCTTCAAACAGACGGTCCAGCTCCCGCTTCTCCGGCTTGTCCTCGCCTTCAGCAGCACGCAGCGGTCCTAGCCTCCTACTCCTGCTTTTGTAGCTGATGCAGCTGCTGCTGGTCTTGGTCCCGCAATGGCTGCTCCTCGACATAGCGGCGGTGCAAGACGTTCTCCGGCTGCGGTAGATCGGGACAACAAACGCGTGACTCGAGGACAGGAGTAGAAGGGACAGCAGCAGCACAAGGATTTTCATCATGGGATGTGTGTGCTGGGTCTGCTAGGCAGCGTTCTAAACGGAAGTAGGGCGCACCGGCAAATCGGCAGGACCCTGGAGTGTGTGTAGAGTAAAAGTTGTGTATGAAGTGAGTTTTGTTTTGACAGCACGAGGCTGCTGGCGGGCTTGGACACCAGCTGCACCCACAACAAAACATAAGAAGCCGCGGCGCCTACAACGGCAGGAGCAGCCGTTGTTGCGAGTCGGACATAAACAATATTAATAGAGTCGGTCACTTCTAAACGCCTCTATTCCACTGTGAACACTTAAGCTAGACGCGTTAGGCAGCAGGTAAATACGACTGGCAAGACCAGCGGAGCCTGTCCCGCGTGCGGCCTTGGGTAAGGGGTCTCCCCCTGGGGAGGACGCACGCAGTGGAAGGAGATGCACCCCCCTCTCAAGGCTCGTACTTGCATGAATGAATTAACGCTCCCACGTACAATACAATCCATAACAAGACAACAGCCTGGTTTCGTTGGAGTGCAGATACAAGGATAAGAACAAGGGGGCAAGTAATAACGGAGCTGTCTTTTCCCTCTTCGTCCCGGACCCAGGGCTACGCCTGCCTCCCTTCAGCTCAAGCACAAATCCTCTCTCTCTGAAAGAAACAATGTTGGACGAGACGCGAAGTCTTGAGACGCACGCTCCTGCAGCCGCGGACGGCCTGATGGGGCAAGCTTATGGAAGAGGCCGCTACGGGCACGCACACGAGCAGCACAAGAGCCATCCTAAACTGGAGAGCACTCACACACCTGTGCAGCCTCAAGCTGCCCGAGGGCAAGACAGCGTTAACGACAATCCCCCGGATTACGCCGTGGCAAAGGTGCTTCAAAAGATCACAAAATGGAAAGATTACACGAACTACGGTCAACCCCTTGGCAACTCCCGCGTCATTCCTATGAAGACTCCTCTGCCCCTTGACTTGCAGCGTCATCACTTTCCAACGTCCCCTTCTTCGAGCGCTGTCCTACACAAGGACGCCGAGTCCGAGGCGCATGTGCACACCATCGGAAAGTTTGTCAAGGAGCAGGCTGACCTCGGGCGGAATGTTGGGCTAGTCGTGGACCTCTCCAACCACTCATGTTTGTACGAGGACGACCTGAGTCGAGACTGCCCTCTCGTCAAGTATGAACACTTCTTTTTCGTGGCCAAGGAGATTCCCAGTCACGCTATTTGTCAGCGCGTGAATCAATGCATTACGGCATACGTCTTGGCCAATCCGCAGGACTACGTAGCAATCCACTGCAGCTATGGATGGAACCGCACTGGATTCGTCTGCGCCACCTACTTGGTGGAGGAGCTACATTATGGCGCGTCCCAGGCCCTGGCTGCATTCACCTCGGCCCGATCACCAGGGATTCGACACGAACACTTCATAAGTGAGTTCTTGTCACGCTATAGTGATAGTGGCGGCGATGCCGTCGGCATGACAGGGGAGAGGTCGGTGGTAGGGCAAGAGACTGGCGAGGAAAAGGGAACGGTCCTGCTTGGGGCGCAGACGGAGGGAAATGGCCGAGAGACCAACAATGAGACGCTGGGAGCCGTGCTGGGACTAGAAATGCTGCAGGCCCTTCAAAAAGCGTCTCGAAGGCAGGGAGGCGGATTCGCGGACGAGCCGCGGCGGATGTCGTCGATGAGGAGCTGCTGCTTGTCCTAGCGGTCCGCTCGGAGGGGGGTATTCTCAATGGGGACACTGTGTGCTTGATTGTGGTCTTCTCACCTTCAGGAGACGAGATTTCATTTCTAGGAGCAGCTGGTTGAGCATAGAGATGAAGAATGGAAGGCAGAGTGTGTCATGAATGCGAGGTACGGGCAGGCACCAGACTGTCAACTCTTGTATATTACGATATTATGTCAGCTGGGGCAGTAGGGTGTTATACGTACATTTGTGGGCAGTTGCACAGGCAAAGCGGGGCGTGTGATATTGAGAGCTGTGCGAGGAAAAATCGCACACACATACACACACGAGAGACTTGCCGTCCTCTGTAAGTTGGATTGGTATTTGTACATGAAGGTATGTATCACAGAAAATCCTTCAGTCCTACACATAAAGTGTAAAGAAATGTGTGAGAAACACCGTACACGTATGTACTGCCGCCTGCTGCCACCGGCAAATGTCGCGCTGCCATAGATAGCATTTTGTTGTTCCTTCCCCTTTTTGCCCCCACACGCAATTTTCGTATTTTGCATGTTCTTCCTCACTACCTCGATACCACATTTACAATATCTCCCGCCCAAGTCACAAGGTGGACTTTATTTTGCCAGCGGTCAAGACTTGGCTGACACCATCTTCAGCCTCGAGTCCTCCGTATCATTCAAGATTTGTTTCAGTCGGTGGTACAAGACGCGGGTCTGCAATGGCACCTCGGGCGCCGGCGAGGGCAAGGCCAAGAACGTCTCCTCATCCTCTGAGACATACCCAAAGCCCGCCGCGAGAAGCAAGTCCAAGGATCCAGTAACGGCGGATACTTTGGCCACGAAGGTGGGATTCTGAAGCCGGACTCTCCTGTACTTTTCCTGGAAAGGGTGTTCCAAGACGTTGACCAGGATACGGATAATGGTAGAGACGGCGACCCTCCAACTCTCCAGAGGCTGGTCGAGCATCCTCGCCATTGCCACGTCTGCCTCTTCGTTAGCCTTGAAGGCCTCGGGGCTCTCGTACTCCTCCTGACTCAATGGCAGGATGAAGGGCCCACTGCCCGCTTCGGGTGAGGAGGAAGTCGTGGACACGGAGGACGGAGAAGGGCCGCCGTGTGGCAAGGACGATAATGGGGGCACCGGTGGCACTATAGACGGTCGTGCCGACGCAGTGGAAGACACCGGTGCCGACAACTCAATGCGGGCCTGCGCTTGTGCTGTGCGTGATAATTTGGTGTGAGGTTGAAGGTAAGGGTCCTCGTGTGGAATTATGGTGACATGAATAATGATTTTGACGTCGAAGCGTGTGGACCTCCCTCACCCTCAAAGACCCCAGCACTGTCGTCAAGATGCTTCGTTTTACCTCGCGACATGCTCTGAGATTCGTACGGATTATATCCGAGGGCGGCGGCCTGCTCAGCTTCGAACCGCTTGATATGTTCAACGTGAGCGCGCGTCCACTTGTCGTCCTTGGCCGCGAACTTCTCGAGACCTTCCCCGCTTTTCTTATTCCCCCTCGTATTACCGATTCCCGCTTTGCCCATCTTCCGCTCATATGCCTTACTACGCTCCTCGGCAGCCGCAAGCATGGTCCTTCGCCGTTGCTCGTCTGCATCGGACCCATTGCTCCGGTTGCTGCTGGGGCTTGTCATCCGGTCTGGCACGCAAATCGAGTCTGCTGGACACCGAAAGGAGAAAATAACAGGACGCTCCATGGCGCACAGGGCCACCTCCAAGCTCTCGTAATTGCCCACCGGGTTCCCGTCAACGCTTAGTACCCAGTCGCCCTCCCTCACACCGTTCTGATTCGCCGCTCCCCCTGCGACTACACTCTCCACCACAGGTCGTCCCATCTTGTCAAACGTTATAGTCATACCCAGCTGAGTGTCGGTGGGGCCAAAGGTAACGTCAAACGTTCTTGCTGTGGGCGATGCCGCCGGGGGAATTGAGGGGGCCATGCTGCCGCTTACATGGCCTTTCCCTTGTTTCATCCCCAAGGCACTTTTCAGGTACTCCATCTCTGATCTGTAGCAGTGGTGGGAGGACAACATGTGAGAGACGTGGGCAGATGTGCTGTCAATGGTTGTTGTGATGCATAAGCTGGGGAGCTGGGTCGTACATGCATGGGCGAGGCAGAGGCAGAGAAAGGGCGTGCAAGTTGCTTGCATTATCGCCGCGGCTGATGACAGGAGGCCCATGAATCCAGTTGGTACCTTTGGGTGTCAAGTTAGTCATCCCACTAGTCTCAGTTGTTCTGACGGCCCCAACAACGGCACAGGAATGCACGGCGCCCAGCAACTGTATCAAACCATCACACCATCACACCGTAACACCACTCACAAAACACAGCGGGCCAAACCACGCCCTTATCAACTCTCGCCTCATCTCCCTTATCCTCCTACTGCGAAATCAGTCCTCGGCGTGGGGCTATCGAACAAAGACCCAAGAGACGTAAACCAGGCCTTTCATCGCATAGTATTATTCAAAGCAGCAACAGCACAAAGAGGTCATGTCCAACTCCGTCGTCGAGGCGGATCAACTAGTCATCCTAGAGTATCGAGGCCAACGCCACAGGCTGCCTGTCAAGAATGGGTGCATAAGAGCCATTGATCTCAAGTCGGCGTCAGGACTTATGTCCTACGATCCAGGTACGTAAGATGTAGATGGCTCACTGTACGCGCGAAATGATATTGGTACGTAGGTGAGGGAATCGAAGAACAACAGAACCAGTATCTAGATGATACACACGACCGTATGGTGTACAGGCTTAGGCATGTAGGTGCGTTCAAAGTTTTGAACAGAAAAAGATGGAAGAGGCAGATTTGACATGTCTATACACCGGCTCCCCCCCTCATTACGCGCACCAGCACCCTGAGTGGAAATGATGGAGGGAAATCCTGGCTGAATACCGAGGCATGTACTCTTTCCTTGGCTGGGCGGTTTCCCTATTCACCATTTAAGAACCTTGCTCTTCACTTGATGATCAAATCCATCTATCCTTCATCATACCTCTTATTCATCACTTATGCGCCCTCTCAACCCTGCAGGCTATATGAACACGGCTGTCTGCACGAGCCACATCACCTACATAGACGGGGAGAGGGGAATTTTGCGGTATCGGGGCTATCCCATCGAGCAGCTGGCGAAATATTCCAGCTATTTGGAAGTGGCCTTCCTGCTGCTGTACGGCGAGCTGCCCAGCGCCCCCCAACTCGAGCATTTTTGTGCCCGAGTCTACCAGCACCAGGCGGCGATCCACACAGACCTGGTGGCTTTGCTGCAAACCATTCGCCATGACGCTCACAGTATGACGTCCATCGTTAGCACTCTGGCCGCCTTCTCTGCCCTCCGTGCCGACGCCAATCCGGCCCTGGCCGGCCAGGACGTCTACAAGTCCAGGGTCATGCGAGAAGACCAGATGATCACCCTCTTGGGTATTTTCCCCACCCTAGCCGCCCAGCTGTTGCTGCGCCGCACTGGGTCAGAGCCGTGTATCACATTGCCATCGGCCGCAATGCTCCTTGACCCCACAAACCCCCGCGCCTACGTGGAGCACTTTCTCTGCTTGCTGGGTCTGGGCAAAGCCCGTGCAAGCGACAGCCGGCCCGACCCGCGCGTGGTGCGAGCCCTGGACATCATCCTGTTGGTGCACGCCGACCACGAGCTCAACTGCTCCACAGCCGCAGTCCGTCACCTGACCAGCTCGGGTACGGACGTGTTCACGACAATTGCCGGAGCAACCGGCGCGCTTTATGGGCCCTTACACGGTGGGGCGACAGAGGCGGTCCTGCGCATGCTCCAAGAAATTGGGACGGTGGAGCGCATCCCGGCATTTGTGGAGGCTGTAAAGGCCAAGAAGCGTAAGCTCATGGGTTTTGGGCATCGCGTGTACAAGAATAACGACCCGCGGGCCCAGCTGGTAAGGGAGGTGGCTTACGAGGTGTTCGACGTCTATGGTGCCGACCCCTTGATCCACCTGGCCACGGCTCTCGAGGCCGCGGCCCGCTCGGACGATTACTTCGTCGCCCGCAAGCTCTACCCTAACATCGATTTCTATTCAGGTCTGATTTATAAGGCCATCGGCTTCCCCGTCGACTATTTTCCCGTGCTGTTCACCATGGGCCGCATGGCGGGCTGGCTGGCCCACTGGGACGAGCTCTTGGCTGGGCCGTTGGAGGAGCAAAAGATTGTGCGTCCCCGACAAGTCTACCTTGGTCCCATCGAGCGGCCATACGTTCCGCTGGATGCACGTGGGGGAGGACACGCGACCGGCTATGATGAGCAAGCGCCGCTGATGACCTCGTCGATGCGAGCACGGCTGTAACGGCGAGAGTGAGGAATAGCGACCAAGTAAAGAACATGTGTGCACATTTAAACTACGTATTGAAAAATCTGCCATTCATGCAAAACTTATTTCATCTCTTTGGTTTTGGCGTCTTTAAGAGCTGCCGTGTACAGAATCTTGGGCGTAGTATGTATAAACGAATGGGTGAAATCCGGATGTGCTATTTTTGTGTGGCTCAACCAAGGCCTGTCTTTGACCTTTCTATTCCAATGTTGCTATTTTCAATCATGCGTAGGAATGAAATAAACAAATCAGGATGACTGGAGGACGAATGGATGAGTACTAGAGAAGGCGAGGCAGTGATGCGCGCTGTGCCCATCTGTCGCCGGTATACCACGTATGTAGTATGTAAATAAACTATAAATAACTAAATAATGAAATAAAATAAATAAATTAAAAGAAAGGAATAGCGACGTCGACTTGTCTTTCTTACTTCTCACATCTTCCGATGCATTTTTATATCAGAGCCCTTGCCCTCCATTCTCAAACTTAAGATCCTTTATCGGGCGACATTTTTGTGACTCCCATCATCTATGTTCATGCTTCTTGTCTCGCAGGAAGTATTTCCGGTTCTCCACCACTTAGTCACGCCGGCTGCCGCCCAAAAGCTGCAAGATGAAGAGGAAAAGGTTAATGATATCAAGGTAAAGCATGATGCTGGCAATAATGGCCTGCTCAGGGCCAAACCGCTTCGACAGCAACCATGTGTCGTACACAATAAGTGCAGAGAACAAGAGAGCGCCAAATAAGGAGTAAAAAAACGTCGAGCGCCAGCCCGTCAGCCAAGAAATGAGTCCCCAAACAATTAAGCCTATCAAACCTGCCATACAAAACCCTCCTAAGAAGGAGAAGTCCTTGTCACTGTAATAGGTGTAGGCGGTGAGGCCCACAAAGATAGCCAGCGTGATGCCAAAAGCCTGCAAGACCAGCTCACCGGATCCCTGACGGTAGTATATGGCGCAAATGAGGCCCACCAGAAAGGACTGACAAAGCGTAAATGCAACAAGCAACACCATGTTCCACGGATGCTTTTGCTTGAAGCAGAATAGGCCAATTAGGCATGCAAAGGACAGGACGAGGGCGAGGGTGAAGAGCTGGGGCGTGGCAAGGACGAAATCGCTGACGCTGCGGTTGAAACAAAACAGGCAGGCCACGCCCACCGTAGTGAGCAACTGTATGCTCAAAATTGAATACACTTTTCGAAGTAAGGCCAGGCGGATTTGGCCTTGAGTGTTTTCCATGAACGAGGAGGGAACATGCTCTGCCACTTGTGCCGCCTCGGGATCATAAAACTCGTCGCCGCCAGCTTTGGGGTAGGGCTGGGTGGGGAGCTGCTGCTGGTGTTGCGCATGCGGGTGGTGGGAATAAGTCGCCGGTTGCGGCTGCTGTTGATAGGCCGGGCAGTAAACCGTGGGCATTTCCTGCGAGGCCACTGGGTAGGCATGCCGCTGGTAGTAGTACGGGGACGATGATGCATCAGGTGCTTCCACTACGCCGTGCTCCCCGCGCTTGGGGTCATGATAGGACATTTTTATAAGTCGTATTATTTTTTAGTGCAATATCTGGGGGGTTCGAGGATGGCGGAGGAGGGACAAGAATGCTGCGTTAGAGGAATAGAAAGGATACCTTTGAGGAGATACAACGAAGGCAATACTGCAGCGCACATCGCACGCCTTCTGACTGAGGAGACACAGATCTTGAGATTGATGAATACATTCAGCCAGGCCAAGTACACATGGTGTGTGAGGGAGGTGGACGGGGAGTGAGCTGGAGGAAGGCAGTCCCGCGGCGTTATTTGACGCGGTCTGTGCTCGGTGATCAGCGCAGAATGATGATCGTTCGTCGGCCGTTGAAAGTGGCGGCCCAGATTGGGGCAGTCAACACTGCCATGCCAGACCATGCGCGCACCGCTTGCCATTGGATCAATTGAAATTTACAGTTGACGGTAATAGGAGAATTTCCAAATCTTCCCTTTCCCTCACGCAACTGAGGTGTAGGGCATCATTTACTGGCCTCTTTTTCTGAGCCAGCAAAACCTCATCAAGTCAGTGCATCAGTGACAAGTCAGGAAAGTATTGTCCGGAATCAAACATTATACCAGAAAATAAGCTCGCGTCGACTTGTCGCGAGGAAAGCGTATCAGCTGAAGGATAGTGACCGAAATGCAAAATAAATTCAGCGCCGCCCCCCTTCTCTCCTACACACACTTAGAACGAAACCGAAACCGAAGCCCCCACCCCTTTTCCTGATGCTCTCCTTGGCAGCAGGTTATCTACGGATCCCGACAGAGTCCCAAAAATTTCCGTTACGGAAAGCATACCAAAGGTTAAAACTAATTGGAGTCCATATTCATTTTGCCATCCCGTTCTCACAAGTTGTTTTGACTAATTTAGGGCTATGGCGTGACATGATTGAAAGTTGATGGAAGACAAGGAGGGATAAGTAAACGGTGCTTTTACAAAAGCTGCTCTTCATGAGATATTGAACCCATACGGGCCAGGAGTCATCAATTCGAAATGTGACTCGATGGCACTGGTAAATGATTGTGATCTACCTGCAGGGAATGGTTCCATATCGTGAGTGTGAACTCGACATGGAAAGTCGTTGAACGCGTGAACAACCCTGCCGCCTGCGCGACCTTTTGACGGACTTGCAGGGTAGAGTTAGTATTCATGGTAAAATTCTTACACTTCAAGGACAAAGCGGTTTAAGAAGTTGCGTTTAATACACCAGGGGTATACGAGGATAGTTCCACAAGGAAAAAATAAGCCAGAAAAGGTTGGTTAGGGCGTTGGTTCTTATACTCAGCGTCACTCGTGTGTGTATCTGGGCACGCGCCGTCGTCCATCTTCAAGAATCTGCGCGTGGCATGAGAAGCCACAACATAAGATTTCCGAGAAACTGGGAAATATTCAACTCTGCGAATATATACACTCACATGATATAGATGCAATTCTCCAAGCAAGTAGTTCAGTTCCCCGGTAGTATAGTGGTCAGAATCCCTCCCTGTCACGGAGGAGGCCGGGGTTAAGACATTCTCCGCCTCTCCACGAGAGTCCGAGGTGGATGTCTCCCGTTCGATTCCCCGCCGAGGAGATGACAAATTTTGTTTTTGACTTCCGGTAGAGTTACATTTCTCGTCTCTCTCCATTTTTTTCTCGTTCCTGCATATTCATTCATCTGAGTACGTAGCGCGCTAGATCACTCCTGGCTTTACCTATGTATTTCCCAATCCAGTTCTTCATGGAGCGACAGCAACACATTCAAACAACTTGTGAAATAATGGCCCATACACCTGCAGATTGAGGCGAATTATGGAGTTATTAACTCATAAAAAGGCATTCTCGCACCTCTCACCTTCCCCTCTCACCTATCCACACACGTCCATTCTTTTAGGGTTTTGATGCTTTGCTGCCCGGGGACTCTGCTTGCGCCTTTCCCGCGGGTCACCTTTTCGCCGCCGTGCTCACCATACCCAGTTCATCACATCATCCGGATTCCTCTGCTCACCAACGACACCAATATAAATCATAGAAACAAACATGACAGAGGCGGAGAAGCTGGTCGGGGAGCGTATGTGGAACTATTTGGCGCCTTCTGGGGACAAGAAGGTGCGTTGTTTTGAGGACTTCCTTTGTCCGTCTTGGTGGGGGGACGGTTTTGGGGTAATGGTGTAGGCAAGGCCTCTACAGGCAGCGACAACCTCAGAAGCCAAAAATGGACTTGGGCAAAAGCTTAATGCCAGGGGTATAGTGGCTGTGGTGGTGCGTGCTGCCTTTCCACAATGTTCCTGTTGCCCATATCACTGGCCCTCATCATCCTGCTCACTGCTCGTCCCTCGCTCTGTCTTCAAACCCTTCTCCACTCACGACCACTCACGACCCTTCTCCACTCACGACTCCCATGCAAATCATCCATTTAATAAAGGGCCCCTTCCCCGAGTCCATTCTCATACGAATGCTGTTGCGGAGGCTGCCTGGACTAGATACCTCGTCGTATTGCTGGACACCTGGCATGGACGACTGGCGGCCGGTGGGGCAAATGACAAATTTTAAGGCCGTCCTCGAGGCGGAGGGCGCGGCCTGGTATTATGTGGACAAAGACGGGGAGCAGCAAGGCCCATCGGAGGCCAAACATATGGCAGCACTGCTGCAAGGTGGCGAAATTGATGGCTTGAGCTTGGTCTGGCACCAGAATTTGGCTGGAGGGTGGAAGCCTCTCTCGGAGGTAGAGGAGCTCCGGCAAGTGGTGCGCCTGTTGATGCGGCCGGAAGAAGATGAAGATGGGGAAGGCAGTGAACAAAAAAGAGAGGAGGAGGGAGAGGATAGTGGAGGAGGTAGCGGTAGGGATGGTGCGTCCGTGGTGGACGAGCGACAGGTATTTCACGGAGACGAGATGCCCACCCGCTCGCTTGCCGCAGCCTCGGCTGCTGCGAAGAGGTCAAGGAGCGCTCTTAGCGTGAAGCAATCGTACGTGGCAGATGATGGCACAAAGTATCGGCTGAATCCTCTGACGAATGAGTGGGAGGAGGCTGGTTCGGGAGAGGAGAGTGGGGAGGGTGGAGAGGAAGGTGAAGAGGAAGGCGAGGGAGAGGGAAATGAGGAGGAGGGGAACGGCAGCATGGTGCGACAGACCTCGGTGGGGGCACCTCCAAGCGGCGAGGGCGGGAATGTATCAAAGAGGAAGAAGTCAAAGAAGAAGAAGAATCGTGGTGGAGAGGGGTGGGACAAGGCGTCCAACAAGTGGGTGTACGTGACGGGCCTGCCCTCGGACGCGACGGTTGAGGAGCTAGAAGCGCATTTTAAGCAGGTCGGCATCTTGGCGGTGGACCCCGAGACACAGCAACCTCGTGTGAAGATCTATCGTGACCCCACGGGCGCACCGAAGGGCGATGCTTCGGTGGCGTACGTCCGGCCCGAGTCAGTGGAACTGGCCGTGGAGATTCTGAATGGGGGCTTGCTCCGACCAGGCTGGCCCATGACCATCACCAAGGCCGTATTTCAGCAAAAGTCAGTTGGTAATGATGGTGTGGAGGGAGGTGGAGGAGGACCCGTAAAGCGGCGGAAGGTAAATGAAGCCAAAATCAAAGTGGCGCGGGCGGCTGTCAAACAGGCACTTTCTTGGGCCGAGGCGGACGATACGGGATTAGGGGGCAAAGCACTGCGCATCGTGGTGGTAAAGAACATGTTTCATCCCACTCAGTGCCAGGCGCCGGGATTTGTGGAGGAGCTGCAGGAGGATTTGGAAGGGGAATGCTCCGCGTTGGGACCGCTAGAGAAGATGACTGTATTTGAGAGGCACCCGGAGGGGGTGGTTGTCATCAAGTTTGGCACGGCCTTCGCGGCGGAGCAGTGTGTCAAGCTGATGAACGGTCGCTTTTTTGCCGGACGTAAGCTGCAGTCGTCCTACTGGGACGGTAGCACTGACTACACCAAGGCAGTTTTCCGAGCCGAGAGGCCGCATGCGACCACGGGTGCCGAGGAAGAAGGGGGTGGTCAAGGAGAGGAGGAGGGTTGTGGCGAGGCGGGGAGTACCTTTGTATTCACTACAGAGGACGAGGAGGCGGCGGAGGAGGAGAGGCGGCTGGCGGAGTTTGGGGACGAGCTCGACAACCAGGAGCTGCCACCAGAGTTTCAACTGGAGGTGGCGCCTGAGTAAGCAGGGAGCCATGTAAAGGGAAAATAAGCATGCTAACAGTAATTTATGCCAAATCTCTTTCTTTTTCACGTGCGTTTAGCGGTGGTTGGTTATTTTTTTTGTGAAGGAGGGTGATGTGACAATATCATGAAAACATATCGCGAAACGTAAAAGAAAGTTGATGTCAACGTCTATTTCTCAATTCTTTTCCGGATGGATGGGCTGGTCAAGGGAAATGGTACACATACTTTCATTGACCTCATCGACTATGGAGGCTGTAGGATGCAAGGTAAGGGGGGACACTGGGGACGGGGGAGGAGATATTGCGTACACATATCTTTGCCAATAAGCAGCTTCTTTGTACGCGATGGGCACATGCAGGTTTGTCTGCATTTTCTCTCATCAACACACACTTCTTCGCATAAAGAGCCTCGTGAAAAGGAGCGTTGTGCATCAACACAAGCTTCTTCTCATTTGTGGCTCTTCACGTACAGACACAGTGATTCCCTTACATGTTCCCTCCCCACGAAGCTCAGTCCTCTCACAATTCTAATTGATGAACAATGGCCCCAAAACCAACACCGTAGTCGACAAGAGCTTAATCACAACGTGCAAGGCTGGGCCTGCCGTATCTTTGAACGGATCGCCCACCGTGTCTCCCGTGACAGCCGCCTTGTGCGCCTCACTGTTCTTCCCACCATAATTCCCCAACTCAATAAACTTCTTCGCATTGTCCCAGGCCCCGCCCACATTGTCCAAAAACAGCGCCATCATGATGCCCGTCACCGTCCCAAACATCAAATAACCCGCCAGCACCTCCGCGCCCAACAAAGGCCGATCGGTTAAAGCCCCCACCCCTCGAAACACTAGCCCCACTACCACCGGCAGCCCCGTGGCGAGCAAGCCCGGCCACACCATTTCTTGCAAAGCAGCACGCGTCACGAGGGCTACACACGACCGGTAATCTGGACGGGCCTTGAAACTCATGATGTCCGGGTTATCGCGGAATTGCCGGCGGACCTCCTTCACCACCTCGCCTGCCGTCTTTCCCACGGCCGCAACAGTCAAACCAACAAAATAAAATACCATCATGGTGCCTATCAACCCACCAATCAACACCTCAGGGACAGCAATATCCACGGTTCGGAAAGGCTTGCCCGAAAATTGTGAGAATTCATCCATGAACGCCCCAAAGAGCAAAAAACACGCCAACGAAGCCGAGCCGATTGAGTATCCCTTCGTTATGGCTTTGGTCACATTTCCCGCCGCGTCCAAACGGTCAGTAGACTCCCGCACAAATTCGGGCTGTTGACTCATTTCGGCGATCCCCCCCGCGTTGTCTGCTATGGGCCCGTAGTTGTTCATCGAAAGGACGTAGCAAGCAGAGGAGAGCATGCCCATCGTGGCGACAGCCGTGCCAAAAAGGCCTGCGTTGTGACCGGTACCCACCCCCGAGGCACGGCCCAAGTGGTAGGCAGAGACAACGGCGAAGGATACAGTGATAGATGGAATAACCGTGCTCTTCATTCCCACCGCCACACCCGTGATGATGTTGGTCCCATGGCCCGTGGTACTGGCCTCGGCGATGGAGCGGACAGGGTAGTAGGCGTAGTCTGTGTAATACTGCGTCGAGGCGATGAACACATACGAAGTCATCATCCCCAGACCCCCGCATCCCGCGAAATGCAACCAGGCTTGCGGAGCGTCCGGCACGGAAAGAAGAAGCCAACATGTGATGATGAATCCGACGACGGCCGTACTGGCAGTGACGTAGTAGCCGCCTTTGAGGATGCTCATCGGGTCTTGGTTACGTGTCTGATTCGTGGCACCTACAAACATTATCCCCAGCGATGACACAACTATATCCAGAGCATGCACCACCAACGGGAAGAACATGAACGGCGTCGGGTCCGCCAACCCCGCCTCCTTCGCCAAGGTACTCCCAAGAATCATAGCCCCAATAATCTCAGCCGCCACAGACTCAAACACATCCGAGGACGAACCCACGCAATCGCCCACCATATCTCCAACTAGATCCGCAATGACAGCAGGGTTCCGTGGGTCATCCTCCGGAATACCACTCTCCACCTTCCCAACCAAATCCGCGCCCACATCAGCCGCCTTGGTGTAAATTCCCCCACCTAACTGCATAAACAGCGCGACAAACGAGGCCCCAAAGCCATAGCCCACCATAAGCATGGGTACTTCCCCTGCGTGCAGAATGCCCGTGGGGACAAACACAAGATACAACCCTAGGTAGAGGCTGGTCACACCTGCGACGCATAAAGTAATGTCCAAGACAGCCGAAAAAGCGCCTCCGTTAAAGCAGACGATCAATGCCTCCATGTACGACCGGCGGGCGGCGCTCGTGACGCGGATGTTGGTATGTGCTGCTACCCACATGCTCAAGTAACCCGCGGCTGCAGAGCAGAGGGCACCCAGAATGAAGGAGAGCGAGCCGAGCAGGCCCAGCATAGTGTTGCCAAGCTTCCCAACACCGTGGTTGCCACCGCCTCCCTCGGGTCGTAGCATGTAGGAAAACGTGATGACGATGGAAAGCACGACAGCAATTTTGGCTATGGCGTTGTATTGAACACGCAGAAAGCCCTCTATGAAAGTGAAAGGATCGTTCGAGAATGTCAGGGAAATGGACTTCAAGATTGATAAAATTTAATCCCCTATATGTTCCCTTTCTTCCCTCTTTGCCCTCCCATTCTCACTTCCTCCGTTCACTCACCGGCCCCTTCCCGGATGGGATTAGAGACGGCGCGCATCTCGGCCGTGCCATCATCTTTGGACAGTACATACCGCGACAACCAATAAGCAAACAATGTGCCCAAGGCGCAAATAGCCAGAACGAAAACGGCACAACGAAAGCTGGATGGAAGGATGACGAAACACAAGAGGCCTACCGAGCAAATGAAGGACGCCGTGGGTCCAACGTTGACTGGGTTTGAGTACGCAAGGGACACGCCCTGTGCCGTGCCTCCTGCCCCAAAGGGATGATGATGCTGGCTGAGCTTATCGTAGTCCGCCACGCCTGTCTGGTGGTGCAAGAGAAAGCCGCTCTCGCTCTCGACGTCGACCCCAACCGCGGATGGCGGTGTGTTAATGGAGGCCCCGTATGGGTAGGTCAGGGAAATTGAGGCGCCACCAGTTTGAGATCCGTCCATACCCATGCCCCCTGTCGTCCGACGATTCATTGTCACTTCTCCAGCCCCCTGGCCAAGTGGTGATAGGAAGGATTACAAAGAGTGCCTGCGGCTCCTCCTGCTGCTGCCTGCTGTCTCTCACGCACCTAATCTTGATGTATATGGAAAATGTGATTTAGTTAGATGCTGATGACACTGCCACTCAATGGGGCCTTCAAGGCAAGTTGCGTGAGTGGGCGTTGGGAGGAATTCCCCAAGGCGGCTTCTGTTGGTTTCGGCGATTGGACTCTCACCAGGGCTTGCGGCTTTTAAGGACCGTATACGCTGTCAAATGCGTGCATAAATGGTGGCGAGGGCCTGAACTTTGTGGACGAAGTGTGTCATGGTGCGTGGTTGTCTTTGGTATCGAGGGCTCGCGATTTTGAACGTGCGGAGGAAGGGGGGTTTTGACTGTTCCTCGGACCAGCCCCCGTTCAAAACTTCCCCTTCCTTTCGCATTCATGCCCCCCTCATTACTATAACAAGGTGTACGAAATGACAAAAAAAAGACATGCATTCCTATTTAGTCTTACGAGTTTTCCAAAGGGAAAAGAAAAATTTTCTCTTTCAGCCAAAAACGCCCACCAAATATCTCGGTGCACCTTTCTACTCGTTTTGTTAAGCAAGGCACAAAGTAAAGGGGGATTTCCCCCTCTTTCTGGTGGCAAATTTATTCCATAATTTTTGTCATTGATTTGGTGCATTTGGCTTCGACAAACTATGAATAGACTTCTCAATTCTTGCTTACTTACCCTTCTTTTTCACTTTTCCTTTTTACTGATTCGCTTTACTATCGACTTTACAAATGCGCTTTCCTACGTGCGGCCAGGCATGCCTGCGTCTCTTTCGGCCTCACCACGAAGCCCGAATAATCTCTGGCTTGCTCTATTCACACACTGTAGTTCTTCTGCTTTACTCAATGCTTGTCGCGTGCCTCGTGTGTACACACGACACACAAATAAACAAACAACGAAAACGAAGTGCTCTGTCCTCATTCATTTATATACAACGCCTATCTTCGTCCCTTCTTGATCTATTCTCCCTCCCTATTCTATCAAGCCGTCCCGCTCAAATAAAGGCACAGCCTTCTCTGTGGTTCCAAACGGTCCAGGCGTTAGCTCGATAACTACATGCTTGGGCAAATCCAAGTAGGGGATCTCCGACATGGCCGTCCCCATGAAGTATCCGTACAAACAACGCTGCACTGCCAAATGACAAACCACCAACACCGACCGCCGTTGCCGCTCTAACTCGACAATAATAGGTCGGATGCGCTGGATGACATCGGCGTAACTCTCTCCCCCAGCACCAGGATACCGGTAATTAAGCTTGTCCTGCATCCGTCCCTCCCATACCTCGGGGAAGAGAGTCTTAAGCTGCGTGCGGTCAATCCCATCAAGATCACCGCCACGCAGCTCGTTCAGAAGAGGCGTGGAGACACAGGGGTAGATGAGTTGAAGGTGCTCGATGGTGGCGTGGTGGACTTGCTGGGTCCCGGCCAGGATGAGGACCTCATGCCCCGTGCCCATCACTTTTTCCTGCTGCGCCTTGATAAAACGCGTGAGCATGAGGCAATATTGGCGGCCGGCGTCTGTTAGGTCTCCTGAGTCCCTGCCTAAAACGTTCTTAACCTGATCCAGTGACTCAGCGTGGCGCGTCAACCAGATCTTGCGGGGCTCTATGTGAATGTTTTGCAAATAGAAGGCAATCTGCGAGGGGATGTACCCCGTCGTATTTCTCGTCACCACCTTCCGTCCTACATTGTACACCTTTATATAAGAGATTTGACCCTCGTCCTCGTCATCCCCCAGCTCTTCATAGACCTCCTCGTAAGCCCTCACCCGCTGCTTGAAATCAGCCAGGGCCACCGCGGGATCCATTCCCTTGTAATCGTTGTTCTGCAACTTCATGCTATAGTTCCGGTGAAGAATTTCCTCGTCATCGCAGATACTCTCTACAAACAACAGAGTGGCATTCGTCTCTTGCCGATTGCGTGCCAGGAGGTTCTCACGTCGAGACCGCGTGGTGTTTGTTGCGTCGAACAGCGCAACGCGTGGTTCGTCCTCCCCCCCCGCCGACAGCCATTCGTAGGCTTCGTCCAACACTTGAGCTGCCATGCTCTCTCGCGTCTTCTGCGCCTCCGCATTGTTGGCTTCGAAGAAGGATTTGTCAACGCCGCTTAAGCCCTGTTTTTGAGAAGGGAGTGTGGAGAGAGAGGAAGGAAGGGGAGGAGAGGGTGATTTGTTTATGATAAAACATTTCTCGTCATAAGCCTGAATGAGAGAGGGGATCTCACCGCAGACATATTAGAAGATTCCGAGGTAAATCTCAAATTCATGCCGCAAAAAAAAAGACTCGAGAAAGAGAAAGACCAGTGCTCCATCGCTAAACGCACAAATCCTACCCCACCCCCTCCCATCACACTCCATCCCCTACTCACTCACCAGCTTACGACGAAATTCACCCACATTAAACACCTTGGCATGGATACCCGTCCAGGTCAAATAACGAATGAGCATTTTGACGATATAACTCTTGCCTCGGGCCGGCAATCCGACCATCACCAAGATCAACTTGCGCTGCATGGTGCTGAATCCCACAAAATCCGTCTTAAGCGCTTGTCGCCGTGGGTGATCAATGAGCGCACCCTTGTCTGATTTCTCTAAGGCAACAATATGGTCGGCCGAGACGCCCCGGACCCGAGGCGAGGAAGCATCGCTGCCATCGGGTTTGCGGGCTATCAACTCATGCTTGCGGGTGCGGATGACGTAGAGCAGGCCGGCGGCAGATAGAGAGTACAGCACGACGGGCACAATATCCTCGCTCATGCTCTGCAACTTGTGATGGTGTTCTTGAGGTGGTCGATAACTGAGGTGGTAGCTAGGGATGGAGGATCTGCTGAATAAAGGCTACCCCTGTTTTGCTGACAAGAAAAAAGTGCCAGACCTAGGGTAGAGGGTGGAGAATATAAGAATATACATACAGGGCAGGATGTGTGAGAGGCCGTGTATGTGATATTACATTAAGGTAGATGGCCCCACGCTTCGCACCAGACGGGGATACATGAGTATAGTGAGCGTTATGATCGAGATTGAAGCAAGGGTAGTTTCAGGAAATAAGAGCGGCACAAGGAGTCCTCTGACTACTGCCCTGCCTCTGGACAACGCTAAAAGCTGAGTTGAGGAAAGGCAAGGGTAATCCCTGTACATGAGCGATGAAGGAGAAGGAGGAGGAGGAGGAGGAGGAGGAGGAGGAGGGGCAACCCTGCGATAGCAAGCAGCCACGTAGCTTGATTGGCGATGGTGCGGAGATTGGATCGGGCTAGCTCGTCTGCTGGTCAGGGAGTTGACATCCTATTGCCGTCCGTGCATATGTCTTTGCGTGTTGTACAAAGAATATTGTGAACTCATGCGGACACATAGCATACACTGGTTTCGATAAATGAATCAGTGTTGCGTATCATAGAAATCCGAAGAACAAGGCGGCAGCCTCAACTCTGGCCCATTCCCCGATAGATGCAGTCACGTGCTTTGTTTACCCTGAAGAAATCTGTGTGCCGGGAATAATGAAGGCTGGAAAGGGATTGGGGGATGGATGAAGATACAGACTGGTAGGAGGAGAATGAGGGCGGGAGTGAGGAGGAGTGGAGTAACCTCCTCACAGCACCACTCCTTTCCACCTCCTCCTCACCCTATCTCACATCCGAAGCAGCAGGTGAAGGACGGCGACTTGACGGCCGGCGTAGGCTCGGCACTTGAAGGTAAGAAAGGGATGGAGGTAGGTGGGGAGGGAGGGCGGGCTCATGCAACAGCCTCAGCCTCTTAATTTTAGTCCTTCCAGCCCGCCGCTCATTGGAAACAGCATGATCTCCTGTTGTAGTGCAGCACGCTGCTTGTCCTCAGAAGAGGGATTTGCCTTTCAGGCTAATGGCCAGCATCCACCTTGTGTTTTCCTCGAGGAGGTGCCTTCCCTCCTTCCCTCCTTCCTTTCCCATTCCCTCTCCCTTCTTCCAGGCGCTACTGCCCTTATCGACCCAGGCCATAAATGGAGAGAGGGGGAGGGGAAAGCGTCTAATTATCCTCCTTTCTTCCGACGACCTGCCTATCTCAACGTCTTTCTGACCATCACCCACTCTCCTTCCCTCCCTCCAGGCGCCACGGCCCTCATCGACCAAGGCTATCCTCACCCTGTCATGGCATTCTCTCATCTTTCTCTCTCCGTCACTGCTCACCCAATACACTACAGGTCACTCCCAATCTCCCAAATCACTGATAAAAATGAAGGAGACCATCCACTACGCGACTCTCTGGGCCCTGCCGGCTATCGTGGCAAGCTTGCTCCTGCTAAACTTTATGGACATGGCATTGATGGGAGTGCATAGCCTGGCCGTCCATACTCGCTCGTTACCAGGTCACGACCTCGCGGTGCGGCTCAATAATCTACTGGAAAAGCTTTTGGGCGGTAAACAGATCCCGTTCACCATAACAAGTGTTATTCTAGGCGCGGTCCTTGTGGCCATGATTTCGTGCAGCATCAGCCTGAATCGATTGGTCATTCTCAAATCGGAGGAGGTGGAGTTGTTGCGCGAAGAGGGGCTGAAGCGTAAGTGAGGAGGAGGGAAGAGGGCTGGGAGAGCGGGACAAGAACATGCGGGCGGTTCGTTATAAGACAGAAGGAAGAGAAGAGATATGAGAGGGAAGAACGGTCCGACGCGTGGACAAGAAAACGATTAGACAGTAAATACGAATGAGACACCGCCAGACATCCTGTCATAACGCAGCACACACAAGGAAGAAGAAGAAGCGCCAGCAAGCAAAGCATGCCGTTGCCTTCCTTTACTTTTCCATTCTTCTCAACGTTCTGACCATTTATTTGAAGTGCCGCATCATCTTCCGAAGAATCGTCCTATTGTCTTCATTAGGCGGTAAGTTAGGCTCTTCACTCTCCCTCCCACCTCCCTTGCCTCTTTCCCCCCCCTTCTCCCTTACCCCATTCCTTCGACTGCTCCTCCGCGGTGGCGACCGTACCCGAGGACTCGCAGCAGAAGTAGCAGCAGCAGCTGCAGCAGCTGCAGCAGCGCCGCGCTCGCGTGTGTTGCCCCTCCCTTCTATTTTTGCCCTGCTTTGTCTGCTTCCTCTCCCTCCTCCTCCTCCCCCTCTTCCTCCTCCTTCCCCACAACTTTCTTCCCCTCCTCTATGATTTCTTTTTCCTTTAATATCTCCCTTGACTTTGTCTTCAGCTGTCAAAGGGACGGCGGTTTCCCACCTCGAAACCCGCTCCCGCTTACTGCTGTCATTCCCTCCTCCACGTAGGTTACTCGGGAGAGGAGAGGAGGGGGAGGGGGAGGAGGAGGACTGGAGGAAGAAGGGAGAGGGGAGTACTTCCACCTTGGTGGGTGGGGGTAGGACCAAGGGGGAGGCCGAGTCACCACCACCACCGGCTGCAGCAGGAGGAGGAGCAGGAGGACCCTGTAGCTGTCGGGTAAGCTCAGCGTGCTTTTCTACTTCTTCCGTTAGTGCTTGCCTCCTTTGATGGAAGTGATAGAGCTGCATGTTGGCTGTGACGACCCTCAGGACCTGCTGCTGCGTGGCTACAGCTGCTCGATCCCTCGTTACCTTCACCTCGGGTAGCCCAGCCCCTCCTTCTCCTTCCCCCAACACGGCCTGTTGGGCTTCAAGGAGCTGCCATAGTTCGATTGAAAGTTGTGCACCTACTTGGCGTCGCTCTCTTTCGCAGGCGAGGGCTAGTGCGTGTCGCTCTTGCTCGAGCTGCTTGTGGAAAGAGGGAGGGATCGAGGGGAGGGAGGAAAGCTGTTGTTGGGCTTGCGCGTGGCGGAGGGCGAGGCGTTGAGCGGCTTCGGCGTGTTTGTCGTCCAAACGGGTCACGATAGTGGAGGCGAGTTGCTGCTTCATGGCTTGGATGAGCCATTGGCCTTCTATGATGTCCAGGATGGTGGGGTCGGCCAGCAGGGCCTTAACTGACTCGAGGGTGGAGTCGCTGAGGCCTGTCCCATAGGCGTCTTCCATATTGAGAAGGGCTTCAGTGGTGAAGAGCAAAGGGGGTGGCTCAAGGTCTGTTGATTGGGGTGGTGGTAGCTGGGAGGGCGGAGGAAGGAGTGTGGCGGTTGCTGCTGTTGGTCCTGCTGTTGATGATGCTGTTGCTATCCTTGCTGTTTCTGGCATTATCGCTGCTGCTGCGATTCCTGCTTTTGTTTCTGTTGAAACCTCGTTCATCGTGTCGATCTGTGCCTGATGACTGTCTGGTGCAGGAAGGTGAAAGTCAGCAGCCTCAGCCCCCGCCGCAGCAGCTAGGACGCGCGCGACGGCATCGTCTACTGGAGCTACTGCTGTCTCTGCTTCTTCCTCTGCCGTTGGTGTTGCCGGCTGTAATTCATCTACCTCCATCATTGTGGATGACTCTGCTGCCGCCTCGTCAACCTTACCGTCCTGCTGTCCCTCCGTTTGCTTGTGCACATCTTCCTTTCCTTCCTCCTCCTCTTCCTCAGGCACATTAAGCATAGCCTTGAGATGCGCCACCGTCTCAATCCCCTCCGTCCCCCCCCCTCCTTTCGCCTTGAGCGCCTCCAAGAACTCGGCCCAAATCACATCCCGCTCAGACTTGCTCACCAGTACCTCCACCGCCCTCAAGTAGACTTTTTGCGCGTTGGCGAACTTGCCTCGTTCCCGACAAAAGCGTCCGTACTCCACCCACAACTTGGGGGCCTTCTCTCCAATCACATCAGTAGTGGCGCTTTCGAATACCTTGACTGCCTGCTTCCACTGCCGCAAGCGCCGCTCAAACGCCGCATAAGCAAGCCACAGGTCCACCAGCCCCTCTTCGTAGGGGCGACGACTCTCGGCGGACAAGGGGGGGCTGGCTTCATCCAATAGACGGGAGTACTCGTCCGCCCACGCCGACAATGTCTCCTCCCACAGCTTGCGGGCATCCTCCACACCGGTTGAGGCCAGCACACCCTCCACCTGTGCCTCGACACCGGGCAGGTCAAAGGCGGCAGAGGTGCTCATTGCTTGCTTAGATGAAATGAGGGGGCGTTAATGAACGTTGACGGAAAAGGAGGTCGATGTGCCGTACTGGTTGGTGTGTGGATGCCTTGTGCTGCACCAAGCGACCGCTGGGAAATAATGCCAGCGTGCTGCACCTGCGGTGCTGTGTGGTGGTGGGTGAGGGATGGGGTGAGGCCATGGTTGACTGGGAACAGGAGAATTCCGGGGAAGACCGGAAGACCTCTCGCGACTCGCCCGCACTGAAAATTAAACGCTTGCCCATGTTTGTCCCTCTCGACTACTGACAAAACACTACGCATCCATACACAGCACGCAGACAACAAGAAGGAATTAATCGCTGTCTTCCCTGCCAGCCAGATCCCATTCCGTGGTCCAGCCAGTCTCTATATCACCATCTTCATCACTTCACGCCCAAACTCACCAATACACAGCACACACACCCATGCCAGCCTCCTCAAGAAGAGGTGCCCTCCCTGCTACCTCCATGATCCTCTTCCTCGCCGTCCTCCTCCTCTTACAGACTGTCGTCCGCGCATGCCTACCCCTGGACGGTATGAACGCGGGCGTGACGCTCAACAGGGGCACACATGTCTGCGTCGTCCTCTCCACACCCGAGTGGGTAGATGGCACTAGCAACTACTCCCGCCTGGCCTTTACGCCCAACGTGGACAAGTTTGCGCGACTGCAATTTTCAGACACCTACTCAAACGTTCCGACGGGGGGCATCACGGATTTATACGGGCCCAACGTGGCCGTGCACGTGGAGAGCATGGGTGTGACTTCTTTTCAAAAGCTCTACCGGCAGGAGGACCCTCTGGGCCGGACATTCCCCATCTTGACTGCCATAATTAATCTGGACCGTGGCGTCGTGACGGGCATCACCTTCGATAATGGCTGTGTGCTTTGCAACAATAGCGACCGGTGCGTGGAGAACACGTACGATTTCCTTGGGGAGCTGTACTCGGGTGTGGGAGCCACCTCGGATTGCTTCTTGACAGACGCCGAGTGCGCGGCCAATACTCAGGCCGACCCCAGGGCCTGTCAGCTCACTGTATACGTGACGTGGACGGGCACAGATGCCAAGGGTAACTTCTTGACGAGTTCCAGCCGTCGCTTTTCGCTTTTTAGTTCTTACTCTGTTAATTCTTATGTGAATGGTTTGGTGAAGGGCGTCCAAGACAGCGTTTCTCTTCGGGAGGAATGATGAGGGAAAGGATAGTAGAAGGATGGATGAAAGTGTTTGGCTTGTCATATATTTGTATTCAACTAATGCTCTTTCATCTCTTCGAAAGAAGTGAAAATAAAGAAAGAAAGAAAGACACTTGTTTTAAGTCGTGCTTTTCTTTATTCGTTTCATATATGTCGTTATTTTCACATTGCATCCAGCCTTAACTGACTTAACTACCTATCTATATTACAATCCGCACGATTCATAAGGTGCATACGACTGCACCTACCTACCTAACTGGAGAGGGAACGCCTACTTCCTCCCTTGCTGCTTCTTCCATTTCTTCCTGTGATATTGTTGCTGTTGCTGCTGCTGCTGCTGCTGCCACCTATTCGCCACAACATTCTTTAGCTTGCTCCCCGCCTTCTTCATCAAGCCCTGCAACCGCACAGCACCCTTCTTCAGTCCAGGCAAGCAATGATGCTTGGTGAAGGCGACCAATGCCTTGAAGCCCGACCTCCACTGCCTCAACAAGGGGACAAGCACCCGCCGCCCGAGCGCCTGCAACGCTTGCTGCGAGTCCATTCTCTCCCCAGGACAACCTCGACTCGCCCAGATGCACTCCTCCTCTTCCTCCTTCTCCACCTCTCCTTCCTCTCCCTCCTGGTGCTGCTGCTGCAGCCTTGCAATGGACCTCAGCACCAGATTTCCGTCCTTCCCCGACAGCGACAGCACGTATTCGTAATCACTCAGATCATCATCCAAGTACGGTCCACCCACTTCCTCCGTTGATCTCCACAACAACAAAGTTCCCCCACTTAAGGGGCCACCTCCCAACGCCCACAGCTCCACCCTTCCCTGCCTCGATACAGTGGCTGCCAGGCGGCTATTCTGCAGCAGCTGCTGCCGCCCCCGTCGCCGCTGTTGCCTCGCCAAAACCTTTTCAGGGTCATCTTTGTCCTCGTCCTTGTCATCCTCCTCCTCGGACTCCCAAACACTTTCCCCGCCCGGCATATTTCTCGAAACCACCAGCCTCCCTTCCCTTGGGTCGACGTAGCAGGCGTACAGCCCGTTTGAGGAAAGCAGATGCTCCCCCACCTCCAGCGTTTCCCCCATGCGTAATACATACAAGACAGTGGACACAATTTCTCCGGCGCGGATCCCAGGTGGTGATAGAGGCGACGGACGCTGGTGCAGCTTTTCTCTCCTTCCTCCTCCTTCTCCTCCTCCTCCTCTTCCTCCTCTTCCTCCTACACCTCTACTTGGAAGTTCCGTCGTCTCCACCTCAATCCGGCCATTGTTAAAGACCCGTTGAGTGCGCAAATACTCATGTCCTCCCAGGACATACCGCGCCTCCTCTTCAAACACCACTCTTTCCTCCTTGCCCCCCATCTCATCCTCCCCCTCATCATAGTAATCTGCTAACAGATCCTCCAACCCACCCCCTCCACCGCCACCCGCAAAAAATTGCTCAAAGAGCTGAAACGGGTCCGAAAATACCCATTCTTCCCCGCCATCCCAACCGCCCCATTCCGAATAACGCCCACCACCCATTTCTTCCGTGCCTCCGAAGTCAAAGCCCCCCTCAAAGTGGAATTGGTGACCTCCGCGGTGCTGCTCCCGGAAGCGGACCTCTTGCTCGTCGCGCTGCCGAGCCAAGTCATACTCTCGGCGCCTGTTGGCGTCGGAGAGGGTTTCGTAAGCCTCTGCGATGGCAGCAAAGATGCGGGCCGCCTCTTCTTTTTGCTCGGGCTTTACCTTGTCTGGGTGGTATTGCAGGGCCAGCTTTCTGTATGCTTTCTTCACGTCCGCGGGCAAGGCATCCGGTGTGAGCTTTAGCACTTCGTAGAAGCTGTCGCGTTCTTTATGTTGCTGCTGTCTTTGTGCTGCTGCCACAGGAAGGAATTGGAGGAAGTGGAGCATGCAAATGAGGAAGAGGAGCTGATACAGCAGTTTCTTATGCCTCCGCCCTTGTGGTTGTCGCTCAGCTTCAGCACCAGCAGCCCTCACTCGTCTCCTTCTTGTTTTCATATCTGTGTTATGTGTTGAGGCTGCGTTGTAAGGGTTGTCATCAAGAAAAAAATAGCGCATTAGGCAAAAGTGGTTGCCACTCACCCCACGCCTCATCCCACGCCCTTCAGTCCTTACACCAACTCAAGTCACAATTACCACCAGTACATCCAACGACACAGGTGCTTGTGCTCACAGCATGCTGCGCGCTCGGATCGGGGGAGGCAGCCTGGCGTCTCATACGGGGGGCCGGGGCCCTGCAGGCAGTGTGGAGGGGCGCGACCGGCCAATTACCACGCGGATGGCAGCGTGGAGTTTGGCAGGCTGCAGCGCGCTGCTTTTTATGTGGTTGCTCCTGTCGCCAAGACCGCTGGGTGGGGGATCCGCCTTAAACCTTAAGGGGATCAACGAGTGGTCATATTGTCAGGCTCCTCTCAAGGGCGATGAGGGAGTCTTGCCCGCAGAGGCACGTCCTCGGGAGCTAAAGCAAGTCCAGTTAGTCATACGGCACGGAGATCGCTCGCCCATAACCAAGTTGACCACACCTCCGCTGGACTTTGACTGCAAAATCAAGGACCCCGCAATGCGTCTGGTGGCGGAGCTCGTGCGGGAACGCTTCCACGTCGCTGGCATCCAGGGCAAGGCGTCTCTCGATTACCTCACACGGGCCTTGCTTCTTCCTACTAACGACTCGCAACAAACATTTTTTTCCGGTTTGGGAATAGGAGCAGGCAAGGACACCGCTGGTGGGGAGGACCAGGCTTGCTTTCCTGGTCAGTTGACGGAACGAGGCGTCCGACAGCAGGTCTTCAACGGCCAATACTTGCAAGAGAGGTATGGGAAGGCTTTGGGCGTGACGGATATTGAGACAGAGGTGTATTTCCGCAGCACCAACTATCCCCGAACCTTTATATCGGGCGCAGCGTTGCTGCTCAACTTTTTGGCACCCCTGGTCCCGGACCGCTTGCCGGTGATTGTGCAGGAGGATAACAACAAGGAGGCTCTTTTCGGGAGGGGTCTGATCGGTGCCTCCCGTGCGCGCAACGTAGACCCATTCGAGAGTCCCAATGACGAGCGAGGGCCGTGCGAGGTCGCCTTTAAACTGGGGGCTCAGCAAGAGAAGGCGTTTTCAATTGACGCTGAACTAGAGCAAGCTTTCTTTGAAGAGCTCAATCTCACGCCCGCCGCAGAGGCAGAAGCACGGCTTTTGTCCGTGGCGGATGCGACGGATCCATTGATGGGAATGGCGTGTTACAAGCACCCTTTGCCAGTACATAGGAGTTTAGTGCGTAGTCTGAAGAAGGAGACGGATCGCATGTTTTGTGAGCGGTACGCGGGGGCGGAGGGCGGTAGGGAGGGGACACGGTTGGGGATGCAACCCTTCCTTCAAGAAGTTTTGGGACGGTTTCAGAATTATGGAACGATGAAGCTAAAGCTTGCCCTGTACTCGGCCCATGACACTGTCCTTTCCCCCTTGCTTGGTGCCCTAGACGTGCTAGACAAGCATTGCTACTGGCCACCGTATGCCAGCCGGGTTGTCTTTGAGATGTGGGGCCCGCCCGCGAGGCCAGAAGGCCGGGCGCAGGAGAAGGAGGGAGGTAGTGAAGAAGACTCGGTCCGCATATTGTATAATGGCGAGGTGGTGTCGCGGAGAAGTTTGCACTGCCCAGGGTACAAAGCCAAGGGCAGGAATGAAGAAGTCTTATTTATGGAGGAAGAGACCCTTCTTCCGCTTGGGTGCCTTCAAGAATATATTGAAGGCATGTCCATTCTGGGCGAAGAAAAAATTGCGTGCGTGTAAAATAAATCTTGCGCGAGGATTTGCTCGTGCGGCAAAAATATAACCAGCTTGGTTGGAAAAAAAAAACATCCAAGAAAGACGAGGAGCGAGGGATGGGAAAAAGAAAAGCACACTGTAATTTAATCAAGTGAAAATCAGTCACACATGTTGATGTAGCTCTATCCTACCGGAGAGGAATCTTGGTATTTTCATTTGATTGTTTTTTAAAGAGATCGATAGTAACCATAATTAGTAGTGGCAGCAGCAGCAGCAGCAGCAGCGGGATGCTCTGCTTCCCGGCGCTCGCTCCTCTGTTTGCCTTATCTCCTTTCTTGTTCTAGATTTCCTCCCTGCGTCTCGCTTCTTCGCTGCCCAAGTGCCCTTGTATTTTAAAGTACGAGCAGCACCACAGCAAGCACCTCGCCGTCATCATGTCGTTGAATGAGGGACTCCTGACAGGCATAAGATGTGACGACTGCTACAGCTTCACCCCCAGCGTCCGGGCCTACTAGGAATCCTTCTTATGTCCACTCACGGACACGCTAGAACCCTAACCTCCTGGATAATTGGAGCATTGGAGTGAGAGTCGAAAAATCGAAGGCACAATTAGGACAGAAAAATATTTCAATTCTCGACAATTTAATTTAAAAGTACAGTAAATAAAATGGAGAGTGAGGACATTGACGATGTTGACAATTGATGATTCAGTTTATTTAGAGAGGCAGTGCTAATGAGACGACTCGAAATACATGTAACCCTTACCATTCTTCTACAGTTCACTTGGGATTGATGATGGACATGTATGTCGGAGCCGCACAAGCCTCAGAATGATTAAAGTGCATAAAACCTGGTATCCTGCTCATGGGGTGTGATGCTCTGTATGGTACATCGTCGGACTGCTTCCCTCCCTGGCGGTGCACGTTGCAGGAACATGTCTGAGCCAAACCGCAGGCCGTCGCTTTGTTCTTCATTGGCCGGGCGATAAAATTATTATTAATATGTTTTTATGCATTTTGAGTGCTTTTGATATTCCCTCTCCAAATTTTCAACACCAGAAAGACGGAGAAGTATTCGCCACTCTCGACTGTAATTTTGTACAGATGGAAGTCCGTTCGCTGCTTTTTAGTGAATCCGAACATATTCCACTATTCTTCCTGACTCCCCTGGCCCTTGGATGCCAATAAGGTGAGTAAACGACCTGTGTGGAGCGGTGTTGCATCTGTTTCTCTCGAAGAACGATGCAGCTTTCCGCGCCGTCTGTATGCATTCTAGGCGGACTTTTGGCGGCACTTTCATTTCTACGTCGACTTCCTCCCCCTCCGTCAGCTAGCTCGTTTTGGTGGCCGCTTTCACCAGCTTTCGCCGTCGCATGTGCTCCTTAAAGTCCTTATCTGTCCCGAGTAAAAAGTCCATCAGGCCAAGTACGCCGTACGCTCCTTTTGTCGTCGCCGAGTGGTGGTAATCGTGAAATAAGGGGCCAGCAAAGCAGGGCAGAAGATGAAAGGGAGACCAAGGTAGGGCCATCCCGGAATGCGCATCAACTGTTTCCAATATTCTCAGGCCCAGCCACAGGAACAAGACGAGGGGGTGAACTCCCATAACCACAGGTGGCAACAGGGTAGAGGGCAGATTGACCACGAGATCCTCCACAACATTGGCGTATTCGGAGCTGACACCGACAGGCGTCTTGAATTCGTGATGTCGTTTGTGTAAATTCTTGTAGAGAATGGGATGGTGGAACAACCGGTGCGAGGAGTAAAACATGACCTCCGTTGACAGCGCGCATGTGAGAACCTGCCAGCAACACGTGAACGCGGAGGGAGGGTGCACATGCATGCTGCCCCCACAGCGCTTCCAGAGATAGAAATAACCCGCAGTCGACGGCAGCTGAACAAGGACCCGGAAAATGTAAATGTGTACGAGTGCCATAAAAACTAGTTTCTTGGGGGGGTCTGCATTCGGTTGAATCTTCCAGCGCTGTCTGCATGACGGGATGCTGGCCAGAAGTGTGTAGAGGAGATTGCTCCCGATGAAGACGCTCTCGTGGACCAACGTGCCTACTGTAAGAAAGGTGGCCAGGTCTCCGTGCTCCGTCGCGAGGCGAGACAGTACTGCGGCAGCCCAGCCAATCCAGTCGTCGTACAGTAAAAACGCCATTGTCGGTGTTCGTTGCTTATCCCAGGGAAGGAGCTGTGCAAGCATGGTTGTGTCGGGAGGATAATGAGGCGTTGTGTGGTGAAAAAGAAGCGGTGCTGTATAGTGACGGTACATGTAAATAACGAGGAAGTGTAAAGGCAGAGGTGGACCACAATTAGACTCGGTGCATCAGATAGTTTGTTGGGAAGTAAACTCCTCCTATCGTAATAAAATATCGTCGTCGTCGGACTCCGGAAATGCCTTGGTTCTTCGTTGCCGTCATATACGCTCTCACAGCTACGCTATACAGCACATGTTTATGTTGCCATCGCATAAGCATTATTGCCAACCTGCACATCCGCTCGATACCACTATGAATGCCCTTGTACCCACGTTCTGCTCCTCGTCTCCTCGGAGGGCCATCCCAATTATCATAATGATCATTTTCCGTTGTTTTCTTTTTCTACACCACTTTTACAGCCTCATGTCTTTCCTCCCTGCCAAGCGCCGGCGGGGTGGAAAGCAGCCCCCATTCGCACATCTAATACGTGAGCGGCATGGAGGGGAAGTGGCTGACCTGGCGCAAGTGGGCTTACTCCCAGAACAAGTCACCCTGGCCTTGGTCAACCACCAACACATCGAGGACGACGCCGCCCCCGTGCTGGCGGGGGTGGACGGTCGCACGGCTCGAGCGTATATATTGGTGGATAACACCCTGTACATCTGGCAATTAGAGACGGCCGAGCTCGGCAAGGAGTTAGAATCCCCGGCGGACCGGTCGTTGGAGTTGCTGGATCGGCAGGGATACCCCTGCATCACTGCGGATACGCCGGCTGTGGCCGTGCTGGCGCCCTTTGGGCCCCGTTTGCCAATTGCGGTGGTGTTGACCAATGGCCGACTGATCTGGCGGGAGTTAGACCGGGGAGGGTCCAAGAGTGAGTACACGGCCCAGCTTGAAGTGGGGGAGGAAGTGACAACGGCGGCTTGGGAGATGGTGCGTGGGAATTTGGCAGCCGGGGGTGGCGAGGCAGCAGACGTGCAAATCATGGCATTTCTCGGCACCACGCACGGACGCGTGTATCGTGTGGGACCTTTGGGTGGTGGTGGTGGTGGTGGAGCAGGAGGCCCAACTATTTCCTCGGGTCCAATGGCACGTCCGGGAGGACTGACCGATTATTTGCCCTGGCGCCTACGGGGGCCCGGGCCACTGGAAAGGGTGCGGAGTCTCTTGGTGTGGGAGGAGGGAAAGGGGCGGAATCAGATGAGGCGAGTCATGGCTTTAACAGGGGAGAGAGTGCATCTTTATGATACTTCGGGGGTACGTAACGAGTAACATGATGGGGTTGGAAGTTGGGTCAGGTACTATCTGGCTTCCTTCTCTCTGTGCTCACAAACTAGGGCATTGGTACGATATTTGACATGACTGTCTCACGCATTCATACTACCCTTACCACCTTCTTACAGGCAATTATCGCACAGGTCAAAATCCTGGAGCAGCTACGAGCCTTGAGCCACGACGAGGCAGTAACCTTGGTAGGGGCCACGTTGCTCCGACCAGGCGTCGCCTTGCTGGCAGCAGCTGTAGGCATGGAAGAGGGTGGAGACATACGATTGTCTCTCTTTTTGCTGGACCTTCGACAAGGCGGAGGAGGAGGAAATGGTGGAGAGAGGCCCCTCGCGAATGCCCAGGCAGTGCCGTTGCTAATGCAAATGACGTCGCCAGCAGGGAGGGGAGGAGCGTCTCTTCCAGTGGATGCTTTCCTTCAAACGCGCCTTGAAGCCAGCCGTGGCAACACTGCAACAGACATGGTAGCTTATATTGTGCAGGCCTCCTCGCTCCGACAGCAGCAGCAGCTGCAAGACGACATAATCTCTGTCCTTCACTTCCAATTAGACGGGTCTAGGGAGCTTTTACGAGCTAAAGACCTTCAGCGCACAGAACTGGTCGTGCCACGCGCCGCTGATGCTGAAAATTCCGCGGAGGCCCACCCAGCTGCACGAGCAGGGGGATTGCTGGGAGGGGGGACACTGCTTCATTCAGACATGCTCATCTTGCTCGCGGGCCCCGACAGGGTCCTGCGTGTGCGGGCATTTCGACACGCGACGGATGGAGGAAATGCAGGAGATTCAGTTGCAGTAGCAGAGAAAGCTGAAGCGGCAGAGGCGATGGCGGATGAGCAAGAGAGTCTGGACATAGCAGGAAAGGTGCGGCAGGCGTTCAAACTCTACATGGGGCTACAGCCAGCTCAGGCTCAGGCATTGGTGGAGGCGGAGGGCCTCCTTGACCTTTCTGACGGACTACCCAAGCTGGGTGAGGGGCTGCGGAAGGCTATTTGGCAGGAGGTGGACTTAGAACCGGACACGGCGTCTTACTGGGTTGGTGGTTGTGGTGGTGGGAGAGGGCGTGGGGAGGGAGGGCAGACAGCACAAGAGGCTTTTCATTTGTTGGTTCAGCATTCGCTTCGACGGAAGCTGGCAGTGGCTGAGAGGTGGCTTCGGTTTTTGTCCGAGACGGGAATGTGGGCTAAGCTCTCGGAGGCTCAATGTGCAGCTCTGCTGGAGGGAGCTGAGCGGATCGCTGCCTGCCAGGAGCTGTGCGCGGCGCTGCTTCCAGGAGGAGATGATGGAGGGCGAGAGATGCCCGCAGCGCTTGCGGAGTTGCTAAGGGCACATGCCATGCCACGGTGGGGAGAGGATTTGCAACCACAGGTCCGTGCCAGATTAGATGGCGCGGGTTTGCCACCTTTGGATTTGTTCTTAGCGAACCCCAGTCAGGTGACGAGGAAATTGGCGTCTTTGCAGGCGGCGAGGACACAATACATGCGTCGGACTGAGAGGCCGCTACCTAAGAAGGAGCAGATAGAAGCTAGCATGGCTATTTCTACTGTGGTTTGGTGCGCGCTTGAATCGGCGATTAGGACGAGAGCGCGCTTGCAGATAGAGCATGGAGTGCTGCGGAGGGAGGCCGGGAGGGGGGGATGGTTGACTGAGACACCGACCTTGCAAGTAATGGAGAGTGAGGTGGAGAGGCTCAGGGAGTTGGTGAAAGAGACAACCCAACCCCTCTCTCGGGCGCATTGTGCGGTTATAGGTGAGAAGGCTCGACAGCTGGGCACTCTGTGGTTGGAGATGGGGGAAATGAGTGGACGATGGGAAGAGAGGGAGAGAGGGGAAAAGAAGCGGATGGCTATTTTGTGCGTGGCGGAGTACGGGCTGGTCAAGGATGCTATAGCAATGGCGAGGCAGGCGAGCGCATGGGATGTGTTGGGAGAGTTGGAGTGGTTTCATCGAGGATGGGCATCAGGGGCGTTGGTGGATGATATGGCGAGGCATGAGGAGGTGGCCTCGCACATGTTGAATTGGCTGTTGGAGCACGCGGAGCTCGAGGATGTTTTAGAGTATGGCGCGAGTTCAGCATTGGCGAGGGTTGAGTTGGAGAAACTACTCGGGAGTCGGCCCGATGTGCCGGCCGCGGCGAGGTTGGCATGGATGCACCGTGTGCATGTGGCGGCATTCGGGTGAGTGCCTTGTAATTGCGTTTGGCATATATACCTTCATCTTGATCCAGCTCATTTACATTTCAATCCTCTAATGTAGTTGATGAATGTCTGGTGCCTTCGAAAATGTTCCACTTCACGATGCTTAAGTCTGCCCTTTATTTGTTTTCCCTCCTTCCCTTTCCTTCCTTTCTTTCTCAATCGTAATCAAGGCGCGCGACGGAAGACTTAAAATGCCTAGCCGAAGGTGAAAGAGCGCTCGATCTAAAAAAGCTCTGGGTGGATCTAGGTATTCTTAGCGATGAAGCAGCACGGCGGCATCTGCGCGGACAGGTAGCGGAGGAGGAAGCGCTGATGGCGTTGAAGGAGGAGCAGGAGCTGCTGCAGGCTCAGAGTTGGCTGGCTGAGCTCTGCCGCCAGCGGGGCGAGATGGGGGGCGAGGTAAGGAAGATTTTGGAGGGACTCGCTATTGGCCCGGAAGAGACTGTTATAGCCTTGATCGACTGGGTCCCGCGGGTAGGGGTGGTCAAAGGCCAGGCTGTTGAGCTGGCTTTGCGGGCGATGGACCTTATTGATTACTACGCGGGCCGGCGAGGGGAGGTCTCGCGAGAAGCAGCGAAAGGGTACGTGAAGGCCTTGTGGGCGGCATTGATTCGGCGGGAAGAGGATTGGAAGGCCGTGTGGTCGAATTGTGGGGCTAGAGATCCTGGACGCAAGGTAGAGGCGACGGCGTATGCAGAGGTGGTGAGTGAATACATGCGCCCTTGGGGCGGCGAAGGCGAGCGGGCAGAGTACCCGGAACGTCTTGCCACGCCCACTGAAGAAGTGCTAAAGACGGCAGTACATGGATTGCTTGCCACCATGAAGTACAAACCTCAGGAAGCGGCGCTTATTACGGCGTTGGAGCGAACACGCAACACTTTGTGGCGTGAGGAATAAGGAGGAGAATACTTAGCGTGGATGGAGGCATGGATATGTAGAGCCCATGGCTAAGAAGCCAAAAGTAGAAAAATGAAGTGAAGTGAAAAGTAAAAATAAAAAAAGTCTAACCGGCAGGTATTTTTTGCATGATAATGCCCTACGCCGCAGTCCTAATGCCTTTTGTAGATGGTCTGTCGTATGAGAAGGCGAGATGCAGGGCCACACAACCGAAGCCTCCGGGGAAACCATTATATGTTGATCGGGCAGGGGACATGTCGTTGCTGTAAAATATTTCCCCATCATCCACCCTCCCACGGGGTGTAGTATGTGTATTTTCCCCTCCCCTTGATATGATACCTTCCTCCGGCTGATGTGCTACCTGGCAATGCCCACCCCTCTTGCTGTTTGTGTCTCCTCTTGTTTTTTGTCGCAAGTGCTGCCTGCTTGCCCCTCCTGAGAAGGACTCTCGGCAGCTCCACGGGGCTTCACATCGCTGCTCTGCGACTACGTGCGTACCCCTTGGCCACCCTCGGACATGACAGAGCTTAAGTGTGAAGTTGCTTTCAAGGAAATTATATGTCCAAGCCCAAATTTGCCCGCTTCTTGTGTTTTTGCCGGCCTCCAATCCACGCACTGCTTTCCTCTAACGAGGAGGAGGAGGGGAGGAGGGGGAGGAGGAGGAGGAGGAGGAGGAGGAGGAGGATCAGTGGTAGAAGGAGCACTGGTAGTAGCACCAGAAGCAGCAGGTGAAGGAGGGGGGGAAGGACGAGGAGGTGGATGAGGAGTTGAACGAGGAGGTGGACGAGGAGGTGGATGAGGAGTTGAACGAGGAGGTGGACGAGGAGGAGAAGAGAAAGAAGATGAAAAAGAAGAAGAGGAGGAAGGAGAAGAAGAAGAAGAAGGAAAAGAAGAAGAAGGAAAAGAAGAAGGAGATGATGATGAAAGAAAGAAGAGGAAGACGAATAAGAAAAAGAGGAAGAGGAGGAAGAAGGAGGGGGAGTGAGGGAAGGAGGAGGAGGGACACGAGGAGGAGAAGGGAGAGGAGAGAGAGGAGGAGGGAGAGAAGGAGGAAGAGTAGGAGGAGGGAGAGGGAGAAGAGGGGGAAGGGTACGAGGAGGATGGGAAAGGGGAGAAGAAGGAGAAGCAATAACAAGAGGAGCAACAGTAGCAGCAGCAGCAGCAGGAGGAGGACGAGGCGGAGGAGGAGGCGGAGGCGGAGGAGGAGGAGGAAGAGGCGGAGGAGGAGGAGGAGGTCACGTGCGGGCCACCAGAGGACTTTATTGGTGTGACACCTGTGAACAGTTCGTGTCTCGGGACGGCAATGGGGCACGCAACATCCTGCCGGTGTACAGGAGTATGGTCCGTAGAGAAGCTCGTCCCCATGATCTCCGGTTTGGTCTACCGCGGCAATATATAGGGACATTCTACCTGTTGCCTTCTCACTGACCTCCTCTTTCTCCCACTCCCCTCCTCCTGGCCCTGTTTGGGCCGTCCGGGGAATCTGCTAGATGAAAAACCTGTCAAAGTCGCTAGAAAAACTCGGACGAGAGTAGGGGTAAGTATATGCAACATTCTATTGATGGAAAGATTGTCCTCGTATGCAAGTCCTGTGATGTAAGGTTGCATGCGATAGTTCTAGGAATGTAGGATAACGGCAGAAAAAAGAACTACGGGATGTCGTACTTTTTTTGTTTTTGTTTTTGTTTCTCATGTGGCGAGAGGAACATGGACGGGAGGCTTACTAACTTTCCCCCTTCGAGCTGGATCGTGTCTCTGCTCGCTTCTTAAGATATATGACTGCGTGAGTCATCGTAATATAAATTGGTAATTCCCGCCGGTGCATCCCCTTTAATTGCCAGTCAAAGCAAGGATCAATGGGGGGGGGGATCGGGAGGAAAGAAGGACGAGAAACAGCGCCCCTCGCAACCTGTGCTGTTACTGCTCCCCCGTTGGCCTCCCGGGTCCACGGCTCCACATAGTGGGACAGAACTCTTCGAAGCTTCGTTAAAGAGGAATGTGCCCAATTCGTGTGCGGTCTTCTAATACCATGAGGTCACCGCTTCTTTTGTAGGCCGTTGTTGTAACCAGTATCCAGCGCTCATTTTGTAGCCTTTCAACTCATCATGGATACCACCGGTGGCCAGCTTTGCTGCTTGCTTCCAGTCGTCGTGTCGCTCGCTCGCTCATCAGCAGCAGCTGGGGAGCCGGAACAAAAACATGGAGCGGCATAAGAAAAGCACCGCCTGGCCGTGGCTTACAGTCTTATTCCCCCCTTCTGTGCATACAGGTTCTCTTCGCCCCTCCGCATTGCATTATGACTACTCCCTACGCCGCTGAGCTCATTGCGACCGCCCATGCCATCGTGGCAACGGGCAAAGGTAAGCAGGACAGACCAGACAACCCAAAGATATGTGACTCCTCTGGACATGGGCATGGGCATGGGCATGTGCTTACTAGCTGTGACTGTGGCTGTCGAGGTTGCGTCATTTGTCTTACCAGTTGATGCACTATGAAGGAGGGAGGGGAATAAGCGTTCCACTGCGCTGTTTGTTTTTTGTACTGCTGCATCCCCGTCGAATACCGTGTGATCTCACATCTTCTTTTTTCCAATGTCCACTTCACTGCAGGCATCCTTGCTGCTGACGAGTCCACGGGCACTATCGGCAAGCGCTTCGCCCCCATTAATGTGGAGAACATCGAGGAGAACCGCCGCAAGTACCGCCAGCTCCTCTTCACGACCAAGGGTAAGTCTGCCCAGGAGGACACGGACAAAGCGTCGTGCATCACATCGCTGGGAGGGGAGGTGTGAGGTTGAGTAGAAGCTATCGCGTATCGACGAATCGCATCAGTGCTTTTCTTTTACTGCTTATGTGTGTGAGTGCGTGTGTTGAGGCATGCAATCGCCAGTCATTTACTCACAGCCTGCCCCTCCCTTCCTTCCTCCCAGGCCTGAACGAGTACATCAGCGGGGTGATTCTATTCGAGGAGACCCTCTATCAGAAGGGAGACGATGGCACTAGCTTCGTCGATATGCTTAATGCACAGAACATCATCCCCGGGATCAAAGTCGACAAGGGTGTAGTTGCCTTGCCCGGGACCGACGGTGAGACCGTCACCCAAGGAATAGACGATCTGGCCAAACGCGCGGCCGAGTACTACAAGGCCGGGGCCCGCTTCGCCAAGTGGCGTGGAGTGCTCAACATTAATGACAGCACCGGCGCGACCCCCTCGCAGCTGGCGATTGACCAGAACGCGCAGGCCCTCGCCCGGTATGCCCAGCTCTGCCAGCAGTCTGGCTTGGTCCCAATTGTCGAGCCCGAGGTGCTCATGGACGGGACGCACTCCATCGAGCACGCCGCAGCCATCACCGAGAAGGTTCTGGCCGCTACATACAAGGCGCTGTCTGACCACCACGTTCTCTTGGAAGGCACCCTGCTCAAGCCCAACATGGTGCGCTCCGGCGAGGCTGCTGCCGTGCAGGCCTCCGCTGAGGAGATTGGCATTGCCACGGTGCGCGTGCTCCAGCACACGGTCCCAGTGGCTGTGCCTGGCATAACTTTCCTTTCTGGAGGGTTGTCGGAGGAGAATGCCTCCCTTGCTTTGGATGCCCTAAACAAGGCGCCGGGAAAGAAGCCTTGGGCGTTGACCTTCTCTTATGGCCGTGCTCTGCAGACGTCGTGTCTCAGGGCCTGGGGAGGGCATGATGCGAACATCCCCGCGGCGAAAGAGACGCTGTTGGTCCGTGCCAAGGCCAATTCGGAGGCGAGCAAGGGCGTGTACAGCGGGGGGGCTGGAGGGGCCGCGGCGAAGGAGTCGACGTTTGTGGCTAACTACTCTTATTAATTTGAGAAGGAGAGAAGGAGGTGGTTAATTTCTCTTGGACAACGAAGACAAGCCTGTGTTGAAGAGTAACATGGAGAGTATGAGAGGTATAGAACGCGAGGGGATAAGGAGACGGATGAAGAGAGGGCATGTGAAAATACTATCGCTTTCGACCAGTTTCTCCTTCTCTCTTTTTTGGATGTCGTTTCCATGTAGCGTCTAAGCGAAAGGAGCATGAAAAGAAAGGAGGATGCGAAAGCCAGGCAGTGAGAGCGTCATTGTCACTTAGAAGTTTCAGTGAGGTGAGAGACAATATAATCCTGGCTTTTTCTTGTTCTCGTGTATTTTGTGCCCTCCTTTATTCTTTATTTTATTTTTGTCATCAGCCCCCGTTTGCAGCAGCTGTTGGTCCTGCTGGATTTTTGGAGGGGAGAGGTGTTGTTGTCTGTCTATGCGAACGGTCGAAGAGAAGGAAGAAAAGGGGAGAGAGTAGAAAGAGAGAGAGAGACGTGTGTGCCTCAAGTCTACTAGGGAAGGAAGAGGAGGGTAATAAAGGCTTGGGTGCCTTCTCTTTTTCATCAGTTGGACTTTCAAAGAAAAAGAAACAATGCTTTTCTCATTGGCACGGCCTTCTTCTTTTGTTCTTTCGTCTCCACCCTTTGTTTTCTTTCAGTCGTATTTCTCCCTCAGCGTAAAGAGAATAGACGATGGACAATTTACTTGTAACCACGTGCGCGTACTCCGTGGGTGTCGAGATATTTACCACACATAAATTTTAACATCGACGTCGAAAAGAAAGCAGCTGTGAAACAGAAAGAATGGAACACACACACACACTCACACACAGACACACACACACACACACACACACACACACACACACACACACACACAAACAGGGCAAGTAAAAAAAGGACAGCACTTCGCACAACTTCGTCTTCATCTATCTTCTCTTTCTTCCTTCTTCTACTGCTGCCAAGAGTCAAGTCACAAGTAACCATGCGCGTATAATGGGGATTAGATTGATTGACTGTTCCATCCATGGAAAGAGCTGCAAGGTGTGCCGGTGAATGAAAGAGTCTGCGCGTTTGTTGGATCCGACCACATATTTTCACCTGTTGTATGATTCATGTTCACCTTGTTTTTTTCATTTCTGTTCCTTCTGTAAGCTTTCGTGGTCCTCTTTATTCACCTCTTTCTCAAATCTTCTGCTGTCAAAGTATACAATGCGCGTCTGCTTCTTCTACAACTCTCTCTACTTTCAGGAAACCACTATGCTGATGCGTTTCCACCACTGCTGCACCTGCTGCCGCTGCTTCCCTTTCGCGTTCCCTTCTTCTTCATTCTGCTACTACCTACACAGCCATCCCCTTCCCTTTCTTTTTCCCGTCATTTTCATTCGATAGTAGCCCCCCGTCTTCTTCTCCAAATTTTCTCACTCATATTCAGGCCACCATCCGCTCTACCGCGTCCCCTACACATGGCTGCTGCTGCCCCAATTTCCTCTCCAACATAAACGCATCCCTCCCACCTTCCCATCGTTCACTTTCATGCATAACCATCAACTCACTCCTGTAACTCAAGGAATTCACCAAAGCCGTGAAAAACGATACAGCGGCAATGCCACCTACCCACACTCTCCAATCTTTACTCCACGCCGGCAGCGGCGGAAACTTAAATTCAGACGCCGGAGAAGCTCTCCTACTATTCATCATGCGACTCCTTGATCCTTGTTGTTCCCTCCCTGAAGAGTAGCCACGTCGCTTTGATCGGCTGCGCCCCGAGGACGGAGGGGAGGATTTGGGTTGCTGCTGTACCGGCTGCTGAGATGGGAAGCTCGGAAAGGTAAACTGGTTCTGTTGCTGCTGCTGCTGCCCATTGCTGTTATTGTTGACGTTGTTATTGTTGTTTTGATTGTTGTTGTTTTGGCCGTTAGGGTTGTTAAAATTGGGGTTCATGGCAGCGCCATTTCGGATATTCTGGACTTGCAGTTCCGTGAGGCGGGTGGGGGCTTCTTGGATGGCGCGCTTAGCCTCGGCCATCTGTTTGGGGTGGAAAGGAAAAGAAAGGGGAAGGGGGGAACGAGAAGAGGTAAAGACGCATAGTTTCAATCGCTTACACTTATGAACGGGTGCACAAACGCATGCATACTCGTAACTTCACAACTTTATCTCCCTTTTTCGTAAAATTCGACCTCTCGACCTTACGCTCACTCAGGTGGACATCCCTTTCTTTCGATTTTCCCCGTTCCAAAGTTTCATACACGCAGCCGAAACGTACCTTCTCCGACAAATCCACCCGTCGAGGACGCTTCGGAAAACTCCTCCCGGGAATCTCCGCAATCACACCTTTCTGTGATCTTCTCTGTCCGGGCGCCAAACTCTTTATCTCCAATGGGGCCTCCCCCTGATTCTGGGGAATGATATAAACCTTCGGCCCTGACATCATCAAATCTGGACTGCCTTTTTGCAAATTCGAATTCATTCCTCCTCCTCCTCCCATTCCTCCTCCTACTCCTCCAGCCCCGCCACCCAAAGTCGAAAAGCTGGCTGCTGATTTCTTCTTCATAGAGTCCAAGAATCCACCGGCACCGCTTCCAATCCCACTGCTAATACTTCCGCTACTGCCACCACTATTCCCACCGATATAGAACGGATTAGAGGAGGAGGAGGAGGAGGAGGAGGAGGATGGCGACATGTTCACCTTACCATCCACTGAGATGCTACGTCGCAGCGAATCGATCGTGCTCGGGTCCATGTCTGCAATCTCGGCTGCCACACGTAAGTCGTCCGTAGGCTCTCCCTCGTTCATTCCCATAAAGCGCTGGTAGTACAAGTCGTCCTTGTTCCCGCCATTGTTGTCATTGTCGCTGCCAGCGCCGGCCTGCAGGGCCCCTACAATCTTGTTGGCGGGTCGCGAGATACAGGCTGATCTCTCAGATGCAGCAGGTCGCATTGACAACGACGACGGCGGCATTATCAAACGCGGGGAAAAGGGCATGACGACAAATGCACTGGCGCTGGTTATGGTGCTGCTGCCCAAGCACGCCACCAAGGTCACGACAGCGGCTGCTGCTGTTGCCCGCCCCATGATTTGTGATGTGGGTTGTGCTCGTGTGGAGGCACTTTTGCAGGATAGCCGACGCACGCAGTCGGCTTCTCTACAAAGCCTAGGACGAGCTTCCTGTGTAAGGGGTCGATGATCCGATCGGTGGGTTGTGTAAGAAAGGTGTATGAGTGCGGCGTAGTGCGTGGCGAGGATCGAGACGTCCCTCGTTCTGAAGGCTCCAAAGACAGGATACCAAAAACCACGGCCGGCAACCGCAAACCAGCTCCAGCAGCCTATATCCATCTTCTGGGGCATCAATGCGGGGCCATGCTCGAGCTTCCGCGTTGTACGTGTCGTCGCGTTGTAAGTATGGAGCGTCTCTGACGCAGGAGACGAATATAACGAGCCCCGCCGCCCGGCACCTCTCGCCAAACTTCCCGGCTTTGACTTCTCGACGCTCCTAACCTGCGTGCAACCCATTAACACAACCCCAAACCAAACCACACCAACAGGGCACATTACGACAGTGCCCGCAACCGTACTGCTGCATAGGCGCAGCGGTGGTGGTTTGACCCTGAAATGCTATCCGAAAAAGACCAGTCCCAGCTCTCGACCTCCTCCCCCCCCTCGATCCAAACACGATTTCTGCTCCTCCTACTCCTCCTGTTAGCCGCCATATCCAAACACGTCGACTCTTTTTGGCATGCCGCAGCGCCGTCACTATCCCAACGCGTGATAGCAAAAAGGATGGCAATTCCTCCGATAATGTCCTCGGGTCGACGAACACTTCTCTCCTTCCTGCAAGAGGAGCGTGCTGCCCAACCCACGTTGGTAGACGAGGACCTGCACCTGGTGCTGGCCGCGATTGCGTCGGCGGTGAAGCGCATCAGCTACATGGTTCGACGAGCAGGCATTGTGGACCTGACCGGCTTGTACACCACGGAGCACGGTGGAGAAGTCACCCTTAACAAGGGCGGGGAGAAGCAAAAGAAGCTTGACGTCTTGGCGAACGACATTCTTAAGGAGCATTTGCAAGATTGCGGGTATGTCGCTGCCTTTGCCTCAGAGGAAGAAGATGGAGTGATTCCTTTGCGGACCGGTGGCAAGTTTGTGGTGGTGCTTGACCCTTTAGATGGCTCGTCGAACGTAGACGCATCCATTCCCACCGGCACCATCTTTGGAGTCTATCGCAGCCTAGGCGACAGCCCCGCCCAACTCCAAGCCGGGGCGCTTCAAGCTGGCAAACATCAAGTTGCTGCGGGGTATTGCCTCTTTTCGGCGGCCACGCTGCTCGTGCTGACAATGGGTAGAGGCACAGGCACGCATGTTTTGACCCTTGATCATCACATTGGGGACTTCGTCTTGACTACCCGCCGTCTCCGACTCCCTTTGCGGGGTTCTACTTATTCATTAAATGAGGCTCGATTCGGTGATTGGCCCGAGGGCTTACAGCGTTATGTCACGGACATGAAGCTGGGCAGGAATCAAAAACAGACGCCGTATGATTTGGTGTATGTTTGTTCCTTAGTGGCAGACGCGCATTGGGTTTTGATTCGAGGGGGCATGGCATGTAACCCTAGGAGTCATTTGCGGTTGTGCTTTGAGGGTAACCCTATGAGCTTGGTACGTATGAGGTTGGGGGTTGGCGGTATTGATTGCATTTCTTTGGAGCTTGCAGGTTGTGTTTGTGTTTGTACAACTGTCTCGGTAGGCATGTTCCGGGTTTGTACTCACTATTTCACTTTTTGGGGTGCGGTGAGATATACGTGCTAATGAAATAATTTTATAATAACATACCCCTGGTTTTCCATCATTTATCGTCTAAATCAATGCTACCCTTCTTCTTGTCCCCTCACTACACCTCACAATACAACAGGTGACCGAAGAAGCAGGCGGCCTGGCAAGCTCAGGTGACGGGCCTCGCATCTTGAACATTGTACCTGATGCCATTCACCAACGCACGCCTGTCTTCTTGGGTAGTCGGGACGATATCTTGGAATTGGAGTCCTATGGCGATGTTGCTCAGAAACATAACCCGGGTTACGCATAAATGAAAAGGGAGCTGAGGGGGAAATGAGATGCTGAGAAGAGAGGAATTAAGTGAATCAAATGTAAGAAAGGAGATCCCAAATGTGAAAATGTACCAGAGTCAGGTGTTTTAACGAAAGTCGTTGTCGTCGTTATCGCTTGCTTCTTTTTCTTCGAGTCAACTCTCTCTTGCTATGACAAGTTCCTTCCCCAAACGTACCCGGCGGCTGGAAAAAAAGGCCTACAAACGCAAAGTTGGAACCTTTTTAGCCACACATACCTCCGTCTACTCTTGCACGCATTCATGTCTTTCCAAACTGTACACCTGGCGCGTTTGCTGAGACCTGCGGCCACGGCATTTTTGTTCAGATCAAGTGGTCCAAGCCCCGGCTCATGGATCGCTCCTCGCTCCCCTAGGTAGTCGATCCTCATTGCCCATGCCTCTTATCACACACGCACAGATTCCTCCGACTGGACACGTCTGTAAGAACCTCTTGGGCCTGTTTTCCGCCCTTCTCGAAGTCGTTACCCCTCAGCTGGCACAGAGGTAAGAGGGCACTCCGATTGGATATCATACGTGACGGACGGAGCACACACGTAATGCAGAGACCAAAGCCAAAAATTCACACTGGTCCCCATCCCCCTAACACAAGGCAAAGGCGAAAATCAAAAGAGTGCTGGGGGCGAAAATAGCGCGGACAGAGCACAATCCATGGCTACACCAGCAAATGAAGGAGGAGGAGGAGGAGGAGGAGGAGGTGGCGGTGGTCTCCATCCTCCGCTCCCCAGACCAGCTTCAGGTAGCAACCTTCGAAGAGGTACGCAAGCAGAGGGCGAGAGGGGAACCACATGTTGCGTCGTGTAACCTTTGCTCATTATTTGGTGATGTGATGATAACATTGTGCGTCTAATCCCACCAAGCTCTTGACTCTCCTCTCTTGTGCCCCGATTTCCTCCTTGCACTCACCCCAACATCTACCACTGGCCATCACATAGTCACATCCAATTCATCCCTACGTCTCCAGCAGCAGCAGCAGCAGCAACTCCAACTACAGCAGCAACAAGAACTTTATCCCCACGCCAAGTCCGAGCCACCAAACACCCTGACCATCTCTCCGCACATGCAGCAACTGCAGCACCAGCAGGAGCAATTATTTATCCCCATGACTAGTCCCAACAGCCACACAAGCCGAAATCAGCATCAGCAGGACGACGATGACCAAGACTCGCTACAGGGAGGGGGAGGAGGGGTGTACCAACAAGGGCAAATGAACAGCTTGCCCCAGGCCTTCGAGAAGAAGCTGCGACGGCTGGAGAAGAACCGAGAGTCAGCTCGTGAATGTCGAAGGAGGAAGAAAGAGCACGTGGTGGAGCTCCAGAAGCAGGTAGCCCTCCTTGAGGCGGAGAACTTGAAGTTGAAGCTGCAACTCAAGGTGGGAGAGGAGAGCCAGGCGCAGGAGCGGCAGGAGAAGGGTCGGATAACTAAAAAGCTGGACGATATGGTACGCCCTGCCTTCTGTCTTAATATCGGGGGGAAGTGGGTCGCCTCGCAATCTGTCATGTCTATCAAGGCTTTGTGCGAGCTCTGTCGTCTTCCAGTCGGCAGATATTCCCTTGTAACCTCGATAATCTGGCCGGGGAGCATCGCGTCGTTTTTACTTTCCATTGCTCCCCACTTCTTCCTCTCTCTTCAACAGGTGAAAACGGGCGCGAGTGAGTCAGACATCTGGCAGACGATCGATATGCTTAAGGAGAGGTACTCGGACTACGGCAGCGATCGACGCTCTGCCATTGAGTTTCACACCAACCAGCTCGAGAAGGTACGCGCGTGGTGGGAGACTAGGGAGAGAGGAAGGAAGAGAGAACAATTATTCACTTGTTTTGTTCTTTTCTAGAAGACTAATCCAGTCCTTGCTTTCATTATACCTGAATCTTTTTCTCACTGTTTTGCCGCCCATTTCTCCTCCTTCCTTCCCTTGCACCCCTGCAGCTCCTCCTCCCCACCAAACTCACCAAGCTCTGCATGTGGATGCTCTTCAACATGGGCGACGAGAACGGTCAAACTTTATCTCCGGTCTCCGCCCCCACTCTTCTCCCTTCTTCCTCTGCCCACGGCAAACCCGAGAATACTTCCCCCCCCTCCTCCGCTACTGCTACTGATGCTGGTGCCCAAGCCGCGGCACGGCATCTTTGGTCGATTCTCTCAGAAGAACTGCAGGTAACACCAGATCAGCAAGCGTCCCTCTTAGAGCACCGGGGCAGCGTAGTCGCAATGGACGCTGACTTAGACGTAACCGCAGGCATGCTCCGCGATCTTCGCGCCCTGATCGACGATAAAAACTCGAGTCTGGATCAGGAGCTGCAGGAGGTGCAGAAGATCCTCACTCCCACTCAAACAGCCAAGTTTATTCTATGGATTACGCGGAACCCTGCTTGTATGCACATGCTCAATCAGTTATGGCGGGCCGTATATGAGCGTTCCGAGGGGGGAGGAGGAGGAGGAGGAAGACAAGGAGGAGGACAAGGCGGACGACATGGAGGTGGAGGGAATTTGGGAGGGTTTAGTGGTCATCATCAATGGAGGACCATCGCTCCGCAAGCGGCTGCTCCTGCTGCTGCGCTTGGAGCTGGGGGAGGTACGATCAACGGCAGTATCGGTAGCAGCATGAGTAGTAGCAGTGCCAGTATTGGAGGTGGGAAGGCACCGTCACCAGCCCAGCTGCAAGGGTCGTTGATATAAATCAAGAATTAACGCAGGAATTTTACAGAAGGGAAAGTGTGATGGGTCTGAAAAGAGGAAGGGAAATTGTCATATGAAGCGAAATACCCGGCCTTACAGTGCACACTGGCTTACTTTCTTTCTGAGAGGTAGACTCAATAAAATGATATTTTCAGTATCCCTGTGTGTGTGGATGGGCGCGTGCATATGTTCGAGTGTCTGTGTGCTGCGAGTGTTCTTCCTTTCGTCCTCGCTCTCTTGATAGAGCGAGTTCGTTCGATCCATATCTTTAAATCACAACCACCGTCAACATGCTCCGGTTTACCAGCACACACTCTTCCCCCCTTCCTCCCTCCCTTTCCATCAACCTCTTTCCCCTGCACCGCGCACCCCTTTCTAATTTCCCATTTCATCAGAATGTCTTTTGGTGTGACCGACCAGCAGCAAAATTTGAAAACGTAATAGATGGAAGTAGCACTCACAAGCCCAAAAAACGATACCTGTTGGGAGTTAACAGTGGAAGCGGTTAAACCGCCTGGCACACCACCAAAGTTGTTAAATCAAAGGCTTTCACTTTCACCTCTCCACGCTTCTTCATCACTAGAACCATTATATACCTTCTTCCCACTCACTTTCACGATAAATTGCCCCTACTAGCTTCCCTCTTTCCCCTTCGCCTGCCCAGTCTGACTCCTTCTCAATCTCTTCCTTTTCCACCGCCATTCCCGTCATCATTCTGCTTAACCTCCGCAAGGAGAGCCACATGCCGCGCATGCTGCTTCTCGAGTTTCGCGCGCAAATTCTTGCTGAGAGGACGCCCTTTTGCGTCTGCTGTGGGAATCTCCAACTCATCAAACGATGTGAACTTGCCTTCATATGGGCCCTGCTTGAAAAGCTCCGAAAGGGCAACACTAGCTCTAGGCCGCTTGTGCTGTCTGCCGACACGTGGCGCAGCCATAGAGGCAGTAGCAGACGCCGAAGCAGCAGCAGCAGCGGCAAGTGGAGAAGGAAGAAGATTGGAAGGAGGTGGAGAAGGAGAGGGAGGAGGAGGAGGAGGGGCTCCCAGAGCCCAGTGACATTTTCCCACCCCAAGGTCTTTCACCTGCAGACCCAAGCGAGCCAACTCACCATCTCGGAAATCATCGCACAAACGCAACAACCTACGCGCAAGCTCTGTACTACTGCCACTCTTCGGCTTCTCCCCTCCCGTCGCGCCAGTTTCTCTAAAACACCCATGTTCTTCCCGGTCCTCCAAGGCAGCAGCGCGCACACAAGCCCGGAAGTCCACCACAGCTCTAGAAAGAGCCTCTGTGGTGGCAGCTGTAGTGGCCATGGACGAAGATGACAGAGGGGACGACGAAGAGAAGGACTGCATAGCATCATCAATGCTCTGCACACCAAATAGTCTCAAAATATAGATCACGTACCCCGCCACATTCCTCAGTACCTCCTCCACGCATCCTGCTTTACTCCCTCCCTCCCTCCCTTCTCGCATATACATGTGGCCGGTCGCCACCAGCCCCTGGAGTAACCGTAGGACCTCAGGTGTGTCAATCCCCCCCTCCAGCAGCGCCTTTCCAACGCTCCTCTTCACTCGCTCCAGCTCAGTCATCACCGCTACTTCTTTCGGGCCCCATCGCTTACTTTTGCTCTTTATGCTGCTGCTGCTGCTGCTGCCATGTTGTGTTGAAATGGCGAGGGAAACAAAGTTGCAGAACTGCCGGCGGAGATTTTGGGCTTCTCGCATGGCGCTTTCGCTGTGTGATTCGGGGAGAGCGAGAACAAGGAAGGTGTATGTGCGAGTTCGGGTAGTAGGGTCCGGTTCCCCTATGATTCCCCTATCCATCTTTCCCATCCTCGAGTGTCCTCCTACGCACCTGTAATTCACATTCGCCCCATACCGGCGCTGCAAACAAAAAATCCTAAAATCATCCGCATGATGCCTCTTCAAGCACTCCTGCACCGTGATGAAGTTCTTTAGGCTCTTACTCATCTTCAAACCCTGGATATACAGATGTCCGGTGTGTAGCCACGCCTTCACCCACTCCTCCCCAGCAGTGGTGGGAGCAGCAGCATAAGAAGATGGACAACATCCCTTGCCGAGCTTCCCATCCTCTTCCACTGTCCCTTCTCTTTCCTCCGCTTTGTATCCAAAAGCCTCACACTGTGCAATCTCATTCGTATGATGGGGAAAACACAAATCAATGCCGCCGGAGTGGATCTCCAGCCGATCCCGTAGCAAATGGTGAGTCATCGCCGAGCATTCAATGTGCCAGCCTGGCCGCCCATGACCCCATGGAGAATCCCAACACATGTCTTCTTCCTCGCCTGCCTTACTTCGTTTCCTGTTAAGAAGAAGGGAGGAATAGGGGTGAGGGAGGGGATGAAGACGTGTATTGAGGTGTGCAGGTCCAAGCGACCGAAAATCAAAAGCTTCTCCCTTCCCGCCTCTACCTACCACAGTGCAAAATCACGCCTACCCCTCTTTTCCTCCCGGCCCACTACAGCTCCTTCTCCTCCTCTTACTCCTCCTCCCGCTGCTGATGCCGGTATCTCCTCCCCCGCCCCCTGCACTCCCTCTATCTGCCTCAGCTTTCTGTATGTGAAACCCTTCTTTACAAAAGCCGCCACATCAAAATAAACCCCGCTGCTCGTCTCGTACGCAAATCCATTCTTTTGGATCCGCTGAACATAAGCAATTATGGCGTCAATGTGCTCCGTGACGCGCACCACGGCCGTGGGTTCCAGCACGTTCAGTGCCCGCATGTCCCTCCAAAATTCGGCTTCATATCGACGGGCTAGAGCCCAGGGATCTTCTTTGCTACGTTTATGAGGTTTTGGGGGGATGGTGAGAGGTAAACGTAAGGGGAGGACAACTTGGCATGGTGTTGGAAAAGAGAAAGAAGCGTACATTTCCGCAGCCCGCCGGAGGATCTTGTCGTCCACGTCCGTGACGCCCATAGCAAACATCACGTCTTGGCCGAAATAATTTGTAAGTACCCGGCGAATAATGTCTTGGCAGACGTAGGTTCGCGCATGGCCTAGGTGGGCCGAATCGTACACGGTCGGGCCGCATGCATACCACTTCCATGCCACCCCTTGATTGGGGGTGGATGCCGCCTCTCGATCCAACAACAGGCGTGTCAGGGACGAGGAAACCGAGGAAGAGATGGATGTGCCGTGGCGGCGGTATGCGATGACCCAACCGGAGGAGCCTTGAGCATGGCAGCCCCCCCTGACCCCGAGCAAAAGCCGCCGCGAGGCGAACCCTACACGCTGTTTGCCCCACATTATGAGATAGTGGGCACTATTGACAGGTTGCGATCCTCGTACTTGCTGTTGTCATGATACTTCTTGTATCTGTGCGTATGTGTGTGTCATATGGAGCGTTGTGCGCGTGTAACAGGGATGGGAGGGAGAGAGGGAGGAGGTCTCACCGAGGGTCGCACGATGATGATATGCGGGCCGTTTTTTGATACTTCAAAATTCTTTGTGTGCGCACAAGCCCACACGTATTCTCTACATACATCCCGCCGCGACAGTCATCACCCAGGGACGGAGATCATCACAACATAAGCTAGCTAGCGAGTACGGAACAGTACAAGGGGCCGCCGGGGTCAGTGAAAGGCGTCCAAGGCACCGACCAGGGATTGAGGGTCGGAGGGTGGCGCCGAGCAAGGACTCTTCAGGGCGGCCCCTTTGCTACCGCTAGTATGGACTGGCGCAAGCAATATGACGCGGACGCCCAGAATAAAGTGCGAATGGCGGCGTTGAACCGCATGTAAGTGGAATGTTAGTCACCAATACGTAGGATTTACATCGGCGGGCTGCTTCCGTGACCACAATCACCGTCTGCGCGCCACTAACGCCCCCTATCCTACTCGCAACCGTTCACATAGTTTCGCTCTCGTGAAGCAGTTTGACAGGAAGATGGACGCTACGCAGCAAGGAAAGTTGTGCCAGACGACGGAGCAGTCGTTGTGGATGAAGGCCAAGAGCATGGTACGTTTGTGTGCAGATTGGTGCGGTGTGGGTCTGGCTGGGGCTGGATATCAGCTGCATGGAAATGGGCTGACAAAACAATGTTAAGCAGATCGACAGAAGAATTTCAATCGCTCAACATCATTATTCCTTTTTTCGTTCTCCCTCACGTATCTTACTATGCTCATAGGAGGACTACCAAAAGAAGATCGACCTAAAGTGCAGCAAGCTCCAGGCTGCTAGCGCCGCTGCCGCCTCTCCAAGTGCGCCGGCTCACCACCCACAGCAGCAGCAGCAGCAGCAGCAGCAGCAGCAGGAGGCATACCAGCAGCAGGCTCCGCCACAACAAGCCACGTACGCTACATTGGCCATGCCGCGGCAGCAGCAGCAGCAGCAGCAGCAGCAGCAGCAGCAGCAGCAACACTTGTATCGACAGCACCAGCAATATCAAGCCCACACCCACGCACAAGCCCCCTTTATCGTGCCGCATCAGCACCAGCAGCAGCAGAATCAATACCAGCACCAGCAGCACCTTCCCTCACCATCACATGCGCCAGCATTAAAGCGGAAGCTTGGCGAGATACCGGGAGAAGGAGGAGTAGAGAGAGATATAGCTGTGGGCAGTGTCATTTCTGCTCCACACGCCCGCTACTCATCCTCCTCCTCCTCCGCCTCCTCCGCCTCCTCCTCCTGCTCGATACCGACTCAAGCGCATACATACCATGGACAAATGCATCCAAGCAGCGGGTTAGGATTACCGGAAATGAAACGGGCCAAGAGAAACGAGACGAGCCCCAAGCTGCCTCCTGCATCTACGTTGCGCTTGCCGCCAGGATCGACTGCCCCGTTCGCGTTGCAGCAGGAGCGACGATACCCTCAACAGCAACAGCAGCAGCAGCAACAGCAATATCTCCGCCAGCAGCAGCAGCTCCAGCAGCCAGTCCAAACGCGGCAGTCTCTCATGGGACCATATCTTCAGTTGTTTCAATTTTATGCGGATCACGTGGATAACCACATGCCCACAGGACAAGAGAAGTACATGACAAAATTCGAGCAGGTGCGTGCCTTCCTCTCCCTCCGTCCGCCATCCTCCCCCTCTCCCCCCCCCGTACAGACGAATTTCATCACGAAGCACTTCGGCCATTTCAACAAGCCGCCATCTCACCCGACCCTTCCATCCATCCCTTCCTCCCTCGATCCCCGCAGTGGAGAACCTTTATTCTCAACCAACTTTCGTCCCTGAACAAGCCCTCCTCTGCCCTAGCCCCCCTCACCCCCAAGCAAGAAGAGGCCATCACCAAGGCAATCCACTTCGTTCAAAAATGGAACGAACAATACTACAAAGCAGTCAACAAGGTACAAACTGCTGCTGCTACTGCGGCGGCGGCTGCTGCTACTGCTGCTGACCAGGGAGCGGCACGACCCCTCTCTCTGCAGGGAGCGACATCATCCAAGGCTGATTTCGAGAGAGAGTTAGAGCTGATGCAAAGAGGACTATCGCATCAGCCTTACCTTGCTTTTCATCGTCATGAGGGACCTGCAGCTGCTGCTTCTGCTGCTCCTGGAGTAGGGGACATGCAACAGCGCCAGTATGAGCACCAGCTTGGAGGATATATGCAAGCACGTTCTCCCTGGGAGATGTTACAAGCCAAGGTGGAGACATTGTTGAGGGAAGGAAGGGACTCGAAGCGCCTGGCCGTGCTCAAGTCAGTGCCAGCCCTCCTGGCCGATGCACTGGACGATCGTGGGCTACCGCGGGAGGGGTTTCCCTATCCCGCTTCTTCGTCCTTATACTCATCGCGGACGGAGAGCACGGCCAATCTGTTGAAGAGGTTGCGTTTGACTTTCAATGCGGCTCTGGCAGGGTTGGCGCAGAGCAAGGTGGAGGAGCAGCACCAAGGCGGTGAAAAGGGCGATAGCAGTAGCAGCAGTGGTGCACCGATCGGAAATGGCTTTGTCGAAGCGTGTGGGCTTCTCAGGCAGGTGGACGTACTCCTTCAGGACCTCCGAGACCGCCAAGAGGCGGAGGAATCGGGGGAGTCCCCTAGACAAAGGTATCATCAGCAGCAGCAGCGACGCCAAGCAGCAGTTGTAGGGCGAGGGACACAAACGCGTACTTCAGAGGCATGGAAAGATGAAGAGGGGAGGAAAGGGGGGGGGGAGGGCGATCCGCAGGCCATCCAACTATACCTCAACGCTCTAGAAGAGGTATCTTCGGCCTCGGGTCACCCCTCCTTGTCCTCCTTCTCTTCCTCCCCAACTCCTCCCTCCCGACTTCTTTTTTTCGCCTGTGTGGACCCGAACGCAAGGTGGCTGGAAGCGCTCGCTTCCCCAGCAGCAGGCATCCGGAATGTAGACGCCCTTCGCTCTGCTCTCGAGGATTGTGCACATTTGAAAGGCATTGTTCTCGCGGGGACCAAAGGGCCGAACGGCAAGTTAATCGCCAAATGCGGGGGGGTGAAAGGAGAGATGTGGAAAGCGGAAGTGCACTTGAAGACAAGACTGACCTTGGCGGAACGAGCGAGGGCACCTGCAGCGGCCGCAGCGATGGGCGCGACATTGTTTCCGCTGTTGGTACGTGTGACGTTAGTTGGAAATAAGAATAGTGCATGGAGTGAACGCGTGGATGAGGAGATACAGGCGGCGCTGCTGCAATGGAGGGAATGGACGAAAGATGATGTGGTAAAGACCGTCGCTGCTGTGCTGGAAGAAATACGCATACGTGTCCGACCTGGCGCGAGATGCGACCTGACGGGCCGCGCACTGAAGCTGGATGGTGCTTCACTCGAGCCGGTGCCGCCCTATACGCCATGCACCAGTAGCAGCTGTGGGAGTGGGGTGGCGTATCAGTTGCAGCTGTAATAAGGTGAAACGGGCTGGAGAGGGAGCAGTGGCGACAGCGGCTAGAACAAAATGTGTCATATTTAAAACAGGCGGGGGGGAGGAGAGAAAAAGAGAACACTTACGTCGGTTTATGGGGGAGTATGGTAATATGGATGTACTTGAAAGGTCCCAGGCTACTCATCTGAATCGAATGATAGATAGACATGGGGCAGCCAGCTAAGTAGATATGCAGGCTTGCACCTGGTGACGTAATCGTAGAAAGAAAGAGCAGTGGCAGAATCTGTAGCAACGGCGATGTGATTGTGAGGATGAATCTGAATCGAAAGCAACAAATAGTGTTAGCATGAGCAGCAGCAACGACAATAGATACGGTGTGGTTGTGAGAACTAATCTGACTTGCAAGCAACAAACAAGAATCCCAAAGAAGTGCGAGAGAGTTTTGGTCTGATGTTTTGCTTTCCTCAGATATGACATGGATGGGCCATGGGCGGTGAAGTGAACGGCGAACACCGTACGCTCCTGAAAGTCCTACAAAACACACGTGAAGCAGGAAAATTACAATAAGAGCAACAACATGGTTCTCTCCGCACATGCTATTTCTTGTTCAGCTTGTGTTTCTTGCATCTCCACCCTTGTGCCCCGGTATACCAAGCAAAGTCTTGCCTACAAGAAGGATGGAAGGTTTGGTATTCCAGCCTGCTCTTCCCTCCCTCTCCCTGTGCTACCTACACAGACAAGTGGATGCTGGTGCCCTGACATGCTTCTTTTCTTGAATGCTCTAAGGCATGCTTTTTTAACAAGTACATCTCCCACACAAACAAACACAAAGACGCAGATCCGAGGCCACAAGTGTCACGCCGCGAGACTTCTCTCAAAGGACAGACGTTATGCTGCCGCCCACCGTCCTTCGCCGCATCCTCCTGCTCATGTTCCTCCTCCTTTCCTCGTCAAAGGGAATGCAAGCTTTTCGCATCCTGGCCTGGCTGTTTAATTCGAAAGTGAACTCATCTTTCTCTTCATCCTCATACTCCTCATCTTCTTCAACCTCCTCTTCGTCCGCTGCTTCTCGTCCGTCCACCAAAACTTCGACTCCCTTTGCCCCGGTCGCGCTCCCCAAGCCGTCAAAAGACAATTTGCCTGAACCCTTGCAAAAGCAATATGGCTGGCTGATGGAAGGAGAGCAAGACCGGGAGAATAGCCGCTTCAGTGCTTGCTGGCGTCAAGCAATGGGGTTCCTCTCTTCTTCGTGCAAGGACATGGACATGCCAACTAAGCAAAGGGTAGCATTGCACCTGGCCAGTTGCCATCTGGAGGAAGGGGGGCGACCTTCAGTACGTTGCGCCGATAAGGAAAAGGACGTGCGCGTGTGCCTGAAACGAGTGCAAGGCGATGCGGCATGGGCAACCTACACGGACCTTTTTCTATTCGCCGACAGCTACTGTCACAGCCTGCAGGCTGATGCGTGGCAGGCGCAGACGGAGGCCTTGATTAATCACCTGGGACAGAGCAGCCGCCAAGCAGTCTCCCTCCTTCATGACTCGGCAGATACACAACGGGAATTATTGGAGCATCAGCAGGCTTCTACACGCTTGCAGGAGGACTTGGTCAAGGCCCAAGAACGATTGCAGGATGACCTCGAGGCGTCCTCGCGGCAATTCGGTCGCTTGACAGATGAGGTGGAGACGGGGTTCGGGGCGATTGGGAAGCAGTATGAGAGCCTGCTATCATTACAAGAGTCGAATTTACAGCGCCAAGCTGAGTTGTTGGCGGGCCTGGACAGGGCGAATGAGGAGGTACGGGAATTTACGACACGGATGGAGGAGGAATTCGCCAGGGAATCCCAGCGGTTCAACCTCGTCAAGAACGTCTTGGGTCAAGCTTCCCTCGTTCTCGAGGTAGCCACGCATGGCTGGCGCCTTGCATCCATCGGCGTGTGCATTGCTGCGCTTTGGACGCTGGCCCCCAGCAGCACCCTTGTCCATGCCCGCAAAGCCTCCGCGTGGATCATCCTACTCGCGACCCTCCTCGGTCTCCTTCGCTCCATTATCATCCCCGCCCACCGTCTCCTCCCCACAGCCTGCATCCTCTCTCAAGCACTAGCTTTGTTGGACTTGTATGTGGAAGAGTTGGGAGGTGGGTTTTGGATGATGTACTATGTGGCTTTTTTTGTCATCTTGCTCTCGCTGTGGCGTCAGGTGCCTTCTCCGTTGAGTTCTTTGTGGAAGGCGATGCGGGAGTGGTTGGGTAGGAGAGAAGGAGAGGAAGTGGGAAAGGAAGAGTGGGAGGATGATGGACGATGGAGTCAAAGGAAGGAAGAGGCTCTACGGGCCGTTGCTGAGAAAATTATAAACGCCGGCGGTGGTGTTGGTTGTGGTGTAGGGCGAGGAACTGGTGGTGGTTGTGGTGGTGGAGAAGGTGGGGAAGGAGGGGAGTCATGCTGCCGAATGGATGGTGGCGGAGCAGCCGTATCGCTAGGAGAAGCAGCTTTTTCTGCGCCAGAACCAGTAGTAACACATATAGCAGCACCAACAGCAGAAACAAAAGCGGTCGCCTCTCAGCATGACACTGTTACGTCTCGATCTTGCTCAGGTACCAGCACACCTCTCTACAGCAGTGCCTGCGAGTACGGTAGTAGCACTTCAATACCTCGTCGACGCTCTACGCGTTTGTACTCCCAATCACCGTCTCCTTATGGTGGTCTTAGACAGATTTCTCGCGGCGGCGGCGGGGGAGGTGGGTTTGGGCGTGATACACTGCACGAGGAAGATTAAGACGTGATGAGAGATAAGAGGGGAGATTGAACCAAACGAAGGATGAAGAAAGCAGCAAAAGAAATGTGGGGACGGGGCGGTAAAAAGTGTGTGTGTGTGTGAGTGAGTGTGGGGGCGTGTGAGGGAGGGTGGGGGAGAGGGTGAGAGTGAGTGGGCGAGGGGGTGTGTGTGGGTGTGAGGGGGAGAGGGGGGGAGTACAGGGA
>Ga0160419_100082_pt1 | contig 63020 bp, 56 predicted proteins | sample CelAP2metagpilot_2_FD_108196 | JGI IMG/M metagenome (GOLD analysis project Ga0160419, IMG submission 108196) | Phycosphere-associated microbial communities from Cellana algal ponds in Kailua-Kona, Hawaii, USA - Cellana AP2-4-25 metagenome pilot ...
ACCAATACTTGTCTGGCGTCGTTACCCCTCCCCGCTCGAGTGCTGAGAAGAACTTGAAAAGCAACCCGTAAGTCAAGGCCACGCAAGCCCTCCTCTCCTCCACGCTATGTCGGCATTTGTGCTGGTCATCGTGTGCATGTCATGCGCGGATTTTCCCATTTCTTCTTCGAGAGGTTTAAAGATATGGGTACCAGAGTTCCACAGGCTTGTGATTGATGTTTGTGGGCAGGCGTTGGAGGTATGCGCGCCAGGTGGCTTGGAGAAGACGCCAAACCCGCGAAGGTAGCGGAGTTAGGGGCGAGGATCATCGTCACGACTGGTTGTGTCTGTGTCCACTCAGCTTGCTACCGATGCTGCATCTGTTGTGTTTGCAAAGGTGTTTGCGTGCCACGCGTGTCCACGACGAACCACGACTCGTGGCTTCGCTCGCCTCGGTTCATTATGACTCGCCGGCTCATGACAAATGCCAACCGACCCCATCACTCTCCCACCCTCTCTTCCCCCCAAATCCATCCATACCCAGGAGGAGACATCTAGGATGATTAGGGCGAAGGCAACGTGGTCATACAGCAAGAAGTGGGCGTACTCCGTGATCTCAAAGTAGAGAATTTACACTAGCACGAGCAAGAGCCAATCAGGGGCTTATAAGAAAGACGACGACCAAGGACGTGAGCGACTGTCAATTGTATACCAAGCAAGCGATCAAGTTTCTTAAAATATTAACTATAAGAAGTAAATAAGTGGCGGGAGAATTCAAGAAAAGCGTTTGAGCAGCATCATCAACAGCATGAGCTTCCTCGCCCACCGCAGCCTGCAGCAGGCGTCCAAGATTTCCTCGGCTGCTGCCAGCCGCAGCAACTCCCGCATCTATATCCTGGCCCAGCGCCTCGGTCTGACCACTTTAAACAGCAGCAGCAGCAGCAGCAGCCGTGGCCTGCACTATCAAGCCGCTCTTGGCTCAGACGCCGATGTCGCGCGTGTCGTCCGCGAGCGTCAAACGGACCTCCTCGTCCTCGGATGTGGTGTGGCCGGATGCGCCGCCGCGCTCAAGGCTGCCGAGCAAGGGCTGAAGGTGACAATGGTCACCTCAGCAACCGATCCATTGGACTGCAATTCGTTTTGGGCCCAAGGTGGGATCATCTACAAGGCCACTGACGATAGCCCCTCGTTGCTGTCCTCCGATATCATGGTGGCAGGCGCAGGTGTGAATGATCCTTTGGCAGTGGAAAAGCTTGCCATGAAAGGGCCTGGGTGCGTGGAGGACCTGCTTTTACGCCTGGCTCCTGTCCCCTTCGATCGGAAGCCGGATGGCGGGCTGGCTTTGTGCTTGGAGGCCTCCCACAACCGCGCGCGGATTATTCATTGGCGGGATCACACGGGGAGGGCCATCACCGAAAGCTTGCAGCAAGCCGCGGCCTCCCACCTCAATATTCTCCTTTTATCCGGTATGACAGCTGTCGATCTGGCCGTGACCGAGGATGGAGGGAAGGTGTCTCGTGACTCGTTGGCAAACAAGCAGCAGCAACAGCGGCGTTGTCTGGGAGCGCACCTCATGCGTGTCACTCCTGATGCGACCGAGCCCGTAGCGTTGCGGGCGCCTGCTACGGTACTTGCCACTGGAGGGTTGGGCGAGCTCTACCAGCATACCTCGAACCCTGCCTCTGCTCGGGGGGACGGTTTTGCCATGGCATTTCGGGCAGGCGCAGCATTGCAGAACATGGAATATGTGCAGTTCCATCCCACCACGTTGCACTTACCTGGCGAGAGGTCTTTCCTTCTGACTGAGGCTTTGCGAGGGGAAGGGGCGCGGTTGATCAATTTAGAGGGGGAAGCGTTTGCTACTCGATACCACCCTCAGGGGGAACTGGCCCCAAGGGATGTAGTCTCGCGGATGATTGTGAGCGAGATGTCACGAACGGGGGCTAGCCATATGTTGCTGGATATTTCACATCGGGAAAAAGGGTGGCTGAGGGGAAGGTTTCCGTCGATCGATGCACACTGCCGTGCCCGGGGACTGGACATGACGCGACAGGCCTTGCCAGTTGTCCCTGCTGCGCACTACTTCTGTGGGGGGGTGGTGACTGACTTGGAGGGGCAGACGAGTCTGCCTGGTTTGTTTGCTGCTGGGGAAGTTGCATGCACGGGGCTGCACGGCGCGAACCGACTTGCCTCGACGTCACTGTTAGAGGGACTAGTTTGGGGGGTGGCGATTGCTGAGCAACTCAAGACGGCACGTGCGGGCAAGGATGGGGAGAAGGCTGCCATAGCCATTTCTAATATGGCTCAGAAAGCGGAATTGGCACCGTTGGGGCATTCGGTGAATGGGGCGAACCAATCGTTACCTGCAGCGAAGCCGGAGCAAGTTGATGCTTACATGGCCGAGATCCGTCGAACACTCTGGGAGAATGTGGGAGTGGTGAGGCGCCCGGAGGGCCTGGAGCATGCTAGTTGCTATCTGCGACGGATTGAAGCAGAGGTGTTGCGGTTTTATGCCTCCACGCGGTTGAGCAAAGAGACGGTGTCGTTACGGAACGCGGCGGAGACTGCTCGGCTGATTGCGAGGGCGGCGGCAAGGAACACGCAGAGCATCGGCACTCACTACGTTGAAAGTGATGAAGGAGAAGAGGCGGATGAGGAAGAGCAAGAGCGCAAGCTTATGCTTTAGGGGCAAATAGCAAGAAAGTATGGAGACTTTCCCTCATCCCGTTTAATCCACATTTTTTAAACGAAGTCACCGATCCTAGAGAAGAGGAAAAGGAGCAGCAGCTGGTGCAAGTGAGGGAGAATTCACTCGTACACCTGAATTGACATGGACAAAAAGGACGCAGCATCATGGAGGTCAATCAACGGTCAGAGATGTCAGTCGAGCAAATGGTAACGCAGGAGGAAGGGGAGGTTTTTTATCGGCAAGGAAGAATTCAAGTCAAGCGAGAATTAGGGAGCGGATACCTCAGTGGGGTATCGTAGACGACAATTAGAAGGGAAAGAAGTAGAACTATTACTTAGTATCGTGATTTGTCGCGTGGTTTGTTGCTTTTGGCCCTCTTTTGGATGCTGACCCAAATCGATCTTCGGAACGGTCTGCGGCCGTGTGACCGAGCGTGGCGAGGACTTGCTCCTTGTTCTCGAAACGCACTGACGCGGTCCATGAACTTTCTAACTTTGTCCGTTCCCCTCCACCCACTCTTACTTCCTAGGATTCCAGCACGTTTTCTTCGTTCTTCTTTAGAAGTGGGGTGCCGTCGCGTGGTGTTTGACATGTCCATTTCGTTGTGCGGTTTTGTCTGCGGTTAAGATACTCTCTCGCATGCAAGCATGGCCGCACGTCCCCACGCCGACCGCCCCATCATTAATTTACAAGTTTACCCGCACTTATGCACCATGACTCACTCCCTGCACGTCCAAACAGGCATCCGTGTTACCAGAGCACCATGTTGTCTCGTCTATTAGTTTCAGCCAGGGGGATTTCGGTACGTGCATAACACATCATCCCCGCTCATCATATAGTGGGATTCTCCTCCTTCCCCACCTCCCCTCCTCCCTCCCTCCGCGCTACCGCGCTTTCTCCAACCCCGCTCTCCGTGTCACTCACAATGTGTCCCATTCCCTCTCTTAACTCTCCGCTACACAGCCTTCGGCGGTTCTCCGTGCCGGCAGCCAAGCGGGCGCCGTCCGCAACCTGACGCGAAGCGGGGCGGCCCGTCAAGCGCAGAAGGACTTGGGAGACATCATCGGCATTGATCTCGGTACAACCAACTCATGTGTGGCCATTATGGAGGGTCGCACGCCTCGTGTGATTGAGAATGCTGAAGGCGCGCGGACCACACCGTCGGTGGTGGCCTTCTCGAATGACGGACAGCGTTTAGTGGGGCTGCCGGCAAAGCGACAGGCCGTGACCAACCCAGAGAACACGCTGTATGCGGTCAAGCGTTTGATTGGCCGCAAATTTACTGATAAGGAGGTGAAAGGTGTGAAAAATCTAGTGCCGTACAAGATCATCAAGGCGGATACCTCGGACGACGCATGGGTGGAGGCAGGGGGCAAGCGGTTGTCCCCGTCTCAGGTGGGCTCTATGGTCCTGGGGAAGATGAAGGAGACGGCCGAGAGTTTTTTGGGTCGACCGATCACAAAGGCGGTTGTGACCGTACCTGCTTACTTTAATGACTCGCAGCGGCAAGCGACAAAAGACGCGGGGAGGATCGCGGGGTTGGATGTGCAGCGGATCATCAATGAACCGACGGCCGCGGCATTGGCATATGGGTTGGACCGTGCTGAGGGAAAGTTGATTGCGGTGTTTGACTTAGGGGGTGGGACTTTCGACGTGTCGATTTTGGAGATTTCGGGAGGTGTATTTGAGGTAAAAGCGACAAATGGCGATACGATGTTGGGGGGGGAAGACTTTGACGAGGAGCTGTTGAAGCACTTGGCGCAGGAGTTTAGGAAGGATAGTGGCATCGACTTGAGCAAGGACAGGTTGGCCATGCAGAGGCTGAGGGAGGCGGCGGAGAAGGCGAAAAGAGAATTGGATGGCTTGGCCCAGACGGACGTGAGTCTGCCATTTATCACCGCGGACCAGACGGGGCCGAAGCATTTGAACGTCAAGATCTCGCGCGCGCAGTTCGAGAAGCTGGTCGATGGGTTGGTGCAACGCACTATTCAGCCGTGCAAAAGCTGTCTGAAGGACGCGAGTGTTGAGAAGAAGGACATAAACGAGGTGTTGTTGGTGGGGGGCATGACGCGTATGCCAAAGGTCCAGACCGTCGTGGAGGACTTTTATGGGAGGAAGCCGAGCAAGGGGGTTAATCCCGATGAGGTGGTGGCGATGGGCGCTGCGATTCAGGGAGGGGTGTTGCGGGGGGATGTGAAGGATGTACTCTTGTTGGATGTCACACCCTTGTCCTTGGGCATTGAGACGTTGGGAGGCATGTTCACCCGGCTGATCAATAGGAACACCACCATCCCGACTAAGAAGGGACAGGTCTTCTCGACGGCCGCGGATAACCAAAGCCAGGTGCAGATTAAGGTGCTGCAAGGCGAGCGTGAGTTGGCGGCGGACAACAAGATGCTGGGGTCGTTTGACTTGGTTGGGATTCCTCCGGCCCCCCGGGGACTGCCGCAGATCGAGGTAACGTTTGACATCGACGCGGACGGGATTATGCATGTTAGCGCCAAGGACAAGGGAACGGGGAAGGAACAGGCCATTGTGATCCAGTCATCAGGGGGATTGAACGAGGAGGAGATTCAGAACATGGTGAAGGATGCAGAGTCTCACAAGGCGGCGGATGAGGAGCGAAAGAAGTTGATCGAGGCGCGGAATGAGGCCGATTCCCTAGTGTACTCGACGGAGAAGAGTCTGACTGAGCACGGGGCGAAGCTTGGGGAGGAAGTGAAGGAGGAGATCAACAAGACGATTGCAGAGGCAAAGAAGGCATTGGAGGGGGAGAATGCGGAAGAGATCCAAGAGAAGGTCAAGGCGCTGCAGCAGGCCGCCTTAAAAATTGGGGAGGCTATCTATGGAAAGGGCGGGGCAGGGGGAGGAGCGGCGGGAGGTGCGGCGGGAGGGGAAGAAGGGAAGGAAGAGAACAAGGAGAATGTGCAAGATGCGGAGTTTAAGGAGAAGGATGAGAAGGAGGAGAAGAAGTAAGATGGCGAATCTTGGTGAGAAGGAAGGACGAGAGGTGAGGGTTATGTTGAGGGTGAGGTATCGGCGTGAAGGAGGACGCAGACAAACAGACGTTGCCTGGTGTACAAGTGGGGCTGGGCAAGCAAATCGATTTTGAGTCGCGTAAAGAGAGAGGAAAGAGGAGAAGAAAGCACTAAAATAACTACAAGAACAAAAAGAGGAGGATGAGAGAGTAGAGGGTGAGCGAGTTGTAAGGAAAAAGGGGGATTAGAGGAGGAGGAGGAGGAGGAAGATTGAGTGCAGATAGAATGCATGTGTTTTGTCTCACCTCCTTTTCGTGTGTTGGGATGATGTGAGAGGAGTTGGTGGCGCGGTTAAAACTCAGGACACCATATGAAGAGGCTCAAGGACATGGCTGCGCCTTTTCGACCGCCTTCGGCTAGCATTGCTTAAAGATGGAGGGCACAAAGAAAGAGGAAAATCGAAAAACGAATACTCATCCTTACTTTTCGCACTTCGTTTTTGTTTGGATGTTGTTTTGTTGCTTTGTTTCTTGTGCTGTTATCAAAGTCTAGCTTGCGAAATCGGGAAAGCCATTGTGTGGGGATCGAAGCGAAGGCGCGCGTCACAAGAGCTGCTGTTATCTTCCGTCATATTGCTTACTGCTGCCATCTTTGTCGCTTTCATCCACTGTGCCACACACCCGACACCTAGCCTTAACATGCCCACAGTCATGGTGACATATCCTCTTGGTCGTGGTAGGCATGCTGTTGCACCAGGGCGGGCTTATCTAACCGGTGCGGCAAGCCAAAGCAGACTTCTTACTCGTTATGATCTCCCCGTGACTCTGCGCAATGCTCACATGAGCACCAAGCATACCGTACACATAACCAACCAGACTCTCAACCATCCCTCCATCATATACAGGGCAATAACCATGGGCGGGGGTAGGTGGTTCTACTTCCCGACGCACATCTGGACGCCCTCGGGCGGGTGGTTTGCCAGCCCCAAGAACTGGAAGGCCAATACCTTGGTAGCCCTTGGCGGCATTGGCCTGGCCGCCTTGTCCACCTTCTCCTTCTCTGCATCCTTGGAGGTAAGCAGTTTGAATGGGATGAATTGATTGGCGTGCGGGGGTAGCGAAAGCAGGGCTGAGAGTGAGTGCGCGCGATCGCGTGTGAGCCGGGCTTCCCCGCGAGGGTGGCGAGAGAGAAGAATGATGAGGAAATGGTTACGGCTTTTTTGAGAGAATGGGATCGGCGAGACCTATCCCTTCGTTTGAGTGCAAGTCATGGTAATACGTTCTCTTAGGACCCATTTTGTGATACGCCGCATGCATCACTGCACGTGAGAAGACGGAGGACGCAGGAAGAGAGGTGAAAGACGATACACGTAAGCATACAACATAAACTCAATCCGCTTCGACGACCCACACAAAAACACACGACCACAGCGGCGACCAATTGCACCAGCCTGGCACATTCCCTCGCAGTCATGGTGCAAACACGCGGAGGAAGATGACGACTCCCTTTAAGATTAAGCGACGGAGAAGAACGATATATTTCATGAAGGAGAGCGTGGAGGGAGGATCTCGATAAGCACGCACTATGAAGCTTTTCATGATGGCAGAGAAGGATGTGTGCACGTTTGTGCGAGTGTGTCGTGCGTGTGAAGAACTTAGAAATGTGTCGATGACCTGACCGATGGGAGAGTACTAAAAGAAGCAAAACGATGACTATCGATGAACATTCGAGTTGGACGCCCCGAAGGATCTTTAAATTGGTTCCAATGAATGCATTTGCAATTTTGTGGGCCGTCCGGGGACTTTGCCTGATTAAAAACCTGTCAAAGTCGCTAGTAAAACTCGGACAAAAATAAGGGGCGAATAGGCAACAATTTTTTGTTGGAAGGCTCGCCCTCGTGTGCAAGTCCTAGAGGAGGTCAGGTTGCATGCGATAGTTCTAGAGGGATGTAGGAACAGCAGAAAAAAAGAACCAAGCGAGGCAAAGTTGTGATTGATTGATGTGATTGTGATTGTGATTTTGTGATTTTGTGATGTGATCACCTCTGTGATGTGACGTGATGTGATGTGATGTGATGTGCTCTCATCATTAAATGCGCAAGATGGTCAGAATGAGTGCTCACAAACCATTTCCTCACGCCTTAGACACTTGCGCCCGACCCACCGGCCACTACATACATCATCTACATCATTGTAACAACAAGGACAATAGTTCCCTCTTGCAACCAAGGAGCCACTCCCTGATCGTCTACGCATCCTCAACATATCAGTATATCAGTATCAGTGTAAGTGGAGAGCTAACGTCTCTGACCCCTATCCCCCCCCTTGAAGCATCGAGACATGTTATGTCTTTCCCACGCACGTGCACCCCCAAGAATTCGTAATGGGGTATCGCGTTATATGCTGCGTCGGTTATATGCCAATCACCGCGCCTCCCGTCCCCCTGACACCCCCTACCCTCCCCTTGACTCCCCCGGACACCTTGATGCCCCTCTCCCCGCCTCCTGTCCTCTGTCCTTCCTGCCTCCCACTCGCGCATCTCCAACAGCCCGATGCCAGGCATGATTTTCTATCCTGCGTCGGGTATAGAGAGATTGCAACAGAAACTCTCTACATGACTGCTTCTGACCGCCGCAAATGCTTTGCGCCACTATAAGCTGACGGGGGATTGATGCAGTCACACATTCCCATTCTTACAACGAGGCAGTCACGACTTACTTTGCCTCTATCATCTTTTTTCTGTTCTTGACTGTCATTATCTGCCTCATTTATGATCACGATGTACAACACCATATAGGTATTAATACTCCCTTCTCTTTTTCAACTTCAATCCAGTCCTCATCCTCGCTCCTCTCCACCCCTCCATCTCTCCAAAGTAGAGCTTTGTACAATTACAAATTAGCACCATGCTACTCATGCCCCGCATCTTTCGGACTGCAGCCAGCTGTACAATTAGCGTGATTCACCGCCCAACTACGCCTCTCCTTCCCCTCCTCCCGCGCTTTTCTCTCTCACTCTCCTCCTCCGCCGCCTCCTCGCCTTCCCACGACCCAAACAAAGAACCGGATGCCCCACCCGTCCTCGTCGAGCGTAGATCGGTCGCTGGTACCCACGGCGGTTACCTTGTCGTGACTCTCAATCGTCCCCGGCACTCCAACGCCATGAGCACAGCGATCCTTCACGACCTCCAAGCAGTTTTCGACAAACTCCCGACCGATAAGTGGGTCCGAGCTGTAGTCCTAACGGGGACAGGACACGCCTTCTGCGGGGGGCATGACCTGTACCAAATGCACGACTCCCAGGGCGACAAGAAGTACTTCGAGCGGATGTTCGCCAAGTGCTCGCGGTTCATGCTGTCGATCCAGAGGGTACCCCAGCCCGTGGTGGCGGCCGTTAACGGGCTAGCCACAGGCGCTGGTAAGTCTCGGCGTGTGTCTTCGTTTCATTTGTTTAGTAAAATATTGCAGGTATTTGACTGTCACCTACCATATAATCACTTCGTATCTCACCTCTTGAAACGTCTGTCCTTTTCTCACTCACTCCCAACCATGCCTCCCTCCCTTCCACCAGGCTGCCAGCTTGTCGCAGCGTGTGATCTAGCCGTGGCCTCCTCGCGGGCAGAATTTGGAACTTCCGGGGTTAAGCTCGGTTTGTTCTGCGCCACCCCCAGTGTGCCTCTGAGTCGAAACTTGTCGCGGAAACGGGCGTTTGAAATGCTCGTTACCGGAGAGTACATCAATGCGGACAAGGCGCTGGATTGGGGTTTGGTGAACAAAGTGTGTGACCATGAGAAATTGGATGCCGAGGTCTTGAGGCTCGTGACGGAGATTGTCAAGAACCCGGCGGTGGCGATTGCAATGGGCAAGCGTCTCTTTTATTCCCAGCTGGAAAAATCGTCGATTGCGGGGGCATGTAAGCACTTGCTTGAAGGGAGGCAGAGGGTGGCTGAGAGGACGGGAAGAGGGATAGAAGACAGGAAGATGCTGCCAGGCTTGTCTGTGCTCTCATTTTTATATGTTCATTTCCCTTTTGCTCCTCTTCCTTCCACCCGATACTTAATTCCCAGACGACATGGCCGATTATGTAATGAGCGCGAACATGACCGAGGCTGACACAGAGGAGGGCATCGCAGCCTTTGTCGAGAAGCGACCGCCGGCGTGGGATTTATAGAAGTTGAGAAGCGTGGTAAAATGACGGCTATGTTTTGTGGTAGATCATCGATCGTGTGTGTGCCTGTATACAGGATGTACAAGGGGGAGGAGGTTATAGTTTGTAGGGGGCGGGGGGGATCCGCTGAGTTTTTTGTAGATAATGAAAGCATGCGAATAGAAATTATGCACGGGGTTATGGCCAGAATGATGAAGACGATCGTGGCGATGTGGCCGTGTATTAATTTTACGTGCTTTGGCTCGTGAAGAAGAAACAAGTCCCGAAACCAAGCTAGCTGCCGCCTTGGGCCTTGTTTTGTTGTGCCATTTTTGCAATTGTAGTCATATGCTGGATACAAGTGCTTGAAACCCCCTACAAGTAGTGCCTTCCTCTACTGTAGGTACAGTATATGCCAAGCTCTGACCTGTACTGCGGCATTTCCCCCCTGGTCTCATATAGATTGCCTGCTTTTAGCATCCCCCCCGCGTCGCTGCCGCCCCGCCAGCATGGCCCACCTCACTCCTCAATCAACCTGGGCGCGACACACCATGCTCCGCCGGCTCGTCAGACAACGACCTGGATACCCTCCACTGAGCAGCAGCACTGGTGGCGTCCGGCATAATCGTCGTAAATCGCTCTGCCACCCCTCCATCTTTCCCCCAGCCGCCCTCCGACAACTATACCAGGCACCAAGCCAACATGCCTCCTATATGTCCCTCTCGACTCCCGACATATCGCCTATGGTAAGGAAAGACAGTCGATTAATACAATTTGAGGCCTTGCAGCACCAGAGAAACGCGGTGGATTCCTTGGCTCTATTGCGCAGCATGGAGCCAGGCCTCCGTCAGCCCTTGCGGCGTGTGGTCTTCCACACCGTCCTGTACACCTGCCGCGAAGCCCTTGACGCCCAAACTGCATTGGCAGTGCTGGAGTTGATGAAGACATGCGGCGATAGAGTAGATGCTCGATCGTATTCGGCTGCGGTGCGGGCCTGTGCACGGGCGGGGGACCTGATAAATGCTGAGCGTTTAATGCACGAGATGAAAGCGGCGGGCTGCCGGGCGTTTGTCACGCATTACACCGAGTTCATCGCTGCTTGTCGTTGGAAGAGAGAGGGACGAAAGGCATTGGAGATTCTGGAGATGATGCTGGAGGAGGGGATCGTGCCTGACCGAAGGGTGTATTCAGAGGTGCTAGGAGCATGTGGGGCACAGGGGCTTCTATCGGAGGCTTTGACACTGCTTCGACGGCTGATGACATGCAATGAAAAGGGAGAAGGTGGAGGAGTGCAACTAGATCACGTATTGTTTTCGCCATTGATTGAGGAGCTAGCAAATCGTTGTGATGTGGGTGGGAAGGATGAGCCAGGATGCCGACAAGCATGGGCGGCGTGGGAAGAGGTGAGAAAATATGATCGTCGGTTGACTCTGCCGGCCTTTCAGTCCTTGCAGAGCTGCTTGATCAACACGCAACAATACCACCACCTCCTACAATTGTGTCGAGACCTGCAAGAAACAGCTTTGGCACTACCAAATAAACAACAACAAGACCAGCAGCAGCTGCAGCAGGAGCAACAGCAGTCGCCGAACCGATACCGGCAGCAGCAACACCTGCACCTTGCCAATCCCCTCCTTCTCCAAGAAGCCATCACCACCGCCGCTATTCAAGCATGTCTCTGCCTCCACGACCACATCCAGGCAGAAATGTGGATCAATCTCACCCTCGAACAAGGCAAGCACCACCCTCGTGCTTACCAACAAGCCCTCCGATCATGTCTTACCCTCGGCCGATGGGACGAAATGCAACGTCTGTTCGCTCAACGAACGGAAAAGGGAAACAACGAAGAGGACTTTGATATTTTTCGGTTGATGGCGACGGGGGCAGCGAGGTTGGCTCAAGCGCCCATGCAGGAGCTGAGTCCATTTCTGGAGGAGGTCGAGAGGAGGGGGTGGGTTGGAGGGAGGCATGTTGCGACTGCCGTTGTTGCTTCTGCTTCTGACTTATCCTTATCTTCATCGTCATATATACGTGAAGAAGGAGGAGGAGGAGAAGGAGAAGGAGGGAAAAGGGCGGGGATGCAAAGATCTTCTCCTTCTCCGGCCATGTCAGTACATTCGACAGTTGCGGTGGAGTTGCTGCACCGAAGAAAAGGTGGGGGATGGCAAGACGCTTTGCGTGTTTTAAAACGACTCGAACGCGTGGCCGACGAACTAGGGGATAGAGAGATTGTTCGGAATGCGGCACCGACGTATGAGAGGATCATGAACGCCGCAACCAAGGCAGGGGATCTCGAAGCAGCGACCCTGATTTTGAGCATGTTGCAGGCGCGGGAGGTGCCCGTGTCAAGCATGGGCTACAACTCGATCTTATACGGCTGTGCTCAGACAGGCCAGCTCGCCCGTGCGAGGAAAATCTTCCAAGAAATGCTTGCCGCCCCTGCAACTGCTTCTGCTGCTACTGGCAAAGGTGTCCTCCCTCCTTTGCCGACATTAATCAACTACAACACTATGTTGCTCGTTCTGGCAAAACAAGGTGAATTTTCAGAAGCTAAGGCCCTCCTTGCTGAAATGCGATCACCTCAAGCACCAGCACCTGACATTGTTTCGTTTAATACTGTGTTAGCAGCAGGGGCGGCCAGCGGAGACTATGAAGGAGTCTGCGAGTTTTTCCAAAAGGAGATGAAGGGGGACGGAAGGAGGGAGGATAGGAGGGTGCGTCCTGACATAGTAAGCTATAATACGTTGTTATCAGCATTACAGAAATGGAAAGGCGGTGGAAGATCGCGTGCCAGTGGGGGAGGAGAGGAAGGGAGGATGATTAGCGACAGCTCCGAGAAAGCGAGTGCGTGGACACGGGGCTTAGCCGTGTTACACGAGCTTCAGTCAACTCCTGGGGTAGCTCCGGACCTTCAAACGTTCAATACTCTCATGGATATTGGCTGTAAGTTCGGTCATATCGACGAGGCCCGTTCTATCATCCTATCCACCATGCACGCGGCCAATCAAACTCCTGATCGAGTGACATACAATATCCTTGCCATGGGGTTTGTGCGGGCAAAGCGATATGAAGAAGCAATAGAAGTCGTCGAAGAGGGAAAGCAGGTATCCTGGGATGCGCTTACATACTGGGTGATGTTTGAGGCCCTGGCAGGCTTGAGGAGGGATAAAGAGCTGGATGCACTCTTTTGGAAGAGGCACAAGAAGATCCGCGAAGGAGGAGCGGTGGATAATCAACAACGACGAGGCGGCAGGAGTATTACTCGTGGAAGTCGAGGGAGAAGGACGGTGAAGGATGAAAGCAGGGATGATCAGGCATTGGAAGAGTTGTTGTGTGGGATGATCCACGCGGGGCGCCTTGAGGACGGCCTGTGCTTAGTCACGGCACTTGAAAAGGAGATCATCAAGAAGCAAGCGGGAAAGAACGGGGGGGTTCTTCAGTTGACGCCTGCGGCTTTCCACCAATGCTTGCAAGCGTGCAAAGCTAACGGGAATCTAGAGGGAGCCCTTTTGCTGCTGCGAGAGATGCAGCGGCGTGGCTTACCATTAGGAATCGCTGCGTATGACACTGTAGTTCGCATATGTAGTACCCAGCATGCCTGGAAGAAGGGGCTAGAGTTGCTTGATCACCTGCGAGCTGAGCCTGCATTGGCCCGTCAGATGACCCGCGAACTGCACAATACACGCGTGAGCTTCTTTGCGCAATTGAAGGACCTGAAAGGGTGTCGTCATGCCTTGGAGGAGATGCGAGCAGATGGGCATGTACCGGATGGGAAGAGCTATGCGTGGGCCCTGCATGGGGAGGCGGGAACCGGAACGAGGAATGAAGCGGGAGTTGGCGAGTTGCTGGATAAGGCCAGGGAGGAGGGATGGGAGTTGACAGAGGAGATGCTCTTGGCGCACACGACAGCGTTGAAACGAAGCGGGGATTGGTGGGGGGGGATGCAGGTGCTGGAGCGGGTGGCCGCTGACCGGAAGAAGCAGCTGGAGCAGCAGGGCAAGCAAGGGGGTGGTGATGGTGTTTTAAATATCACATCGCATATTATCAATAATGTCTTGTCGGCTTTGGCACAAGATAAGCAATGGTCACGCATCCTCGCCCTCCAAGCAAGCATGTACGAAGCTTACGGCGCTACTCCGGATAATGTCACATATCTCTACCAAATTATGGCATTAGCGCAATCAGGAAAAACAGACGAAGCCCTCTCGCTTTTCCAGCAAATACGAGCAGGGGCTTTCGGACCTGATGTCTTCGCTCAAGACCCTATGTACACAGCCCTCCTCTCTAACTCGGGCGTTGCCCTAGACGGGAGCGCGGAAACGATCGACAAGCTGTTGCTCATGCGGGAAGAGGACGGGTTGCCTGTCACGCCGCATTTCGTGCACAGTCTCATTTCAACCTATGGAAAGTCCGGTCATCTTGCTAAAGCCATTGCTGTGTTTGAATCCATTCCCACGTATCTCAACGGACAGCCTCCAGACCTCGTGGCGTTCAATGCTTTAATTATGGCTCATCGTTTGGCGGGCACCCCGTTGGAAATCGGCGGTCTTCCTCTGTACCGACAATTGTTAATCTCGTCTGCTGCTACTACTGCAGACCCGACTACTACTGCTGCTGCAGATGTTTCGACGACAGTGCCAGATGGATGGACCTACACACCTTTAATTGCCTCGTGTGAATCAGAGGGGCTCTGGCCGGTCGCCATGTACTTATATGATGAATCAGCCTTCACCATGCATGTCACAACGTGGGGTTCTTCTCCGCTTTCCCCAGTTGAAGCTGCCGCTGCTGGTGGTGGTGGTGGTGGGGGTAGTGGGGGTGCTGCTCCTCCTTTTGGGAGGATGGAAAAGGAAAGGAGAGAGAAGCTGCAGGGAGGTAAGAATAACGCTTCACTTACAATGGAAGTCCCACCAAGCGCTTTGGACAACCTTGTGGACACAGAGACAGGTAGCAGCAACAGCAGTAGGAGCAGCAGGGCCAGAGGCACCCGTTTTGAGATTCTCAAAACCCTCATCGCCAGCCTGGATCGTCTCGGCGTCGATTTGTTTGTGCAAGACCTCTACAAAGATGGTTACAACCACGGAATTTTCAACCATTGGCTCCACAAAGACGGACGTGGTCGCGTGATGGACTTCCACCACTTTTCTCGCCCTTTGGCAAAGGCCGCGATAAATCACGCCCTTGAGGAGTTCGAGGCGGACCAGCTAGAGCAACGCAAGCTGCCCTGGGGAAAGAGAAGAAAGAGAGACTCACCCTGGGTGATGATTGTCGGGCAAGGAATGAGGCGGCGGGGGGGGAGGGGGGTGCTGAAGCAGGAGGTGGTGCGGCTGCTGATGGAACTGGACCCACCATTGCACGCGGAGGTGCAGGCGAACAACTTGGGGAGGTTGGTGGTGGCGGGAAAGAAAATCAAGGATTACACGACAGCGAGGATAGAGAGGAGAGGAGGGAGGGTGAGAAGGAGGGAGCCTGTTGGGACGAGGGATGGGAAAGAGGGGTTGGCGATGCGGGGGTGGAGGGAAAGGGGATAGATATGAAGCTATGTGGTATAGAGACTTCTGCTTGTATAGAAACTTTCGATGACAAAGCAGAAAGCAAATATAGGAAATGCAACAACAAATATTGATATGTCTCTAGGTCTCATCCTCCATATCTTCCCCCCCTTCATCTCTTATTTTGGTTGCGCTTTTTCCTGTACCGCGAGGATACGAGTGTCATCAGACCACCTGGCTTTTTTTCAGTAGTAGTGTTGTTGTTTTATTGTTGTTTCTGGTGTTGATATATATATGGTGGAGATGTCAACACAACGAGTCACTATCTTTCAGCGACGACGAAAACTCCCACTCTGCCTTTCCTCCGCTCGCCCTCCGTCCACCCTTCCCTTACCATCCTGCTTTCAATCTTTATTCACCTCCTCGCCTGCAGCTGATGCCACCCCCCCCAAAAAAGCGTTATTCAAAACGTTTCGAAAGTTTTTTTCTCCTCATTCCCCTTTCGTCCTCTTTCACTTCCTCTTCTCCCTCGCTTTGTCCTTTTAAAGAGGCCTCGAAGCTGTCTGGATGATAGAAAAGATAGCTGAACCCACCACCACAAAGATAAAGAAGCCAAGGAGCAATGGACTCACGGGGGCGGCCTCCTCGCGTTTCTATGTTGTTTGTGAAATAAAAGCGATAAATGAGGGGTAGTTGTGAAGCGAATGAATAGAGCCAGAATACAAGAAAATAAATATGATCCAGAACCAGAGGACATTCAAGGTATGGCGAGGTGTAGGACATGAACATTTGATAGAAGTTCAATGAGCCAGTCCGTAGACGCGGAGGGTATCAGACGATGACAACAAACATGATGAATAACTGGTGATGCGTGAACGGGCAAGTTATGTCAGCACCATACTCCACGTCTACCTGACCCGTCCACTATATTCAACACTCGACAAGACGTACCGCGGCCTTTCCCACGGGTACATTCCCTCTCTTGGTCACGTTTTTGTCAAATTTCTCGGAGCGGAGACGGGTCGCGCGGCTGGTGGCCTGTTGTTGTCGGTAGGAAGAGTATGGTGGCAGAGTGATGAGCATCGTTTTGCGTCGTGTGGCAGGCAGATCGAGTAGGCAAGAGCGCAGGACTTTGAAAGGGAAAGCCTAGCGAATGCCAAAGACACACAAGTAAACACAAGGCACATACCATGATTGAAAACGGAGAAGTAAAGGGGCTTCCTGTCGGCGTGTGTGTGGAATTGAGATGGAGCGAGTTAGAAATGGGTTGCCAAAGGAGCTTCATCATCAATTGATGGGCTCATTGGTGGATGCTCTTGGTTTGCTTGCACAACAAGCATGCGAGGTGAGCTTTCGGCAATCCGCATCACATACGCAATAAGGTACAGCAAGCTGTCGTGCATTGATACCACGAAGCATTTAGCTCAGTCCAAGCCCTCAATGATTGAAGAGCATTCATTTTAAGTAGAGCCGCCACTTACTTGAGGCGATTTCAAATTCCCTCAGTGACGTTGCTTTTCGCCCAGGCCACCGGCGTCCCTTTCTGCTGTGGTAACTTACTCTCCGCCCCGGATTTTGATGTGGAAATGCCTACGTGGTGCGTGGTACATTGGGAGACAAAGTTTGATAAGCAAGAAATGAAACTCACAATCTACGCCCTATTTTTCCTACATTAAAAACACAGGGGTTACCCTGCCTTGCTGCTTCTCTTTGACCCCGTCGTTCCCCCCAGGTCGAAACCCGCTGTCCTCTTCCTCTACATATTTTGCCTCGTCATCACTTAGGAATGGCACCTCAGCTCCTCAAATTCCCATCTTTGGCGGGTGGCACCACCACGACCACCGTGGTTATCAGCGGCAAGCACACGGAGAAAGAAGTCACGATAACCAAGGCCTCCCCGGCCATAAAAGCCATGGCCGGGTCCCTTGGCGGCCTCATGGAAGCCTGTTTATTGCAACCCGTAGATACAATCAAGACGCGCATGCAACTCAACCCTGTTCTATTTCCCGGGATCGTCTCCACGGGCTCCTCCATTGTCAAGACAGAGGGAACCAAGTCGCTCTGGAAGGGCTTGACGCCGTTTGCCACGCATTTGTACTTGAAATACGCATTACGTTTCGGGACGAATGCTGGGTTTCAATCATTGTTAATGGACAAGGAGACAGGTAAACTGGATGCACCGCGACGAGTGTTGGCGGGACTGGGCGCGGGCGTCACAGAGGTAGGTAAAGAGGGAGGAAGGAAGGGGTTTAGGAGTGCCCCTTGCCACAATCTCCGACAGAATTTATCATGCCGAATTAAAATACGCTTTCACGATTCCCTTCAATATTCCTCTTTCTATCCCCGTCTTCCTCCCTTTCCTTCTCAACTTGGAAGGCTTTGGTGATTGTAACCCCTTTTGAAGTCATCAAGATCCGGCTGCAGAATCAGATGGGGACGGACAAGGCCATGCTCAAGTACCACGGGCCCATCGATGCCGTGATTAAGACCGTGAAAAATGAGGTAGGCAGATAATGAGAAGGAGGAGGGGTACGTGGGTAGGGACTACGCCTCCGTCAAGTCTCAGCCTCTGTGTAAAGAGAAGCGAATGAGAGTCTGCAAAATCGAAACACATCCTGCTCACCTTTCCTCCCCCATCCTCTTCCCACCCATTAGGGTCTACTTGCCCTTTGGAGCGGCGCAACCCCCACCGTCTTTCGGAACGGGCTTAACCAAGCCAGCATGTTCTGGTTCAAAAACGTCGTGGATGAAGTGCTGTGGCACAAGCGAGAAGGCGATGAGAAGCAGCTGCAGATTTGGCAGTCTATGGCGTCTGGTTTTTTGGCGACGTGTCCAGGAATGGTTTTGACAAACCCCTTTGATATAGCTAAGGTGAACGAAAAACGTCTTGTTCACTTACCTACAGCATTTTTTCGTCCAGCATTTCTCTTTTCGACGTGGTTGAACTGCTCTCCTTTAAATTCCCTCCTCCCACATTTCTCCCCTCACCTTCCCTCCCTTCATCCTTCCCTCGCTTCCCCCCATAGACCCGCCTTCAAGTCCAAGAGAAAAATGCCACTGGTGCCGCTCCCAAATACCGTGGGCTTTTCCAAACCATGGCGGTCATCGCAAAGGAAGAGGGGTTTAAGCAATTGTACCGAGGGTTGTTGCCTCGTATATTGAGAGTGCCGCCGGGGATGGCGATTACCTGGGGGATGACCGATCAGATAGTGCAGATGTATGAGAGGAGGTAGATGAAAAGAACAAATGTAAGGAGGGAGGCAAGGAGAAGAGGGGAGGGGGTTCTGGTTTAATGGCTTGTGGGATGAAGGGAACTTTGGCCAGAATATGTATAAATTAGAGGGGAGAATTCATTTTTTTTGCAGTGTGACATGGACATGAGAAAGATATGGCTGGTATCCTATAGACTATAGAACCATACCGAATGTAAACTTGTAAAGCACTATTAATGCGGAAGACGAGGAACGAGTCTGGGAACACTTCCTTTCACCGTCTGCGCGGCAGGCATTATAATAAGCAAGACTATTTTGATACCATACATCACTTTTCTTTTCTAGATGTGCGCAATAACAATATAGTAAAATAATAATCACAGAAGTGTATGATACATTTGCCATGTTGTATCCATTTCATTCGGTGTATTATTTTGTTTCATTTCTGGCTTGGGTTCGGGGCAGTGTCATGCCTTTACCGGTCAAAATGCATTGTTACCAACTTCAAAATAGAGTAAAGACTAGTACATTATCTGTTTCTAGATTTACCACTGATATTTTTTTGACGATTATCTGACGATTTGTGCTTGGATGTGGCAAATCTACCAATACGGAACAATGAGAAAAGGCGGGGGTTGTTTTTCGCTCGAATTCGATGGCCGACTCGGAGTAATCAAAAGAAGCACGCGCGGGAAACGCCCTTCTTTCTCCGTGGCTTTGTACTGCACTTTATGCATTTCACGCCTTTCCACCACACCTGAGACCGCGCCAGAGAGGATTTTAATGATCATTAGAATACGAAGCATAATGCAGTCGCACCCTGGTGCATTCGTTGTCACAAAAGAAAAGCGGCCAGACGTGCATTCGCAGAATGGAAAGCCATCACACGACGCCCAAATGGAAGACGACCAACCAAGCCACGTACGATGCACACGCACATCAGGTCTCAAAGACCCGTTTGGGACTCGACGAGTAAAGGAGCCTCTGATCATGGCGATGGTTTAAGCATCTCTTGCGCACGTGGTTTCGTCTATGTATTCAAACTAATAACCCGTCTCCCCTTCCTCCCATCCCGCCTTCAGCACACACTCAGCAAGCTCACAACGACGTAGTCCGTCAAAACATGACCATCCAGGCACAAGACATGCCCTACAGCCCCGTAAATCCGTCGCAATTCTCAGGCGACGCCTCCACTTGTGAAAACACGAATTCAAACCCTAAACGGGACGACAATGAACCCATCCTGACCACGCCTTCCGCCACGGCAATGGACTCGCAGACCACGCCCAACCCTGCACTACCAGCTAATGTAACAGCCAGTGCCAGGTACATAGATGCGGAAACAAGCACCCACGATGACGAAGCAGCCATTTCGGCCGCCAGCACCGACGCGACAACTACCAACACGACAATCACTGCTCCCGCCGCCGCCAACGCCACCGCCGCGGTCACCACCGCTGTTTCGCAGCAAGGCGATGTCAAGCAATTCTATTTTCGAGAACACGATGAGAATGTCGTTACGCTGAATCTCAACTCGCTATTGCCCAAGAAAACGAAGCACGGCCGAATCGGGGGATCGTTGTATCGGGCTTTGCGAGACGCCGGGGTGGATGTGGCGGCGCTGGGCATACCGCGTGGTCGTCCACCTCGCACGGTGGTGGGGCAAAAAAGGCCGAAACGGCCTACTCTATTGTCTTTGATCAAGTCAGGGGCAGAATTACCCATGGTTCCGGGGGCGCCACGACTACGAATTGTGAACATAGAGATGATGCCCGAGGAGTATGAGGGGCAGGACGGGAAGGGAGGCTTGCAAGATCTTACCAACACGCAGCAGCGACGGCGCGTAGGATCGAGGAGCACTAGTAGGAGGAAAGTCGGCGGCATGATGGGGAATAAGCGGGCGAAAGTGGCGGAGGCGAAGGGGGGAAAGCAGGAAGGGGAAGGAGGGCAGGAGGGACCGATGGAGGGCTTGGTTGCGGATGATGAGGCGGCGACGGGGTTGTTGCTTTTGCTGGGAGAGACAAGCTCGTTGAGCTGATTCAAATAGTGGAAGGAGATGACGGTGAAGAGAGAGGTGTGTCATATTTGTCTTTTTGTAAGTGCTGGGAGTAGAGTAGTGCAAGAGTGGACAGGCCGCCGTTGGGATAGATTCATGTGGCGTGGAGAACTGAAGGAAACTGACTTTAGGAAACCGAGAGGAGAAAGAGGTGGTAAAGAATGCCCTGCGGAAGAGGAGATTTCTTCCTGAGTTACAGCGTAGTTCTGGTCAGGAAAGCATCCCACCCTCACACTGAGCAGAACTGTGCCACCCACTCTCACAGACCTGCGTGCGCGGAGAGGTGGAACAGAAGGGGGTGACCCTTATGGAGAGGATTTTGTGGCAGATGGGAAAAACTCTGGAATGCCCAAAGGATTTAAAGAAGAGTAAAAACCAGAGAGAAATGGTCGTGCAAACGGAATCGCTCGCACATCAACAAGTAGACTCAACCTGACCCAGATCCCCAATAGCCAATTTTGGGGCCCGTAGGAGTAGTAGCGAAACGAAAGACGAGAGGTAGACATAAGAACAAGAGAACAATCCACCCCGCACGCTAAGTCCAACACCAGAGGCAAAGCGAAAAGTGAAAGGAAACAAGGGAAATCAGGATGCAATTCACACCACGGCGTTAAGGGGATTGTAATGTGCCATGCTCGCTTCCCTCCTTTCTTTTCTCCCTCCAGGCCTCTGGAAAAGAAACGATTGTCGAGCAATGAATATTTTCTTTGAAAACCCCACATTCCTACATCGATTTCCAATTTTTGACTTTTATATTTCGTATTTCGTACATCAATCCGTCCATTTATCATTATTATCATGCCTTCTTCTTGTCCCTCCTTCCACTTCCGGAACCCAACCGCCGTATGCCGCTCAAATCCGTCACAAACTCCTTCTCTACACACCACACCATCCCAAGCACACACATTAAAGCCGCCAGTCCTACCCCCACGTGCCTCATTATCCCCCTCCACTCCTCAACAGACACCATCGCTCGGTCCGACGCCCTCGTCACTGCGAAGGCAACCCCAAACGCCGCAAGCACCACAGGGCGCGGAAACATATCCGGCATTTTCCTTTGTTCCCCGCTCTCCCTCCCCTGCCTTTTTTCCTCTCCCTCCCTCCACCCCTCCTCCCCCTCACCCTCTACGCCCTTCTCCCTCCCTCTCTCTTTCACCTCCGTCCCCTCCGAGGCAAAATACTTCCGGATAAACCCCCAGCTAAATCCAATCCTCGTCAGCATCCCCAGACAATTCGCCATGATAAGCCCGATCGTTCCCCCTCCTGCCATCAATGGGATCGCGCCTAGCGCAAACACCACAAAGCTGACCGCAGCCGACCTGCTCAATCCTCCCACCTCGTGCCTCGTCGCAACAGCATACACAAATGCCTCCGTCATTCCATTCACGGCTAAAAACAAGACGTACAAGCAATACCACGACAAAACCTGACTTCTCCCCTCGCCATTCTTTCCTGCTTCCTTCTCCTTCCAGGATTGCCCGGGGAGTAGGAACCGGAGGAGGACGCGGGTGTAGTTGAACCCGAAGCAGGCGAAGAGGAGGCCGACAAGGACAACGCTCTTCACCAAAGCGCCAAGCAAAAGACGAAGGGTATTTTTATTCGACGTCGAAGAGGAGCGGAGCGAGGAGCTGGTGCTCGTGAGAGTGTTTTGGGACGTGGAGGCTCTTGTTATCCTTCTGCTGCTCCCACTGCCACCCTTCATTTCAGCCCCATGTTCCTCCTTCACTCGCTCTTTTTTTTCCCCGTCACCACCAGGATATCCTGCTTCGGCCAGTCTCGAGAACATCAACCGACCACTCTCTTCCAACGGTTGGAAAAATAACCGTGCCGCCAAGGAACCATAATTCTGTGCCAGGGCATACAACCCCTGTGAGTAGTGCGAGCTCCCGATGGAAAGGACAATTTTATCCCCCTGAGTCAGCAGGTGCTTAAAAAACGATTGACCCGTCAACGCGGCAGCGAGGGAGAGGTGGGAGGGCTCCATCCACGGGGTCGATGGAGAGGGAGGGGGTCCGGGGAGGAGGTGATGGAGGGAGAGGAGGCGGAGTGGTATCGGTGGGGAGGGAGGGGTGGTTTCTCCTGGGGCGTCATCGTTCGTCCCCCATTTTCTTGCCTCTTCATCTTCTTTTCCCTTAGATCCTATGTAGAGAAGATATCCCCAATAGACTGATAAGAGCACCAATGAATATCCCACTTGGGCCAGACCAAAGGCTACCAGCGCTCTATCCTGCGGTAAACCCCAAGCGAGCAATCCAAAGGTAATTGCCGTACGTGTTAATGTCGCAAGGCCCTCAGACGCCGCCCTTATGGACGTAAGCAAGCACCCTTGACATATTAAATACGCCGGCTCGCTCAGACTTTCTAAAGCAGCAGCCAAGCAGAAGAGTAGCCCCGTCTGTCGCAGTGCCTCTATGTCTTTTCCCCCTTCTCCTGTTCCTTTCCCAACACTGCTGGAAGGCAGCAAGGCCAAAGAAAGGAGAGACACTAATGGTCCTAGCCCTGCGGGCACCCAACTCAAATTGACAAACTGACGAAATTCCAGGGAATCCGACGATAATGCCACCAAGGTGCGACGGCCCAAGGCCAGCCGGAAACCTTCCCGGGAGAGGAAGAGGGCCGTGTTGAGAAGCAGGTCGAGGGGGATTGAGGCGAGGCCAAAAACAGAGGGGTTCACGTGCCGCAACAAAAGCTGGTTCATCACAAAATTCATCCCGCGTTGCAAGGCCATGACGGCTACGAGTCCCGTCCCGCCCCGCACCGCAGCCCCGACCACCTTTATAGATAGCAGAAGGGGCAATTGAATCAGTTTGAGCGATTGCGATGGGAAGGGAAAGGACACTTACCTCTTCTTGCGTGGCCCCACCGCCGCCGCCGCCGCCACCACCGCCACCGTTGCTGCTTTCAGCATCACCTGTGCCACCATCTTTTCGCCTTGTGGCTGGCATCTTTGTCCTATGTGTGTTTTTGGGGGTGTTTTATTTCTTTGGCCATATGTATGACTGTCTTTCGGCGATTGCCATTTTTGCTCGTTGTTCGAGACGAGCATTCCGGTCAAGAGGGTGCTCCGGGTTTGTGAGAAGTACTACAAGGCTGTACATGTACTGGAGAACCTGATGACAAATGTGCAGCATGATTGTGGGCAACGGCTCAATCCCAGAGCGAGAAGGGTGGGAGGGGGTGGAGGGGAAGGAGGAGGGGAAGGAGGAGGGGAAGGAGGAGGGGAGGGGAAGGAGGAGGGGTAGGGGAAGGAGGAGGAGGCAGAGGAGGAGGAGGCGGAGGAGGAGGAGGAGACGGCGGAGGGGAAGGAGGGCGAGGAAGGGAAGGTGGAAGAAAAAGGACAAGGGCAGCAGAAGCAGCAGATGCAGCAGTTACAGGAGTCATAGCACTAGCAGTACGAGCAGCAGCAGCTGCAGTACGGGGGGGAGGGGGGAAAAGAAAGAAAGCTGGAGGGGGTCGAAGAGGAGGAGTAGTAGGAGGAGGGGGAGAAAGAGAAAACCCTGCAGGAGTTCGAGGAGGAGTAGGAGCAACACTCGTAAGAGCAGCACCAGCACCAGCACCAGCAGCAGCCGGAGGAGCAACACTAGTAGCAGCAGGAGGGAAAGGAGGAGGAGGAAGAAGAAGAAAAACAACGCAGCGGAAGCAGCAGAGGCAGCACGAGCACGAGTGATAATACTGGTAGCAGCAGCAGCACGAGCACGGGCAGCAGGAGGGGGAAAGGGGAGAGAGAAGTAAAACTGGAGGTTGTCAAGGGGGAGTAGGGTGAGAAAGAGACTACCCTGCACTGCTTTAGCACGAGGAGCAGCAGCACGAGCACTAGCAGTAGTAGCACGAGTACGAGCTGCAGCAACAGGAGGAGGGGGAAGGGGAGAAAGGAAGTTAGCTAGAGGGATTCGAGAAGGAGGAAGAGGGGTAGGAGGAGTGGGCGGAGGAGGAGGTGGAGGAGAAAGAAAAGGGGCAAGGGCTGCAGAAGAGGCAGATGCAATAGTAAAAGGAGCACTATTAGCAGCAGCAGCAGCAGCAGAACAAGAAGGAGGGGGAGGGGGGAAAGGGGGAGAAAGAAAGAAAGCTGAAAAGGTTCGAGGAGTAGTGCGAGCAGTACAAGCAGACGCAAAAGGAGATGGAGGAGGAGAAGGAGCAGGAGAAGAAGGAGGAGGAGGTGGACGAGGACGAGGAGAAGGACGAAGAGTGGGAGCAAGAGTAGGAGCAGGAGCAACATGAGAAGAAGAAGAAGGAGGAGAAGAAGAAGAAGAAGAAGGAGGAGGAGGACGAGGAGAAGGAGGACGAGGAGGTGTAGGAGCAGGAGTAGGAACAGGAGCAACAGCAGGAGGAAAAGAAGAAGAAGGAGGAGAAGAAGAAGAAGAAAAAGGACGAGGAGGACGAGGTGGAGCTATAGTAGGAGGAGGTAGAGCAAGAGCAGGAGGAGGCGGAGGTTACGTGCTGGCCATCCGAGGACTTTGTTGGTGTCAAACCTGTCAACAGTTCGTATCTCGGGACGGCAATGGGACACGCAACATTCTGCGGGTGTACAAGAGTATGGTCTGTGGAGAAGCTCGTCCCTACGAACTCCAGTGTGGTCAACCGCGGCAGGTGATGCGGACGCTGACATCCACTTTCCTCCCCCCTCCTCCCAACCCTGTACGGGCCATCCGAGGACTTTGCTTGTAAAACAATTGTCAAAGCCGTTTCACAACTCGGACCAAATAAGGGAAACATACGCAACATTTTATTGCTGGAAGACTTTCTCTCGTATGTAATCCAGTGACGTGGCGGAGTTGTGCTTGGGTAAGAAGTATTTGCTTGCGGGTGAAGTTTGCATGCAGTACTTCTAGGATTGTAGGAAAGCTACTGCAGAAACGAATTAGCAAAACAACAGCCTCATCTCATCTCATTCCGTATCCCTGCCCTTTTGGTTCTTTGTTGTTGCCCCTTTACTCCGGCAAATTTCGCCCGTCCCACGACCGCCCCAAGACCCCCCCCCCCCCAACCCGCCCGTACGCATCCCCCCCCACGAGCACAACAAGTTTAATGTACATGCATCAATTTATTTACAAGCTAATCCCCAATCTACTTTTTAAACAACCCATTAAAATCTTTCAGCCGACTCTCCACAAAGCCCAAAGGTGCCAAAAAACGCTCCACTAATAAGGGAAACCTGCCTGGGTATACATGCTTTTGCACATAGTACCCTCCAACAGTCAGGCTCACTTGCAAAACCGCGTAAGGCAAGCGTCCGGCTATTGGTTCCCATCCCTCATGTGCCTTCAACCATGGATCAACAGTCTCAGCGATGGCATCCGACAGCCAGGCCGCCCCCAAGGCAGCACTGGAGATGCGCAAACTCATTTTGGGTACGACGGTGTTAATGATCAAGAGACCTTGAATCATTCCTGCGATTTGGATGGACATTTTGAAAAATTTTCTTGTCTCGGGAGGCAAAAAACGAGCCATCTCTTGACTGTGTAAGCGCTCCATCAGGGAACACATGACACAGGCAATATTCCCTGATAAAATACTCCCCAAATCAAACGCTAAAGACAATTTACGCACAGTCACGCTGTGGGCCGAAGCAACACAAGCAACCATGCCAGTATACAGTCCTTTTCCTGCGTCCTTGAGCCGATTTGTGTCAATAGCCGCGCTCAGAGCCGCAAATGAGTCCAACGCCTGATTCAGGCACCATGATTCGTACTCCAGCTTTTTCTTATCCACCTGTGCCTGCCTCAGTATCTCCTTGGCTTCGGCCTTGGATATCACCCCATCCTCCAGCGCCTTTTGCGATTCTTGGATGAGGCAGCGCACGCCCTTCAGTTCATATGAAACGGCCTGTAGTAATTCCCGAGGCCTTACCACTTTACCCACCTCTGCCTTGACCACCTCCCGTGCGGCACTGTAGCTCTTCCCCAACTCCACCAACGCATTCTGAAAAGCAGGCCAGCCCGTCACGCGCATCGTGTGGAACAAAACAACGCATCTCCCAAAATGGGCCCCTGCAAGGCACATCGTCGCACCGACCATGCCCTTGGCTCCAATAGAAACAAAGGGTTTCCATCGCGTCCAGGTTAATGCCCAATTACTCTCGAAAAGTTCTAAGGCATTCCGCTCTTTCTTTAGGAAACCTTGGAAGTCCGTTTTCCTGTCGACCTCAATCACCCTGTCGGAGTGCCCCGTCGCGTTGCTAAATCGTTGCCATACTCTGGAACGTCCTAGATTGCGGTCTTCGTGCTCATGGGGGTTTAGTTCGGGCCAGAGATGAAATGCCGGTCGGGGTCGCTGCATGGGTGGAAGAGAGCGTCGTGACATAGCAGAGAATAAGGATGTATGGGGCATGACTTCTAGGAAACAGAAGTAGGGACGAGAGGGTTGGGAAAGTTAGTACCAAGTGGACCGGTCTGGAGAACATGGAAACGTCATATATATATACATGCCTGAGCTTACCAATGTTGTCATGGCCCCAAATCGCTGCCAGTGTTTGCCGGAAGGCCGCCAATGCGACCCAAAAAAGCAATAGAGCTGGTGGTCTTGGAACGCGTCGGTATGGGCAGGTCATGCTGAATGTGGGGAAGGGGGAGTCGGTTAAGGTTGAACGAACGAAAAAAGGCCACATTTGTCGTTTCATTTTGGCCATAAATAGCACAGTTGGCAAAAACCGACACATATTGTGGTACCCACCTATTGTGGTATTCAGCTTGCCGTGTAGGGCGTCGTGGCACCATTTGTACTCAAATTATGCCCGCAAAAAGGCTGGGAAGGAGGGTGGGTGAGGAGGTCGACGCAGACCGGAACGTTTCTGAACCCACTCCACCAACTACACTATGCACACAATTCATAGCACGCACGATGGCGAGTTTCAAGGACCAGCTAGCGGGCTTTAAAGGGCTGCGTGCGACGCTCGAAAAGAAAGAAGTCAAGGAAGCAGCCCAGGCACGCAAAGCACAGGCGGCCAAGCAGGCCACAAAGGAAATAGGGGAGCGTCTCCTCCGTGCTGGGGCCACAGTACGGGCGAACATGCTCCCAATCCTGGGCAATACTGCTGCACCGATCACGGAAAAACGCACACTGGCTCTGCTATTCCTGGTTATTGACGGCCTGCCCTTCGAGGACCAATGGCGTGAATGGTTGCGGCGACAAGACGGGCGGACAGAGGTCAAAGTGTGGGTTCACGCCAAGCATCCAGAAAAAATCTCTTCTTCCTGGGTACGCAAAAGGCTGCTTCCAACATCCTATCGCCCTGCTTGGGGCTCGGTTGAAATAACGCGCGCCGAGCTGGAGCTCCTGCGTGTGGCCATTGAGGACCCCGCAGAAATGCAGCGCTTCCTCTTTGCTTCTGAGTCATGCCTCCCCCTCCTCCCCCTCGACCGAGCGGCCGACGCGCTTTTTGCCACGGCATCTAAAAGTTGGATGAAATTCACAAATGTGCCTAATAATGGTTATTCGAATCAACTTCAATTTCAACCTCTAATATCGGTAGGCGTCCCCTCTGAGAGTGTATGGAAAGCAGACCAATGGGTAGCATTGACAAGAACCCACGCGCTTGCATTGCTGGCCTTGCCCAAGTTGTTTGGTCAAGAGGTGTGGTCGTTGTTCAGGGGGGTGTCGGCGTCTGACGAGATGTACTTTCCGACCTGTCTGGCGGTGCTGGGGGAGTTGGGATCAACGACGCAAATGGCAGCGGTGGAGGGGAATACTCCATGTGAAGGAGCGGTACCGAATGGTAGCAGCATGAGCAGCATTATGAGAAGTGGAGGAAGTAACGTACCGCCGTCCTCAAACACGACCCACCAAAAACAGCAATCACGAAGCAGCAGCAGCGGCAGCAGCAGCAGTCGCTGTAGTAATGTGATAAATCGTCGACTCACCTACTGCTGTTGGGGAGACTCGCCGAAGAGCCCTGAGACATACCAAGGACTACCAGCAGCAGTCTTGGAAAAGGGGGTGAAAGAAGGGTGTTTGTTTATTAGGAAATTCAAGGCGGGGAGTGTAAGTTTGGAGGAATGGATGAGGCACATGCAAGCCCAGGCGCAGGGGGTGGGGGGGTGGAACCATAGGGACGAGGATTGTGATGGGGGTGCTGGAGCGAAGGAGGAGGAGGGGCAGTCGAAGAGAGAAAGAAGTGTAGTAGAAGAAGGAGGAGAGGGGACAGCGGCAAGGCAGAAGAGACCGAAAAACGAGGAGGAATGCCCCAGAGAAAAACAATAACAATAATGATGCTTGTAGCATCTAAACCTTCAAGCTTCTTTCTCCCGTTTTGGACTTTTCTCTTATTTCTCTCTCTCTCTCTCTCTCTCTCTCTCTCAAAATTCGTTTATTTCTCCGTTTCTTTCTTTTTCCTCGCGTCTCCTCTTGTTGAGTGACTGTCCTCAACAACCCTCTCGCCCTTTCCCGAGCACATGAAATTTTTCACCCTTCTCCCTTGTTCTTCCTGCATTTTTTGCCACTGCTGTTGCTGCTTTTGCTTCTGCTGCTACTTTTCTTGCAGTTGCTGCTGCTTTTGTTGCAGTTGCTGCTGCTTTTCTTGCTGCTGATGCTGCTGCTTTTGTTGCGGTTGCTGACGCTGATACTGCTGCTGCTGCTGCTGCTGCTGCTGCTGCTGCTGCTGCTGCTGCTGCTGCCTCAAAGTCTTCGATTTCACCCATCTAACTGCATCGCGCTTCACGTTCACAAATCCCATTTGGTAAATACACTTCTTATCTATCATCATATCGTCTACCGTTTTCTTTTGCTATTATACACCAACCTTACCCATAACTCCCTCCTTCCCTCCCTCCTTCACTTCCTCCTTCCCTCCTCCTTCAGCGCGATCAGCCACCCTTTCTTCTCCCCCTACCACAATCCCTCCCCTGCCAAGTGCTTAATTAGCGGTGGCACCATCTCATCAATGCTCCTCGGCACCTCCAATGCATCCACATGCCCACAATCCGTCAAAACGAGCAATTCCACCTTCTTCCTCCCATCCTCCAACATCTCAAGCACCCTCCCCGCATGCGTGAACGGCGTCACCTCATCCTTATCCCCCCACACGACTAATACCGTCCCCTCCCGCCTCGTTTTCCCTATGCTTTCATACGCCCACTCCAATTCATTCAGCGGGAAGTTCCTCAAAGTCGACAGCAACGCCGGGAAGAATCCGGGGTTCAGCTTGGTTTGCCTCATGAGCCTCCTCCCCATCGCCGCAAAAATAGGCTTCAAGGCCGGGTCATCCGGGTGGGCATGTCCTTTCCTCGCGTGTGTCTTCAATGAAATGGGTCCCAGCAATGGCATGAAGATATCCCCAATCAAGGGTAACTTCCCCAAGAGCGCCGTGAAGGGCACATGGACCGGTAGACCCGCCGGGGCAAGCAACACGAGCTGACGCACATGCTGAGGGTACAGATGAGTGAAATGAACGGCAATCGCCCCTCCCATCGAGGTCCCGAATATATCATATGGACCAGGACCCAAGATTGGTTGCAGCGAAAACAACAATTCGGATAATTGGCCGGTGAACAACTCCAGGTCGCATGGAAAGGCCGCATCGCTGTAGCCCCTTCCGAATAAATCAAATGCGAGGACACGACGACCTCCTCGCTCAACAAGAGCTTCGGCAATATCATTCCATATGACACAGCCCATAGAAAAGCCGTGGACTAATACGACGGGGGGCAAGGGGGAGGGTTCAGCGGGCTCGCGCAAGACATAGTGCACGCGGCCTTTGGAAAGGTAGGTAAAGTTTCCTCCAGCCTCAGAAAGAAATTCGTCGTGGATGGAGACTCGCGGAAACGATTTGGGGGGATAGTAGGAGAGGTTGACAGCACCGCTCAGCAAGATAGCCAGGATGCCGACGAGAAGGGTGCAGATGCTTTGACAGGCTCCAGCGCTGCTGTTGCTGCTGCTGCTGCTTTTGGTGCTGCCATTGGTCTTGCTGTTACTCTTGATGCTGGTACCATTGCCATTGCTGCTATTGGCATAGGTGCCTGGATTGTGTTTGAGTGGGGAAGAGGATCAGCGCTGCATGTCTGGACGTGGTTGTCAAGCGAGGCAGCGAGGGGAAGGGGAATGAGGAACGGGAGGCTAGGGCTGCACGACGAAATACTTCGACAGACGGGCACACACTCAATCCACGCCCCTCCTTGACACTCCTCTCCTGGGTCTGCAGACTGGTCGACACTCCTCTCCTGGGTCTGCAGACTGGTCATGTCTGGTCAACAAGGAGGGGACTTACCTGTATAGCTCATTGCTCCGCTTCCGCCTCCACGAATGTGTGCGACGATGTTGCTGGTGGTGGCCCCGCTGCGTTTTCAGTGGCTTTGCCCGGTCGTTGTTCTCGGTGTGCTAGCAGTGCTGTCGTGGGTCATAGCGCGCGTGTGTGTGTGTGTGTAGGAATGAAGTTGCTTCAGTTATCAGGTTTGTCTTTTGTTTAGCAGAGATGCAGTGGATGTCCCCTCGGTCGAAATACCTCCTCTGTCACATGACGGTCATCGTTTTCCTTCCTTTCGCCGTCGCTCGGCAGCTCCTTCTCCAGGACTCAAACACAGAGCAGCCAAAACATGATAGAGCGACCAAACCACGCTCACGACAACCAGTCATCCCTCTACCATTTACGCACGCTGAGGTCCTCTTGGGTCTCTCTCGTTTTCTTTTGCCTCCTTTCCTTTCACATTCGACCTCCCAACCCACGTACTTAGCTCGCTCCTCCTTGCATGATCGGAGGAAGGATCAACTTGCCGTTGTGAGTCAAGTCCGTGCGCTTGCACGCGTGAGCCCAATGCTTTACCGTACAGAGCTGCGAAGCTCATACTAGAAAAAATCTCGGCTGTTGCGTAGACAGGATCCTTGATCATCCCATCATCACTACCATTGTCACAATCATCGTCACCGATCTCAAATACATATCATTCACAGACGCGTAGAGCACACCCCGACAAAGCGGGCCTTTGTCATGCCGGCGACCGTAAAAGGCGTGCCCACCCTGATTTCCCTGCTGCTACTGGCGGGGATGGTCCTCACCAATACCCATGCGTTTATCCGGACACCTGCCGGCCGCTCTCTTCATGTGCCCTGTCACTCCCTCCTCTCCTCCCGCCCGGCTGCACGCACCCCCATCCTCCTTCCAACATCGCGCGCTAATCATAAGCTACGCCCATTCTGCTCTGCGGCTGCTGCCTCGGCGGTCCCGCCTCCTCCCTCCTCGATCCCTGCTATCACCAACGAGCCCAACGGCGACACGTCCAAGTCTCAAAAACTCTTCGAACGCCCTTTCAAGGGCATCATGGAAGACGTCCGTCGCAAGGCCCCTCACTACCTGTCCGACTTCAAAGATGGTGCAAATCTCAAGGGAGTCGCCGCAACTTTCTTTCTCTTCTTCGCCTGTCTTGCCCCGGCCGTGGCTTTTGGTGGGCTCATGGGCAAGCTCACAGAGGGAAACATTGGAACCATGGAGATGCTGCTTGCCACCGCATACAATGGCATGGCCTACGCACTTTTCGCAGGGCAGCCGTTGACGATCATTGGGAGCACGGGGCCGGTGTTAGCATTCACACTTGTGTTGTACCGGACCGCGCAAAATTTGGCGTTACCTTTTTTGCCACTGTATTCGTGGGTCGGGATTTGGACGTCTTTCATTCTGTTCGTGTCGTCGATAACGAGTTTATCGAACATGGTGAATTACTTCACCCGCTTCACTGACGAGATTTTCTCGTTGCTAATCTCTTTGATCTTCCTCTATGAGGCAGTCAAGGACTTGTCTTCCTTCTTCCTCAACCCCTCCGTGGGGTTCGCCAAGGCACTCCTCTCCCTTGTCGTCGCCTTTACCACGTTCAACACCGGTATCGCCCTGGCAGGCCTCCGTCGTGGGAAGGTGCTCACGAAAGGAATTCGTGACACCATCGCTGATTTCGCCCCCACCATTGGAGTTCTTGCCGGATGCTTCCTGACCGTGCTTGCTAAAACTCACAAGGGGGAAGTACTGCCAACGCTCCTCATTCCCGATACATTCACAACTTCTCTCGGTAGGCCTTGGTTGGTGAATATCTGGCAGTTGCCTGTCTGGGCCCGGTGGGCGGCGTTTATCCCAGCCTTGATGTCGAGTGTATTGTTGTTCATGGATCAGAATATTACGGTGAGGTTGGTGAATTCCCCGGCGCATAAGATAAAGAAAGGGTATGGCCTTCATCTGGACATGTTCGTTGTATCAATCTTGACGTTTGTGAACTCTTTGTTCGGATTGCCTTGGTTGGTGGCGGCGACGGTGAGGAGCTTAAACCATGTGAGGGCTTGTGCCCGGTTTGGGACGACACAGGAGGGGGAGGTGGTCATCGAGGGCATGCAAGAAAATCGAATGACGGGGCTGGCGATTCATTCGTTGATTGGGTTTGCGATTTTGAGCTGTAGGCCTCTCTTGGGACAGGTCCCTCTGGCAGTGCTGATGGGGTTGTTCTTGTATTTGGGCAAGAGTTCTTTGGGGGGGAATCAGATGTGGGAAAGGCTTAAGCTTCTGATTACAGACCCGGCCCAAAGGCCAAAGGCGGCATGGGCGCAGAAGGTGCCGTACAAGGTGAGTGCCGCGTTTACCGCGCTGCAGTTTGCGTGTTTGGGAGGGATGTGGGCGTTAAAGAGTTCGTCGATTGGTGTGCTTTTCCCGTTGTTGATTGCTGCCCTGGCCCCAATTCGGGTGGGGATCGAGAGGGTGGGGTGGTTCAGTAAGAAGGACTTGGAGGTGTTGGATAGCGAGGATGAATGAACAGGTGCGGTAGCATAGGAAAAGGGGGAAGTAAGATTATAAGTGAGGTCGAAAAATTGGAGTTGTATCGTTGTTTGATGGGTTCAGAGCAGCATAAGAGTAAAGTGTTACTATTGCAGTGACTTCAACGGGAAACAAGAAGACTAATGTGAGATGTGAATGTGATCGACGGACATGCAAAACGAAGTAGGGAGAAGGGAGAGTAGACGGCGAGCCTCCTTGAGGTACATATGAAAGGCAGATAGAAGCGAGTAAATGAAGAGGGGGGGAGCTGATGGCATTTGCACGCAGGGCGTGACAATGAGAGCCGAAGACGATAAAGAAAACGGGGAAAGGAGAAAGATACAACTAAAACTTGGACAAATCAAAAAGAGTAATCAGGAGACTGAAAACGAACAGAGGGGAACTTACCCTCAATATGCGAAATTCCTGGCTCCACATTTGGGTACAAGACGTCGACCAATAACTTCTGAACGTTTGTCTACATCGGTGGCACAAAACATCCTGTCGACAATTTCATGTCCCGAAAGGCAGCCTGTGTTGAAATCTCGCTTTCGCAAGAACACATTTGACCACCACCACACTCGTCTATTGAGCGGTCATGGCTGCGCAGACAAGCCACCAATACAAGCAGGATAAAGGGACTGAGTTGATACATGAACTGGAAGTGTGCGGTATGTCTTTTTGCAAAAATGCTGCCTGATCACCCCTAATATAATGCCTTTCATTTAAAAAGAGGTAGCTGCCAGCCTAGGCTCGGTCATGGTACGTCAAACATTACCTCGCTGCTTGAACGCTCGGCTTTCTCGACAAACTCGATAACACACAACATGGTCTCCCCACATTGTCTCCTTGTTTGTCCGCAAGCGATAGTGGGAACATTATTCCTACTCCTCTTTGTTAACGTTTCTCGTCTTATTGCCCTTGCTACCTCACCCGCGCAGGTGGTCGTTGGCTTCGCCGTGCCGCGCCTTTTGTTGGGTTCGCGAGCGATCGTCTTGCGTGAAGAAGTGCGAAGGAGACAAGCCCACTTCGACGACCACGGCAAGGGGAAACAAGCGTCGCCCGGCCATCCACGCGTCCCTTTTTACACATTCGTTATGGAAAGCGAGTCGCCGCCTGACGGGGCAAGAAGAAAAGGAGAAAGAGGAGAGGGAGGCCAAGCATCGTGGTCGTTGGGCGGGCGGCAGCAGCAGCAGCAGCGACAGCAAAGGGCAGGGGCAGAGGCAGGAGCGCCATCACCACCTCGACCACCAGCGTCAGGAATGCTTTATTCGACCCTGTTCTTTCTGGTGGTGGTAATATTTGGTACCATGATGGAAGCAACAAATTCCTTCGTCTTGGGAAGCCGCGGCAACGGGCGGGGCGGCAACAATCCCTCCTCCTTACAACTCCCGCGCACCAGTGAGCTCCAACGAAGGATGACTTTCCTCTCCCCTTCCCTGATCGCCCACCGTCAATCCACAGTCAGGAGCAGTAGGAGCAGCACGGCCTTGGCCGCGTTCAAGCGTCTCCCGCTTGGGGCAGGCGTGTCTGTCAGCCTCGACAAGCCATCATTACCCAAGGGCATAAGGCCTGGCGCGGGACAAGCGCCACATTTCGTGTGGGTGCTTGCAGGCGTGACATTGGCGCTGTTGCTGTTGGGAAAATTGCCGGGTGTGGGGCTGGTGAATGGCGCAGTGCGGGATTTCTGCGAGCGGAATAACTTGGACATTTATGACAAGTTGGCGTATCGTCTGAGGTATGCTCCTGCCTCTCTGTGTGCTTCGGTCGGAGTGAGCGGACGAATGGTCGAATATGTGTCATGAGTTTGCTTTGCTTTCACTCTTTCGTGCTCTGACGCTGCAATCCCTTCGTCCCCTCCCTTCTTCCCATTCCTCCCCCCCTCCCCTCCCCCTATACTCATCCCTTCCCTCCTCCCAGACTGTTGAAGGGTCGCCTCGAACGCATCACCGACGGGCTCAAACGCCGATGGCTCACAGCCTTCCCTCGTGAAGTCGACATCCTTCCTTCCACCTCCTACCCCGTTGCCCTTACCTTGGTGGAAAGAAGCAATATCGGGGGGTCGTTCCTCAAGTATAAATTTGCACTTCCCCGTCCTACGCACGTCATGGAGCTGGATCTAGGACAACAGATAACTCTGATTGGGAGCACTCCGGAAGAGAGGGTTATGCGTGCAGCCTTTGTGCCATGCTCGGAGAGGGGGGAGCCCGGGGTGATGGAGGTGGTATCGGAAAAGAATAACCCCGATGACCCCAGTGTCCGCATTCTTGATACCTTGGCGATAGGCGAGACAATCCAGGTAAATATGCATGCATGCTCTTCTCCCTCCTCTCCCCCTCTGTCGCACTCCCTGAAGAGCTTCCACACATTCCGTTGCAGCCCGACTCGCCGATCGGTACCTCGTAGTTGTCTAGAAGCTAGTAGTAGGCTTTGTCCCCGCCTCACTTCTGCCCGCCTTCCCTCCCTCCCTCCCTTCCCCCACCAGGCCACCCCTGGAGTCCGCCTTACCAATCGACACCCAGGGCCTATTAACAAGCTCCTCATCGTCGTGTCGAAGCTCGGTGTCGTCCCCGCCCTCCAGTTTCTTAAGGCCCTCCTCCCCACCACTTCCGGTTACTCTGTCGACTTCGCCAATGTTGTCTGGGTCAACGAGAGGCAAGATCAATACATCCTCCAAGAAGAGCTGCAGGCGCTGTTTTACAAGTACAACAGGTTCGTAGAGGGTTTGCTCTTCTTTCCTCCGTTCCCCCTCTCCTTTTGGTGAAGTCGATCAGTGATCTTGGCTTCGTTTGATGAACCATCAGTCCAAAAAGCTTCAATCACTAGCAAACCTTAAATACTTCTTCCCTTTTTCCTTCCCTCTCCTTCTCTCTTCCTCTGCTACCCATCCAACCAGCAAATTGGACGTATTTACGGTTGCTGAGCGTGATCTCTTTATGGGTGACCTCGCGGCCAACTCCCAATTTCGTATGTCCATTCCCCCTCCCTCCACCGATACACTCGTCCTAGTGGCGGGCCCCGAGTATTTCACCACCAAAGCAATCGATTATTTGACCAAGAGTGGCTATGTAGAAGACGTGATTGTTACGTTGTAAGAGGAGAGTGATGAGGAGGGAGGCAGAAGGGGGTTTTGTCTAGCAGGAGAGAAACCTTTGAGAGGTCGAGAGACGCTAAGGAGGGGATTGCAGGTCAGGTGACTCCCTGTGTGTTGATGATAAATGTTGTTCGTATTTCGTAGCGGGTACAAAAGCATAGCTCGCGGTTCTTTCCCTCCACACACCCAAAAGATGTCGTTTTAATTTCCCCCCCCCGCACTGCCTTCACAGATCCAGCGAGGGGACCACGTGTGCCCTGTGCCTTTTCCCCCACCATCTCCCATCTCCCATTCCAGGCATGATTTGACCTAAACCAAAGATGAAGCGAAAAGTAGGAAATCAGCAAGCAAAAACAAGATTGAAAGGGAAACAAGGTGAAGAAAAAAAGGAAAGGAAAAATGTGGCGAAGGCCGTAGACGAGAGGCCGAGGTTGTTGAGTGTGCTCGGCTTGTGCCCCACGAACAACATCTGAGGTTTCTTTCATTGCTTCTTATCCAACGAGAAATTACTCATGGTTAACCCTAACCCTAACCCTTTATGGCTTGTCGTGTGATGATGATATTCGATGAGATTGTTAAATCAAGCCCAAGGAGGCAAGCAAGCGCAAGGTCGGCCCGAGGAAGTGGCTGGATTAGTGGATTTGCCCAAGCCGGGAGGTTGGTGGTGTCTTGCTGGCCTTTGTGCCCTTGTGCCTTTGGGTCACATTTCCCATTCACCAATAAATGTGCACGTGTGCAATATGGTGGTTTTAAGTTTTTCTTGATTCCAGTTCACTTTTTTTCGCAGTATGGACACGAAATGGCATGTGCGTCTCGTTCCTCCGCGAGCCGGGCGTGCAAACGGCCTGCTAACTTGGTGTTTGGCCAGAGGCCGGAGGCCCCAATTTTTCATTGTCCATTGGTGGCCAGGCAGTCTTGAGAGCTTTGTACTTTGATGCTCGGGCCTCCAAGGCCCTAATTTGCTTGTTTGTCGTCTAGGCGTGAGCCGACGGACCCGCACCTCTCAACAGTTGTTGCCATGTGTCCGATCACATTGCATACCCACGCACGCCATACAAACACACAGGCTTCCATGTCGACGGCGCCTGGGGCCTCATCCTCTTCTTCTGCTTCTCCATCTTCCTCCAGCACAACGCCGGGCGCTCCAAGACGGCCCGTCGTCTCCCTGCTGGACTATGGGGCGGGGAACGTGCGGAGCGTTAGGTATGTCTCCTTCTCTGCCCAACAGCCTCAAGCTTTGGTCGAGCTGGACCTCTCGCAGGCTAGTGACACGTGCTCACGCAAGATTTCCAAGGCCAGACAGTGCACATCGACACACTGAGATGCGTCGAGATGACCATGCTTCCTCCTTTCATCTTCGTCTCTCCGGCTTCCGGCTCACATATCTCACGCACTGCCTTATTTTTCCCCCTACAGAAATGCCATCACGGCGCTGGGCTACGAAGTGCACGATGTTTCCAGGTAAATAATCTCTTTTTTCTCGGCTGCATCCTACCAACAATTTTATTTGATTGATCCACTCTCCCCCTCCACTTCCTCCCAACTATCTTCCGCTTTCTTTTCCACAGCCCTGGGGAGATTGATGCCGCGGAGGTTATCGTTTTCCCCGGTGTTGGCAGCTTTGGGAGTGCCATGGAGGTAGGTATATGAGTGGTTGGGAAGATGTAGCAGATAGGGAGAGGGAGGAAGACTAGCGACCCAAATCATCTGTCGCTTTCAGATCGGACGGATAGACGATAGGTTGATTCCTCCCTCTCTCCCTCCTTCCCTCCCTCCTTCCCTCCACCATTCCTTTTCCCCCCAAGGTCCTGAACACCAAGGGCTTCACGCAACCGTTGCGAGAATATATATCAGCGGATCGTCCCTTTTTTGGCATATGTCTGGGTATGCAGACGCTGTTTGAGGCGAGCGAGGAATGCCCGGGCGTCGCGGTAGGGAGGGACGGATGGAGGGAGGGAAGCGGCGGGAGGTGATTATGGATTACTTTTCGACTCGTGTTGTCAGATGATGACTTGATTCAGCAGCAGGCAAGCTTTGGATCGTTCGCTTTTCCCTCTACTCATGCTTCCCTCCCTCCATTCCTCTTGCTCTTCCTTCCTTTCTCCCTCACGCGAGCAGGGTCTAGGCATCATCAAAGGCACCATCAAGCACTTCGACCCCTCCGCCTCCCTCTCCGTCCCTCACATTGGGTGGAACGGGCTGCTCATGCAGAAGCAAACCAAACTAATTCGCGCCCTCCGCCCCCAGGAACTCGTCTACTTTGTCCACTCCTACCGTGCCATGCCCTCCCCCGAAGCGGCGCCCTGGGCGCTGACCCTCACCACCTACGGCACCAACTTCATCTCAGCGGTGCAGCAAGGGAGGGTAGTCGCCACGCAGTTTCACCCGGAGAAGAGTGGGTCGACGGGCCTGAGGATTTTGCAGACATTTCTGGAAAAGTGCGGACGGGAGGGAGGGAGGGAGGGAGGGAGAAAGGCAAGGGCAGGGCAGCGTAGGCTCCTTATTTATAATGCAGCTTCAATCACCCACAATTTTCTCTTTTCCTCCTAAATTCACGCCTCTCTCCACCGCTCCTTTCCCTTCCGTCGTCCCTCCCTCCTTCCCTCCCTCCTTCCCACTCCTGCGTCCCTCGTTACCACAGCTTTGGCAGCATCGAAGTGGAGGCCAACGATGGGCTCTGGCGGCCCATTGCCGAGACCCGGGTGAGTAAACGCGTCATCGCGTGCTTAGACGTGCGAAGCAACGATGAAGGCGACTTGGTGGTGACCAAAGGGGATCAGTACGACGTCCGCGAGGCCCCAGCAGCGGCAGAAGATGCCACCGCAACAGCAGCAACAGCAGCAACAGCAGCAACAGCAAGAGGGGCGGTCCGCAATTTGGGCAAGCCAGTGGCATTGGCGAGACGGTACTACGACGAAGGCGCGGATGAAATCACGTTTTTAAACATCACGAGCTTCCGACAGGGGGTGCTGGACGACCTGCCGATGCTGCAAGTGCTTGAAAAGGCCTCGGAACAAGTGTTCGTGCCCTTGACGGTTGGGGGCGGAATCCGGGGATATACGGAAGAAGGGGAGGGAGGAAAAGCCTGGACGGCTGTGGAGGTTGCAGCCCGATACTTCAGGGCGGGTGCGGACAAGGTGAGCATCGGGAGCGATGCCGTGACGGCGGCCGAGGAGGTGGTGGCAAGACATGGGAAGAGGACGGGGTTGTCGGCGATCGAGCAAATTTCGGGTCGATATGGGAGGCAGGCGGTGGTGGTGAGCATTGACCCTCGCCGTGTCTATCTCTCCTCCCCCGATGCCTGTCCTGCTGGCCACACGCCCGTTGAGCTACCGGAACCCGCAGGCCCTAACAAGGAGAAGTGGTGCTGGTATCAAGCCACCATAAAGGGAGGGAGGGAGGGAAGGCCGATCGATGCGGTCCGCCTGGCGCACATTTGCGCCGAATTAGGCGCGGGTGAAATATTGCTCAACTGTGTGGACATGGACGGGCAATGCAAGGGATTTGACCTGGCCTTGATCCGTGCAGTGCGTGCCGCAGTGACCATCCCTGTCATAGCCAGTAGTGGTGCTGGCTGCCCTCGGCACTTTTCGGAGGTTTTCAATAGAACGGGGGTGGAAGCTGCTCTTGCCGCGGGGATTTTCCATAGGAGGGAGGTGGAGATTAGTGCCGTGAAGAGTCATTTGAAGGAGGTGGGAATCCCGGTCCGTGTGGCCTTGCCTCCGCCTGGGATCGGGGAGGGGTCGCAGCTGGGCGGGATGGATTTTTGAGGGGGGGGAGGAATTGAGAGGGGGGCGTGTTTAAGCGGGCATAGAACGCGTTGCTAGAATAAGGGTGAGAGAAGGAGCAGGGGCAGAAAGGGAGGGAGGACGGATATCGGTTTGTGGAAAAGGAGCAGGAAGTGAGGGAGGAGGGAGGAAGAGAGGGAGAACGGAGGATGGTCTTTGGCGGGGAAGAGGGGAGAGCATGGAGTGGACTGCGATAATGAGTGTCACGGTGATGTGGTAGGTAAGACACAAATAGAAACAGAATGGAAAGAGGCGTGCATTTGTGGAGGGAAAATAGGAGTGAGGGTGGGACGAAAGTCGGGGAGGAGGTAGCGCCCGAGGCGTGTTGGAGGCCAACAGTAAGTAACCATGGCCCACGGGTCAGCAACACCAGCAGTAGCTAAAAGCAGCAGTAGAAAGTAGCAGAGGGTAACGCAGAGCGATGAGCGGTTTGGGAGAAGATAGGGAACCTCAAGAAAGGACGCCAAACGACGAAGGGGTTATAGGAAGAGAGTAAAATCCGTCATGATGAAAATCCGTCGAGAGGAGGAAGTCAAGAAGGTAGGAAGGACAATTATCGGTTTGAAAGAAGTGATCAAGGAAGGAAGAAGCGAAGTTGAAGAGGGAAAATATGAACGGAATGTCAAGGTGGAGGAGAGGAAAGGCGAAAAGAGCAAAAGAGGAAAGGGGAGAAAAAAAGGAAAAAATGAACTGACATTACCAGTCTCAGCATACATCATTACACGCACACGCACACACGCACTCACATTCAGTAACACATCCCAGATAATGCCACCAACGAATATATGTTTGTGATTTGTTCCCTTTCTTGTTATCCTTCTGATTAAATGGACCAATGCTACATTTGTTACTGAATTTCACTGGTGTTCCCTACCTACACACCCACCCATCGATCTCGGTCTCCCTCTATCACCTTCAAACATATTAATCAATGTCTTTGTCGTTGCGAGCCTCTTTCCGTTTTTCTTCCCCGACGGCGCTACTTTGCCTCTCAACAAAGTCGTTGTTTCATCCTCCATCCCTGCCTTCCCTTCCTCCTGCCCTTCCTTGGCCTGATTCTCCCCCCATGAGCTCGCGCTCGCCGTAGACCGCGTGCAAGGCGATTCCGAACGTAATTGACTGCTGCTGCTACTACTACTGCTGCTGCTGCTGCCACTGCTACAACTAATCTTGTCCAGGCATTCCTCACCGTGCTGCTGCTTCTGGTGCTCCTGCTGCGGTTGCAACGACCGCCTCTCGTCTATCTTGCTATTGCTCAAATCGCAGCTGCAACTCGTGCTGCTCGTGCTGCTGACAGGCGCCATGTGCATCTCTCCTCCAATTCTTCCTTTGTGTACTGGGGTGGACTTGAGGCAGCTTTTTTGAAAAAGGCGAATGAAGGCACGGGCGAGGGAGGAATCGGTGACTTCAGCCGGAACTTCTTCATCCTCCGTGCGCGCTTCCGGGTCTGCGCCCAGCATTAAGAGCATCATAACTGTCATGGGTTGGTTGGCTTTACAGGCCCGGTGCAACGGCGTATTATTTTCGGCATCGCGCAGGTCCACCGAGGCGCCGTGCTGCTTCACCAGTTTAAAGATCAAGACTGCCTGTCCCCGTGCTGCAAGCCAATGCAAGGCGCTTCGACGAAAAATATCGTTATCTACATCGTTTACACCTACACCAGCGTGGCCTAGGATGATCTCCACTACTTTCGGTTGGTCGTAGTAGCTGGCCAGGAGCAAGGGAGTCCAGCCCCCGGCGTGCATGCGCGTGGAGACCAGCAATGGGTGGGCTTGTAATAGACAGGTTACAGTGTGAACTTTTCCCTCGGCGAGGGCATCATTCAGGGCGTTGAGCATGTCTTGCTCTAGGGTAGTGAGGCTCGATAGCAATGCCGCATCTGTAGTTGGAGTTTGTATGATGGACGGGAGGATTGAGTGCAAGGAAAGAAGACGAATGGAGCCCAATGCGCAGCGGATAGAGAGGATTGGCTTGTCGATTGTGGCACAACTGTTAGGTTGCATCTAAACGTATGTGCTCAAGGGAGGAGAGAGGATGAGGACACATGTGATGACGTTCAGTTCAGGGGTCCGAGATGCGTGCAAAAGTGAAGGAGTGGAAGAAATGTCTTTTTAAAGACCCACAAGGGGCACGAAGAGCCCACCCTTTCAGCATTCCGTCCGAAGTGATACGGTGTACACAAGGAAGTGCCTAGAATACCTTCTCAAAGTGCACCTCTGATGCAAAGCGGCTGTCCTTTTGACTCGGGTTTTTAGAGCAGCCGGAGCTTTATGGACATGACTCCGAGCAGCCGAGAAGCACACGTGCTCTCAGGCACTCGTTTTGAAACGCAAGGCCTCAGACAAGCTCTCGATGCCCCCGCAGATGTTTTTCTGTTCTGTTTTCTGCTTTTAATTCATTTTTCAAGCGTATCACAATTCCTCCCTTTCTATTCTACCTCCCCCTCCCTCCTCCCGGAACTCCACCCCTTCCCATGCATCATCTCCGGGCAACTTTACCCCCATCCTCCTCAGCCTCTCTTCCGCCTCCTTTACTACCACCTCATCGCAGACCAACGGTGTCGTCATCACAAAGTCATACAAACACACACTCGGCTCCGTCACCTCTACAACCGCCTCCTCCGGGCCACACCATAATTGCACGAGAGCTGTCCTCTTCGGCCCATTCCAACACTGCTGTCCTTCCGTAAAGTACATCACAGGCCCTGCTCCATCCTTACTTCCAATCCCGTCATCCCTCTGAATCCACCCTGTCCATTTCCCCACCAACAAATAATTCTGCTTCACCTCCTTGAAAGGACAAATTTTATACGCAAAATCCTTATCTTGTTTCTCGAAGCACTTGTCCTTCCACGTACGAAATACCCCCTCATCCCCTTTCACTGCACTATACCACGTTTCAACCAAGGCCTCTCTCAACTCGTCCATCCGCCCTAACTTCCTCTCAACCTCCCCTTCCACCTTCTCCACTGCAAACCTTAACAAGGCGGCCTCCATCCGTTCAGGGGCATTAGGAATTGTCTCAGGACGAAGCAAAGCCATAGCCGTATACGGGCCACGAGCAATCGCGTCGACCACCCATTTCATCACACCTACCCATCCGCCCTTTTCGAACGCAACAGCAGCTGTAGTCGTAACAGCGGTAGCAGGAGCAGCTGCAGCATCGGCAGCACTCCAGTGGTGTGTCTTGTGCTTATTGATCCTCAGAACGTCCATCAATTCGTTTTTGCAAATACTCATCATCCAAAAGATGGCTTGAAAAGGCCCAAGTACCAGGGCACCCATCGCCTGTAGATTCAATTCTAGAATCTCGGTTGGCTCCCAGACAGAGGTGGCGGCTTTTGACGATGCCGCGGGAGAGGAGAAGTAGGAGGAGGAAGAGGCGACTGTGTTCAGATATGTTCGTAGTGATAAGCTGAGCGTGCCATCTGTGGCGGTGGCGGAGAGAAGGCGGTCTTCGAAATTGTCTACCTCTCCCATTTGGTTGCCCACTTCAGTAAACGCGACGGAAACTGTGCGGGCAGGAGTGAAGGAGGCCGGCAATGGAGCAGCAGCGGCGTCATTATCAAAAGTGGCGTTGGGTATCGAGGTTAAGGAGTTACTCGTAGTCTCGTCCTGGTCGCCCTCTTCCACAAGAGATTCATCCGTTGTCGCTGCGGCTGCCTTCTCCTCGCACTTCTCTTCCTGCTCCTCTTGCGGCTGCTGCTGCGCCTGCTCCTCTTCCAGCACTTCTCCCCTCCGCTTTGCCTCCTCGCGTAACCACCAAAAATTCTCCCATCCCTCCATCCTTTCTTCCTTGGCCTTGAGATCCTTCAACTTTCTTAGCAACTGTTGAAGCTCTACGTGGGCAGCCTCTACGGTTTCCAGCTCCGCCTCCCATCCCGCCATGATCCCCCGTGCCTCCACCACAGCTGCATCCCGACTTGCTTTACCGGCCATGACGTCCTCGAACCATTGGAAGGCGTTATCCAGGTATTCTTCTTGCAGTGCCCCGCATGCATCCGGGCACACGCCAGGCGCCTCATCGGAGCCATCGCAGCAGTCGCAAACCGTGTCGCCCACGCGGGAAGCAGGCAGCAAATGCGGCTCGCCTGTAACGGAGGCGTTGCATTGAAAAGTGGGAGTTCGTTTGATGAAGGAGCAGGCACTAGTCTCCGTCTCGTCGCATCCTGATACCAGATCGTCACAGTAGTCGTCGTTCGTGCGGGCTTTGGAGACAGGACAAGAGGCATCCGCTGCGGCCGCGGCGGGCGAGGCCAGCAAGGCCAATGCCACGGCCATTGCTACGGCCACGGCGACGAGAGAGAAGCGTGAGATCATAGTGATGGCTTATAAGTCCACTATGGTTGAGAAATTTTGGTTGAGGTGTGTGTTACTACGTGTGGATGATTAAATGAATCGAAGAAGCTGCCTTCTTGAGCGATGAACAAGATGTGCCCTCATCGGCGAGGGCCCTGGAATAAACAACTGAAATGAATGCAGGTTTCAATACGCCTCACACAAGCGAGCCCCACGTGCACGTGCGAGGTGACACAAAGACATTATAGTGAGATCACATCTCCCTTGAATCCCACCATCGTCATGATTGATCATGATGGTCACCATCCCACCTATAGAACCTCCCCGGGCTATGTAGACCCGTCTTCCCCCCCTCCCGACTACAACAGCTCCTCAGAATGGCAAAACGCAGGCCTCGTCCCGCATCTTTCCTGAGGGACGGCAGTGGTGGCAGCGGCACCAGCAACGGGAGCAGCCGGGCGTACGCCGTCAAGGCGTTGGAGCTGGACTTAGAGACAGAGAGTTTGCGGCCCTTGGCCGTGTCATGGGTACGTCGGCAAGGGGACCGGGTGAAGAAGGATGCGGAACTCGCGCAGATCATTTGCGAGCGTCTGAAGGGCGGTGGGAAGGTTGTACGGAGGCTGTTGGCAACTCGGACTGGCACCTTGACAGAAATCTTCATGCCGGACTTGAGCGGCACACGTCAGTCGGCCACAGGCGTGGGGAAGGGCAACGAAGGGGACATCGAGGACGAGGACGAGCAGAAGATGCCATTGCCTCCACCTCGCTTGGTCTTGGGAAAGATGAGCTACTGCACGCATCCAGTTTTACAAAGTGGACGCATGTGCGCCGTGTGTGGGGAAGTGCTAGAAGAGGAAGCAGGCCACACAAAAGAAGCCACGCGGGTCTTTGTTCAAGGCGGTCATCACGTCTCCGTCTCCAAACATGAAGCTGCCAACATCTACCGAAACATGGCGGAAACCCTCACAAAAACTCGGAAGCTTAACCTGATTCTTGACATTGACCTGACCCTGCTTCACGCCACCATCGATCCGCGCGCCGAGCACCTGCACTGCGGTGGGCTCGAGGTCCACGCCTTCGACATTTTCAACCAAGACCGCCTCCTCCGTCACTGGTGCTGCCTCCGCCCGTCCCTCCGCTCCTTCCTCCTCCAAGCCCACTCCCTCTACGTCCTCACTATATACACCCACGGCCGTCGAGACTACGCACATCAGGTTGCACGTCTCCTCGACCCTGACCGGTCTCTCTTTAAGGATCGAATCGTCTCCCGCGACGACTGCCCAGACCTCCACGGTCAAAAATCCCTCCAACGGCTTTTCCCCGGAGGGATTGAAATGGCATTGATTCTTGACGACTCCCCCCAGGTGTGGCAAGGGGAGCAATCGAGGCACCTACTACCAGTCGTCCCTTTCAAGTTTTATACTGAATTTGAAGAGCTTAACCGAGTGGCAGGTCTCGCACCTGCTCCACTCTTGGATTCTGGCCCGGCACCTCCAACACCGGTGACAACAGCGGCAGCAGGAGCAGCAGCTGTTGCGATGACGGTAGTGACGCCCACCCAGGAAAGCAGCGGTGGCTGCAGCAACGGTAAAGAAGACAACAGTGCTGACGACGTGGCCACACCACCCACCCAGCCACCAGCTCCATCATTGACATTGACAGCACCAGCATCAGCAGCACCCACCCCTTCCTTTTCCTCCTCGACCTCGAATCCCTATGGCGATCCTAAGGAAGACAGACAACTTGAACACACCTGGCGGGTCCTGCAAGCCGTGCATGCCCTGTACTACAGTGACGTAAAAGCCACCACCAGTTCTCCCAACAGTACAGAACAGGCACAGGAAGATGGAGGGAGGAAGGAAGCGCAAGAGGAGCAGCCAACCTCCACAGCTCCCCCAAAAAATGTCGCTCAATGTCTCAACACCATCCGTCGTAGCATCTTAGCAGGTGTCACCATCCTCTTCAGTGGTGTCGTGCCTCGTAATACGGATCCATTTCGAAGTGATTTAGGATACATGGCCCTGTCATTAGGCGCAAAAATTGTCCCAGAGCTAACAGAGGTAGTCACGCATGTAGTCGCCGAGAACCCCAACACGGAAAAAGTGTATCGGGCGAGTCGAAGAGGCGATGTTTTGGTAGTGACGAGGGTTTGGTTGCAATTGTCGTTTTTTCATTGTGAGCGCAAGGACGAGACTGGGTATTTGTTGCCCGGGTGCGCCAAGGCGGCCCCGCAAGGGACAGTGACTGGAGAGCCAGGAGACGTGTTGCAGCACTCGGAGTCGACAAGTTTCATGCAGGAAGAAGACGAGGAAGAGAGAGACAGTGAGGATCAGGTAGAAGAAAATAAAAAGCAACGGGCCAGTAAACGGCGAAGGGATGAGGAGATAGAGGAGGACGAGGAGGGTGGGGAGGGGGTAGGGGAAGAGGGGGTGGGTGCTCTATTGGCGGCGGCTTTGGAGGATGAATTGGGCTGATCTTAGACTGCATGTTTTAGTAGCAGAAACGTCAAAGCAACTCAGAGCATAATAAACCAGTTTCAAAGCGGGTCTCCATTTCGTTTTGTCCGTTTTTGGGTTTTCAAATTGCAAATAAATGACGGGAGGTAGCCCTGTCCCAGCCCTAACGCCAGAGGCATACTCGTCTCTCCAGTGTGGACCAAACTCGGGCACGTAAATAATAATAGGGCTCAGCATCCCACTACTGGAACGCCCCAATTTCCCTCACAGAGCAATTGCTACTGCAACTTCCAGTGAGTTCAGGTATCTCTCGTCTACGATGTCGGCATGTGCGGCTTGTTTGGATTTTACGCGTGCTTCTTAAACTGTGGTTGTCGATCGGTTGGGAGAACAATGGTGGGGGGGTCGTCGAGACCGGTAACCGAGCGAAACACGACATCTCCATGAAGCCAAAACCTTTTCTCATGCCACCGTTACAACCATAGCGACAGATTCACGCTTATGAATGCAACAAGGGAAAGTAAAGAACATCACCAGGGGCAAAACAGGGGGAGAGCTCATCCGCTGTCGCAACAGGCCGCTGGGGAGGTCAGAAGGATGAACGAGAGAGGTAGTCATAGTCAAGCAGCAAACGCAGCACAAGCATCAGGCCAAGCAGCGACGCTACTGGCAATCATCTACAGCGAGTTCGATAATACGCTAGGGCCTACGATACGATGCCAGGTGCCCGAGGGGTGCGTATGCTTGGTCTGTGTGTCGTGGCGTCTTCTTGGTATCCCTCCTACCTCGCCTTCTCCATCACGCTTTCCATCCCAACCGCACGCCTACATACAGCTTCTTGTCCCAAGGCTTTTTTGACAGCATTTCCGACTACGTCATCACGGGACGGCAGCTCTATGGACGCACCGTTGCTGTGACGGCTTGCGACCTCCAAGTGGTGGGCTTCCCCTTATGCATCGAGAATGAAAAGGTCCGTCCCTTCGTGAAACGTCACCTCTCTCCTGCCCTCTCTACATTTCCTCTCACGCACCCATTTCCTCCTGTATCTACCCAACGAAACAGTACTCCCGCAATACGTTTCTTTTTAACGTTAGCTTTGTCCTGCGCGCAGATGCGGACCCCACCCCGTACGAGCCTATTCTTCGGAAGCTTGCCCTTACCCTCCATACCTTGGAGGTAGAGAGCGAGTTCATCTTCCGCCCAGAAAAAAAAGCACACCTTCACGACATGCTCCACAAGATTTTTACTGATTTAAATGCGCGTGAGGAGTGTCTGTTAGCCTTGGATGACGCGAACGTATTGAGTTTAAAGCTGACGAGGGTGGTGCAGGTAGAGAGGGAGGGAACACGCATATCGGGCGAACCCCTTGTCTTAAAACGCCCATGTATCGCATGATACTTTAGAATGTATTCACAGCAGCAATTTTTACACTGACTCATTCGCTCATCGCGTATTCCCGTTCCATCACTTCCCTCCACTCTTTCCCAAGGAACCCCCTCTGGTCGGAGACCACGACGTGCCTGTCTTCCTCCGCGATGCCGCCGTGCTCAAAAGTTTAGATTGGGATCTCGCTCTACGGCAAATCATTTCTCACATTGATGGAGTCAAGTACACCAAAAGGCTGGCGATGGACGCTGAGGTACGGGAACGGGAGGGGGAGGAAGCGAGGAGGGAGGAGATATGAAAGAGGACTGGGTGTCCTTATCTTCCTCCCTCCCTCTCTCTTCCTCTCTCCTTTTCTTCAGATGGACGTGGACTGCGCTAAAGCCGCCTTGCGCACCTTGGCCTACTATGACTTCATCGCCTTGGTGGATATATTCCAATTTTCAAACATCTACATTACAAGCACAACAGAAGCGGCAGCTTTCCGCGCATTTGCCAAGAGCCCGGCGTTGCTGATGGAATGTCAGGGCTTCGTGTGTAACCATGCTGCTGCGGTCACTGCTACTCTTTCTAGCATTGGTGCTGCTACTCCCGACACTTCTGATGGAGGGGTAGTGGGGGAGGAAGGGAGGAATGGAGAACCAGGGAGAGGAGAAGGAGGGGGTCCAGGACGAGGAGAAGAGGCCGAAGGAAGCACAGCTTGCCGGCTGCTACCCAGCGGAGAGGATCTGTTACAATTGTACGGTGCTTGTCGACCCAACCTAACACTTGCAGAGGTACTGCAAACACATAAAGAGAAAATGAGTAGGATTGATGCTCGCCGCTTCGTGACGTTTGGCGTGGTGTATGGCTTCTTGCGTAGGGTGCATCGATACCCGGTGTATATACGGAAATGGAACAAGGGGGCTGAAGGATTGAGCAGCAGTAAGAGTAGCATTTCTGCGGGCTTGATAACAATGCCGCCGAATCGGCCCTCATCGCTGCCGCGGGCACGAGGAGCACCTCAGCAGCATCACCACCACCAGCAGCAACAACACCAGCAACAGCGACAGGAAGAGAAACAGCAGCAGCAGCAGCAGCAGCAGTTTTCTCGGCCGAGCTTTCACCCACATTCTCTAGTGGATCAAGTAAAGGTCTTGTTGGACGGGACACGGACTATGGACGAGGTATGCGTGGCGTTTATGCGGCCCTTTCAGGAGCTTGAAGAAATTGTTCTCTCCGCAGGGGATGGGGAGGTTTTGATAGTGTATAAATAGTTATTTTCTGTCGTAGCTATCCTACAATCCTAGAACTATCGCATGCAACCTGACGTCCTCTCGGAATTACATACGAGGAAGCCTTCCAGCAATGAAATGTTGCCTATTCTTTCCCTTACCGAGCGAGTTTTCTAGCGACTTTGAAAGGTTTTCATCTAGCGAAGTCCCGGACGGCCCAAACGTAGTGTATGGGTAGGAATCTCTAGAACTGTAAACAGTACATTTTGTGAATAGCTCAAGCATATTTTAAACGACAAAGTAAAGAGCGAAAGGATAAGGCGGTGGATGGAGAAAGGGCCTGCGGTTTTTCCTTATGTGTACGACAATCATCGCGTTAGTGAAATCCGAAGTTAAATTAGCATGCTGTTGCCTGCCTACCCTGTGCTTTGCTGTACATACGCTTTCGCCACATCTCGTCCTATGCCCGTCGCCATAAGCAGGCTTCTTTCAACCTCCTCGAGAAGCTCGCCGGCGCACAGTTTCCCGTCGGTCCAGCAACAGTCACCATTACCACCATCACTGCCCCCATCATGCCTCCCTCCCACCACCCTCTCTCCGCACCTCCCTACAGAGATAATGAAGCAACTGCAAACTCTCGTCCGACAAGGCCGCAAGATCCTGGCCAACATGTACCTGCGAGAGATCCTGACCACGCGCGACACCTGCTTCTTCTTCCAACCCTCGTCCATGAACTCAGACACCACTCTCGACATGAAGCAAAAATTCCGCACCCAAACCGGCCTGACCTGGCGGTACATCTCCCCTGGGGTCTCGCAGCACTTCCTCAAGGACAGCCCGTACAAGGCATTGGAGCGATTGATGCAAGGTCCTATCCTGGTCGCCTACCCTGAAGAAATTGAGGACCGCACAATCTCCACGCGTGCCGTGCTCGGATTGGCAAAAGAGTTCAATCTCGGCGTGCTGGGCGTTAAATGGCGCAACAACTTCTTGTCCGCCGCTGAGCTGAAGGAACTTAAGAGTCAGGGTATGTATAGAGGTGAGATGTTGTCGTTGTTTGCCAACTATCAGAGGAATATCGTGCAGGCGCTCAAGATGCACCACGAGAAGGAGACGGGGACGGGAGAGGGAGGGGAGGGGGAGGGGGAGGTCTTGAAGGTGGCAGCAGCAGCAGCTGGAGGATGAGGAGAAAGCAAATCATCATCAAGCAAGTAATTCAAAGAAAAGCGAAATGAGAGTGGTTGAAATAGGAAATGGTGTAATAATTCATTGTATGCCTTGTGCTCTTTTGTGCATTCTTTCTCATTCGAGTAAGACTCGCGCACGCAGCCCGCCACACGCACACGCACAAACATACATCATGCATATCCGCATGTACTCACAAAAATTCTTTCAACGGTCATCAGCGTCAGCATCAATGGATAGTGTCTTGCATCAATCAATCAAAATCGTGTTACTTACTATGGCTAAACCTAAGCTTATTTCTATGGCTGAACCTATTATCCCTGTTGTGTTCTTAAACATACACAATCACGCGCACACTCACACCCATACTCTCACCATCACGTTCACACCAAGACACACTTAAAATGGGAGAAAAAATCGGGGAAAACTAGTGCTCGACTGATCTTCCCCGCTATAAATCTATCTCTGGTGTTTATGGGTATATGAAGAAGCAAAAAGTGCCCCTCCTATCCCGGACTTTCTTCCCTCCGTTCCTCCCTCCCGTGCCATCAATATCACTACCTCTATACCATTGTCTTGCTCTCTTTCTGCTTTTTGAGCTCGTACTCACTTAAGTGTCCGAAGCTGCTGATGTTTCTTGGTCTCTCGGACTCACTGTCTCTCTTTCGGTGTCCACTATTCCTTCACGCTCTTAATCTCTCTGAAGCTCAGTCACTTCAACCCGTCTTGTCGGTCAGACAAACCTACTGCTTTTATTGTCGCCTTCTTGATCTGATCCATCTGTCTCTTACATCTCAGTTTCTAACGTTCACCATCCCTCTTCCTGTGGTGTCTACCACGTCCTTGCCCACAAGATCGCTGCTCTACCTCCTCCTCCTTCTCCTTCTCCTCTTCCTCCTCTTGCGAAACAGAATCTGGAAGGGAGAGGTGCATAGCTTGGCGAAGGAGGTGAATATGACCCGTCGTATTTAAGGGTCATTGTCTTGGGTGAGAAGGCTGTCATTTAAAGCCAAGGAGGGAGCAAAAGATTTATTCGCCTTATCACTCACAAAGCTCCGCATTTCGTCTACCTCTTCTTCCTCCTCCTCCTCCATCTCCTTTTTCATCCCCTCCTTCTTTATCGTGTCCGCTTCTGACATCGTCAAGGGCGACAGCATCGCAGGGATTTGGTGCGTCCGTGGGATTGCAGCAGGGGGGGGAGTCGAAAAGCTTTGATTCGACGAAATAAAAGGAGACGAAACCGAGGTCACACACGCAGGAGGGGCACTCGAAACATCTCCCTCCTCCAGAATCCTCAACAATCGCCCAAGCAAGCCTTCGACGTCCTGATCCTGTAAGAAAATGTCCAGCGTCTCTTTCAACAACGTGTCTCCCGACTCGAACAAATGAGTCAACAACCGGATACCCGGAACTTGCACCTTCCGCCGTGCCACCAGCAACTCTAAACTCTGCTTTATGATCGCCTGCCTTGCCGACAGTCGTGCTCCTTCATTCGCCTCTTTCCTTTTTGCATCTGCTCCTCCTCTTCCTCCTCCTCCTCTTCCACCTCGCTCTCCTCCTCTCCCCACTCTTCGTCTATCCGAAGACTTCCCCTCAGCCGCTGCCACAATCCTCGCGATCCGTTTCCACCTCTCTACAAGCTGCCTCCCGTCCTTCTCTCTCCTATAAATCTCCCAGGCTGATCTCACCACTTCATGCCCCCCTACATATAAATTTTCCAGCATCTTCCCTTGGTCCTCCGTCAACGTCCCCGACTCCACCGCCTTCACAATGGCACTTGTAACTTCCTCAGGCACCCCTCCGTCGCTCCCTCCCTGCTGCTGCTGTCGCTGCTGTCGCATCTTCATTCCCTCCACCCGTACTTTCAACAGGCGCCGTAAGGAGTCAATCAGTTCTTCTTCGTCGCCATCGAGCCTGTAGTTTTCGTAGGCCGCCTCCACGTACTCGTCTCCGGCCCGGTACCGCCGCAGTAACCACTCGATGAATATGGGCCGAAGCTTCACACTTTTCTCTAAGCTGCGGATGATGGATTCGAGGGGTTTTCGTCGGGGCCGAGGAGGAGGAACTGGAGGAGGAGGAGGAGGAGGAAAGGATACCTTGATGCTGCTGCTGCTGCCGTTGCTGTCAGTGGTGGTGGCAGTAGTGCTGCTTACGTTCCTGCTGTTTCTCGTTGCCGTGGTGGTCGTCCCACGATGCCGCCTTTCCTCTTCCTTCTTTCCCGTATCCTGCCTCTGATGATGATGATGGTGATGTTCGTGGTGATAATGCTGCTGATATTGCTTCATACTGCTGCTGCTGCTGCTTTTGTTGTTACTTTTCAGATGTGTGCGCAATTGGGGTCCATGTGCATCATGGGTGGAGTGACTATGCTGGGAGGGGAGAGCCCCTAATTGGATACTGCTACTGTTCTTAACCCTATTTGTGCTTGTGCTGCTCGTCGGTGCCGTAGCCGCCGCGACAGACTGCTCCCCCTCCTCCTTGGTTCGACCACTGCCGCTGCACATTTCTCCCATCTTCACCTTTGCTGGCGCCGTCGCGGGCCTGCACATTTCTTCCCACTTTCCCTTTCCTCCTCTAGCAGGCCTGGATGTTTCTTTTATCCCCTCCGCCAATGCCCTTAATTCCCCTACAAACGCTTCCTCATCTCCCGTCTCTGACCTCAACCTAAACACTTCGTACACTCTCTCCTCCTGTGTGATGATCATATGCTCCAATGTTACCAGCTGCGTCGTTGTCAGCTGCAATGGTTGCTGCTGCAACTGCTGCTGCTGCAACTGCTGATGCTTGGCGCTCGAGGAGGAAGAGAAGGGATACGAGGAGGACGAGGAGGACGAGTAGAAGGGAGAGGGCTCGTGCCGAAAAAGATCCAACGCCACAAGCATGTCCTCCATTATCTCCAAAGTCGTGAGCGACGAACCCTCTTCATCTCTTTCCTCCTCTCCGTATTTTCTTGTCTGTCCTTCCCCTAAGATGACTTGGGCGATGTTACGCATGAGTGAGGTAAGGAGTTCTTTGTCCTGGCGGCGGTGCTGGGCGACTCGATAGGCCGCACATACCACCAAGTGATTCGCATTTAAGAGCGAGAAGAGGACTTGCGCTTCCTCATAAGGCAGAATCTTTCTGCTAAGGAGGTTAGAGATGAAACGGTGGAGTTTCTTATTGCGGCGGGGAGTGCCTCCTAGCTCTGTTCTGGTTTTGTTGTTGCTTGCGTTTGTGACTGCAGAGTGATAAGACGTGTTTCCTTCCTTGGTGGTGATCGTCGTCACCGGTGTCGTTCCTATCGGCGCCTTAGCTCTCTTCTTCACAGTCTTGGCACCGATGGCGGGGGGAGGCACGGGGAGAGATGCCTGATCGGCTTGCCGTGGCGATAAAGTAGGGTTGCAATATTGGTCTCTCTGCGGGTGCAGCTGCAGCTGCTGCTGCTGCTGCTGCTGGTGATGGTGGTGGTACTGCGAGTCGAGAAAGATAGGAGAAGGACATAGGAAATCCTCCGAACCCGTTAGGAGAAGGCGGTAGCACACGCCGGCCCCGACCGGGAGGCCGCTACTGCAGGCAAGACTGATGGGGAAGATCACCCCGGTGGCCTCGTCTTGAAAGCCGACGACGGCGGGCACGGCAAAGGAGGGAGGGGCCGTAGCATGGTGCGATGGGGAGGCTAATCCTCCTAATTTAAACGCTGCAGTCAAGAGTTTGGATAGTTCTAGCGCGGACAAGCCTGTGGAGAGGTGTGGGAAAGGGCAAGGGGGATTGAGAAAGGATGCCGACGAAGGCGGAGGTTTGCGGAGGCCATGAACGATGGGAAGGGGGCATTGATTTATTGCCATGAGACAGAAATATGGAATCTTTTCTTCTTACAGTCAGCCTCTGTTACAGCATTTATCAAATCTAAAAGCATTTTTAATGGCCGTGGTCGGACTTTTCCTCTGCCATACAGTATTCGAGATGCATACCTGGATAAATCCCAACGCGATGGATGGCTTGCCGATGCTTGACCAGGATCAGGCGTGGAGAGGATGGCGAAATTGTGGCGGTTTGGAGCGGTGAAAACTCTTGGAGGTGGTGATTAGGGGGGAGGCTCATTTCATGGACAGTGCAGGGGGAGTAGTCGATCGCATTGACGGAAGATCACTACGGCAGATTGAAGGGGTGGTAGGGAAGTGGTCAGCACATTTCATATAAGCAACAAAATATACTGCCGGATATCGCTGTCAGCCAGCAGGAAATATTGAGGGTAAATATCACAACACCTGTGGGCATGCCGAAAAGGCAGGGTAAGAGTGGACAATGCTCCCTCTTATCCTCAAGCAGGCTTGGCTGTTGCGTGAGGGGCCTTCGCCCACAGCGACGGCCCGACGGATATGTCGGAGCTTCAACTCGTACTCTTTCAAGTCTAATTCTAGAAAACCCGGCTGGCAATGTTCTGTTTGTTCCAAAATACTGTGCGTTGTTTGTATGTGTTTATGCTAATGTCGTACGTGGCTATACATTTCTTTTGGCAGTCCAATATATGTTCATGCTTATATCGTACGTGGCTATACATTTCTTTTGGCAGTCCAAACAAGCTCACAAGACACCCTACCCATCCCACACACCTTTCCACCACCCTTTCCACAAGCAGCTGGTACCACACTCTAAACCCCAATAAAATGTTACGATACTTATCCCGACCGCTTGTCCATGCTGCGCGCACAACGACCGCCGGTGCCCATGCCCAGCCCCCTCTGGCCTTGCGTAGACTCAGCTCCCGCTCTATCGGCCGCTCGGTAGCCGGACGGCAAGGTGGCGGTGGTAGCACTGGCCAAGTGATGCCTCGTGGACAAAGTGGTCCTCCTTTAGCTAGCCTTGGGCGATTTTTTGACGATTTCGGAATGGACGTGTTTAATGATCCCTTCTTCCGCCCTTTTCTGGCGCGCGGGCCAGGCAGCTCTTTGGAGGCAGCAGACGTTTCGATGGGACTGGACATTGCGGAGACGGATAAGGAGTACGTGGTCAAAGCTGAGCTTCCCGGGGTCAAGAAGAATGATATCAAGGTGACCTTCCAGGAAGGCATCCTGAACATCGCGGCGGAACGCAAGTGCGAGGAAGTGAAGGAGGACGAGCGCACCCAGCGCCACTACTCAGACTTTGCCTACGGGAAGGTGTCTCGCTCCCTGCGCGTGCCGGACGCTGCGGAGAAGGATCAAGTGGATGCACATTTAGAGGATGGGGTGCTGACGGTTAAAATTGCCAAGGGGGAGCACTCGAAACCGAAGGAGATCGAAGTCAAGTGAATCGAGAAGAACAAGGGATGGAAGGGAGGAGGGAATGAGGGAAGGGAGAGAGGGAGTGAGATTGGTAAAAGGAAAGGAAAGATAATAAATATGGAGTAATCGGGAGGTGATAAAAAAAGACGGTGGGCGAAGAAGATGATTATGTGCAGCGAGAGAGGTGAATATGAGGATCGAGAGAAACCAAAGGAGGAGCAGCGCCCGCTGCGGCATGAGAAGCTGAATTGGGAGACATGAGATTGCTGCAAAAAGAGAGAAATGTGGATGTCCTAACGGTACCAAAGAAAGACGACAACACATACGTAAACAAGCACAGAATGAGCGGCAGTAAGAAGGACGTGCCAAATGTAAGATGGAAGAATTAGGAAGAGAATGCGAAGAGGCCGCCCATGAACACACACAAACCTTCCCACACACGAACCCTCTCGGAACTAGGAAAGGAAGAATCTAACAGAGAAAAGGAAGATTTGTTGTCTAAAAGACATGCAGACACACACAGACACGAGCGTTTAGTCAAATAAGTCACTGCTATTTTTACCTTGCATTGATATTCTATTCCTAGTATTGCTCCCTCCCCTCCACCCTACTTTTTACAGCTCCTCCTTGGCCTCAATAAAAGATAGATTACGATGCCCCGCGCTCCCACGCCCGCGATCAAAGGAGAAAATAACGATATTTTCCTCAGACCTTGGGCTGTCCACGTCCCCTTTGAATGAAGAATGAAAAAGAGTTGCCTCAACGTGAAAGCCGATGGACACCAAAAGTTGCTCCATCTTCCAAGCTGCTGAGCCGAAGGAAACGATATAATCTGGAAGAAGACAGGGCAGGGGGGAGAAAGGTGTGCCTTCCAACCTTCCGCTGCTGGTGTTGCTGCTACCGCTCTTGCTGCTGCTGCTGCTGCTGCTGCTGTTGCTTTTCTCTCCATAACGTTGCGCGACATACCCTAGCGGGTCGAGGAGAAACTCAGCGGTTGTCGTTCGGTACGACGCGTGGCCGTAAAGGTTGGGCAAGCAATCGATGTGGTGGAGGAAAAGGTGCCGGGGAGGAAGTGAGGGAGGATGAGCGGAAAGGGAGGAAGAGAAGAAGGCAGGCACGTGCAAGTGCGTCGTCCAGGGCGTGGCATGACAAGGCATTAGAAAGTCAATCCGCACGTCATTACCCCCCTTCCCTCTCTGCTGCTGCTGCTGCTGTTGCTGTTGCTGCTCCAATCGCATATCTGCCTGGAGTCGGTCAGACAAGAAGCTCATCACATCAATTGGACCCCGTTGGTGGACTCGGGAAAAATAAAAGGCAACGGGAGCATGCGTGAGGACGAGAAAGAGGACGAGAGAAAAGAAAGACCACCGTTCCGTCTTTCTTCTTCGACTTTTCACGTTGGGTAAAGTGGAGAGTGAACAAGAGGAGGTAAGGGGTGGGAAGGGTGGAGGGGGTAGCGTGTCTATTACGAATGCTGCCCCGGCCAGCACGAAGGCTAGGGGAAGGATAGGAAGGAGGAAGCGGAACTCCTTGTGGGGGGAGAGTGAGAGGCCTAAGGGATAGATTAGCACCACCAACGCCAACAGCCATAGAGAGGTTGAGGAGGAGGAGGAGGAGGAGGAGGAGGAGGAGGAGGAGGAGGAGGACGGTGTTGAAGAGGATGACGGCAAGAAAAAGGAAGGGGAGGAAGAGAAGAAAGCGCGACGCAGGCCGAGGAGGAGGAAGGGTAGGTGTGTGGTCAGAACAGAGAGTCCCCCTAGAGTGAAATACCAGTGGAAGGGGTGCGTTCCATACTGGGAAGCCACGTCAGCAACAAGGTTGACACGAAGAAAATTCAATGGAGTAAATACCAACCAGTTACTAAGAGAGGAGGAAGGGGAGGAAACAGAGGCGGAGGAGGAGGTGGCAGCGCCGAGGGACTGAGAAAGGAGGCTGTAGCAGTGAGAGTCTAACAGCACGGCCCCTGCCAAGACCAAGCCCGTCCATGGCAGCACCACCATAACGAGATACCGCGGCATGTCAACGAAGCGTGTGTGAAACATCCGCCATAGCCCCAGGGGTAGCCATGCGAACAGGGCGGTGGGTCGGACAATGATAGAGAGTGCACCGAGCACCAACGCCAAGGGCTCTTCCCACGACACACGACCAGCTGGAAGGTACACTGCTCCCTTCCCCTCTTCTGCTTCTTTATTTCCCTGTTCCTTGATCCTTGATATCCACTCGACGAGGCTCAACCAGTGGTACACGGCAGGGACAAGCAAGGCCATTTCAAAGGAAGACGAGAAAGTTCTCACCCCTGCATACCACATGAACCAATTACTGCACTGGAAGAACAAGGCCCACTTCCCTACAGCCTCTCCCCTCCCTCCCTGCTCTCCTCCTCCTCCTCCTCTTCCTCCTCCTCCTCCTCCTCTTACTCCTACTCTACCTCCTCCTCCTCTTCTTCCTCCTCCTCCTCTGCATGGTGTCGCCACGCGTTTTCCCAACCAGTAGACATACATGTCAGTCGTTGCAGTAAGCAGGGCTTGGACGACCACCGAGGGCCCATAAGCGACAGCACCGCGGGTGGCGAACCCGGATGCTTTTAGCAGAGCATAGAAGACCGTGAAGAGCAACGGATGTAGAAAGGAACGAATGTGTGCTATTTGCCATTCCCATGTCCTGTTTGTATATTTATGAATATGCGTCAAGAGGAAATGAAGTGAGAGGTCAATGGGGGAGGGCTCGCGGGTGGTCAAATGCACCGGGACTCTGTCAGGAACAAGCGAGGGTGAGTGAGAGAGTTGCCCACATCTCGAAGACGCTACATAGAGGCGTCATTGCACAATATATGTAGACTTACAGGTAACCCGCGCCAAATACAAGCACGTGAGCCACCTCTGGGCCTTGCCAGTACTCGTCAGGGTTAAAATAAGTCCGGACAGTCCAGGCGTTCATGACGCGAAATACCACGAGGCAAAGCCAAAGGTAGAACGATGGTAGACTGAATGGAAAGGAGGGGGAAGACACAGGCATGGCTGGGAGGGGGAGGCTTGCCACCCCAGGGCGCGTCTAAATGGGTGCCACCTGCCAAGACCTCCTATCAGCTTTCCTGTGGCTGTGTGCGTGTTGTGGGTGGTTTTGGTCTACACAATTATTTTGTTTATTTTTCCCCCTTTGTTTCTAGTACATTTCAAGGCGTTCTGTATCATTCCAGCTGAACTCTTCTAATCTATTCTCTCCTAATTTTCCTCCCCAAAGCTAATCAATGGCCTCCCTGGAGCCGTCGCGCCCACGGTAATCCTCAGCAGCTCTCCTGTGCGGATGTCGTGGACAAGCAATGGCACTTGCTCGTATCCATATTCCATCAAAAAGCCTCGGGCATGGCCGGACGGGGCGTGCAAGATGCCAAATTGGTCACATTGTAAAAGCAACATAGGGGATGCAAGTCCCTGCGATTTGTTGCTCTCCAAGGCATGCGCCAGCTGCACCATCGCATCGATAGTCGTGCCGTATTCAATTCCCTTTTTCTGCCAGGCCACCACACGGGTACCATCAGCAAAGAGCACACCAGCCGCGTATCGGATGGGATGGACGTTGTCTTTGTCGTCCCTGTGTATTGTGCGTTCGAAAGATGGATCGATGGAAGGAGAATGTAAGGATGGTTGTAATGTATTTATCTGCCATGTACGTCAAACGCACCTTGCGGTCACCTTGAACACCTCCTCGTACAATATTGCCGCATGACTTTCGGTTGATGGCATTTGTATTTTCCGTGCTAGTGCTTGTCCTGTCGCCACCAGCTCGTTCCGATCTGTGTGTCTATACGCGGACGCGAAGGGATATAGCTCTCCCAGCTTCTTAAAGTGGACGTCAGTCGTCTCGGCATTGGCCACGATTATCGTGAAGTCATCGTCAGCCATGCTGCTCAAGAACTCTTTGCACAGAATGCCCGGGAAAAGCGCGTTGCGGGCTTCGTCTGTAACTACATAAAGTGCAAGCAATTTTACAGGTTGTGACGCATGTCGGAGCGATACCAAGGCCGCGCGCTCCGCGCAGATGCTGCCACCGATGGTGCACGGCTCTGCATTGGTGCCGCAGACGTGGCTGACTCCGCCTTCCCCGTCCTTGTACACAACCAGGGCAATCACGCGGAAATGCGATTGGTACGGTGGAAGAAGAGAAGTACGATAGGTGTTGATGACGCGCAAAATACGCGTGGTCTCCTCTCCCAAGCTTCCATTGTTGCCAAAGTCATCGTACTCGGTGAAATCCAGGCCCGGGAGCGTTGTCATGCTGGGGTTTGAAAAGCGTCTGTTAGGGTTAGGGTTAGGGTTAGCAGACACAATTGCTCATAGCTTCTCGTGAGCGATGCTTTCCTTAACTCCTTGCCCTTAAAAGCGTTGCATCAACCTTCTAAGCATTTACCTTGGCATCCACCCACCCTCCTCCCAACATCCTGAAAGAGAAGACGCGTTGCTGCGTGCGGAAGTGGTGCGGCTGGGTGGACGCAAGGCGGCGCTCAAGGCTGCGCTTGTTGGAAGCCAAGGGCGGGGAGGTTGAGCCTGGGGAGTGTCCATCTAAGATGATTTGCCTAGGCCTCAACTTTGTCCTCATGGTGGTATACCTTGCCACCGGTGCGCAGACGTTTTTTGTCCGACCAACCATGACGATGACGACGATGCGCGTGCCCCATGAGGCGCCGTTGCGGCGGCATAGTGGGGTGCCTGTCGCGAGTCCAGGCCGCCTCTCCCTTGCCTCACTCCAGGTCAATCAGCAGCTCACGGGCTCGGTCGTCAGCATCTACGATGGTCCCGCTGGACATCGCAAGCTTTTTGTGGACGTCGGCATCACCCGTACGGACAAGCAAGGGAAGTACTTCCCCGTTTTCGGGATGGTGCGTCTGCAAGGGCCATACCAGAATAGGACCTATGCATATGGCCAGCGATTGGACGTCTTGTACGTTGATGAAGTCTACCTGGGGGCCGCCCGTCTGCTCCTCCGCCTGACACCCGTGTTTAAACGCCCAGCAATTGACTCAGCTGGACGGCCTTTGCCTGTGTATAGGCTACAGGATTTAAAGGTGGGAATGCCACTATTAAATGGCACTGTCGTGAGCGTCACGGAGAACTACTGCTTCATCGACGCAGGGGTCGTGCGTGGGCAGTCGGCCGAGGAGCAAATCGAAGGGAGCGAAGATGGTCAAGGAGATGGAAGAGAGCCGCGCAAAAGGCTGAGACAACCCAAGCCGCGGAGATTGAACGGGCGGCTATACCGCTTGGATTTACAGGAGAAATATGCCTTGTCCGAAAAGTACAAGACGGCCTTGACACTTTCAGTTCTCACACCTGGTATGTCCCTTCCCGTTTACGTCAAAGGCGTTTACTTAAATTCCTGGCAGTATTCCCTCACTGTTGATCCTTCCATCACGGAAGAGAAAGCCGCCGCGCTCAAGGAGGATAGGGCAGCACAGTTACTGGCAATGAAATCCAAGCAACCAGTCGATGCCCTCCTACTTGGGGAATCCCGCAAGGGGGTGATCACCAAAATCCTACCCGGTGGGGTCAAAGTCGGAATAGGTGTGAAAAAAACGGGTTTCGTGTCACTAGATTCGGTGAGCGAAGCATACGGGAATGAGATAAAGGATTTGAAGAGGGTGTTGGTGGTAGGGGGAAGGTTACAGGTAGAGGTGGATCGGATCTCAGAGGATGGAGAGAAGATTGACTTGAGATGCTTGGAGATCTATCCGCAAGAGGCCGTGGTTAAAAAAAAGGTGGCCAATGCGAAGGGAAAGGGGAAGGGAGGAAGGGCGAAGGTAATGGAGAAAAAGGAGGAGGAAGAGGGTGAAAGAAGGAAACAGAAGAAGTATGATGATGATGATGATGATGATGATGATGATGATGATGATGATGATGATTATGATCGATTGGGGTACGACGATGAATGGTAATGGCGTGGAAGGGAGGGAGGGACAGAGGGAGAGAGGAGAGAGGAAGGAGTGGTAACCAAATAGAACGACGTAAGAAAATGTAGAAGGTAGAATAAAAGAACGCCAAGAAGGAAGATTTGCAAGCGAAATAGAACGACATTGAATAGGAGAAGGAGGAGGAGGATGGGCCAACATTCACTTGTCAGGTAACAGGTAACTTACTGGATGTAACATGTCTCAAATCAGCTTGGATACCGGGCAAATTCATAATGCAATGCGCAGGGAAAAAAATCTTTTCTTTTCTTTTCGTTCTACCTGCGCCAGTTTTGTCCGCAAGGAAGCCTCGTATTGATGGTCCGGTGGTTATGGCCATCCAGACCGTAATTTCCTTTATTCTTATTTCCCTAGAGTGTTTGTGAATTGATGCTGTGTGCAAACAGAATAGCCCTACATTTTCCTGATGGGGTGCATGGGAGACAGATGTGAGCCCTATATTTCTACCTGGATCGACCCGGGGTGGCCGTAAGTCGACACCGTCGACTCGGCGGAGGGGTGTCGGGTGCCAAGGCTCCACCACAAGAACAGAGTGATGTCTTTCGATCGGAACATTCCTTCTCTTGTCTTGAGCCATTTTGGTAGTTGATCACCGGGGCATCTGGGTTTGGTTTGGCATTCCCGGTCAGCTGTGGACCCAGGTACCCAGATGACCAAGTACCGAAAATGCTCTAGACCAGGCAGAAAGGGATAGGACAAGGAAAGGGAAAATAGGAGAAAGAGGGGATGAAGGCCAGGAGCCTCCTTCGGAGCCCCCCATTGTGGGGGGCCTCCCACCCAACCGACCTCACCACACATGCACGTCCGCAGGGTCGATTCAAAATACCCGGCGCTAACCGTTGCTCTGGATGAAACGGTTTCGACGAACATCAAATCAAGCCCTGGCTGGCCATGCAATCTATGTGATAGTGCCGATGTTTAAGCACCTTTGGGTTAAAAGGTTGAAAAGGGAAAAGTTTTATCGTTGTCAGAGAACGACGCGAAAATCGGCCATAAGTAATTTTTAAGGGGGTTTGGCGCCTTCACTTCGTTCGCGTCCGGCCGAGCTGGTATTGGACCACTTCCACCTATTTTAAGGTCGTTTGGGCAGTTTGAGACACATTTTAATGCCTACGTTCGGTCAATCTC
>Ga0160419_100083_pt1 | contig 62835 bp, 57 predicted proteins | sample CelAP2metagpilot_2_FD_108196 | JGI IMG/M metagenome (GOLD analysis project Ga0160419, IMG submission 108196) | Phycosphere-associated microbial communities from Cellana algal ponds in Kailua-Kona, Hawaii, USA - Cellana AP2-4-25 metagenome pilot ...
TGCGCCCCCACCCGGCCCACCGGTGCGCCCGGGCGCGTCCGCCGTCGCGTTGCCGGGGGTCACCCCCGCCCCGCCGCTGCTGTCGGTGCCCGCGATTATCAAAACGCGGGTCATCGCGGATCCCCCAACGCAAGCAGGGCGAGCCGTGGGGCAAGATCATCCCCCAGCGCCGCCGCAGCGCGCCATGCGCGCAGTCCCGTACGACAGGCCAGAACCAGCCGTCCGGATCCCGGTGGCAGCAAGTCGCGCTGGAGGTTCTGGGGGGGGATGCGCAGGGCATTGGGTGTTGCAGGGCGCGGTGCCTCCGCTGTGGACCGCAAGTCGATCACATGGTCGCCATCCCGCAGCGCCGCGGCACCGATGAATGGCACGATATGTTCAGGCTCAGCAGCGCCGGAAAAGTCAAAACCACCCATCTGCAGGTCGGCCAGATCGACGCTGAACAACCGACCCAAGGGGCTGGGGCTGTGGTTCAGGATTACCTTGAGGGCCAATTGGGCCTGTAACGCACCGATCATGCCCACCACAGGCCCCATGATGCCAGAGCTGGCGCAGGTGGCCGCACTGTCGGGAGGATCAGGAAAGACCGCCCGCAGCGATGGCGCGCCACCGCAAAACCCGCCGACGTATCCCCCTTGGGCCAGTGCCGACGCGCTGATGAGCGGTGTGCCGGTCTGCAGACAATGATCTGACAGCGTATAGGACACCGCATAGCTGTCGGCGGCATCAATCACGATTTCGGCAGGGCGGATGGCGGCATGCGCGTTGTCCGGTGTCAGATCACGGGCATGAGGGTGCAGCCGCAGCTCCGGGGCCATTGCGCTCAGCCGCGCGCGCGCGGCCTCAACCTTGTAGCGGCCAATATCTGCAACCGTATATAGCGGTTGGCGCGGCAGGTTGGTGGCCTCCACACTGTCGCCGTCCATCACGGTGATCTCACCGATGCCGGCACCTGCGAGATACTGCAGGACCGGACAGCCAAGGCCACCAGCGCCAACAACCAGCACATGGGCAGCGGCCAGCCTGTCCTGGCCGTCGCGACCAATCTCCGGCAGGGCGATCTGACGCTCGAAACGGCTCATGCAGCGCAGGCCTTGATCCAGGCACGGGTCTGCGCCTCGGGGTCGGGGGCCTGTTGGATATCAGTGACCACGGCGGCGCTGTCTGCCCCTGCCGCAAAGACGCCGGGCAATCGATCGATGGTCAGGCCCCCGATTGCGACCAGCGGTGTGTCTGCCACCATCTGTTTCCAGCGGCGCACCCGATCCAGCCCCTGTGGCGCCCATTTCATCTGTTTCAGAAGGGTTTCGTAAACAGGGCCAAGCGCGACGTAGTCCGGCCCATGGGACAGGGCGCGCTCCAGTTCGGTTTCGTCATGGGTCGACAGGCCAAACCGCACGCCCTTGCGGCGCAGCGCTGCAAAATCGGCGTTGTCCATGTCCTCTTGTCCGAGGTGAACAAAGCCGCAATTGAGGTCCAGCGCGGCCTGCCAGTAGTCGTTGACCACCAGCTGGGCACCATGCACGGCGCAGAAATCCCGCGCGCGCGCAATCTGGCGGCGCACCTCGGTTTCCGGTTGGTCCTTGATGCGCAGCTGCACCAGCCGCACCCCATGCGGCACCAAGAGCTCCAATTGGCTGACATGGCCAACGATGAGATAAAAACGCTCCATAGTCGTCTCCAGAATGTAGTCGTCTCCAGAATGTGATCGGGCAGCTCAGCTCAGCGCTGCAAGGCCAAGAACGGGGGTAGAGGGCACCGCCATGTCGCGCCGCTCCATCGGGTCGGCAGCAAAGCCCGCGCGGCCAGCTTCAACTGCCAGCGCCATTGCCTTGGCCATGCCCGCAGGGTCGCCTGCCTTGGCGACCGCCGTGTTCAAAAGCACGGCATCCATGCCCAGTTCCATCGCCTGCGTCGCATCCGACGGGCGGCCAATACCTGCATCCACGATCAGCGGCACATCCGGGAAATGGGCCCGCATTGCGCGCAGGCCGTCGGGGTTGCGCAGGCCCTGACCGGATCCAATCGGCGCGCCCCAAGGCATCAGCACCTCGCAGCCTGCCTCCAAGAGCTTCTCTCCCACCACCAGATCGTCGGTGGTGTAGGGAAAGACCTGAAAACCATCGTCAGCGAGGGTGCGCGCGGCCTCTACCAGGGCAAAGACATCCGGCTGCAGCGTGTCGGAATGGCCGATCACCTCCAGTTTGATCCAGGGGGTGTCGAACAGATCCCGCGCCATATGCGCCGTGGTCACGGCCTCCTGTACCGAATGGCAGCCGGCCGTGTTGGGCAGGATCCGGCAGCCCAGATCGCGCAGCTGATCCCAAAAGCCGGCCCCGGTCCCATCAGCGGTCTCGCGGCGCAGCGAGACGGTGATGATCTCGCTGCCACTTTCGCGGATGGCCGCGCCCAGCACCGCAGGCGAGGGGTATTGTGCAGTGCCCAGCAAAAGGCGCGAGGTGATCTCATGTCCGTAGATCTTCATCCTCATCCCCCCTGCATTGGCGCCAGGACTTCCAGCTGGTCGCCCTCCCGCAGGTCGGTGTCGCCGCGCCGATTGCGGGCGACAAACTTGCCATTCAGCGCGGTCGCAACAGAGGGGCTGGTAAAGCCCAGTTCGCGCAGCGCGTCCTCGACGGTGCGGGCGCTCACCTCATGCACTTTGGCGTTTACGGTGATGTTCATCATGTGTCTCCGGTCTCAGGCGCTCCGCCACCTGCTGCGCCAAGGCGGGGGCCAGCAGAAATCCGTGGCGGTAGAGCCCATTGAGGAAAAGCGTCCCGCCGTCCTGATGCAGGCGGGGCAGATTGTCGGAAAAGGCAGGGCGCAGGCCTGCGCCGGTTTCCACCACGCTGGCCTCGGCAAAGGCAGGGTGCAGGGTGAAAGCGGCATTCAGTAGCTCACTGAGCGAGCGCAGGGTGATCGGGCGGGGTGATGTGCTTTCGATCATCGTCCCGCCGATCATGAACAGCCCGCCGTCCCGCGGCACGAGGTAGAGCGGCATTCGCGGGTGCAGCAGACGCAGGGTGCGGCTGATTTTCACCTCCGGGCAGTGCAGGATGGCCATCTCGCCGCGCACCGGGCGCAAGCCTTTCAGATCGGGGCCGGCGGCCATTCCCCTGCAATCCAGATCGACGTTCCCGGGGGCCTCTGTGCCAAGACGGATCTCTACCCCCAGCGCTGTCGCTGCAGCTGCCAGATCGCGGATCGCCTGGCGCGGATCCAGATGCGCCTCCTGTTCAAAGAACAGGCCTTGTGCAAACCGGCCTGCCAGTGCCGGTTCCAGCGCGCTGATCTCTGCCCCATCCACCAGCCTGTATCCGCTGGTGCGGCGGGCAAAGCGGGTCAGCTCTGCCCGGTCGCGGGCTGGCGCAACCATCAGCGTGCCGCGCCGATGAACAGGCGTGATCTTGGCCCACCAGTGGATGGCGCGGCCACCGAGGGTGATGACCTCCTCCTCGGCGCTTTCGCGTTCGCACCAGGGCGCGAGCATGCCGCCTGCATAGCGCGACACACTGCCCGCGCCGATCTCTGCCGCACGCTCATAGACCCGGACAGGGGCCCCGCGCTGCGCCAATTCATAGGCGCAGGCGAGGCCCGCGAGGCCTGCACCCGCGATGGTGATCATTCTGCCGGTTCCGCGACCTCGGATGCGGGCACATACAGCTCGCCGCCCTCGCGGAACTTGGCGGCCATTGCCTCCATGCCCTCTTTCTGCGCCTCGGCGCGGATGTCGTGGCTGATCCGCATCGAACAGAACTTCGGCCCGCACATGGAGCAGAAATGCGCCACCTTGTGGGCCTGTTTCGGAAGGGTCTGGTCGTGGAATTCGCGCGCGGTGTCCGGGTCCAGCGACAGGTTGAACTGATCTTCCCAGCGGAATTCAAACCGTGCGCGCGACAGCGCATCGTCGCGGCGCTGCGCCCCCGGCAGACCCTTGGCGAGGTCTGCGGCATGGGCCGCGATCTTGTAGGTGATCACGCCCGTTTTCACGTCGTCGCGGTCGGGCAGGCCCAGATGCTCCTTTGGCGTCACGTAACACAGCATCGCGCAGCCGAACCAGCCGATCATGGCCGCCCCGATGCCGCTGGTGATGTGGTCATAACCCGGCGCGATGTCCGTGGTCAGCGGCCCAAGCGTATAGAACGGCGCCTCGTGGCAGCACTCCAGCTGCTTGTCCATGTTCTCCTTGATCTTGTGCATGGCGACATGGCCCGGCCCTTCGATCATCACCTGGCAGTCCTTGGCCCAGGCGATCTTGGTCAGCTCGCCCAGAGTCTCCAGCTCGGCAAACTGCGCCTCGTCATTGGCGTCCGCAATGGAGCCGGGGCGCAAGCCATCGCCCAAGGAGAAGCTGACATCATACTGGCGGCAGATGTCGCAGATTTCCTCGAAATGTTCATAGAGGAAGCTCTCCTTGTGGTGATGCAGGCACCACTTCGCCATGATCGAGCCGCCGCGCGAGACGATTCCTGTCACCCGGTTCACTGTCATCGGCACCATATGCAGACGGACGCCCGCGTGGATGGTGAAGTAATCGACGCCCTGTTCCGCCTGTTCGATCAGCGTGTCGCGGAAGACTTCCCACGTCAGGTCCTCTGCGATGCCATTGACCTTCTCCAGCGCCTGATAGATCGGCACGGTGCCGATCGGCACGGGGGAGTTGCGAACGATCCATTCGCGAGTGTTGTGGATGTTGCGCCCGGTGGACAGGTCCATCACCGTGTCAGCACCCCAGCGGATCGCCCAGACCAGTTTGTCCACCTCTTCCTCCATTGAGGAGGTGACGGCAGAGGTGCCCATATTGGCGTTGATCTTCACCTTGAAATTGCGACCGATGATCATCGGCTCAATTTCCGGGTGGTTGATGTTTGCGGGGATGATGGCGCGGCCCGCGGCGATTTCGGACCGCACGAATTCCGGCGTCACGTAGTCGGGGATGTTGGCGCCGAAGTCATTGCCGTCACGGTTCGCGTGGCACGGCGACAGCTCACGGAGCTGGTTTTCGCGGATCGCCACAAACTCCATCTCCGGCGTGATTAGCCCTGCACGGGCATAGGCCAGCTGGGTCGGCGCCTTGCCGTCCTTGCCGCGCAGGGGGGCGGGTTTCACCGGGAACTCCGGCGTCAGCCGGTCGCCTTCGACAAAGCCGTTGTCCTCCGGCTTCACGTCGCGGCCCTCATAGCTTTCGACATCGCCGCGCGCCTCGATCCACTGGCGGCGCAGGGCGGGCAGGCCCTCACGGATGTCGGTCAGCACATCAGGATCTGTGTAGGGGCCGGAGCTGTCATAGACCGGCAGCGGTGCCTCGCCCGCCGTGGGGTGGGTGGAAATCTCGCGCATCGGCACGCGGATATCGTCATGCATTTCGCCGCTGACATAGATCTTGCGGGACGCGGGCAATGCGCCAGTGGTGATTTTTGGATTGGGGACGTTCATCTGGTGTTCCTCCGGGCGTCGGTTCAAAAACACCAGTTGCGCCGGGTCGGAGGAAAACGGGCAGGCGTGCGGGCGGTGTACGGCCGGGCCACAGATCTGCCTGTTCGGAACACGGGGCCACCTGTACCGGGTGACGGGGCCATGCCCTAGCTTCCTACGCCAGTGTCAACTGGGTCAGGTTCAAAGGGTCGCGTCACCGGTGGAAACCCACCTATCAGCCTCTCAGTCCCTTGGGCGGGACTCCCCTGCGTGCCTTTAGGGGTAGGGGAGAGGGGGCAATCTGGTCAACCAGAATTTTTACCTATTTCTAGGCGGCTCTCAAAACGGTCTATTTTCCAGTTGGTTAGCGCTAAATGCGCGTGAGAATGCCGCTCTGCGGCGAAAACACTTGTCAGCCGGGATTGGTTTTATCTATTAAAATACACAACGCAGGCCGACTTGGCCGTTTTTATCTATTAAGATTGGAGCCACCATGCTGGACGCCACACCGATCCGGACCGACTGGACCCGCGAAGAAGCGGAGAAGATCTATAACCAGCCTTTCATGGATCTGCTGTTTGAGGCCCAATCCGTGCACCGCCAGCACTTTGACCCCAATCAGGTGCAGAAATCCAAACTCCTGAGCATCAAGACCGGCGGCTGCGCCGAGGATTGCGCCTATTGCTCCCAGTCGGCGCGCAACGGTGCCAAATTGTCGGCCTCCAAGCTGATCGAAGTGGAACGCGTGATTGCAGAGGCGCGCAAGGCCAAGGAGGGCGGGGCGACACGCTATTGCATGGGCGCCGCCTGGCGCTCGCCCAAGGATCGTGACATGGCCGCACTTGAGGCGATGATTCACGGCGTCAAAGAGCTTGGCATGGAAACCTGCATGACCCTGGGCATGCTGGAAGACGATCAGGTTTTCCGTCTGCGTGATGCGGGTCTGGATTACTACAACCACAACATCGACACCTCAGAGCGGTATTACTCGGAGATCATCACCACCCGCACCTTTGCGGACCGGATCGAGACGCTGAACCGTGTGCGTGAGGCGGGGATCAAGGTCTGTGCGGGCGGCATCGTCGGCATGGGAGAGCAGCAGATGGACCGCATCGACATGCTGCTGGCGCTGGCAACACTGGAAGAGCACCCTGATTCCGTTCCGGTCAATATGCTGATCCCGATTGCTGACACCCCGCTGGCCGATGTGGCGAAGCTGGACCCGATCGAATTCGTGCGCACCGTTGCGCTGGCGCGTATCCTGATGCCGAAGTCGCACGTGCGTCTGTCCGCAGGCCGCACCGACATGTCGGATGAGATGCAGGCGATGTGCTTCTTTGCCGGGGCCAACTCCATCTTCGTGGGTGACACGCTGCTGACAGCCGACAACCCCGAAGAGGACAAGGACAGCCAGCTGTTTGATCGTCTTGGCATCACTGCCATGGCGGTTGGTTGCGACGGCAGCCGCTGATGGCGGGCGCCTTCCCGAGGCATGAGACATCGCTGGAAGCGCTGCGCACGCGCGGACGCTACCGACAATTGATGCCGCGGGATGGGCATGACTTTGCCTCCAACGACTATCTTGGGCTGGCGGGCAGCGATGTGCTGCGCGCCGCCGCTGCAGACGCGCTGGCGCGCGGGGTGCCGGTGGGGGCAGGTGGTTCGCGCCTGTTGCGTGGCAATGACGCAGAACACCAGCTGCTGGAGGCTGAGGCAGCTGCATTTTTCGGCACCGAGGCGGCGCTGTTCATGGGCGGCGGTTTCAACGCCAATCAGGCGATTTTCTCTACCCTGCCGCAGCAGGGCGATCTGGTGCTCTATGACGCGCTGATCCACGCCAGCACCCATGACGGCATGCGGCTGGGCCGGGCGGAGACCCGAAGCTTTGCCCATAGCGACGTGAGCAATGCCCGCGAGGTGTTGCAGGACTGGCGCAAGAATGGGGGCAGGGGGCAGGTCTGGATCGCGGTTGAGGCCGTCTATTCGATGGATGGTGACCTCGCCCCGCTGGAGGAGATGGTGGCGCTGGCGGATGCAGAGGGCGCCGTGCTGGTGGTGGATGAGGCGCATTCGACGGGCGTGTTCGGTGATCTGGGTCGCGGGCTGGCACATGGCATTGCCCACCACCCGAACGTTCTGTCCCTGCACACCTGCGGCAAGGCGCTGGGGGCCTCTGGCGCGCTGATCTGCGGCCAGCGGGTGCTGATCGAGACGCTGATCAACAAGGCACGTGGGTTTATCTTTGCCACGGCCCCTTCGCCCTTGAATGCGGCCTTGGTGCGCGCGGCCTTGCAGGAGCTGCAACAGAACCCGGATCGCCGTCATCAGGCGTGGCGGGGGATCACCCATGCCCAGGCCGAGGCCGGGCGCCTTTGCGGGCTGGAGGGATTCCAAAGCCAGATCCTGCCGGTGGTGATTGGCGATGATAAACGGACAATGGCGCTGGCCGCTGCGATGCAGGGCCACGGCTACGACATCCGCGGCATCCGCCCGCCCACAGTCCCGCGTGGCACCTCGCGGCTGCGGCTGTCGATCACGCTGAACACCCCTGAAACCGTCATTACAACGATGTTTGAAACTCTCGCGCAGGAAATGGAGGCTGCTCAATGTCCCGCCTGATCGTCACCGGAACCGATACCGGCATCGGCAAGACCATCTTTTCCGCAGGGCTGGTGCAGGCTCTTGGCGCAACCTATTGGAAGCCGGTGCAATCGGGGCTGGAGGAAGAAACCGACAGCCAGATCGTCTCGCGCCTGTCCGGCCGCCCGGCGCTGCCGGAGGGCTATCTGCTGCAACTGCCCGCATCGCCGCATCTGTCGGCTGAGGCAGAGGGGTTAGAGATCGACCCGGATGCGCTGCCCTTGCCCGAAGTTGACGGCGTGCTGGTGGCCGAAGGGGCAGGGGGCCTGATGGTGCCCTTGAACCGCAAGGTGCTGTATCTCGACCTCTTCGCCCGCTGGGGCGCCCCCGTGATCCTCTGCGCGCGGACACAGCTGGGCACGATCAACCACACGCTGCTGTCGCTCAAGGCGCTGCGCGATGTAGGCTGTCCGGTGGTGGGCGTGGCCTTTATCGGTGATGCAGAGCCGATGGTGGAGGAAACCATCTGCCAGTTCGGCCAAGTGGCGCATCTAGGGCGGCTGCCGCTGCTCGGCGAGCTGACCTCTGACGCGCTGGCCGTGGCCTTTCAGGCCAGCATCCGGGTGGACCTGATCCGGGAGGCGCTGGCCCAAGGAGAGATGGCATGAGTGCCGCAGACCTCAGCCAGCTGGAATTCGACCAGCAGCACCTCTGGCACCCATACACCAATGTCGCCAAACCCGGCCCGACCTTTGTGGTGAAGGAAAGCGAGGGTGTGCATATCACGCTGGACGATGGCACCCGGCTGATTGACGCCATGTCGTCGTGGTGGTGCATGATGCACGGGCATAAAAACCCGGCGATCACCAAGGCCATCCACGACCAGCTCGACACCCTGCCGCATGTGATGTTTGGCGGGCTGACCCATGATCCGGCCATCGATCTGGGCCGCAAGCTGTTGGAGATCACCCCCGACAGCCTGACGCGCATTTTCTATTGCGACAGCGGCTCTGTCTCGGTCGAAGTGGCAATGAAAATGGCCGTGCAGTACCAGCACGCCATGGGCCACGCGGGGCGCAGCGAATTTGCCACCATCCGCTCCGGCTATCATGGTGACACCTGGAAGGCGATGAGCGTCTGTGATCCGGACACCGGCATGCACCACCTGTTTCAGGGCGCGCTGAGCGTGCAGCATTTCGTCTCCCGCCCGCCAATCCGCATCCATGAGGACTGGATCGACGACCCGGCGCAGAACGGTCTGGGCGAGCTGCGTTCGGTGCTGGAAGCCAATGCAGACAAGATCGCGGCCTTCATCCTGGAACCCGTCGTGCAGGGCACCGGCGGCATGTATTTCTACCACCCCGAATACCTCAATCAGGCGCGTGCGCTTTGCGATGAACTGGGCATCCTCTTGATCTTTGATGAGATCGCCACCGGCTTTGGCCGCACGGGCGAGCTGTTTGCAACCGGGTTCTGCACCGTCGAGCCGGATATCATCTGCCTCGGCAAGGGGTTGACCGGTGGGCATATTTCCTTTGCCTGCACGATGACCAACGACCGCGTGGCCGAAGGCATCGGCGGCGGCAATCCAGGCATCTTCATGCATGGCCCCACCTATATGGCCAATCCGCTGGCCTGCGCGGCGGCCAAGGCCTCGCTTGAACTGCTGACAGGCCAGGACTGGCGCGGCACGGTGGCGGCAATTGGCGAACAGATGCAGGCAGAGCTTGCCCCCGCGCGCGACCTGCCCAATGTGGCGGACGTGCGGGTTCTGGGCGCCATTGGTGTCATCGAAATGAAGCACCGGGTCTCGGCAGACGAGGCCCACGCGCGGGCCCATGACATGGGTGTGTTCCTGCGCCCCTTTGGCACCAACATCTACACCATGCCGCCCTTCATCACATCCCCCGACCAGCTGAGCGAAATCACCGCAGGCATGCTGCGTTTGGCGCGGGAGTTGTAGGGGATGGAGATCCGCTGGCTCAAACAGAACAAGGCGGCTGACGTCATCCTGGTCTTTGGCGGCTGGGCCGTCGGCCCGGATGTGTTTGCCCATCTTGCAGGCCCGCAGGATCTCCTTTTTGCGAGCGACTATCGCAATCTGGATGCAGAGCTGCCGGATCTGTCCGGCTATCAAAGCGTCACCCTTGTCGCCTGGTCCTTTGGCGTTGCGGCCTATGCCCATTGGCAGAAAGACCGCACGGATCCCTTTGATCGCAAGATTGCCGTCAACGGAACGCTTGCGCCGGTGGACGAGGCACGCGGCATCCCCCCGGCCGTGCTGGCCAAAACAGCAGAGGGGTTGAGCGAGCAGAGCTTCGCCCAGTTCCTGCGCCGAACCTTCAATGCGCCGCAACCACCGCGGTCGGTCGACGTTGAGGCCCGCCGCGCCGAACTGCATGCGGTTGCTGCGCGCGGCGCGGCCCCTGCCGTCACCTTCGATCAGGTCTGGCTATCTGGCCGGGACCGCATTTTTCCGCCTGTCAATCAGCACCGGGCCTGGGACGGCGCAACACTGCGCGAACTGCCCACAGCCGCCCACGCCCCGTTTGACCAGTTTGACAGCTGGCAGGGGGTGATCTGGTGAAGGATCTGACCCCGCCCACCGTGGACACCGCCCGCGTGGCCCGTTCCTTTCGTCGCGGCCTTGGCAGCTATCATGATGCTGCAAGCGCGCAGGCCCGGATTGCAGCTGACCTCTCTGCGCTGTTGGCCAAGCATTTGGATGGGGCGCCCGTGGCGCATTTGTTCGAATTCGGTGCAGGCACCGGTCACCTGACCGACGCGCTGCTGCGGGATGTGTCTGTGGACCGTCTGACGCTCAATGATCTGGTGGCAGAGGCCGAGGCGGGGTTGCAATCGCGTCTCGGCGCACATGGGCGGTCTGCAACCTTTCTGCCCGGCCGGATCGAGGAGCTCGATCTGCCCACGGGGCTCGACCTCATTGCAGGTGCCTCGGTTGTGCAGTGGATCTGTGACCTGCCATCCCTGCTGCAACGGTTTGCGACGGCCCTGCAGCCGGGGGGCTGGCTGGCGCTGTCCGGGTTTGGGCATGCCCATTTTCACGAGTTGGTGGCGCTTGGCTCTGATGCTGCGGCCCCCAACTACATGGACCACCACGACTGGCAGCAGGTGCTGCCGGATGGCCTGCATTTGACAGAGCTGCGTCAGGCGCCCATCACGCTGCGCTTTGACAGTCCGCGCGCCGTGCTGCGCCATCTTCGGGAGACGGGCGTCAATGGTCAGTCCCGCGGCGGATGGAGCCGCAGCCGTCTGCGCAGGTTCGAAGACGCCTATCGCGCACAGTTCCCCCATCAGGGCGGTGTTCGCCTGACGTACGATCCGGTGTTGGTGCTGGCCCGGCGGGTCTGAGGGGCGCAGCCGTTGGCGCGCATGTGCGGCCAAAGTCGCAGCCTGCGCGGCAATTGCACCTCTGGTGGTTTCGCGGCTTTGGCGCTAGCCTGCGGGCGAATTTTACCGAACAAGAGGCCACAATGCATCTGTCCTACGTCATGACCCAGGAACGCGGCGCCACAGACAAGCTGCTGAGCGCGCTGGCCGAGCGGCTGGAGGCCGACGGTCTGCGATTGGCAGGCATCGTCCAGACCAACACCGAATGCTACGACAGCGAACTTTGCGATATGGATGTGCGTGTCCTGCCCGCAGGTGAGACCATCCGCATCTCCCAATCTCTCGGTCCAGAGGCGCGCGGATGTCGTCTCAATCCCGAGGCGCTGGAACGTGCGGTCGGACAGGTGAGCGCAGGTCTCGCAGAGGATCCCGCACCACAGGTTTTGCTGGTCAACAAGTTCGGCAAGCACGAGGCAGACGGGCGCGGAATGCGCCCTGTCATCGGCGAGGCACTGGCGCGCGGTCTGGTGGTCGTCTCAGGCGTCAATCGCATGAATGTAGAGGCGTTCAAGGCCTTTTCAGAGGGGCTCGCACAGGAGGCAGAGCCGGACGTGGAGGCGCTGGCAAAATGGGTCCATTCCGCCGTTGCCGAGGCCGCTGAAACAGGCTGAGCTCCGCGCAATCCGAGAAGTGAAACAAACAAAACCGATGCTGGAAACGGCATCGGTTTTTGTTTGGCGGAATTGCGGATGTCGCGCGTGATTCATCCCGACTGCCAAGAGCTTGCATCAGCTGCAAAATGAAATCGTCTGAAAGATCAGTTGCTTGCGCGCGGTTTCTCATCCGGCGGCGGATGCCACCATCTTCTTGCTTGTCACTGCTGAAAGAGAGAAGATGGTGGGCGACCCTGGAATCGAACCAGGCGTGCGTCTCCGCGAGGGAGTTACAGTCCCCTGCCACACCTTGCGGCCTGTCGCCCACTGTCAGTTGCGTGTTGCACCTGATGTGGAGGCGTGATTACAAGCAGGCCAAAGGGGCGTCAACAGGAAAATCGAAAGTTTTTCTTCTGCCCTGCAATTTCTTTCTGCTGGAGAGCAAAATGTCCAAGAAACCCAAGTGGGTCGTTGAAAAAGAACAGGCCAAGAAGGCCGCTTCAGCGGAGACCGTCTGGCTGTTTGGTTTGCATGCGGTGCGTGATGCGCTGCTCAATCCCAATCGCGAGAAACTTCGCCTGATGGTCACCCCGAACGCAGAGACCAAACTGTCGGACGCCATCGCCCAGTCTGGGATCGAGGCAGAGGTCATCGACCCGCGCAAATTCAATCCGCCGATCGACAAACAATCCGTCCATCAGGGGGCTGTGCTGGAGGTCAAACCGTTGAATTGGGGCGGGCTGGCTGAAAACTGCATCGGTGCCGAGGCCCCGCGTGTGCTGTTGCTGGACCGGGTGACGGATCCGCACAACGTTGGCGCCATCCTGCGCTCGGCAGAGGTGCTGGGCGCAAGCGCCGTGATTGGCACCCGCCACAACTCTGCGCCGGAAACCGGTGCGCTTGCCAAAACCGCCAGCGGCGCGCTGGAGCGCCAGCCCTATCTGCGCATGCGCAACCTTGCCGATACCATCGTCGAGCTGCAGCGCATGGGCTTTCTGGTGCTGGGTCTTGATGGCGAGGCAGAACAGACCATCGAAACCGTGCTTGAGGGGCGCAAGGGCGATCCTGTCGCGCTGGTTCTGGGCGCTGAAGGGCCTGGCCTGCGGCAAAAGACCAAGGAAACCGTCGATCATCTGGTTAAGATTGATTTTGCCGGTGGTTTTGGCTCGCTCAACGTCTCCAACGCTGCCGCCATCGCGCTTTATGCGTCGATCGCCCGCTAAGGCCACGGTTTCGCCGTTTTCATGGACGGCCCCGGTCTTGCCTGCTACGTAAAGCTATCACAAATACGTCAGCGATCTATGCAGGCAGGACCGGGCGCGGCACACTCAGTTTCATGACACCAAGACTTCTTCGACATCTGGACCCAAGGGCGCTGAGGCCTCTGCTGACCAAGGCGGCAGCTGCGGCGCTTTCCCTTGGCGTGCTGTTGGCCGCACCGATGGCGTCCGCAGGCCCCGCGCTGGTGTCGAGCCACGAAGGGCTGGCCGCCGAGGGGCAGGACGTCGTGACCTTTTTCAGCTCGGACGGGCCGGTCGCGGGCGTACAAAGCCACGCGATCATGTGGCGCGGCGCGATCTGGCGGTTTGCCAGCGCCCAGAACCTCGCGCTGTTTGAGGCCAACCCCCACGCCTATGCGCCGCAATTTGGCGGCTACTGCGCCTACGCGCTCTCTCAGGGCATCGTAAAACGCGGCGATCCGGGGCTTTTTGTGATCTCGGATGGGCGGCTGTTTTTGCTGAACAACCCCCGCGCGCTTGCCCGTTGGCAGGCCGAACAGGACCAGCTGCTGATCAAGGCAGAGGGCCACTGGCCCCGAATCCTGAAGGACTGAGGAAACAGCGCAGGGCGCTATGTCCTTGGCCTCTCACGGGAAATGTCACGAATTTGAGAGGATCCCTTTCAAATTCAATGTGAAGCCCCATATTATTAACAGATCGCGAATTGGAACCTTCGCAGATCTTTTTCACTGTCCCTCGTTCCATACCTTGCGCCCAGGCCTGACCTGGGCGCTTTTTTATTGGCAGGGCAGCTATCCCGACACCACCCAGCATCGGGGGAGAGGGCGGCCGCGCCCGGTGGCAAAAGCCGCTTGCCTTGCGCCTTGCAGCCGATAGGCTGCGACGAAAGGGCCACGGATCCACGCGCGCTCTCTGACAGATCAAGAGGACCACCATGCCGCACTACAGCGATGCGCAGCTCAAAACCGTGCTGGAAGAGGTGAAAACCATCGCCGTTGTGGGCGTCTCCACCAATCCGGTGCGCCCCAGCTATTTTGTTGCCCGCTATCTCGGTCTCAAGGGCTATCGTGTGCTGCCGATCAATCCCGGCCATGCGGGCAAGATGTTGTTTGGTCGGACCATCCACGCAAGCCTCAGCGATATTCGCGAGCCAGTGCATATGGTCGATATCTTCCGCCGCTCAGAAGCCGTGCCGGCCATTGTCGATGAGGCACTGGAGGTCTGTGACGGGCTGAAGGCGATCTGGATGCAGATTGGGGTCGAGCACGCCGAGGCCGCCGCCAAGGCCGAAGCTCAGGGCATTTCGGTGATCCAGAACCGCTGCCCCAAGATCGAATACCAGCGCCTGTTCGGCGAGTTGCGCATGGGTGGCTTTGCCACCGGGATCATTTCCTCGAAACTCTGACGTCTGCGGCCGGGCAGGGCGCTCCCGCCCGTTCCCGCCGTCCTTCCGGACGGCCTCCACGGTTGGGCCCGGCGCCGCTGCGCGGCGCTGATTTTATGCTGAGAAGCCCTTGAGGGGCAGGCGTGCCCTCAAGGGCCTTGCCGAGTGTGTTTCAGAGTGCGCGTCAAGGGCAAGCCGCGCTGGCGCGCGGAGGCTGCACCTCCCTTGACCCGCCGCCCGGCCCGGGTGTCAGCCCTTGGGGCGGCTGGCCTTCTCGGCGATGCCGCTCAGGCCCTGACGTTCCGCCAGAACCTGCAGCACATCATCCAGCGCCACATCGCGCGCCGCCAGCATCACCAGGAAATGATAAAGCACATCCGCGCCTTCAGAGGCGAGGCCGGCTTTGTTGTCCTTCACCGCTTCGATGATGGCCTCAATGGCCTCCTCACCGAATTTCTCGGCGCATTTTTCCGGCCCCTTGGCCAAGAGCTTGGCAGTCCAGCTGGTGTCCGGATCGGCGCCCTTGCGCGACAGGATGGTGGCTTCGAGATCGTGCAGCAGGCTCATGTCAACCTCATGGGAATACCGGCAGCGGCCATGTGGGTCTTGGCTTCCTGAATGGTGTATTCGCCAAAGTGGAAAATCGACGCTGCCAGAACAGCGCTGGCGCCGCCTTCCTTGACCCCGTCCACCAGGTGATCGAGGTTGCCCACACCGCCAGAGGCGATTACGGGCACATCCACAGCATCGGAAATTGCACGGGTCAGCGGCAGGTTGAAACCCGCCTTGGTGCCATCGCGATCCATCGAGGTGAGCAGGATTTCTCCCGCGCCCTTGGAGACCACCAGCTTGGCAAATTCAACCGCATCAATGCCTGTTTCGCGACGCCCACCGTGGGTGAAAATCTCCCATTTGCCGGGGGCCACAGTCTTGGCATCAATGGCGCAGACAATGCACTGGCTGCCGAACTGATCGGCGGCTTCTGCAATCACATCAGGGTTTGCGACAGCGGCAGAGTTGAAAGACACCTTGTCAGCGCCCGCCAGCAACAGCGCCCGCACATCTTCGCGGGTGCGCACCCCTCCACCCACGGTCAGCGGCACAAAACACTGTTCGGCAGTGCGGCGCACCACATCGAACATGGTGCCGCGGTTTTCATGGGTGGCGTGGATGTCCAGAAAACAGATCTCATCCGCGCCGGCCGCATCATAGGCCTTGGCCGATTCCACCGGATCGCCTGCATCGCGCAGGCCGACAAAATTGACACCCTTCACCACGCGGCCATCAGCCACGTCCAGACAGGGGATGATACGGGTCTTCAGCATGATATGCCCCTTGGCCGCTCGCGTTGGGTTTTCTTTACTGTGCGGGCGGTTGGGATGCAATCGCGCTGCCATTTTGCGGATGGCGGGCAATCCGGCGCAGACTGTCGCGGACGATCAGCACGTGAAAGGGCATCACCACGGCCAGATAGACCCGCCCCAGCCAGTTGTTGCGATGCACCCATGTCCCCATATGCAGCCGCCCGTCCCGCCGCAGGAAGGTGATGCGGAAGTTGAGGTGACTGTCGTCGGTGCCGAGGATCAGCTCGTCTGCGCTGTCATGGGTGATCGGAAACAGCGCCCCACCACCCGTGTCAGCGACCTCGGTCTTCAGCCCAAGCGGAGCCACAAGCCGATTTCGCAACCGCAAAAGCCCGGCGGCCCAGCCTGGCATGGTCAGCCCGATCTCCATCGCTCTGCGCGGGCTGAGCGAACTTTCGATCGCATAGCCGTCGATAAAATCGCCGGGCGCCACCTGTGCCCAGATCAAGGCATCGTTGGGCAAGGGGGTCTTGGCGATCCGAGAAGCAGCCATCTGCGTTCCTTTCAGCATGGGGCCATCACCCGCAACCAGACCAAAAAACACCGCGCCCTGAAACAGGACGCGGTGCCGCATGAACAGGATGTCGCAGCCCCCCACTGGCCCGCCATTAGTGCCTGGACAATGGGGCGAGAAGGGGCAATCAGCCCTTCAGAACCGCCAGAGCCTCTTTCAGATCAATGGCCCCATCATAAAGCGCCCGGCCCGAAATCGCGCCATTCAAGGGCGCACCACAGGCCTTCAGATCCTTCAGATCCTGCAGCGAGGACACGCCGCCCGAAGCAATGACCGGGATCGACACGGCGCGCGCCAGATCGGCGGTTGCCTCGACATTGGGGCCTTTCATGGCGCCGTCGCGCATGATGTCGGTGTAGATGATGGCCGCAACGCCAGCGTCCTCGAACGACTTAGCGAGATCAGTGACCATCACATCGGTCTCCTCAGCCCAGCCCTTGGTGGCCACCTTGCCGTTGCGCGCATCGATGCCAACCGCAACCTTGCCGGGGAATTCACGCGCGGCGTCGCGCACCAGATCGGGGTTTTCCACCGCAACAGTGCCCAGAATGACCCGCGCAAGCCCCTTGTCGATCCAACGTTCGATGGTCGCCATGTCGCGAATGCCGCCGCCCAGCTGTGCTGGCACCTTGGTCTGTTTCAGGATTTCCTCGACCGGGGCCGCATTGACCGGCTCACCGGCAAAGGCGCCGTTCAGGTCAACCAGATGCAGCCATTCGCAGCCCGCCGCAACGAACTCCAGCGCCTGTGCGGCGGGGTTGTCGTTGAACACGGTGGTCTTGTCCATGTCACCGTGCAGCAGGCGCACAGCCTGCCCATCCTTGAGATCGATAGCGGGGTAGAGGATCATCCGGCCGGTCCTTCATAAAACTAAGCTGGCGGTGTTTTGCACAAGCCGGCAGCGGATTGCAACGCGACCCGAGGTCAACCTTGCCTGAAAAGCCACTTGGCGGCCAGACTGCGACAAACAGGGAGGAATGACGATGAAAAAACTGGCCATGAAAGACCTCGCCATGCGCGCTGTGCTTGGCGGTGCGGTGGCACTGGGACTGGCAGCTGCCGCCTCGGCCGATCCGGTTCTGGGCACCTGGAAGACACAGCCGGACGATGGCTCTTATGCGCATGTCACCATGGCGCCCTGCGGCGCTGCGGTCTGTGGCAAGATCAGCCGCACCTTTAATGCCGAGGGGGAGTACAAATCCCCCAATATCGGCAAGACGCTTGTGATTGATATGGTTGCCAATGGCGATGGCTCTTACGCGGGCAAGGTCTGGCGACCATCCAATGACAAGATCTATATCGGCAAGATGGATCTGGCGGGCAGCTCTCTGGCATTGCGCGGCTGTGTTGCGGGTGGATTGATTTGCTCAAAACAGACCTGGACGCGGGTGCAGTAACGCTCTGACCGGGACACGCCGCCCTTCCGGGCCATTTGTCCGGGCCGGGGTATTTGTTGGGGGATGCAGGTCTCGTGATCTGCGTCCCTTTTTCATGTCCCCATCCTGTGTGGCCCCAGATCGCAAGTCTAGCCTGCGCTCGGCCGCTCAGTGCCGCCGCCTCCGGGTCGGCAGATCAGAAACGGGATTTCAGAACAGGCCGAGCTGTACGGGAATCGGCACAAAGCCGCGCTTGATATGGCGCTCTCTGTCCTGTTCCGCCGCCTCCAGTGCGCTTTGCTGGGTGGCGAAGTACCGCCGCCGTTCCTGACCACCTGCTGCCCCCAGCGGCCCGTTCACCTGTTCGACGCACCATTCCCCAAACAGGGTCTGGCTCAGGTTCAGCACGCAGTAGCGGTGCTGGCCTTCGTGATAGTCGAATTTTTCGAGACGGATCTGCACCGGTTGGTGACCTGTAAGTGACTGTATTCGGGTCTGGGTTTGCCGTGTATGCCCAGTTGTGGATGAACTGTCCATCACTCTTGCGCGCGCCGTTGCGACAGCGGTGGCCGATGGGCCACAGATACTGGGGATTTCTGTGCAGGATTTGACACAAAAGGCCCGGCAACCAGCCGGGCCTCTCGATGTGGATAACTGCCCCTCGCGTTCAGAGAGGGCGTGGCGATCAGACGTCGCCGGTGTATTCGCCGCGCGCGGGGTAGTCGTTGGCAATCGCGAAATCCAGCGCCGACAGCAGCTCCGAGAAATGCGGGCGCACAAACGGCATGGTCTGCACCGAGCCGTAATACAGCGTCTGTTCCGGTGTCACCATGAACAGGCCCGGCTCCGAGAACAGCGCAGGCTCTTCGATCCCGATCGAGGTTTTGCCCCGCGATGTCGAGATATAAAGCCCCCAGTCACGCGCCACCGACAGCGGCAGATCATAGGCAAACCGCAGGTTCTTGGCTTCGATCTTGTCGGCCATCGCGCGGGTGCGCTCTTCGCCGTCCGAGCTGACAGCGATACAGTTCACGCCACGGCTGGCAAAATCCTCAACCCGCTTTTCCAGCTCCTTGAGGTAGTTGGCGCAGATCGGGCAGTGCAGGCCGCGGTAGAAACAGATCACGGTGCCGCGCTGCGCCTCTTCCTTGGACAGATCAAACGCCCCGTGATCAAGCGTCGGCAGGGTCAGGTTCGGGGTCTTCTGGCGGGGCAACAACATGGGTGTGGTCCTTTGTGCAAAAAAAATGAACATCGTCTTGCCAACAAGGATGGACCAATTTACGGTCTTATAAATCCGAAAAACCTGACGGAAACACCGAAATCATGGACCGCCTGACAACTTTGATGGATCGCTTCCAGCTTGCCGTGCGTGCCGCCAACATGGCAGAGGCGAACTTGATCGCGCTGGCCACGGCCGATGGCACGCCTCAGCGTATTCTCTACTGCACCCGCGACGTGATGCCCGATGTGACGGGGCAAATCGTCATGTGGGCTGCGCGTGTGGAATGGTCAGGGCAAAGCAACCCATTTCTGGCGGCTTTGCCGGAGGTGGTGGAATATGACATCGCCACCAATCGCGAGGCCCACGGCCTGGTTCAGTTGATGAAGGACGAGGCAGAGGGGCAGCATTGCGGCGCCCAATCGGTCATCAATCGGTTGGGAGAGGTCTTGATGGTGCAGCTTCTGCGCAACCAGATCCGGCGTGGCGCGACAGAACCCGGGCTTCTTGCAGGGCTCGCCGATCCCCGGCTCAGCCGCGCGGTGGTGGCGATGCATGACCACCCCGGACGCCTGTGGAGCAATGCCGATCTGGCAGAGGTCGCGGGCCTGTCCCTGTCGCGGTTTTCCGAGCTCTTTGCCGCGGCGGTTGGCGAGACACCGATGGGCTATCTGCGCCGCTGGCGGTTGATCCTGGCCCATCAGGATCTCAGCCGGGGCGACCGGGTCGAGGCGGTGGCGCGCCGCTATGCCTATGCCAGCCCCGAAGGTTTCACCCGCGCGTTCCGCAAGGCCTATGGCGTGGCGCCCTTGTCGCTGCGCATGGCTGCTGCCTGATCGCCACCGCGTCTGTCATCTTTCCATAAATACTCAAAACAAAAGCCACCTGCGCAGCAGGTGGCTTTCGTCATGTGGTGATGTCGCGCCCCTCAGCCTACGGGGCCCAGGTCAGAAAGTTGCCGATCATCCGCAGGCCAATGTCCTGGCTTTTCTCCGGGTGGAACTGCATGCCCACCATCGTGTCTCGCCCGATCACGGCGGTGACATCGCCACCGTAATCCACATGCGCCAGCCGCTCGGCGGGGTCTTTCACGCGGAAATGGTAGGAGTGGACGAAATAGCAGTGATCGCCGGATGTGATGCCGTCAAAAATGGCGTGGTCATGGTCGATCACCAGATCGTTCCATCCCATATGCGGCACTTTCAGGCTGCTGTCGCTGGGGGTGATCTTGACCACATCGCCCTGCACCCAGCCAAGCCCCGCTGTATCGCGGTATTCATGGCCGGTGGTGGCCATCAGCTGCATGCCAACGCAGATCCCCAGAAACGGCCGGCCGTTCTGTTCGACCGCTTCCACCATCGCCTCATAGATGCCGCGATGGCCGCGCAGCTCTTCTGCGCAGGCGGGAAAGGCGCCATCGCCCGGCAGCACCAGCCGGTCGGCCCGCGCCACAACTTCAGCATCCGAGGTCACCACGACCTCGCCGCCATCAACCTCCCGCGCCATGCGCTGAAAGGCTTTTTCGGCCGAGTGGAGGTTGCCGGATTCGTAGTCAATAATTGCGGTCAGCATGTCAGAGCGCACCCTTGGTGGAAGGGATCGCATCCGCCTTGCGTGGATCGGTCTCCACGGCAGTGCGCAGGGCGCGGGCCACAGCCTTGAATGCCGCTTCGGCAATGTGGTGGCTGTTGAACCCATGCAGCTGATCGATGTGCAGGGTGATGCCGCCATGGGTGCTCAGCGCCTGAAAGAACTCGCGCACCAGCTCGGTGTCGAAGGTGCCGATTTTCTGGGTGGGCAGATCGACATTCCAGATCAGGAACGGGCGCGCCGACAGATCGAGCGCACAGCGCACCTGCGCATCATCCATCGGCAGATGGCATTCGCCATAGCGGTTGATGCCCTTCTTGTCGCCAAGTGCTGCCGCCAAAGCCTGCCCCAGCGCGATGCCGGTGTCCTCGACCGTGTGGTGATCATCGATGTGATAATCCCCCTTGGCGCGGATAGTCATATCGATCAGCGAATGGCGCGACAGCTGGTCCAGCATATGGTCGAAAAAGCCGACCCCGGTCTGGTTGTCATAGGCGCCGGTGCCATCGAGGTTGACCTCGACAGTGATCTCGGTTTCGGCGGTCTTGCGGGTGATCTGAGCGGTGCGCATGGTCGGCATGTCCTTGATATCCTGCGCTGCTTATAGGGGCAGGGCGGGGGGACGCTCAAGCCTGACGCGTCAATTGGCACAAAACTGTTGCCCCCCGTGCCCGCAACGGGTGCAGCTCAGCGGTTCGCGACAGGCTGTGCGATGGGCCGGGGCTGGCCAGGGCAGGACGGCCGGCAGGGATTGCCTCTGCCGCGCGCGCGTGTCAGCTTGGCGCCCAAATACCGCATTCCCAAACAGTTGAGGGGCACCATGTCCACCTGCGTCTTTATCCAGATCCGCTGCAAACCCGGCACCACCTACAAGGTTGCCGAAGAAATCGCGCTGCGCGAAATCCACTCCGAGCTTTATTCCACCAGCGGTGATTTCGACCTGCTGATGAAACTCTACATCCCCAGCAATGAGGACGTGGGCAAATACATCAACGATCAGCTCCTGGACATCGAAGGGATCGAACGCTCGCTCACGACCATGACGTTCAAGGTTTTCTGAGCCATCAGATCCGCCCGCGTGGCAGGCGTCAGGTCAGCGCGGTTTTACGATCACAGGCCAGCTGCGCCGCCGCCCGGTCTGCAAACATCGCGCAAACAACAAGGCGACGGCGTGCCTACAGGCCTGCCGCCGCCCCGGCCCCCGGTCCCTTACGGGAATACTAAAATCGCTAGGTCCTGAAATGCCTGCGAGAGCCCTCCGACGCTGACACCTCGTCGCGCGCCGTTCACGGGGAAAAAACTGCTCCGAGCGACAGAACCACCGCGCTGCGCTCTTTTTCGCCCAGACGGCAGTGAACTGCTCAAATTTCGGTCAGCTACCGATCGCAGCCTTCCCCGCAACAAAAAAGGCAGCCCGTGAGGGCCGCCTTTTCTGTTTGTCCATAGTCGCATAGCGGGCCGCTCTGGGCACCGCATCGGGCCGGGATCAGCTGGCGATCAACCCCTGATCCGACAGCGCGTCATAGCTCGCATCAATTGCGGTCTTGAGGCGTGTCAGCATCTCGTCCACTTCGGCCTTGGTGATGATCAGCGGCGGGCACAGCGCCACGGCATTGCCCGCAACCGCCCGCAGGATCAGGCCGTTGTCCTGGCACAGCTTCTGCGCGGTTGCCCCGGCAGCGCCCTTGTCGAAACTCGCGCCCGTGGTCTTGTTCGACACCAGCTCCAGCGCCGCAATCAGGCCCTTGCCGCGCACCTCGCCCACCAGCGGATGGTCGGTGAAGATCTCGCGCAGCTGCGCCTGCAGATAGGCGCCGACGTTGGCTGCGTGCTCAAACAGGTTGTCGCGCTCATAGATTTCCAGCGTCTTCAGCGCGGCGGCACAGGCGGCAGGGTGGCCCGAATAGGTATAGCCGTGACCAAACACGCCGACCTCATTGGTCTGGTTGATCATCGCCTCATACATCCAGCCGGGAATGACCGAAGCCGAGATCGGGAAATAGGCCGAGGACAGCTGCTTGGCAAAGGTCATCAGATCCGGCTGGATGCCCATGGTGGTGCAGCCGAAATCGGCCCCCGTGCGCCCAAAGCCGCAGATCACCTCATCGGCCCAGACCAGAATGCCATATTTGCGCAGCAGCGCCTGCAGCCCCTCATAATAGCCCTCGGGCGGCACGATCACGCCCGACGCACCGGTGATCGGCTCCACAATCATCGCGGCAATCGTGTCGGGGTCTTCCGCGAGGATCTGATCTTCAAGGTTCTTCAGGATCCGTTCGACGAACTGGGCCTCTGTCTCATTGCCCTGCCGTGCGGTGTAATAATGGGGCGAATCCGCCCGCAGAATCGACAGCGCCTCCAGCGGGGCATCAAAATGGGCGAGGTTCGCGGGCAGCGAGGTCAGCGAACCGGCAGCAACGGTCACCCCGTGATAGCCGCGCTCGCGGGTGATGATCTTGCGCTTTTCCGGCTTGCCGATGGCGTTGAAGTAATAGCGCAGCATCTTGTAGTGCGTGTCATTGGCGTCCGAGCCGGAGTTGCCAAAGAAGATATAGGCATCCTCCACCGGCACCATCGCCTTGAGTTTCTCGGCCAGCTCCATGATCGGCTTGTGGGTTTTGCCGCCAAAGGTGTGTGAAAACGGCAGCTTGTGCAGCTGTTCGGTGATTGCATCCATCACCTCGGTGTTGCTGTAGCCCAGCGAGGTGCACCACAGGCCGGCCAGCCCTTCGATGTATTTGTTGCCGTCACTGTCGAACACATAGATGCCTTCGCCCCGCTCAAGGCAAAGCTGTTCGGTCGCGGTGAAATTGGTGGTGGGATAGATGACCGGTGCCATGGCGCGTGTCCTCCTGTGCTGGGCGCCACATGGATGGCGCGGGTGTGCCGGGACAGCCTGTCTCTGCCATCCCCTTGGCCACAGCATTGGCGGGTTTTGAGAGTCGCGTCAAAGGAATTTGATCAAATCCGCGCGCCATTTCCGCGCAGGCCCCTGAGTGGCCCGGAAACGAAAAAAGCCGCTCCGAAGAGCGGCCTTTTCGCGATCCAAATGGAGCGGGCGAGGCGATTCGAACGCCCGACCCTAACCTTGGCAAGGTTATGCTCTACCCCTGAGCTACGCCCGCGCTGCCATTTAGTGAGGTGGTATTTAGGAAATTGCGCTGACCCCTGCAAGCGGAAAATGACAGATTGGTGAAGAAATTTTCTGAACGGTTCTAAGGTCTTGCTGGAAACCTGGTCTTGCTGTCCCGCAAAAATACCCCTGAGACAGCCCTGCGATAGTCGCGGGTCTGCTGTCGCAGGGATTGCGCGCCAGAGGCAGGCCAGATCACACCACCGGCCACGAGACTGCCGCCAGCCCACAATGTGTGAGCGCGGCAAGGGGCGGGGGCATCTGCTGTTGAAAGTGAAGCCGGGGCAAACGAAAAAGGCCGCTCCGAAGAGCGGCCCTTTCGAGATCCAAATGGAGCGGGCGAGGCGATTCGAACGCCCGACCCTAACCTTGGCAAGGTTATGCTCTACCCCTGAGCTACGCCCGCGCTGCCATTTGGTGAGGCGGTATTTAGGAAATTGCGCTGACCCCTGCAAGAGGAAAAACGCAGGAATTTCACTCTTCGCTGAAAAAAGTCGGATCCAGCGGATGACCGGCACTTTGGGCCAGTTTCGCCTCACTCGCGTTGGCCGGTCGGGCCGAAATGAACTCTGACGCGCTGCAATGGGGCAGGTTCAGTGCCCGGATCAACTGCGCGTCCTTGCGCCCCTCCAGAATCAACAGCCCCTCCTTGGCGAGAATGTCGCGCGTGCCATGCCCCCCGTCCGAGCGGATGCGGCGCATGAAATCCTTTTGATGGGCCACCGCTTCGACCACATCGCGGGGGATCGGCTGGCGCTGCAATTCGCGAAACAGGGCCGCAATCCGCGCATTGCCGCTCTCGCCTTCAAAAATCCGCGCCACGGCCTGTTCCGGTGCCGTGCGCCAGAAGTTCGCAGGATAGGGGTGATCCTTCAAAAGCCAGAGAATATGGCGAAACCCCTCTGCCGAAATCGAACGCTTGGCGTCCTTGTTCTGGCCCTGGGTCAGGTAGTCGGGGCGCGCAACGATCAGGCCCAGATAACACCGCGCGCGCGGTTCATCTGCGGCAACCAGAATGCAGGGCTGATCGACCGCCTCTGTCGGGATCATCCAGTTGCTGCCCATCGTGTGTTTGATATCGACGTCATGGCCCAGGATCACCGTGTCCAACCGCCCCTTGCGCAATCGCAACAACGCGCGCAGCTCGATTTCGACCCGAGTGCCGATATAGGTCTTTTCGGTCTTTTCCAGCTCTTCATACGACCGCCGCCCGGTTTTTGCGGTCATGATCACATCATCAATGCAGTCGCGCAGCATATGCGGCACGTCATATTCCAGCGCAAGCGTCCCGCCTGCGCGCTCTGTGATCTCGCACTCCAGCTGGAAGAGCGTGCCAAAATCGGGGTGATCGAAATCGACCAGGCTGTCCGGTAGTTTTTGTTTCATGGCAGGGCCTGCGCGGGCTGAACCCTTGGATTTGAGTATTTATGGAAAGATGACGGGCGCGGTCGCTCAAGGCCGACAACCGGGTCGAAACCCGCCAGACCGGGCACAGTACGAACCGCAAAACGGCAGGGCAGGGTGGGACTGCTGGAGAGACAGGGCCGGGCCGCCGCCATCTCAGCCCGCGGTGCCGCTGGTTGAGACCACCTGCAGGCTGGGGCGCGCGATAGCCTGTCGGATCTGGCGGGCCACAGCCTCTGCCACCGGGGGCGGAAAGGCGTTGCCGACCTGGCGATAGGCGTTGGTCTTGGCGCCAGTGAAATGCCAGCTGTCGGGAAACCCCTGGATGCGGGCAACCATGCGCACGGTCAGCCGGGGCATGTCGTTGTGAAAGGGATCGGGCGCCTCGGGCGCGATGGTGCGCCCTTCGACGCCAAGTGCCGCCCAGGCGCGTCGCGCCCGTGTTGGGCCCAGATCCGGGCCGCCATGTTTCTTGGATCCACCCACGATGGTGGGTGCGATTTCATCGGCCTTGGCCGCCCAGGCCTCTGCCCCGCGCCAGCCCCGTTCCTGCATCAGATCCAGCAGCGTTTCGCCAACCGTGGGCGGGTTGTGCGGCAGCGGGTCGGGCCAGGCAAACTGACCAGAGAATTCCTTGCGCAGGGCCACGATCGCCACGCGCGGGCGCAGCTGCGGGACACCGTAGTCTGAGGCATTCAGCAACCGCCAGTCGGTTTCATAACCCAGCTTGGCCAGCTGTTTCTTCAGTTTTTCGCGGTAGTCATGAAACACCGCATCCAGAAAGCCGCGGACGTTTTCGATCATCACAGCCCGCGGACGTGTGGCAGCGACGATTTCAATGGCGTCATCAAACAGATTGCGCTCGTCCTTTTCGCCAAGCTGCTTGCCTGCGACGGAAAAGGGCGGGCAGGGCAGACCGCCGGCCAATAGATCGATCCCGTGATAGCTGTCGGCAACGTCTTTGAACTTGCGCACGTCCTCTTCCAGCACGTTCCACTGGGGGCGGTTGTGGCGCAGGGTGGCGCAGCAATGTTTGTCGATCTCTACCAGTGCGGTGTGTTCGAAACCGGCTTTTTCCAGCCCCAGTGCCTGACCACCTGCCCCCGCGCAGAGTTCTACCGAAGTCAACATTTTGCCCTGTCACCCGTCTGTCTGCGCCATGCTGGCCGTTCCTGCTCTGTTCTAGGGGCTGAAACGATTCCGCGCAAGCGGCTGCATGGGGGTTATCCACAAACAAAAAAGCCGCTGACGCAGCGGCGTCGAGCGGCTTTTTGATCCAAATGGAGCGGGCGAGGCGATTCGAACGCCCGACCCTAACCTTGGCAAGGTTATGCTCTACCCCTGAGCTACGCCCGCGCTGCCATTTGGTGAGGCGGGGTTTAGGCGCTTGGCGCGAGGGCTGCAAGTGAAAAACGCAAAGCGGGCGGCAAAAAAATGCCATCACGGCGATTTGAGCGACGGAAGGCCCCGCAGGCGGCGTATCACGGGTATGATAAGGACGGGGCCGGATGGGCGCAGGGCGTGCAATGGTCCCAAAACGGGCAGGAAAGACCCAAACATGAAAGGGAGCCCAAGATGACGTTGTTGAGCGAACCACTACGCGCACGGATGGGCCGGATCCTGGATCGTCGGCTGGAGTTTCTGCGCATGAGCTGCCTGATGGGCGCCATTGTTCTGGCGCTTGCAGGTCAGGGCATGGCTGTGGGGGCTGATCCGCTGTCTGCAGAGGACAAGGCCTCTCTCAACGGTCTGTGGTTCTGGTCCTGCAGCGAGGACAAGACCGCGCTCTTGTAAGGACCGCGTACCGCCAATGAAAAAGGCGCCCCGCTTGGGGCGCCCTTCGGGCCTTGCAACCAGTATGAAGCCCTGCAACCTGTGTCGGCCACAGGGCGCAATGTCATGGCTGGTTATTCCAGCTCGACCAGCAGGTCCTTGGCGTCGATCTGACCACCAGCCTGAACATGCACGGCCTTGACCACCGCGTCGCGCTCGGCGTGGATGCCGGTCTCCATCTTCATCGCTTCGATGGTCAAGAGCATGTCGCCCTCATGCACCTGCTGGCCCACCTGTACCGCGACCGAGGCAACAACGCCGGGCATCGGTGCCCCAACGTGGTTGGGGTTGCCCTGTTCGGCCTTCGGGTTGGCCTGTGTCGTGGCCTTGACCAGACGGTTCGGCACGCGGATGACGCGGGGCTGGCCGTTCAGTTCAAAGAAGACTTTGACCTCACCCTTGTCATCGGTCTCACCGATGGCCTGCAGGCGGATTTCCAGCGTCTTGCCCGGATCGATCTCGGCCGAGATCTGCTCGCCCGGCTCCATCCCGTAAAAGAAGGTGCGGGTGGGCAGGGTGCGCACAGGGCCATAGGTCCGGTGGCGGCCCATATAGTCCAGGAACACCTTGGGATACATCAGATAGCCGTTGAGATCCTCGTTATCGACCTTGAAGCCCTCAAGTTCCTTGGAGAGATCGGCGCGCACGGCTTCCAGATCGACGGGCTCCAGATGGGCGCCGGGGCGGGCGGTGTTGGGGGCATCGCCCTTCAGCACCTTGGAGACGATGCCTTCGGGGAAGCCGCCCGGGGGCTGGCCCAGGTTGCCGCGCATCATGTCCACGACAGAGTCGGGGAAGGCCACATCGGTCTTGGGGTCTTCGACCTCGGCGCGGCTCAGGCCCTGGCTGACCATCATCAGCGCCATGTCGCCCACCACTTTGGAGGAGGGGGTCACCTTCACGATGTCGCCAAACATCTGGTTCACATCAGCATAGGTCTGCGCCACGTCGGCCCATTTTTCTTCCAGCCCCAGCGAACGCGCCTGCGCCTTGAGGTTGGTGAACTGCCCGCCGGGCATCTCGTGCAGATAAACCTCGGAGGCCGGTGCCTGAAGCCCGCTTTCAAAGGCCACATACTGTCCGCGCACCTGCTCCCAATAGCCGGAGATTTCGCGCACCTTCGAGATGTCGATGCCGGTGTCACGGTCGGTGTTGCGCAGGGCTTCGACGATAGAGCCAAGGCAGGGCTGCGAGGTGCCGCCAGAGAAGGCGTCCATCGCCGCATCCACTGCATCCACGCCCGCATCAGCGGCAGCAAGAATGGTGGCACCGGCCACGCCAGAGGTGTCATGGGTGTGGAAATGGACCGGCAGGCCGACCTCTTCCTTCAGCGCCTTGACCAGCTGGCGCGCAGCCGCCGGTTTCAGCAGACCAGCCATGTCCTTCAGGCCCAGGATATGCGCGCCTGCGGCTTCCAGCTCCTTGGCCATGCCGACATAATACTTCAGGTCGTATTTGGACCGGTTCGGATCCAGAATGTCGCCGGTATAGCAGATTGTGCCTTCACAGATCTTGCCGCTGTCAACAACCGCATCCATTGCGACGCGCATGTTTTCAACCCAGTTGAGGCTGTCGAACACGCGGAACACGTCAACGCCGGTTTCTGCCGCCTGGCGGACAAATTCCTGCACCACATTGTCGGGGTAGTTGGTGTAGCCCACGCCGTTTGATGCGCGCAGCAGCATCTGTGTCATCAGGTTCGGCATTGCCTCGCGCAGGTCGCGCAGACGCTGCCAGGGGCATTCCTGCAAGAAGCGATAGGCCACGTCAAAGGTCGCACCACCCCAGCACTCGACCGAGAACAGCTGGTTCAGATGCTGCGCATAGGCAGGCGCCACCTTGATCATGTCGATCGACCGCATCCGGGTCGCCAGCAGGGACTGGTGGCCGTCACGCATGGTGGTATCGGTCAAGAGCAGCTGGCGCTGCGCCTTCATCCAATCGGCAACAGCCTGTGCGCCCTTTTGTTCCAGCAGGTTGCGGGTGCCGTAGGGCATGTTGCCGGGCTCGACCTTGGGCGCGCGCGGCTCTTTCAGATCTGCTGCCGGTTTGGCGCGGCCTTCGGTTTCGGGGTGCCCGTTCACGGTGATATCCGCGATATAGGTCAGCACCTTGGTGCCGCGGTCCTTGCGCTTGGCAAACTGGAACAGATCCGGGGTCTCGTCGATGAATTTGGTGGTGTATTCATTCGACAGGAAGGTCGGGTGCTTCAGCAGGTTTTCAACAAAGGCGATGTTGGTGCTGACACCGCGCACACGGAATTCACGCAGGGCGCGGTCCATGCGGGCAATCGCCTTTTCCGGGGTCTGGGCCCAGGCCGTCACCTTGGTCAGGAGCGAGTCATAGTAGCGGGTGATGACGCCGCCCGCATAGGCGGTGCCGCCATCCAGACGGATGCCCATGCCGGTTGCCGAACGATAGGCCGTGATGCGGCCGTAGTCCGGGATAAAGTTGTTCAGCGGATCCTCGGTTGTCACGCGGGTCTGCAATGCGTGACCATTGAGACGGATCTCATCCTGCGACGCCTTGCCGGTGGCTTCGGCAATGGTCTTGCCCTCGGCGATCAGGATCTGGGCCTGAACGATGTCGATGCCGGTGACCTCTTCGGTCACGGTGTGTTCCACCTGCACCCGCGGGTTCACCTCGATGAAGTAGAACTTGCCGTCGTTCATATCCATCAGGAATTCGACGGTGCCTGCGCATTCATAGTTCACATGCTGACAGATCTTGCGGCCCAGGTCGCACAGCTCGGCGCGCTGCTCTTCGCTCAGGTAGGGGGCAGGGGCGCGTTCAACCACTTTCTGGTTGCGGCGCTGAACCGAACAGTCGCGTTCATACAGGTGATAGATCTCGCCGTGTTTGTCGCCCAGGATCTGAACCTCGACGTGGCGGGCGCGGGTGATCATCTTTTCCAGATAACCCTCGCCATTGCCAAAGGCAGCTTCCGCTTCGCGGCGGCCTTCCAGCACTTTTTCTTCCAGCTCGTCCGGGCCGTGGATCGGGCGCATGCCGCGACCGCCGCCGCCCCAGGACGCCTTCAGCATCAGGGGATAGCCGATCTCTGACGCTTCCTCGCGGATCGCGTCCATGTCGTTGCCCAGCACCTCGGTCGCCGGAATGACCGGCACACCGGCTGCAATCGCCACCTTGCGGGCCGAAGCCTTGTCGCCAAGCGCGCGCATGGTTTCGGCCTTGGGGCCGATAAAGGTGATGCCGTTGCGGGCGCAGGCGTCGACGAAATCCGGGTTCTCGGACAGCAGGCCGTAACCGGGGTGGATCGCATCGGCGCCGCTTTCCTTGGCGACACGGATGATTTCATCGATCGACAGATAGGCCGCAACCGGCCCAAGGCCCTCACCGATCCGATAGGCTTCGTCAGCCTTGAAACGGTGCAGCCCCAGCTTGTCCTCTTCGGCATAGACGGCGACCGTCTTCTTGCCCATCTCGTTGGCTGCCCGCATGACGCGGATGGCGATCTCGCCGCGGTTGGCGATCAGGATTTTCTTGAAGTCGGTCATGGCTTCCTCGAAGTCGTGCTGATTGGCGGTGTCATACGCGCAAATTAGGTACCGGTATAGACGTAGTTCTGGGTATGACCAGCGTGATAGCGCTGACCTGACGCCAGAATCCGGCATAATTCACGTTTATGGAGGGTCTTTTAGGTCCGCATCGGACTTAAATGTCGTTGTTTGTGTGGCAAATGACGCAAGCGACCGTGGAATCGGAAGCGCGTCCAAAGTCGCGGCCCCAAGTTGGCCCATGTTTGCTGACATATCTTTGCGCAGAATGTCGATCAGGTGATCCACGCCTTTCGGGCCAAGCGCGGCCAGCGCGAAATGAAAAGCCCGGCCCAGCATGACGAAATCCGCCCCCAGCGCCAGCGCCCGCAGGATATCAAGCCCGCCTTCGATGCCGCTGTCAAAGATCAGCGGCAGCCGGGTCGCCGCGCGCAGATCCGGCAGCACCTCTATTGCGGCAGGGGCGGCATCGAACTGACGCCCTGCATGATTGGAGATCCACAGCGCATCAACACCGATGGTCTCCAGAGGAGCGGCATCCTCGGCCCGCATGACCCCCTTGATGATCAGGGAACCCTGCCAATGATCGCGCAGCCATCTGACATAGTCCCAATCCGGCGAGGTGCGCAGCAGATAGCCGACATGCGCCGTTGACGACAGGCTGTCGAGCTGGCCGGTCACATATTTATCCAACGTGCGCATATGCGGCATGCCGCGCTGTGCCATGCCCATCGCCCAGGCTGGCCGCATGGCGACCTGCGCCAGCAGCCGCGGTGTCAGCCGTGGTGGTTGTGTCAGGCCAGAGCGGGTCTGCCGTTCGCGCCGCGACGCCACTGGCACATCAACCGTCAGCACCAACCCGGTGAACCCGGCCTTTTTCGCGCGCGCCAGCATATCCCGGCGGATGCCCGGATCCTTGGGCGGGTACAGCTGAAACCACGGCGATGCGCCCAGATGCGGCGCCACATCCTCTGGCGACTGGCTGGCGACAGTCGACAGGCAATAGGGCAACCCATGCGCCGCTGCGGCCCGCGCCAGATGTCCCTCTGCGTCAGGCCAGACCAGCCCCGACATCCCGACAGGCGCAATGCCAAAGGGCAGGGGCCGATCAACCCCCAGGAACCGGCGGCTCAGATCGGGCTTTTGCGGGCCGTGCAGGATGGAAGGAAGAAAACCGACCTGATCCAGCGCCATGCGATTGCGCGCCTTGGTGGCCTCGGTGCCGGTGCCACTGTCCAGATACTCCCAGACGAACCGAGGCAGGCGCCGTCGGGCGCGCTGACGAAGATCGCTGAGAGCCGGATAATGCTGATGCAGGTCCATGGCGCGCATTTGTTGCTGCCTTGCAGCAAAAGTCTAGTGCGAAGCGGGCATTGAAACAATTTTGTAACTATTTGTGCCTGCCCCGTTCTGGCGCAGTGTCGCGCGACCCGTGGGCGATAGCCCTATGCTGCGTCTGGTTTCTTGCCGGGTGTATCGGCTGTGCCCTCAACCGGTGTAATCACGCTATCATTCTGATTTGCAACGTAAACCTGGTTTCGCCCGCGCGCCTTCGCTTCATATAGCGCCTCGTCCGCCGCGCGCATCAGATCCTGTGGCATGGTCCCATGCGAGGGGTAATGCGACACCCCGATAGAGATCGTCACCCGCGGCAGCGCCTTTTCACCATAGCGTACCGTGACCTCCTCAACGGCCTGACGCACCAGTTCGGCGCGCGTCAGCGCATCTTCGGGCGTGGTGTCGGGCAGGATCAGCGTGAATTCTTCGCCGCCCGGACGGCAGGCCACTTCATCGCCATCGCAGGCCTGCTCCAGCACCGATCCCACAGCGCGCAGCACCATGTCGCCCGCGTCATGGCCGTGGTTGTCATTGAATTTCTTGAAGTGGTCGACGTCGATGGCAATCAGGCTCAGCCGCGATCCCTGGCTCTGGCAGCGGCTGATGCCCTTGCGCAGGCTGTCGGTCATATGGCGGCGGTTGAACAGGCCGGTCAGCGGGTCGCGCACGGATTGGTCATGCAGCTGATCGCGCATCTGCACGTTTGAAATGGCCATGCTGATCTGTTCCGCACACATGCGGGCCAGCTTCTTGTTGGCTGCAAAATTCTCGCAATCCGCCGAATGGGCGCGCAGATGCATCAGGCCCACGGTTTCCCCATGCGCGAGGATGGGAAAACAGAAATAGGGGCGCCCGTCATGAGGTTCGGCATGTTCGCAAACAAATGTGACCTCGCCGCTGCCGTATTCATAAACCCGCCCCCGGCGCAGACCCCAGCAGCTGTCGGGATGGATGTGGTCCTTGTGATCGCCACCATTCCAGCTGGCCCAGCCGTCCAGAACATCGCGCGAGTTCGAATAGACATAAACGCTGCCTTCGGCGTTGGGCAGGATGTGGGTCATGAATTTCGACACCATATCAAACAGCTCATCCAGCGACCGGCTGGATTGCAGCCATTCGTTCAACTCCCCAAGCAGCTTTACCTCGCGCGCAAGCCGAAGCTGTTCGTCCATCAGCTTGCGTTCGTGATCGGATTTGCGGCTCAGGGCGCGCATCTGTTTCTGATTGGTGCGAAAGGTCACCAGGCTCACCAGCCCCATCGCCAGCAGACCCAATGTGCTCAGCGCCCCAAGAAGCATCCGCACCCGCGTGATGAAGGTGCCGCGCAGCGTTGTGACATCGGTGTAGAATTCCACGGCGCCAACCACCCGCCCATTGTCCGAAATCGGCGTGTAAACCTCCGCCACATTGTGCGGCGTCGCCTGTTCGACATGAGTCGAATGCAGGTTCAGCCCGTCAATCTCGGTCGCGGGTTTTTCCACTTGCTTGTAATAGGTTACACCCTGCATGACCTGCGCGGCAAAATAGGGGTTTTCATTCTGGGTGCCGACATCGTCAATGCGCGTCGACCAGAACACACGGCCCGTCTCGTCAAACAGCTTCAGCCGATACACATCCGAGGCTTCGGGCATCAATGTCAGATACTTCGCGTCCTCATCGTTCACATACCCGGTGATGAACGTCGCTTCGGCGTGTTCCAGATGCAGCACAACCCGGCGGCGCCACAGCTCTGCCTGCTTGCGAATGTCAGCCTCCAGCATGGCGTCGACAATGGGCGCGGGCAGTTTGTAGACACCCCAGGCGGAACCTGCCGCAACGGTTGCAAGCATGGCGGCAACGCTGACCCACTTTAGGTTCTGCCGCGCCGCGTTGCGGAATTTCTCAGACATTGTTCGCACTTTCGCCGTTTCCGTCTCAAAAATCCGCCCTATAGATTTCCGATGGATTAACTTCACCCCGCAGTAACTTTTCGATTTACCTAAATTTTTCGGTCTATCGTGATTTTCCCGTGAACATGTCGTGAACAAAGTCTTCCCCTTCGGGGCGATCCGTCCTAATTTGCGCCCATGAGCAGTTTTGACGATATCGACCCCTATGAGGGGATTTCGCTGTCCGCCCGTGCGATGGCGGCGCGACCCATGCCCTATCTCGACGGGCTGAACCCGGCGCAGCGTCAGGCCGTTGAATGCCTTGAGGGGCCGGTTCTCATGCTGGCGGGGGCTGGCACCGGCAAGACCAAGGCCCTGACCGCGCGCATCGTGCATCTGCTGATGACCGGCTCGGCCAAGCCAAATGAAATCCTTGCTGTGACCTTCACCAACAAGGCCGCCCGCGAGATGAAGGATCGCGTTGGCGCCATGCTGGGGCAGGCGATCGAGGGCGTGCCTTGGCTGGGCACGTTCCACTCCATCTGCGTGAAACTGCTGCGCCGCCACGCCGAGCTGGTCGGGCTCAAGTCGAATTTCACCATTCTGGACACCGACGATCAGATCCGCCTGCTGAAACAGCTGATCAAGGCAGAAGGCATCGACGATAAGCGCTGGCCTGCGCGGATGCTGGCCGGGATCATCGATGACTGGAAAAACCGCGCGCTGATCCCGTCAAAGGTGCCGGTGGCCGACGCCAGCGCCTACAACCACCGTGGCGTTGATTTCTACGCCCAATACCAGACCCGCCTGAAAGAGCTGAACGCCGTCGATTTCGGTGATCTTCTGCTGCATATGGTCACGATCTTTCAGGACCACCCGGATGTTCTGGGCCAATATCAGGGCTGGTTCCGCTTTATCATGGTGGACGAATATCAGGATACCAACGTCGCCCAATACATGTGGCTGCGCCTGCTGGCGGGTGGGCATAAAAACATCTGCTGCGTGGGGGATGACGACCAGTCGATCTATGGCTGGCGCGGCGCTGAGGTGGGCAATATCCTGCGGTTTGAAAAGGATTTTCCCGGCGCAATGGTCGTCCGGTTGGAACAGAACTATCGCTCCACCGGGCATATCCTTGCCGCGGCGGGCGGTGTGATCCGCGGCAATGCGGCCCGTCTTGGCAAGGAGCTGTGGACCGAGGCCGGTGATGGCGAAAAGGTCCGTCTGATCGGCCATTGGGATGGCGAGGAAGAGGCGCGCTGGATTGGCGAGGAGATTGAAGCCATGCAGCGCGGCACCCGCGGCATGGCCCCCGTCGACCTGAACGACATGGCGATCCTGGTGCGGGCCTCCCACCAGATGCGCGCCTTTGAGGACCGATTCCTGACCATCGGTCTGCCCTATCGCGTCATCGGCGGTCCACGCTTTTACGAACGGCTCGAAATCCGCGATGCGATGGCCTATTTCCGCGTCGTGGTCTCGCCCGATGACGATCTTGCCTTTGAACGCATCGTCAACACCCCCAAACGTGGCCTGGGCGACAAAGCCCAGCAGACCATCCAGACCATTGCGCGCGCCAACGGCGTTTCGCTGGTCGAGGGCGCGCGCCTCGCGGTGGAAAGCGGCCAGATCAAGGGCAAAGGGGGCAAGGCCCTGCGTGAACTGATCGAGGGGCTGATCCGCTGGGGGCGTTTGGCAGGGGATGCCGATATGACCCACATGGAGCTGGCCGAGGTCATTCTGGACGAAAGCGGCTACACCGGCATGTGGCAGGCCGACAAAACGCCCGAGGCACCGGGCCGTCTGGAAAACCTCAAGGAACTGGTCAAGGCGCTTGAGGCGTTTGAAAACCTGCAGGGCTTTCTCGAACACGTCAGCCTGATCATGGACAACGACAAACAGGACGCCGCGCAGAAGGTCTCTATCATGACGCTGCACGCAGCCAAGGGTCTGGAATTCCCCGCGGTATTCCTGCCAGGGTGGGAGGACGGCCTGTTTCCGTCGCAGCGCTCGATGGACGAAAGCGGCCTCAAGGGCCTGGAGGAGGAGCGCCGGCTGGCTTATGTGGGCATCACGCGGGCCGAGCAGATCTGCACGATCTCCTTTGCAGGCAACCGCCGTGTCTTTGGGCAATGGCAATCCCAGCTGCCTTCGCGCTTCATTGACGAGCTGCCAGAGGAACATGTCGAGGTCCTGACGCCCCCCGGCCTTTATGGTGGCGGCTATGGTGCGGCGGCCCCGGCAGGTGGCGGCAATGTCCGCTCCAGCATCGAGGAGCGCATGGCCTCTGTCGATGGCTACAACTCGCCGGGCTGGAAACGGATGCAAACCCGCGTCAGCGAACGCGGCCTGTCGCAACCCAAGGAAAGCCGCTCGTCCATCATCGACATCACCGCCACCTCCAGCTTCATGGTGGGAGAGCGGGTGTTCCACCAGAAATTCGGCTATGGCGCAATTGTCGGCATCGAAGGTGACAAGCTGGAAGTGGAATTTGAAAAGGCTGGCAGCAAAAAGGTGGTCGCCAAATTCGTCACCGCCGCAGAGGACATTCCGTTCTAGCCCATCATCGCGTCAGGCCCGTCATAATGGGAAACGCATTGAGATCTGCGTCAGGAAAACGCCAGCCACCAGGCTGGCGTTTTTGCGTTTGGCCGCCCGCCGCAATCGCGGGGTCCGCAACAGCAGCGCTGCGCAGGCGGGCAACCGGAGTAAAAAGCAATCAGGCAAAGAAAAACGGCGGCGCCCAGGGAGGAGGAGGGGCACCGCCGTTCTTAACAACACCACGCTTAAGGGAGGAGGAGGCGTGGTGTATCCGGGTCCAGCTATGACGCTGGTATTGGGTGCGGTGACATCAGGGAGGAGGAGGATGTCACCGCGATGACAGGCCTTCTAGGGAGGAGGAGAAGGAGGCCTGTGTCTCTATTACTTGGTGCCGTAGGCCGCTTCGTAAGCGACGCTGCGCAGCTGCGCGCGGCTCATGCCGAGATCCGCGAGTTCGCGACCAGACAGCGAGGACAGCTCGTTGATGGTCTCGCGATACATGCGGTAACGCGCGATCTTGTCTTTCAGTTCGTCGAATGCGGCGCGCAGGCTGAAGGCAGCAGCGCCTTTACGGGTGGTGATATTGTCAACAGCGGCCATCGTTATATTCCTCGGCGGTCAGTTCGTGTGTTGCCGTCTCCGGCGTCTCTTGAGGATGAAAATAGGCAATTGCTGCACATGCACAATCCCCAGAAGCGGCAATCCGGATATGCACGAAATGCATGGGTGCCTCTGGGTAAATCAGCAGATTGCTGCTGAGGTATGCAGCAGCGGGGCTGTTAGCGCTCATTTCTTTGGCAGCGTGCGAATTGCGCGCGCTTGATGCTGGCAGATATCGTGCAACTTTGCCCATGTGGTGCACCCACTTGGGCTTTGGCGCGGGCAGGGGTATATGACAGCTGTCAAACCGGAGATGCTCATGACCCCCACCAAGGATGAGATTCGCGCAGCGCTTGAACGTCTGCAATTGCCCGACGGCGGCACGCTGGTGTCGCGCGACATGCTGCGCGCCCTGACAATCGACGGCAGCCGCGTCAGCTTCGTGATCGAGGCCCCCAGCCCCCAGATCGCCACCCAGATGGAACCCCTGCGCCGCGCGGCAGAGGCAACTGTCCTTGCGCTCGACGGGGTAGAGGCCGTGAGCGTCGCCCTGACCGCCCATGCGGATGGCCCCTCCAAACCGGCCCCCAGCCTGAAGGTCGGCGGCCATCCCAAGCCGCAGGCCGAACCGCTCAAGCCGAGCGGCGTCAAACGCATTCTGGCGGTGGGCTCCGGCAAGGGTGGCGTTGGTAAATCCACGGTCAGCGCAAACCTCGCCGTGGCGCTTGCCAGGCAGGGGCGCAAGGTGGGGCTTCTGGATGCCGACATCTATGGCCCCAGCCAGCCCCGCATGATGGGCGCGAGCGGCCGACCCGCCAGCCCGGATGGCAAGATCATCGAACCTCTGCACGCTCATGGCGTCACGCTGATGTCGATCGGCTTCATGGTGGACGAGGCCAAGGCCGTGGTCTGGCGTGGCCCGATGCTGATGGGTGCGCTGCAGCAGATGCTTGGTCAGGTGAACTGGGGTGAATTGGATGTGCTCATCGTTGATCTGCCGCCCGGCACCGGGGATGTGCAGCTGACGCTTTGCACCAAGGCAGAGCTGTCGGGCGCGATTGTGGTCTCCACTCCGCAGGACGTCGCGCTGATTGACGCGCGCAAGGCGCTCGACATGTTCGCCACTCTCAAGACGCCCGTGCTGGGGCTGATCGAAAACATGTCCTTCTTTGCCTGTCCCGATTGCGGCGGAGAGCATCACATCTTTGGTCACGGGGGTGTTGCCGCCGAAGCCGAGCGTCTGGGCGTGCCTCTTCTGGGGTCTCTGCCCATTGATCTGGATACGCGTCTGGCGGGGGATGCCGGCACGCCGGTGGCCGCCGGTGAGGGCGCAATGGCGCAGGCCTACGCCCGCATGGCCGAGGGGTTGGTGCGCGGCGGCATGGCCTGACCCGCGACATTATATGGATGAGTGACAGGGGCAGGGCCGATCCGGGCGCTGCCCCTTTCTCTATCCGGCCATCGCCTGCAGTGGCGCACACAGATCATGCCGCACAGATCATGTCGCATGGTGCCATCGCGCGGTGGGATGTCATGGGCGCGTCGCTGCCGTGTCGCTGGCGGCCTTGGTCTGGGATGAGGTGGGAGGATATGGGCGTCATGGGAAATCATGGCCCATCTGGGGTGATGTTGGGCAAATCAGCCCCGAATCACTTGGATGATCCGGCGGTTTTTGGGGGAAATGGCCGCCGACCCCGCGAGAATCGGGGCGTCTCCCCTCCAGATCGACCCTGATTTCGGAAAATGAAAGCGATTCTGTGGGAATTCATGGAACTTTTTTCGGCCCCACTGTGACCACTACATATAGTCGTTTTCACGCTAGCTTAACATACCACTAGGTTTTGAATCGATTCTGCACCAAAGAATCGGAGCGCCGTTATCGCCATGCGAAGGGAGGGTCCATAAAAAACAGTTGTGGCCCACGTATTCCCATAGTATCCCTAATTCATCGAATGAGACGGAGAGCAGGGGCGCCAAACGACCCCAACCAAAGACTAAAATAAGCAGGTTTCATACAGGCCTTCGCTTTCATCGAAAATAGAGATCCGGCGCGCGGGCGAGCAGACATCCCCCCAGGTGGCGCGCGCAGTCGGACACCCCGCAAGTCGGGACGAGGTGGCGGGTTGATCAGTGGCAGCAGATCAGCCCGCCCCTTTTGCTTCTGGGGATTGGTTCGGCACGAGGGACGCTGAAAAAGGGACGATAGATTGGGCCGTAGGTTCAGAGGTGAAAGCCACCATAAGGTGGATACAAAGGGGCGGGTGTCGATTCCGGCCTCCTTTCGCCGTGTTCTGGAGGCAGGTGATCCCAACTGGCAGTCCGGCAATGCGCCCGAACTCGTCATCGTCTACGGCGACCATCGCCGCAATTTCCTTGAATGTTACACCATGGAAGCCATCGAGGAGGTCGACGCAAAGATCGACTCCTTGCCACGCGGCTCCATGCCCCGCAAAATGCTGCAGCGCATGTTCCACGGTCAGTCCTTTCCGACCACCGTTGATGAAACCGGCCGCCTTGTGCTGCCCGCGAAGCTGCGCAACAAGATCGGACTGGAAGGCGAGGCCTTCTTTATCGCTGCGGGCGATACCTTCCAGATCTGGAAGCCAGAAACCTACGAAGAGGAAGAGTTGGCGAAATCCGAAGAGTGGATGGAAGATCTGCCAGAGGACTTCGACCCGATGGAATTCCTCGATGGCGCCGGAGGCGCTTGATCCATGACAACGGACCGTCAAACGTCTTCCGGTCCTCACGTACCGGTCCTTTTGCGCCCCCTCCTGGCAGCGGTTGCGCCTGTGTCCGGCCGCTGGCTGGATGGCACGTTCGGCGCCGGTGGCTACAGCCGCGGCCTGCTTGAAGCAGGGGCCGATCACGTGATCGGCGTTGACCGCGATCCGCTGGCGTTTGAAATGGCTCAGGACTGGATTGGCGACTATGATGGTCGCCTGACCTTCCAGCAGGGTGTGTTTTCGCGCATGGATGAATATGCGCAGGATCTCGACGGGGTCGTGCTTGACCTTGGGGTGTCCTCCATGCAGCTGGACATGGCCGAACGTGGTTTTTCCTTCATGCGTGACGGGCCGCTCGATATGCGGATGTCGCAGGATGGCCCTTCCGCCGCCGATCTCGTGGCCGAGCTGGATGAGGCGGCGCTGGCGGATATCCTCTTTATGTTTGGCGAGGAACGCGCAAGCCGCCGCATCGCCCGCGCCATCGTCAAGGCCCGCACCGAAGCGCCGATCACCACCACCCTGCAGCTCGCAGGGATCATCGAAAGCTGCCTGCCGCGCTCCAAACCCGGCCAGTCGCATCCCGCAACGCGCAGCTTTCAGGGCCTGCGCATCGCGGTGAACGCAGAATACGAAGAGCTGTTCGAGGGCCTTCTGGCGGCAGAACGGGCGCTGAAACCCGGTGGTCTGCTGGCCGTCGTGACCTTTCACTCGATCGAAGACCGTATGGTCAAACGCTTCTTCCAGCACCGCGCTGGCAAGACCGGCCGCGCCAACCGCTACGCGCCGGAACAGGAAGAAACCCCCTCCCAGTTCACCCTTGTCACCCGCAAGGCCGTGGGCCCCGATGACGAGGAGCTGGCCGAAAACCCGCGCTCGCGTTCGGCCCGCCTGCGGGTGGGGCGCCGCACCGATGCGGCCCCGGTCGAGATTTCGGCCAAAGACATTGGCATGCCTCAGCTAAAGGGCAAACGGTCATGAAGACGCTGCTTTACATCGTGACATCGCTCGCGGTCCTGGGCCTTGCGTTCTGGGCCTATCGCGAAAATTACACCACCCAGCAGGTGCTGAAGGAAACCCGCAGCCTGCAACGCCAGATCGGCGCCCAGCAGGCCCGGCTCAGCGTGTTGCGGGCAGAATGGGCCTATCTGAACCGCCCCCAGCGCCTGCGCGAACTGGCAGAGCTGAACTTTGACCGTCTCAGCCTGCTGCCCCTGCGTCCCGAACAATTTGGCCGCGTGGATGAGGTCGCCTATCCCCGCGACGAGGACGTGATCGAATTCTCCAACGGGGTCGAAGTGTCCTCGCTCAACGCACGGAGAGACCAGCCATGATCCGAACGCCGCTGCGCCCTCTGGCCCGCATTTTGACGGCCCGTGCCAACGGCGAAAATCCGGACGTGATCGAACGCGAAAACCTGCGTCAGCGTCATGCCGAAATGCAGGCCGCCTCGCGCCAGCGCGCCGAAGGACGCCTGCTGGTTCTGGGTGTTTTCTTTCTGGTGGCCTTTACTGCCATTGCCGTTCGCATGGGCGCGCTTGCAACCTCAGAGGCGGTTGAACCTGTCGCCAGCACCGCAGGCGGCAGCGGCATTGCCATGCAGCGTGCCGATATCGTCGACCGCAAGGGCCGTATCCTTGCGACGAATTTCGAAACCCATTCGCTTTATGCCCAGCCGCCCCAAATGGTCGATCCCGAAGGCGCGGTAGAGCGTCTGGTCGAAATCTTTCCCGATCTGGATCGTGACCGCCTGCTGGAGGATTTCACCGGCAAGCGCAAGTTCGTGTGGATCAAGAAGAAAATCAGCCCCGAGCAGAAACAGGCGGTGCATGACATCGGTGATCCCGGCCTGCTGTTTGGTCCGCGCGAAATGCGTCTCTATCCCAATGGCAGCCTCGCGGCTCATGTCATGGGCGGCGCCGGGTTTGGCAAGGAAGGCGTCACCGCCGCCGAAGTGATCGGCGTTGCGGGCGTGGAAAAGCAATTCGACGACTATCTCCGCGATCCGGCCAATGGGGGCCGTCCGCTGCAGCTCTCGCTGGATCTGACGGTTCAGGCCGCCTCTGAACAGGTGCTTTTGGGGGGCATGAAGCTGATGAACGCCAAGGGGGCGACATCTGTTTTGATGGATGTCTACACCGGCGAGGTGATCTCTGTTGTGTCGCTGCCGGATTTCGACCCCAACGACCGTCCGCGTCCGCCCACCTCTGGCTTTGACCCCTCGGTCAGCCCGCTGTTCAACCGCGCGGTGCAGGGGGTGTATGAACTGGGCTCGACCTTCAAGATTTTCACGGCAGCACAAGCGGTTGACCTTGGGCTGGTGAATTCCGAAACCATCATCGACACCTCTGGCCCGATGCGGATCGGTCGCTTTCCCATCGGCGAGTTCAACAACAAGAACTATGGCAAGCTGAGTGTCGCAGACATCATCGTCAACAGCTCCAACCGCGGCACCGGTCGACTGGCGCTGCAAATCGGCGCAGAACGTCAGCAACAGTTCCTGCGCGCGCTTGGCATGTTCGACCCGACCCCGATCGAGATCGTCGAGGCCTCCGGCGGCCAGCCGCTGAAGCCCAAGAAATGGGGCGAACTCAGCACTGTGACCATCTCCTACGGTCACGGGTTGTCGACCAGCCCGATGCATCTGGCGGCGGGCTATGCCGCCATCGCCAACGGCGGTCGCTACGTCAGCCCGACCATCCTGCGCCAGACCGGGCCGCAGCTGGGGGATCGGGTGATGTCAGAGGACGCCGCCGCCCAGGCCCGCGCCATGCTGCGCAAGGTCGTGACCAGCGGCACCGCCTCTTTCGGAGAGGTTCCGGGCTATCAGGTCGGTGGCAAGACCGGCACAGCCGACAAACCCAAACCCCGTGGTGGCTATTATGAAAGCAAGGTCATCGCGACCTTTGCCGCCATGTTCCCGGCCCATGATCCAAAGTATGTGCTGATCGTCACACTTGATGAACCCTCGGTCATTGCCCACGGCGAAGAACGCCGCACAGCGGGTTGGACGGCGGTTCCTGTCGCAGGCGAGATGATCGGCAGAATTGCGCCGCTTCTGGGCCTCAGACCACAAGTTGAACCCGACCAGATCACTGGTATAACCCTCACCTCAAACTGATCAGGTGGGGTTGCTATGAGCACCAGTCAAAACCGTCCTCTGAGCCAGCTGGGGCTGACCGCCCGCGGCGGGGTCGATCCGATGATCTGCGGCATTGCCGTGGACAGCCGCAAGGTGGTCGAAGGGGGGCTGTTTGCGGCCCTTCCGGGCAGTCAGGTGCATGGGGCGAAATTCACCCCGGCCGCGCTTGGCAATGGGGCGGCGGCAATCCTGACCGATGCCGCCGGGGCGCAGATCGTGGCAGAGCTGTTGCGCGATTCCACCGTTGCGCTGGTGGTGGTCGAAGACCCGCGTCAGGCGCTGGCCTATGCGTCGGCCCTGTGGTTTGGCGCGCAGCCCGAAACCATGGTGGCGGTGACTGGCACCAATGGCAAAACCTCGGTGTCAAGCTTTGTGCGTCAGATCTGGATCGAGCTGGGCCACAAGGCGGTGAACCTTGGCACCACAGGTGTCGAAGGCGCCTGGAGCCATCCGCTCAACCATACCACACCCGAACCTGTCACGCTGCATGATGCGCTGGCGCAGGCCGCAGCTGCCGGCGTCACCCATGCCGCGATGGAGGCCTCCTCGCACGGGCTGGACCAGCGGCGTCTGGACGGTGTGCATCTGGCGGCGGCGGGCTTTACCAATTTCACCCAGGACCATCTGGATTATCACGAAACATTCGAGGCGTATTTCGCGGCCAAGGCCGGGCTGTTTCGCCGGGTGCTGCCAGAAGATGGCGTCGCGGTCATCAATATGGACGATCCGCGCGGCCCGGAAATGCGCGCCATCGCCGCTGCGCGCGGGCAGGAGGTGATCTCTGTCGGGCGCGGCGCGGGCGATCTGTCCCTGATCGGCGCACGCTTTGATGCCTCTGGGCAGGACATGCGGTTTACCTGGCACGACAAACCCTATCAGGCGCGGCTGAACCTGATCGGCGGTTTCCAGGCCGAGAACATCCTGCTGGCCTGTGGTCTGGTGATCGCCAGCGGAGAAGACCCGCAGGCCGTTTTTGAGACGCTGCCACATCTGCAGACCGTGCGAGGCCGGATGCAGCTGGCGGCCACCCGCGACAATGGCGCGACGGTGTTTGTGGACTACGCACATACCCCCGATGCGGTGGCCACTGCGATCAAGGCGCTGCGCCCGCATGTGCTGGGCCGGTTGGTGGCCATTGTCGGCGCTGGCGGTGATCGCGATGCCGCCAAACGCCCGCTGATGGGGCAGGCCGCGCAGGAGAATGCGGATCTGGTGATTGTCACCGACGACAACCCCCGCAGTGAGGATCCGGCGGTGATCCGTGCCGCTGTCAAAGGCGGTGCGCCGGACGCGCTGGAAGTGGGTGACCGGGCCGAGGCGATCTTGCGCGGCGTTGATGCGCTGGGGGCAGGCGATGCGCTGCTGATCTGCGGCAAGGGGCATGAGACCGGCCAGATCGTTGGCACAGATGTTCTGCCCTTTGATGATGTCGAACAGGCGAGCATGGCTGTCGCCGCTCTGGACGGGAGGCTGGTATGACGCTTTGGACCGCTGAGGAAGCCGCCGCAGCAACCGGTGGCGTTGCCATTGGCAACTGGCATGTGAACGGGATTTCCATCGACACGCGCAGCATCGCCAAGGGAGATCTGTTCGTGGCCTTGAAGGCAGCGCGTGACGGCCATGACTTTGTGGCGCAGGCGCTGGAGAAAGGCGCCGGTGCTGCGCTGGTGTCGCGCAGACCCGAGGGCGTCAGCGAAGATGCGCCGCTGTTGCTGGTTGAGGATGTGCAGACCGGGCTGGAGGCTCTTGGCCGCGCGGGTCGTGCGCGCACGGATGCGCGGGTGATCGCGGTTACCGGATCGGTCGGCAAGACCTCGACCAAGGAAATGCTGGCGCGGATGCTGTCGGATCAGGGCCGCCCCCATGCCGCCGTCGCAAGCTACAACAACCATTGGGGCGTGCCGCTGACGCTGGCGCGGATGCCGCGTGACACCGAATTTGCAGTGATCGAAATCGGCATGAACCACCCCGGCGAGATCAGCCCGCTTGCAAAACAGGCGCGCCCGCATGTGGCGATGGTCACAACCGTGGCCCCTGTGCATCTGGAGGCCTTTGACGGCATCGAAGGCATCGCCGCAGAGAAGGCCGCCATCATGGATGGCCTGGAGCCCGGCGGCGTTGCGGTTCTGAACGCTGATATTGCCGAGGCCCCGATTCTGCAGGCAGTTGCCGGGCGTGCGGCGCAGGATGTGCAGTGGTTTGGCACCGGTCAGGGGCCGATTGCGCCCACCTATCGGCTGGTCGCAACCACCCTGCGCGGAGATGAGACAGAGGCCGAAGTCACCTTGCCCGGCGGGCAGGGGCATCGTTTGCAGATCCAATCGCTTGGCGCGCATTTTGCAATGAACGCGCTTGGGGCGCTGGCCTGTCTTGCGGCTTTGGATCTGGATCTGACCAAGGCCGTGCAGAGCCTGTCGCTCTGGTCGCCCGTCACCGGTCGCGGGGCGCGCGAAACCGTGTCGCTGGGCGCGGGGCAGGGCGAAATTCTGCTGCTGGATGACAGCTATAACGCCAACCCAACATCCGTGGCCGCCGCGCTGGCGGTGCTGGCGGCAACCCCCTGCGAGGGCCGTCGCATCGCCTATCTTGGCGACATGAAAGAGCTCGGCCCGCAGGAAGCGGCGCTGCACGCAGCCCTTGCTGATTTGCCCGCGATGGCGGATCTGGATGCGGTGCACTGCATCGGGCCTTTGATGGGCGCGCTTCATGCTGCCCTGCCTGCGGACAAACGCGGCGGGCACTATGCCAGCAGCGCCGATGTGCTGGCTGATCTGCCGGGTCAGATCGGTGCCGGCGATGTTGTGCTGGCGAAAGGGTCTCTCAGCATGGCGCTGGCCAAGGTTGTTGACGGCATCCGCGAATTGGGCCATGGCGAGGCCACTTCTTAAAAACACGTGAACTGAGGGACCGGCTGACATGCTCTATTGGTTGACCGCGCTGTCGGATGGGGGGGATTTTTTCAATCTCTTTCGCTACATCACCTTCCGGGCAGGCGGGGCCTTTTTGACGGCGCTTCTGTTCGGGTTTCTTTTTGGTCCGCCGCTGATCAATGTGCTGCGCCGCAAGCAGGGCAAAGGTCAGCCGATCCGCGATGACGGCCCTGAGGCGCATCTGGCCAAGGCCGGCACGCCCACCATGGGGGGGCTGCTGATCGTGGGGGCGCTGGTCACCGCGACGCTTTTGTGGGCGCGTTGGGATAACCCGTTTGTTTGGCTTGTTCTTTTTGTCACGCTGTCCTTTGGCCTCATTGGTTTTGCCGATGATTACGCCAAGGTGTCCAAGCAGAACACCGCGGGTGTTCCGGGCAAGCTGCGGCTGGCACTGGGGATCACGATTGCGGTGATTGCAGCACTTTGGGCGGCGGCCTATCACCCGGAGGCGCTGCAGAACCGTCTGGCGATGCCGGTGTTCAAGGATACGCTGATCAACCTTGGTCTGCTTTACGTGCCGTTTTCGATCTGCGTGATCGTGGGGGCTGCCAATGCGGTGAACCTGACCGATGGTCTGGATGGTCTTGCGATCATGCCGGTGATGATTGCGGCAGGAACGCTGGGCATCATCGCCTATGCGGTGGGGCGCGTTGACTTTACGGAATATCTGGACGTGCACTATGTGCCGGGCACCGGCGAGATCCTGATCTTTACCGCCGCGTTGTTTGGCGGTGGTCTGGGCTTTCTGTGGTACAACGCCCCGCCTGCGGCCGTGTTCATGGGTGACACCGGTTCGCTGGCCCTGGGGGGTGCGCTGGGGGCGATTGCGGTCGCAACCAAACACGAGCTGGTGCTGGCGATTGTTGGCGGCCTCTTTGTGGTAGAGGCGCTGTCGGTCATCATTCAGGTTCTCTACTTCAAGCGCACCGGCAAGCGGGTGTTCCTGATGGCGCCGATCCATCACCACTATGAGAAAAAGGGGTGGGCCGAACCCACAATCGTGATCCGCTTCTGGATCATCTCGCTGATCCTTGCGCTGATCGGACTGGCGACGCTGAAAGTGCGCTGAGCCAGCACGGATCGCCGCGGGCAGGGTGTCTGCCGCGGGGTGGTGCATTGTCCTGGTCTGTTTTGGAACCGCCCGGAGCTGCCGCTTCGGGCGGTTTGTCTTTGCAGAAGAAGGCGGCGCCGCCGGAGGGGCGGAGGGTGGATGACCTTTGCCAGGGGTCATCTCCGTCTGTCGGCCTATACGGATCCCACGCCCTATGCCGACCCGGTTCGGGCAGCGGGGCGGAGGGACTGTCTCCTGATCTTGGTGTCGCAACAAATGGCAGCGTAGCAAACCGGCCTGAAGAGATCGTAGCCCATGCGTTCGCAGCTATGGCAACACCTGCAACCTGACCCTAGAATACCGACCAGTCCATTTCTCGGGCCAGCCGTTCCATCGCCTCTGTCCCCAGTTTGGAATTGCCGTTGCGGTCCAGTCCCGGCGACCAGACGGCGATGCTGGCCTTGCCCGGCACAACGCCCAGGATGCCACCGCCCACGCCGCTTTTGGCGGGCAGGCCAACGCGGTAGGCAAATTCGCCGGAGCCGTCATAGTGGCCGCAGGTCAGCATCAGCGCGTTAAGGCGGCGCACCCGGTCAAGGGAGACCATGCGTGGATGGCAATCCGCACCAATCAGAAAACGCCCCGCACGGGCGAGCTGCGTTGTCGTCAGCTCTGTGGCGCAGTGATGGAAATAGGTGCCCAGCACCTTGTCGGGATCATTTTTCAGATTGCCAAAGGAGGCGAGGAAATGGGCATGGGCAAAATTGCGATGCCCGTGGGCGGTTTCCGAGCGGGCAACATCGGCATTGATGTGAATGTCGTCATCCTCTGCGGCGGCGCGGATAAAGCTGAGGAACTCGGCCAGCGCCTCGCGCGGCTCGCGGCCTGCCAGCACCTCGTCGGTGGTGACGATTGCGCCTGCGTTTACAAACGGATTGCGGGGTCGTCCGCGTTCGTGTTCCAGCTGCACGATGGAATTGAACGCCGTGCCAGACGGCTCTCGTCCGACGCGGCGCCACAGCTGGTCGCCAGAACGGCCAAGCGCGATGGCGAGGGTAAAGACCTTGGTGATGCTTTGCGCTGAAAACCGGGTGGCCGCGTCCCCGGCGCTGTAGATCTGCCCATCTGCGGTCGCCACGGTGATGGCGAACTGATGCGGGTCGACCTGGCCCAATTCGGGAATGTAGCTCGCAACCTCGCCCCGGTCGGGATCATCGCGAAGGTCGGTGTTGATGGCGTCGAGGATCTGCTGCATTTGCGCTGGCATGTCTGCGGGCCTCCCAGTTTTTGGCCGACGTTAGCGGGATGGCGGTGAGATGACAAACGCAACGGGACTGGCATTGGTTCCCGCGATCGGGTAGCGATTTGATCAAAGACCATGTGGAGGGCGGGCGATGATCCCTGTGACCGGATTTGAAGGCGCAACTGTTGCGGTGCTGGGGCTTGGGCGATCGGGGCTCACCACGGCGCGGGCCTTGCGGGCGGGCGGCGCAGAGCCTGTCTGCTGGGACGACAATCCGGGTGCGCGGGCGCGGGCCGAGGTCGAGGGGTTCACCTGCCGTGATTTGCTGAAATCCGGCGCCTTTGATGATGTGGCGGCATTGGTCGTGTCGCCCGGCATTCCACATCTTTACCCCAAGCCGAACCCGGTGATCCGGGCGGCGCTGGTGGCGGGTGTGCCGGTGGACAATGACATCGGCCTGTTCTTCCGCTCGGTTGCGACGCGGGGATGGGAGCAATACGATCAGGCGCCGCGCATCGTGGCGGTCACCGGGTCAAACGGCAAATCCACCACGGTTGCGCTGCTGCATCACATCCTGCAGGAGGCCGGGCGCGAAAGCCAGCTGGCGGGCAATATCGGCCGTGGTGTTCTGGACATCGACCCGCCGGGCTCTGGTGGGGTCGTGGTGCTGGAGCTGTCGAGCTATCAGACCGATCTGGCGCGCGCATTGACGCCGGATGTGGCCGTGTTCACCAACCTCAGCCCCGATCATCTGGACCGGCACGCGGGCATGGGGGGCTATTTCGCGGCCAAGCGGCGACTGTTTGCAGAAGGCGGGCCAGACCGCGCCATCATCGGCGTCGACGAGGACGAGGGGCTGTATCTTGCAGGGCAGCTGTCGGAGGCGGCCAGCGATGACCGGGTGATCCGCATCTCGGCAAGCCAGAAGCTGACCGGGCCGGGCTGGCAGGTCTTTGCGCGCAAGGGGTTTCTCAGCGAATACCGCAAGGGGCGGCAGGCGGCGTCGATTGACCTGCGCCAGATGCAGGGGTTGCCCGGCGCGCATAACCACCAGAACGCCTGTGCGGCCTATGCGGCGGCGCGCGCGCTGGGGCTGGCGCCACGTCTGATCGAAGACGCGCTGGCGAGCTATCCCGGCCTGCCACATCGCAGCCAGACCATCGCGAGTCATGCCGGCGTGCGTTATGTGAATGACAGCAAGGCCACCAACCTCGACAGCGCGGCCAAGGCGCTGGGGGCTTTTGAAAACATCCGCTGGATCTGTGGCGGGCTGGAGAAAGAGGGTGGGCTGGATGCGCTGCGCGGGCAGACCGGCAAAGTGCGCAAGGCCTATGTGATCGGGCGCGAGGCGGCGGGTTTTGCCATGCAGCTGGATGTAGAGGCAGAGGTCTGCATCACCATGGCACAGGCGGTGGCCCGCGCGAGCGCCGAGGCAGAGCCGGGCGATACCGTGCTGCTGGCTCCGGCGGCGGCGAGTTTTGACCAATACGACAACTTTGAACAGCGCGGCGAGGATTTCATCGCCGAAGTTGGCAAGCTGACGGGCGCAGACGGCTAAGGACGGGCCGCGACTGGGGCTAAGGCTGGCGCAGCCTCAGCGGCGTGCGGCGATGGCGCTGCCCGCCGCCACGCCAGAGGCCCAGGCCCATTGAAAGTTATAGCCGCCAAGCCAGCCGGTCACATCCACTGCCTCGCCAATGGCATAAAGGCCCGGAACCGTCTTGGCCTCCATTGTCTTGGACGACAGCGCATCGGTGTCGATGCCACCAAGGGTGACTTCGGCGGTGCGATACCCCTCGCTGCCCGACGGCGTGAGGCTCCAGTTTTCCAACCGGTCGCAGAGATCGCGCAGGGCTGCATCGGACTGATCTGCCAGCCGCCCCTTGAGCCCCAGTTCGGGGGCGAGGAAGTCAACCAGTCGGCCGGGCAGGTGGCGGGCGAGCTCGGTCGTCAGATCCTTGCGCCCTGCTTCCTGACGTTGGCTGCGCAGCAGGTCGAACAGGGGTGTCTGCGGGATCAGGTTGGCGTTGATCTGCTCGCCTTCGCGCCAATAGGACGACAATTGCAGCACCGAGGGGCCGGACAGGCCGCGGTGGGTGAACAAAAGCGCCTCGTCAAAACTGGTGCGCGCATTCGACAGCCGCGCAGGCAGGGCGACACCGGCCAAGGGCTTGAAACGGTCATCGGAAAAGGTGAAGGGCACCAGGGCGGGGCGGGTATCTGTCAGCGGCAGATCAAACTGCCGCGCGAGATCATAGGCGATGCCGGTTGCACCCATCTTGGGGATGGATTTGCCGCCCGTCGCAATCACCAGATTGCGGACCGTCAACTGCTGCCGCTTGCCCTCGCGCTCTACCTCGACCTGAAAGCCATCGGCGGTGCGCGCAACGGACAGGATCGAGGTCTGCAACCACAGATCTGCGCCTGCGGCCTTCAGCTCCTCCACCAGCATCGCAACGATCTGCTTGGCTGATCCATCGCAGAACAGCTGGCCCAGCGTCTTTTCGTGCCAGGCGATGCCGTGGCGGTCCACCAGTTCGATGAAATCCCACTGCGTATAGCGCGCCATCGCGGATTTGCAGAAATGCGGATTCTGCGACAGGTAGTTTTCCGGGCTCGCGTACATGTTGGTAAAGTTGCAGCGCCCTCCGCCGGAGATGCGGATCTTTTCCCCCGGCGCCTTGGCATGGTCGATCACCAGCGTGCCGGGGCCAGAGCGGGTTGCACACATCATTCCGGCAGCGCCGGCACCAAGAATAAGGGTTTCATAAGCCATGTGCGGCCATAGGCGCGGATTACCGCCAAAGGCAAGAGGAAGAGGGTGGCCTGATGAAAACTTTCCGGTTACTGTTTGCCTAACGATCCCGAAAACGGGACGGGCGACGAGGCAGATAGTGGCGGTTTTTCCATGACTGAGATGGTCTATGGCGCGCTCCCCGTACAATCGGGCGAGCCAATCCTACCCAAGTGGTGGCGGACTTTGGACAAGTGGACGATGTCCAGCATTCTGATGCTGTTTGTCATTGGGCTCTTGTTGGGGCTTGCGGCCTCTGTCCCGCTGGCAGAGCGCAACGGGTTCGGCAACTTCCATTATGTGCAACGCCAGATGGTCTTTGGGCTGACGGCGCTTGCGGCGATGATCATCACCTCGATGATGTCGCCCACGCTGGTTAGGCGGCTGGCGGTTGTGGGCTTTATCTGCGCCTTTGTGGCGCTGGCCCTGCTGCCGGTTTTCGGCACTGATTTCGGCAAGGGCGCGGTGCGCTGGTATTCCCTTGGGTTTGCCTCGCTGCAGCCTTCGGAGTTCCTGAAGCCGGGCTTCATCGTGGTTGCGGCCTGGATGATTGCGGCCAGCCAGCAGATCAACGGCCCGCCGGGCACGTTGATGTCCTTTGGTCTGTGCATGACCGTGGTGCTGATGCTGGTCATGCAGCCCGATTTCGGTCAGGCCTGTCTGGTGCTGTTTGGCTGGGGGGTGATGTATTTCGTCGCCGGTGCGCCGATGCTGTTGCTGGTGGCGATGGCGGTGGTCGTCGTGCTGGGCGGCATTCTGGCCTACAACAGCTCTGAGCATTTTGCCCGCCGCATTGACGGGTTCCTGAACCCTGAAATCGATCCCACCACTCAGATGGGCTATGCAACCAACGCCATCCGCGAAGGCGGGCTGTTTGGGGTTGGTGTTGGCGAAGGTCAGGTGAAATGGTCACTGCCTGATGCCCACACCGATTTCATCATCGCTGTCGCGGCCGAGGAATACGGGCTTGTGCTCGTGGTGATCTTGATCCTGCTCTACGCCACTGTTGTCGCGCGCTCGCTGTTTCGCCTGATGCGCGAACGGGACACGTTCATCCGTCTTGCAGGCACTGGTCTGGTCTGCACCTTTGGGGTTCAGGCGATGATCAACATGGGCGTTGCCGTGCGGCTTTTGCCTGCCAAGGGAATGACGCTGCCGTTCGTCAGCTACGGGGGATCCTCGTTGATTGCAGGTGGCATTGCGGTCGGCATGCTGCTGGCGTTTTCCCGATCACGCCCGCAGGGGGAGATTGCGGATTATCTGAACGGCCGTGGGCGGGGATGAACAGGCGACAGGGACGCGGCTGCCCCCCCGGGTGGGGCGCGGCGGTCTCTCGCGGGGACAGATCAGGCGCTGACCGGTTATGAGCCGGGCACAGCAGCAACAGCAGGTAAAAGAAAGACAACACGGGACGATGGCACAGAAATTGCTCTTGATGGCTGCTGGGGGGACCGGTGGCCATATGTTTCCTGCACAGGCCCTTGCTGAGGCGATGCTGAGACGTGGCTGGCGGGTGAAACTGTCAACGGATGCGCGTGGCGCGCGCTACACCGGCGGCTATCCCCATACCACGGAAATCACCGAAGTGCCCTCGGCCACATTTGCCCGCGGAGGGCTTTTGGCCAAGGCGATGGTTGGCCCCAAGATTGCGGCAGGCGTGACCCGGATGGCGATGCAGATGCGGCGCGACCGGCCTGATGTCGTTGTGGGCTTTGGCGGCTACCCGTCGATCCCGGCGCTGGGGGCGGCAACCCTGCTGAAGCTGCCGCGCATGATTCACGAACAAAACGGTGTCCTGGGCCGGGTGAACCAGCTGTTTGCGTCGCGGGTGGCGCAGGTGGCATGTGGTGTCTGGCCAACGGACCTGCCCGACGGGGCCCAGGGCGTTCATGTGGGCAATCCGGTGCGCGCGGCAGTGCTGGAACGTGCGGGCGCTGGCTATATCCCGCCGGGGGATTATCCGATGTCCATTCTGGTGATGGGCGGCAGTCAGGGCGCGCGCATCCTGTCGGATATGGTGCCCGGCGCAATCGCGGCACTGCCGGAGGCGTTGCGCAGCCGCCTGCGCATTTCCCATCAGGCGCGCGATGAAGACGGCGCGCGCGTCACCCAGTTCTATGCCGATCACGGCATCAGCGCCGATGTGCAGCCGTTCTTTACCGATGTGCCTGCCCGCATGTCCGAGGCGCAGCTGGTGATCTCGCGATCGGGGGCGTCTTCGGTTGCGGATATTGCCGTGATCGGCCGCCCGTCGATCCTGATCCCGTTTGCTGCGGCGGCAGGAGACCACCAGAGCGCCAACGCGCGCGGGCTGGTGGATGCGGGCGCTGCGGTGCTGATCCCGGAAAGCGCCCTTGACGTTTCGGCCCTGTCAGAGCAAATCAGCGCAGTTCTGAGTAACCCCACCGCTGCCACGCAGATGGCCAATGCAGCCCTGCAGACCGGTATCCCGGACGCAACCGAGCGTTTGGTGGCGATGGTGGAAAAGCTGTCCGAGGAAGGAAACACATGACCCCTGCAACCAAACTCCCCGGTGACGTCGGCCCGATCCATTTCGTCGGCATCGGTGGTATCGGCATGTCCGGCATTGCCGAAGTGCTGCTTAATCTGGGTTATGTCGTGCAAGGGTCCGACCTGAAGGCCTCCAAGATCACCAGCCGGCTGGAAAAGCTGGGGGCGCAGATCTTTGTCGGGCAGCGGGCAGAGAACCTTGAGGATGCGGCGGTTGTCGTGATCTCGTCGGCGATCAAACCGGGCAATCCCGAACTGGACGAGGCCCGCAACCGGGGCCTGCCGGTGGTGCGGCGCGCAGAGATGCTGGCCGAGCTGATGCGCCTGAAATCCAACATTGCCATCGCAGGCACCCACGGCAAGACCACCACCACCACGATGATGGCAGAGCTGATGGTGGCAGGGCATTTCGATCCGACCATCGTGAATGGCGGCATCATTCATGCCTATGGCTCCAACGCACGGATGGGGCAGGGGGAATGGATGGTGGTGGAGGCCGACGAAAGCGACGGCACATTCAACCGCCTGCCTGCGACCATTGCGGTTGTCACCAATATCGACCCCGAGCACATGGAGCACTGGGGCGATTTCGACACACTGCGCAATGGCTTTTACGAGTTTGTCTCGAATATCCCGTTCTACGGCATTGCCGTGTGCTGCACCGATCACCCGGAAGTGCAGGCACTGGTGGGCCGGATCACCGACCGCCGCGTCGTGACCTATGGTTTCAACACCCAGGCCGATGTGCGGGCGGTCAACCTGACCTACAAGGCGGGCGTTGCCCATTTCGACATTCAGCTGCAGGCCGAGGATCGCGTGATCGAAGGCTGCACGCTGCCGATGCCGGGGGATCACAACGTCTCTAACGCGCTGTCGGCGGTGGCGGTTGCCCGCCATCTGGGGATGAACAGCTCTGAAATTCGCGCAGCCCTTGCGGCCTTTGGCGGGGTCAACCGTCGCTTTACCAAGGTGGGCGAGGTGGATGGCGTCACCATCATTGATGACTACGGTCACCACCCGGTCGAGATTGCCGCCGTTCTGAAGGCCGCGCGTCAGGCCTGTGACGGGCGGGTGATCGCGGTGCATCAGCCGCACCGCTATTCGCGCCTGTCGAGCCTGTTTGATGATTTCTGCGGCTGCTTCAACGAGGCGGATGTGGTGGCGATTGCCGAGGTCTTTGCCGCGGGCGAAGACCCGATCGAGGGCGCGGGGCGCGATGATCTGGTGGCCGGTCTGATCCGCCACGGCCATCGCCACGCCCGTGCCTTGCTGGATGAGCCGGATCTGGAGCGTCTGGTGCGCGAACAGGCCCGTCCCGGTGACATGGTTGTCTGCCTTGGTGCGGGCACCATCAGCACCTGGGCCAATGCCCTGCCAGAGCGCTTGAAGGGCTGAGGGTGGCGCGGCTGCAGGCATATCCTGCCTTGCCCCTTGTGGCGGTGGGTGTGACCCCAAAGGCGGGGGCGTGCCCATGCTGAGTGTGACCGCTGCGGCCATCTGGGTTCTATTGGCCTGCGGCGTGGCGGCGTTGCCGATGCGCTGGCAGATTGCGCCGGGGCTGGCGCTGCTGATTGCGGCACCTGTGCTGATTGTCTTGCTGGGGCGTGACCACGGGGCGATTGCTGCGGGGTTTGGCGTCTTTGCCCTGCTGTCGATGTTCCGCCGTCCGATCCTGCATGCGCTTGGTCGGCTGCGCCAGCGCCACGGCGCGGAGGCCCGCAAATGACGCCATCGCTGATCCTTGCCTGTGTCTGGGTGGTTGCCGCCAATGTTCTGGCGATGATCCCAAGCCGCGACAATCACTGGTCGCGCGCCTATGTGCTGATCGCCCTTGGCATTCCGCTGCTGGGCTATGTGACCTATGAAAACGGGCCGTGGTGGGGGCTGGGTGTGCTGTTTGCGGGCATGTCTGTTCTGCGCTGGCCGGTGATCTATCTGGGCCGCTGGCTGCGTCGCCAGCTGAACGGCGGCTGAGACGCGGCTGGATCGCGGGCCTGCGCGATGGCGAGACCATTGTCGACGGCGCTGATTCCAGAGTAGAGGCAGGGCACACATCAGGGCGCAGCTGCGTCCGCTTGGTGATTTTGACGGACGACAAGACGGGACGGGATCTATGGACATCGACGGGCTGCGTGGCAAGCTTACACCCAATCGGGCGCTGGCGGATTTGACCTGGCTGCGCGTGGGCGGACCTGCGGATTATCTGTTTCAGCCTGCCGATATCGAAGACCTCTCGCATTTCATGCAGGCCTGTGAACCGTCGGTTCAGGTGTTTCCCATGGGGGTCGGGTCGAACCTGATCGTGCGCGATGGCGGGCTGCGGGCGGTTGTCGTGCGGCTGGGCCGGGGGTTCAATTCAATCGAGATCGATGGCGACACGGTCACTGCGGGTGCGGCTGCGCTGGATGCGCATGTGGCGCGCAAGGCCGCCGATGCCGGGGTTGATCTGACGTTTCTGCGCACCATTCCCGGCTCTGTCGGGGGGGCGGTGCGCATGAATGCCGGCTGCTACGGCAGCTATGTGGCGGATGTGTTCCAGTCGGCCACCGTGGTTCTGCGGACGGGAGAGGTGGTTGAGCTGGGGCCGGAGGCCCTGAATTTTGCCTATCGTCAAAGCGATCTGGCGGAGGGCGCGGTCCTTGTGTCGGCCAAATTGCGCGGGCCCCTGGGTGAGCCTGCGGCGCTTCATGCCCGGATGGAAGATCAGCTTGCCAAACGGGACGCCACCCAGCCCACGAAGGAACGCTCTGCCGGGTCGACCTTTCGCAATCCGGCCGGGTTTTCCTCAACCGGGCGGGCGGATGATGTGCATGATCTCAAGGCCTGGAAGGTCATCGATGATGCCGGTATGCGCGGAGCCCGTCGCGGAGGCGCGCAGATGAGCGAGAAGCACTCCAACTTTATGATTAACGCCGGTGGCGCAACTGCCGCAGATCTTGAGGGATTGGGCGAAGAAGTGCGAAAAGAGGTTTACGCCAATTCTGGCATAACGCTAGAGTGGGAAATCATGCGGGTGGGGGATCCGCTTTCCGAATAAACGATAAATGACCTGATTTTTAAGGCTTTCCCCTTGAAGTCAGGCCCGCCACCGGGTGAAACGCAATGGCGGATCGAAGCGGAAAAGCGCGATCTTGGTAAAGGCAATGTTAACGGGCCGGTAACGAATTTGTCGTTAATATGGTGTTAGGCACTAGCGGATCCGGAGCCATTGCGGGCTATCACGCTTCGCACGACCAATGCAGGGCCAACCTGCGCATATCGGGCCATTTCAGGCTGGAACAACAAGGGGCGTGAAGCCCCGGAAATTTGAGGCGCTTGTCGTGAGTGAGTCGAGCAGGACACTCCCGAAAGTGGCGGTATTGATGGGCGGCCCCTCGGCTGAGCGCGAGGTGTCACTTTCCACAGGGCGCGAATGCGCTGCCGCACTGCGGGATGAGGGGTATCAGGTCACAGAGCTGGACGCGGGTCCGGATCTTGCGGCGCAGCTTGCTGCGGATCGCCCGGATGTCGTCTTCAACGCGCTGCATGGCCGCTGGGGCGAAGATGGGTGTGTGCAGGGGCTGCTGGAATGGCTTGCGATTCCCTACACGCATTCCGGTGTTCTGGCCTCGGCGCTGGCGATGGACAAACAGCGCTCGAAAGAGGCGTTTCGCGCCGCTGGCCTGCCAGTCGTGGACAGTGGACTTTTCGCCAAATCCGACGTCTCTGCGGCCCATGTGATGGCGCCGCCTTATGTCGTGAAACCCAACAACGAAGGCTCCAGCGTCGGGATCTATATCGTACAGGAGGCCGCCAATACGCCGCCGCAGCTGTCTGAGGACATGCCGGATGAGGTGATGGTGGAAACCTATGCGCCGGGGCGTGAGCTGACCACCACGGTTGTCGACGGCAAGGCGCTGACGGTGACGGATATCCTCACTGACGGGTGGTATGATTTCGACGCCAAGTACAAACCCGGTGGCTCGCGGCATGTCTTGCCTGCGGATCTGCCGGACGAGATTTTTCAGCTGTGTCTGGATTACGCGGTGCGCGCCCATGATGCGCTGGGGTGTCGCGGGGTGAGCCGGACCGATTTTCGCTGGGACGAAAGCCGTGGCAAGGACGGGCTGATCCTGCTGGAAACCAACACCCAGCCGGGCATGACGCCCACGTCGCTTGCGCCGGAACAGGCAGCCCATTGCGGCATGAGTTTTGGCCAGCTTTGCGCGTGGATGGTTGAGGATGCGTCATGCGGGCGCTGATTGAGCGATTGACCAAACCCCGCAGCGGGCGCGCTGATCCGGCGCCATCGCGGCTGACCTATCGGTTCCAGCGCTGGATGCTGACGCCGGGGATCCGCTTTGGCGTGCGGTTCGGCATTCCGTTCTGTCTGGTCTTTGTGGCCGGCGCGGCCTTTATGGCAGATGAGGGGCGGCGCGATCAGCTTCAGGTGCTGGTCAATGACATTCGCGCCTCGATCGAGGAACGGCCCGAGTTCATGGTCAATGTGATGGCCATCGACGGCGCAGGCACCAGCGTGTCGGAAGACATCCGCGAGGTTGTGCCGATTGATTTTCCTGTCAGCTCTTTTGATCTGGACCTGACCCAGATCCGCGACGAGATCACCGGGCTTGACCCCGTAGAGAGCGCAGATGTGCGCATCCGTCCGGGCGGGGTGTTGCAAGTGACCGTCGAAGAGCGCACGCCAGCCGTTGTGTGGCGCAGTCGCGAGGGGCTTGCGCTACTGGATGACACTGGCGTGCATGTTGCCGAACTGGGTGCGCGCAATCTGCATCCCAACCTGCCTTTGGTGGCGGGTGAGGGCGCGGATATGGCGATCGAAGAGGCGCTGCGCCTCTTTGCGGTGGCCAAGCCGCTGGGGCCGCGTATTCGCGGATTGGTGCGGATCGGGGAGCGGCGCTGGGATCTGGTTCTGGACCGGGGGCAGCGGATCATGCTGCCGTCGAAAAAACCGGTGCCCGCCCTGGAGCGGGTCATCGCCGTCAGCGAAGTGCGCGATCTGTTGGAGCGGGATGTGGCAGCCGTGGATATGCGGCTGGCTGCGCGCCCGACGGTTCGCATGACCCAGGCCGCCGTCGAGGATTGGTGGCGGATTCGTCAGTTGAATGCAGGTGGGCAGTAATCATGACTGATCTTTATCAATCCCAGCGCGCCATGCGGCAGATGCGACGTCAGGCGATGCAGCGCGGTGTCGTGGCCATTCTTGATGTGGGCAGCTCCAAGATCGCCTGTCTGGTGCTGCGCTTTGACGGCACGGGGCGGCTGAGCGAGGACAACTCTATCGGCTCGCTTGCGGGGCAGTCGGGGTTTCGGGTGATCGGCGCGGCCACGACGCGGTCGCGCGGGGTGCAGTTTGGCGAGATCACCGCCATGCAGGAAACCGAACGTGCCATCCGTACCGCCGTGCAGGCGGCGCAGAAGATGGCCGAGGTGCGGGTCGATCACGTCATTGCCTGTTTCTCCGGGGCCAATCCGCGCTCTTACGGGCTGGACGCGCTGGTCGATCTGGAAGGCCAGGTCGTGACCGAAAATGAAATCGCCCGGGTGCTGGCCGCTTGCGAGGTGCCGGAATATGGTGCGGGTCGAGAAGTGCTGCATGCCCAGCCGGTGAATTTCGCGCTCGACAACCGCTCGGGGCTCAGCGATCCGCGCGGGCAGATGGGGCAGACGCTGGCGGTGGATATGCACATGCTGACTGTCGACGCCTCGACGGTTCAGAACCTTGTGCGCTGCATCCAGCGCTGTGATCTGGAATTGGCAGGGATTGCCTCTTCGGCCTATGCATCGGGCTTTTCGGCGCTGGTCGAGGACGAGCAGGAGCTGGGCGCTGCGTGCATCGACATGGGCGGCGGGTCGACCTCGATCTCTGTCTTCATGAAAAAGCACATGATCTATGCCGATGCAGTGCGCATGGGTGGCGATCACATCACCAGCGACATTTCCATGGGGCTTGGGGTGCCGACGGCCAATGCCGAGCGGATCAAGACCTTTCATGGCGGGGTTCATGCCACTGGCGCAGATGATCGCGAGATGATCGACATCCACGCCGATACCGGCGATTGGGAGCATGACCGCCGCACCGTCAGCCGGGCGGAACTGATCGGCATCATGCGTCCGCGGGTCGAGGAGATCCTGGAAGAGGTGCGCGCCCGACTTGATGCCGCCGGATTTGACAGCCTGCCAAGCCAGCAGATCGTGCTGACCGGGGGCTCCAGCCAGATCATGGGGCTGGATGGGCTGGCGAGCCGCATTCTGGGGCAGCAGGTCCGTCTGGGTCGTCCGCTGCGTGTTCACGGCCTGCCGCAATCGGCCACTGGTCCGGGGTTTGCCTCGGCGGTGGGGCTGAGCCTGTTTGCCGCCCATCCGCAGGATGAGTGGTGGGATTTCGAGATGCCGGTGGATCGCAACGCCAGCGGCACCCTGCGGCGCGCGGTGAAGTGGTTCCGGGACAACTGGTAACCGGCCCGGCGCAACGCCGCCTTGCCTTGCCGCCGATGGGCGGTCGGGCAGAAAATTAAGCAGATGTTAACGAAAAACTTCCCCCGCGCTTCCGTTTCGCGGGTGACAGCGGATTCTTGCCGCGTTAATGTTGTGGTAACGACCGCTCCACGCGGCGCACGCAGGCCGAGCAGTGGCCAGCCAGACCCGATAGAAACAGCAGACTCAAGTGGCAGAAGCCCTTGGGCGCAAACGCTGTGTTGTGGTCAGTGGCTGTCGCTTCCGCAAGATTTGCCATTATCGGCGAAATACCGCGAATTTGGGCGCTCATGTGTCCAGATTTTGTGGATTTTGACGCTTTTTGGGATGACGCGACTCGTGCTGCGCGGTAGGATTGGAGCGGATTAGGACAGGAATAGGCCCTTGCGGGAGGGCTGATAAACACAGGCGGAACGAGCATGACCTTGAACCTTTCGATGCCCGGCCAGGACGAGCTGAAGCCCCGGATTACCGTGTTTGGCGTCGGCGGTGCGGGCGGCAACGCTGTCAATAACATGATCGAGAAGCAGCTGGATGGTGTCGACTTTGTCGTTGCCAACACAGACGCGCAGGCCCTGCAGCAGAGCTCTGCCAAGAGCCGCGTGCAGCTGGGGATCAAAGTGACCGAAGGTCTGGGTGCGGGCGCGCGCCCCTCTGTTGGCTCCGCCGCCGCAGAAGAAAGCATCGAACAGATCGTCGACCATCTGGCCGGCGCGCATATGTGCTTTATCACCGCCGGTATGGGTGGCGGCACCGGGACCGGTGCGGCTCCGATCATCGCGCAGGCCGCCCGTGAGCTTGGCGTGCTGACCGTCGGCGTTGTGACCAAGCCGTTTCAGTTCGAAGGCAACAAGCGGATGCGTCAGGCCGAGGAGGGTGTCGAAGCCCTGCAAAAGGTCGTTGATACGCTGATCATCATTCCGAACCAGAACCTGTTCCGTCTGGCCAACGAAAAAACCACCTTCACCGAAGCCTTCTCGATGGCGGATGACGTTCTGTATCAGGGCGTGAAAGGTGTCACCGACCTGATGGTGCGTCCGGGTCTCATCAACCTCGACTTTGCCGATGTTCGCGCCGTGATGGACGAGATGGGCAAGGCGATGATGGGCACAGGCGAGGCCGAAGGCGAAGATCGCGCCGTTCAGGCCGCCGAGAAGGCGATCGCGAACCCGCTGCTTGACGAAATCAGCCTGAAGGGTGCGAAGGGTGTTCTCATCAACATCACCGGCGCCCACGACCTGACCCTGTTCGAGCTGGACGAAGCCGCCAACCGCATCCGCGAAGAGGTGGACCCGAACGCAAACATCATCGTCGGTTCGACCCTCGATACCGAGATGGAAGGCAAGATGCGCGTGTCCGTTGTGGCCACCGGCATCGATGCTGTTGACGTTCAGACCGATATCCCGGTGCCGCGTCGCCCGATGTCTGCACCGCTGAAACAGACTGTCAGCGTTGAAGAAAACCGCGCCGCTGCTGCGGCTCCGCTGGAGCTGAACACGCCTGTCGAACAGCCCGCAGCAGAGGTCGCCGCAGCCCCCGCACAAGAAGAGCCTTCGCTGTTTTCTGAGTTCAACAGCGCTGCACAGGCCGCTGATGGGCAATATGACGAGGTTGTCGAAGAAACCCACGACAACATGGGCGCCGACGGCCTGCCTGCACCGGCCTATCAGGGCAACGGTGTTCCGGATTTCCAGCCGCAGGCAGACGCTGCGGTGAACAACCCGGCAGAAACCTTTGTGGCTCCAAAGGCGCCTGCTCCCGGCACGCCGTCGCCCGAGGCGATCGTGCGTCTGCAGGCCGCTGCACAGCGCGCCCAGCCGCAGGCCCCGCAGCACCAGCCGGTGCAGCAACAACAGCCGGTTCAGCAGCAGATGCAGCAGCGCCCGTCGATCGACGCCGTGCAGCCGCGCGCGCCGCAGCCCGCTCCGGCCCCGCAGCCTCAGGTGCAGCAACAACAGCAGCAGCCGGTTCAACAGCCTGCCGCATCCGGTCAGGAACAGCGCCGCTTTGGCCTGAACTCTCTGATCCACCGCATGACCGGCAGTGCCGCGGAAAATCAGGGCGCCGCGCGCCAGCAGCCGCCTGCGCCGCAGCCGCAGGTTGCCCAGCACGGTCACGGCCAGCAGGCCGCCGCCGCGCCGCAACCGCAGCAGCGTCAGGCCGATCCGGAGCAGGAGCGCATCGAAATTCCCGCCTTCCTGCGCCGCCAGGCCAACTAAGCGGATCACAAGACATCAGAAAAGGTCGCCAAATGGCGGCCTTTTTTGTTTTGTTTACCGTCTGTTAACCTGGAGTTGGCAGTCTTTCGCCTATCTGTTTCAGTCATGTTTCATTCCGTTACAAAGATTGAGTTGAGCCTTTCGGGCCGACACCTTACCTCTGTTTCGCAACACGACCCTGTGAGGTCGGACCATACGAAACGAGGCACACCGTGCAGAACACGCTTAAAGCATCAGTGACATTTGACGGGGTCGGACTGCACTCCGGCAAACCTGTCCGCATGATTCTGAAGCCTGCATCTGCCGATCACGGTATCTGTTTCCGCCGCACCGACATTTCGCTTGGCGACACGCTGGTTCCCGCCCGTTGGGATCTGGTGGAGCGTACCGCGCTGTGCACCCGTCTGGTGAACACCTCTGGTGCCTCTGTGTCTACCGTTGAACACATCATGGCCGCACTGGCGGGCTGTGGCATCCACAACGCCCTGATCGAAATCGACGGTCCGGAAGTTCCGATCATGGATGGCTCTTCGGCGCATTTCGTGCGCGGCATCATGCAGCAGGGCATCCAGCGTCTGGGCGCGCCTGTCACCGCGCTGCAGGTGATGAAACCGGTCACTGTCAGCCATGAGGGGGCAACCGCCACCCTGATGCCGAGCAACCGTCTGATCATCGAGTTCCACATTGATTTTGACGAGGCCGCGATTGGCCGTCAAAGCCGCACGCTGGACATGCGCAACGGCACCTTTGCGCGGGAACTTTGCGATTGCCGGACCTTCTGCCGCCGCGCGGATGTGGAAACCATGCAGGCCAA
>Ga0160419_100084_pt1 | contig 62497 bp, 63 predicted proteins | sample CelAP2metagpilot_2_FD_108196 | JGI IMG/M metagenome (GOLD analysis project Ga0160419, IMG submission 108196) | Phycosphere-associated microbial communities from Cellana algal ponds in Kailua-Kona, Hawaii, USA - Cellana AP2-4-25 metagenome pilot ...
CAGCAAGAACTGCCCGCCTGCGGCGACAAAGGACTTGTGGCACGTCACATCGCTCAACAGCGCAGGCACGCTTGTTGTCTCAATCGGCTGGGCAAAGCGTTTCTGGGACATCGTCCGCCGGATGGTGCCCCGCATCCGTTCGCGCATCTTGGGATGTGCCGTGATCGGAAACCCTTCGATCACCGCCCCGTCCGTGGGCTGCCAAACCGTCTCTACGTGCTGCAACGCCTGCATCCGCGTGTCACGCCATGGGTTCAGAAACAGGTCTTCAGGCGGCAATGTCATATCGTTCATGTCCCGCACTGAGCCGCCCTCTCCTCTCAGGATTTCAATTAGGTTAAAAAATATCACTTTTGTGGAAACCGTCCACAAACATCCCCGTGTCAGTCGCCCTTTCCCTCGCAACCGTGGTTTTGTACATACACCTGACGTGGATCAGGGGGTGCGGGTGAGCCAGGACAAAGTCACGCCAATGATGGCGCAGTATCTTGAGCTGAAGGCGCAATACGCCGACGCGCTGTTGTTCTACCGCATGGGCGACTTTTACGAGATGTTCTTTGACGACGCCGTCGCGGCGGCCGAAGCGCTGGACATCGCCCTGACCAAACGCGGCAAACACGAAGGCAACGACATCCCCATGTGCGGTGTACCGGTCCATGCCGCTGAAGGATACCTGCTGACGCTGATCCGCAAGGGGTTCCGCGTTGCTGTCTGTGAACAGATGGAAAGCCCGGCAGAGGCAAAGAAACGCGGCTACAAGTCGGTCGTTAAACGTGATGTTGTCCGGCTGGTCACCCCCGGCACCCTCACCGAAGAAGCCCTTCTGGAAGCGCGCCGTCACAACTTCCTCGCCGCCTATGCAGAGGTCCGCGATGAAGCAGCGCTCGCCTGGGTCGATATCTCCACCGGTGCGTTCCATGTGATGCCCCTCTCGCCTGTGCGGCTCAGCCCCGAACTTGCGCGTCTTTCCCCGTCCGAGCTTATCGTTTCTGAATCAAAAGAGCCTGAACTGTACGATTTAGTCTCTGATTTCAATCTGTCGCTGACCGGCATGCCCCGCGCCGCCTTTGACAGCACGGGGGCGGAAAACCGGCTCTGCGCGCTCTTCAACATTGCCACGCTCGATGCCTTCGGTACCTTCACGCGCAGCGAAGTTTCCGCGATGGGCGCGCTGATCGACTATCTGGAAATCACGCAGAAGGGCAAACTCCCCCTCCTCCGCCCCCCGCAGAGAGAGAGCGAAGCACGCACTGTCCAGATCGACGCGGCCACCCGGCGCAACCTTGAACTTACCCATGCCATGACCGGCGGGCGCGCAGGCTCACTGCTCGCCATCATGGACCGCACCTGCACCGCCGCCGGCGCCCGCCTGCTTGAACGGCGTATTTCCAGCCCCTCTCGCGTCCTTGAAACGGTACATGCCCGTCTGGATGCCGCCACATTCGGCTATGACAATGCCCGCCTTACCCAGGACTTGCGGGATAGCTTGCGCAAAGTGCCGGATCTGGACCGCGCCCTGTCCCGCCTGTCGCTGGACCGGGGCGGACCCCGCGATCTGGCCGCCATCCGAAATGGCCTGACCCAGGCCGAAGCGCTGAGCCAGACACTCGGCACCCTCGACCTCCCCGATCTTTTGCGGGAGGCGACCACCGGCCTTGCGGGCCACGACGGGTTGATCGACCTCCTCGACCACGCGCTCGTGGCCGAACCCCCGCTGCTTGCCCGTGACGGCGGCTTCATCGCAGAAGGCTACGACGGCCCGCTAGATGAAGCCCGCAAACTGCGGGACGAAGGCCGCAGTGTCATCGCCAGCATGCAGCAGGACTTCATCGCCCAGACCGGCATCAACACGCTGAAGATCAAACACAACAACGTGCTGGGCTATTTCATCGAAACCACCGCCACCCATGCGGAAAAGATGCTCTCCGCCCCGCTGTCAGACACCTTCATCCATCGCCAGACGACCGCAAATCAGGTGCGGTTCACCACCGTAGAACTGTCAGAAATGGAAACCCGCATCCTGAACGCAGGCAACGAAGCGCTGGAGATCGAAAAGCGGCTCTATGACCACCTGAAAGGCCGGATTCTTGAATGCGCGGGCGAAATTGCGGTGACATCAAACGGGCTGGCAGAGATTGATCTTGCGCTCAGCCTTGCAAGCCTCGCCGGGGAAGAAAGCTGGACGAAACCTACAGTCGACAACAGCCGCGCCTTTCACATTGAAGGGGGTAGGCATCCTGTCGTGGAACGTGCGCTGCAACAACAATCAGGCGAACCCTTTATCGCAAATGACTGCGATCTGAGCGCCGACGGCACCGCCGCCGCTGTCTGGCTGCTGACCGGCCCGAACATGGCCGGCAAATCGACTTTTCTGCGACAGAACGCATTGATTGCCCTGATGGCACAAATGGGCAGCTATGTCCCGGCCACACAGGCCCACATCGGTCTGATCAGCCAGCTCTTCAGCCGCGTCGGAGCCTCGGACGATCTTGCCCGTGGACGCTCCACCTTCATGGTCGAAATGGTCGAAACCGCCGCGATCCTCAATCAGGCCGACGATCGTGCGCTGGTGATTCTGGATGAGATTGGCCGCGGCACGGCAACCTATGACGGCCTCTCCATCGCCTGGGCCACGCTGGAACACCTGCACGACGTCAATCGCGCCCGCGCGCTGTTTGCCACCCACTACCATGAAATGACCGCCCTTTCTGCCAAACTCGACGGTGTTGAGAATGCGACAGTCGCCGTGAAAGAATGGGAAGGTGAGGTCATCTTCCTGCATGAAGTCCGCAAAGGCGCTGCCGACAGATCTTACGGTGTTCAGGTCGCCCAACTCGCAGGCCTGCCTGACAGCGTTATCGCCCGTGCACGGGTGGTGCTGGACGCGCTGGAAAAAGGTGAACGCGAAGGCGGGGCAAAACAAAAAACCCTGATCGACGATCTCCCGCTTTTCTCCGTCAGCGCGACGCCACCGCCACAGCCCCAAAAACCCTCAAAGGTCGAAGACGCCCTGAAAGACGTGCTGCCGGACGAACTCACCCCCCGCGAAGCCCTCGACATCCTCTACAAACTGAAAGAAGCGGCCAAACCCTGACCGCCTCTTCCAAATGGTTCAAAAAACCCCCGCGGAGCGTTGAAATCTCTTATCCCGCAGGTTGCGACGAAACCCCAACCTGCGCGGGACGCAACAACCGATCATGCAGCATGAACCCTTCGGCGGCGACTTGAATGATATCGCCTGCCTTGGTGCCCGGCACAGGTGCCTCGAACATCGCCTGATGGTTTTGAGGATCAAACCTGTCACCAACCTCTGGCGCGATGATCTCAATCCCGTGTTTCTTGAAGACGTTCAGCAGCTCCCGCATGGTCAGTTCAACGCCTTCAAGCAGGGGCCCGGACACATCGCGTTGCTCATCAGTCGCGGCTTCCAGCGCGCGTTTCATGTTGTCATAGACCGGCAGCATATCCCGCGCGAGCTTTGAACCCCCATAGTTCTCCGCCTCCCGGCGGTCCTTCTCTGATCGCTTGCGCGCATTCTCCGCATCGGCAAGCGCACGCATGAAGCGGTCTTTCAGCTGGTCCCGCTCCGCTCTGAGCTGATCCAGTTCCAGCGCTTCATCATCAATCTCTTCTTCCTCGGCGGCATAGACTTCCGCCTCTGCCGCATCCAGGTCGTCTAAAAATTCATTCTCTCTCGGGTCAGCCATTCTTCACCTCTAGCTGCGGTCGGAGACCATCTTTCCGACCAGCTGCGCCGTGTAATTCACAATCGGCACAATACGTCCATAATTCAGGCGCGTGGGTCCGATCACGCCGACCGCACCGATCACCTTTCGATCAGCGTTCATATAAGGGGAAACCACCAGAGAGGAACCCGAAAGTGAGAAAAGTTTGTTCTCAGAGCCAATAAAGATGCGCACACCGTCACCGCCTTCAGCAAGTTCCAGAAATTCAGCGATATCGCGCTTGCGCTCAAGGTCATCAAACAGTTGTCTCACCCGCTCCAGATCTTCGGCTTCTGCGTCCCCGTCCAGCAGGTTCGCGCGGCCCCGCACGATCAGCCGTTCCGAATGCTCCCCTTCGCCTTCCCAAAGGACCGCACCGCTTTCAACCAGCTCCTGCGCAAGCGCGTCAATCTCGGACCGGCGCTGCGTGATCTGTTGTTTGATGCTGCGCTGCAATTCGCTGATGGTCTTGCCTTCCACCAAAGCGTTAAGGAAATTTGCAGCCTCCCGCATGGAACTGGGTGTTTGTCCGGGCGGCGGTGTGAACAGCCGGTTCTCCACATGGCCGTCGGAAAAGACCAGAACCACCAGCGCGCGGTCCGGGGACAGGGACACAAACTCGATATGCTTGATCGGGGCTTCGTGCTTGGGGGTCAGCACCAGCGATGCGCCATGGGTCACACCGGACAAGGCCGATCCCACGCGGTCCAGCAGGTTGCCCACGTCTGACGCATCCTGCCCCATCGTCGCGTCGATCTTTTCACGATCCTTGTCCGAAGGATCACCCACCTCGATCATCCCATCGACAAACATCCGCAACCCAAGCTGCGTGGGGATGCGCCCGGCGCTGATGTGCGGGGAACCAAGCACACCGATATGTTCGAGATCCTGCATCACATTGCGGATCGTGGCGGCACTGACCTTCTCACTGAAATCCCGCGTCAGCGTGCGGGAGCCAACCGGATCACCTGTATCCAGATATCCTTCAACCACACGGCGAAACACTTCGCGGGAGCGATCATTCATTTCCTTCAGCAGCTTGACGGTCTCTGACATTCACTCACCTCTGGTGCCAATAAAGGGAGGCAGAGCGCAAACGTCAATCTTGCTTGCATAACAGGCGCGTGGGGCGGTATCCCCGAAGCCAAATCAAAAAGGATATCCCATGCGCCCTTCTGGCCGGAAACTTGACGAAATGCGCCCTGTCTCTGTTGAGGTCGGGTTTACTAAACACGCTGAAGGATCGGCGCTGATCAAGGTGGGTGACACCCATGTCCTGTGCACCGCAACGGTCGAAGACCGCGTGCCGCCGTTCATCAAGGGTTCCGGTTTGGGCTGGGTGACAGCGGAATACGGGATGCTGCCCCGCGCGACCAACACCCGCATGCGGCGTGAAGCGGCGATGGGCAAACAAGGCGGGCGCACGGTGGAAATTCAGCGTCTCATCGGTCGTTCTCTGCGCGCTGGCGTGGACCGGGTTGCTTTGGGCGAACGCCAGGTTTCAATCGACTGTGACGTTTTGCAGGCAGACGGCGGCACACGCTGCGCCTCCATCACCGGCGGCTGGATTGCCCTGCGTCTTGCGGTGAACAAGCTGATGAAGGCCGGTGACATCATCTCCGACCCTTTGGAAGATCCGGTTTCGGCAGTAAGCTGCGGCATCTACGCGGGCCAGCCCGTGCTTGATCTGGACTACCCCGAAGATTCCGAAGCTGGTGTTGATGGCAACTTCATCATGACCGCAACCGGCAAGCTGATCGAAGTGCAGATGAGCGCCGAAGGCTCCACCTATTCCCGCGATCAGATGAATGAGCTGATGGATCTGGCGGAAAAAGGTGTCGCGGAATTGGCGGCGATCCAGAAAGACGTCACTGCGTGACACGCAAGTTCACCTCCGACCGCATCCTGATCGCGACCCACAACGCGGGCAAGCTCGAAGAAATGGCGCAGCTTTTTGCGCCCCGCGGGGTGCAGGTTGTCGGCGCGGCGGAACTGGGCCTGCCTGAACCGGAAGAGACGGAAACCACCTTTGTCGGCAATGCCAGGATCAAGGCGCATGCGGCGGCAAAGGCAACCGGGATGCCAGCGCTGGCTGACGATTCGGGAATTGAGGTCGACGCGCTGGACGGCGCGCCCGGTGTCTATACCGCAGATTGGGCGGAAACACCGGATGGCCGGGATTTCGTGATGGCAATGACCAAGACCCACAGGCTGCTGGAAGAGAAGAACGCGCCCCATCCCAGACATGCACGTTTTTGCGCGACATTGGTGCTGGCCTGGCCTGATGGCCATGACGAAATCTATCCAGGAACGGTGGAGGGCACGCTTGTCTGGCCCATGCGGGGCACACTGGGCCATGGATATGATCCACTGTTTCAACCCGACGGCCATGACATCACCTTTGGCGAAATGGATGCTGATCAGAAGAACGCAATCAGCCACAGGGCAGATGCCTTTGCCAAGCTGATCAAGGGTTGTTTTGACTGAGGACTGGCGAGAGGGGGGCTTTGGTCTCTATATCCATTGGCCGTTTTGCGAGGCGAAATGCCCCTATTGTGATTTCAACAGCCACGTTTCGCGCAACATTGATCAGAATGCCTGGCGCAACGCCTACCTCGCCGAGCTTTCACGCGCGGGGGCTGAAACGCCGGACCGGGTTCTGAACGCTGTCTTCTTTGGGGGTGGTACACCCAGCCTGATGGATCCCGATGTGGTCGCAGATCTCATCGCCGCGATCCGCACCCATTGGCCTGTTGCGAATGATCTGGAAATCACACTGGAGGCAAACCCCGGTTCTGTTGAAGCCGACCGTTTTGCAGCCTATCGCGAAGCCGGGGTGAACAGGATTTCGATGGGCATTCAGGCACTCAATGATACCGACCTGCGGCGGTTGGGGCGCATTCACACTGCCGCAGAAGCCATGACAGCCTTCGACATCGCGCGGAACACCTTTGATCGGGTCAGTTTCGATCTGATCTACGGGCGGCAGGATCAGAACCTTGCCGATTGGGAAGCAGAGCTGAAACAGGCTCTAACATTGGCCATTGATCACTTGTCGCTGTACCAACTGACCATTGAACAAGGCACTGCATTCGGTGACCGTTACAACCGCGGTGGTTTGCGGGGATTGCCGGATGAGGATCTGGGCGCGGATATGTACACGCGCACGCAGGAGATTTGTGAAAACATGGGCATGCCAGCCTACGAAGTCTCAAATCATGCACGGGACGGCGCCGCCTCACGGCACAACTTGATCTACTGGCGGTATGGAGACTACATCGGCATCGGTCCCGGCGCACATGGGCGATTGACGTTGGGCGGACAAAAGCGGGCAACCGAAGCCTTCAGCAATCCCAAGCGATGGCTGGAGGGTGCATTGCAGGGCATGACGGAAAAGCCGCGCGGTACTTTGTCTGCCATGGATCAGGCGCAGGAGTTCTTGTTGATGGGTCTGCGCCTGAAAGAAGGTATCGACCTTCAGCGGTATGAAGGCATTGCCGGGGCACCCCTGCCCAACGAAAAGGTAGCGGAGCTTGCCGATCTGGGTATGGTTAGTGTTTCAAATCGCCGTTTAATCGTTACCGATCAAGGGGTTATGGTTCTAAATGCCGTAATAGAAGCCCTATTGCCGGATTAACCGCCGCCGAGGGCACGGCACAGTTCATCCAGCTCCTCCAATGTCCGATAGTGAAGCGTCAGCTTGCCGCTTTCCTGCCCATCCTTGTGGTCCAAAGACACTTTCATCCCAATCGCCGCTGCAAGATCCCGCTCCAACGCGACGGTATCGGCATCCTTTTCCCCCGCGGGGGATTTGGCGGCAGGTTTCGACGCTGGACCACTGGCTTCCTTCTTGACCAAAGCCTCCGCCGCGCGGACGGACAGGCCGCCTTTGATGATCTGCTGCGCAAGCTTCAGCGGGTCCTGTGCCGGGATCAACGCGCGCGCATGTCCGGCACTGAGAGAGCCGGTGCGCACCATCTCTACCACCCCATCCGGGAGGTTGAGCAGACGCAGCAGGTTGGCAATATGGCTCCTGCTCTTACCAAGCGCTTCGGCCATTTTCTCCTGCGTGTGACCGAACCGGTCCATCAGTTGACGGTATCCTGCGGCTTCTTCAATCGGGTTCAGATCAGCACGCTGAATGTTCTCAATGATCGCAACTTCGAGCACTTCAACATCAGTGAATTCACGCACAATGACTGGCAGCTCGTGCAGTTGCGCCATCTGCGACGCGCGCCAGCGGCGTTCGCCGGCAACGATTTCAAAACTGTCATCTGGACGGGCCCGGACGATCAAGGGCTGGATGACACCTTTCTCCTTGATCGACGCCGCGAGATCTTCAAGATCTTCGGACGCGAAGCGTTTTCTCGGCTGGTCTGGGTTGGGAGAGATCTGCTCAATCGGGATCAGACGCTCAGCCGCACCCGGTCCTTTGGCGGCAGTGCTTTCGGATTCTGTCACGTCGGCCATCAATGCCGACAGCCCACGACCCAAACCCCGCTTGCGTTCCTGCTTCTCTGCCATTTCGACCCCCTTAGTTTTGATTGTTTTCCAGTATTTCCTGCGCCAAAGCCCGGTATGCCATCGCCCCTTTGGACTGGCTGTCGTAAGACAGCACCGGCAAAGCAAAGCTGGGCGCTTCGCTGACCCGGACGTTCCGGGGGATCATGGTTTTGAACACAACATCGCCCAATGTATCGCGCGCATCCTGCTCCACTTGTTGGGACAGGTTGTTGCGCCGGTCGTACATGGTCAAGACCACCCCCTCGATCCGAAGATCCTTGTTTCCGCTCTGCCGCACTTCCCGCACGGTCATCATCAGCTGAGAAAGACCTTCGAGGGCGAAAAATTCACTTTGAAGCGGCACCAGAATGGAATGTGCAGCAATCATTGCGTTCACTGTCAAAAGGTTCAGCGACGGCGGGCAATCAATCAGGATGTAATCCAGCGCAAAATCATCCATCTGAAGCTGCCGCAGCGCATCATGCAGAAGGAAGCTCCGCTTTTCATTCGAAATGAGCTCAATATCTGCAGAACTCAGATCGACAGTGGCAGGGATGACATACAGGCCGTCGTGGTTGGTTTGCTGCACCAGGCGGTCCAGTGCAATATCCTCAAGCAGCAGCTCATAAGTGGTAAATTCACGGTCATCCAGCGCGATCCCAAACCCGGTGGAGGCATTTCCCTGCGGATCAAGATCAACCACCAACACTCGCTTTCCCGCCTCCACCAGGGCAGCGGCGAGGTTGATTGTCGTGGTCGTCTTGCCAACGCCGCCTTTTTGGTTTGCCACAGCGATAATCTTGGGCCCTTGTGGCCGCGTGGGGTCAGACACGTCGAATATCCTCAATTCTCAACACAGCGGCAGCAGGGTTTGTGATGCTTGTAATGGCTTCACAGCGGTATGACCACCGTTCTTGGGCCGCCGCATGCTCTTTCTGCCAGTTTTCTCCTTTTGGGAAAATGGCTGTCCCCGTCGGGGCCATATGTCGGCTTGCAAACTCCATCAGCGCATCCAGATCAGACAAGGCACGGGCGCTGATCACATCGGCATTTTGGGGGGCAAGCGCCTCAATTCGTTCGGAATGCACCATACCATTCAGGGAGAGTTCCCGTATGGCACTTCTCAGGAAGGCTGATTTCCGTTGGTCACTTTCAACAAGGGTGAACCTCGTGTCCGGGCTTTGTTCAACCGCGATGATCGCCACGACAATGCCCGGAAAACCCCCGCCGCTGCCCAGATCAAGCCAATGCGCGCAGGCTGGCGCAACATCGTAGATCTGAACGGAATCGCGAATATGGCGGTCCCAGATGTGCGGAATACTGGCCTTGGAGATCAGGTTGATCTTTACCGTCCACTTTTCGACCAGCTTAACGAAGGCTTCCAGCCGTTCCAATGTTTCACGTGAAACATTCAGTCCGTGATCTGTTGTCATGCTGTCTTCTTACGCGCATTTCGTTTCAACCGCGTCAGCAGCAACGTCAACGCCGCCGGCGTCATCCCGTCAATCCGCCCCGCCTGAGCCAGTGTTTCAGGTTGCGCCGCCATCAACTTAGCCTTCAACTCATTTGACAGCCCTTCCAGCGCCCCATAATCGAAACCCTCCGGAATCCGATGTGCTTCATCTTTTTGCAGCACATCTATATCACGTTGCTGGCGGTCCAGGTAATTCGCATAGAGCGCGTCCCGTTCAATTTGCTGACGGATGCCATCGGGCACGTCATCAAGCTCCGGCAGCAGTGGAATCAGATCGTCAAACCCAACATCGGGAAACGACAGGAGCTGAAACGCAGAGCGGCGGTTTCCATCCTGGCTCACCCTGATCCCGGATTGCGTTGCCTCCTTCGGCGTAAAGGTACGGTCCGATAGCTGCTGCTTCGTCCTCCGCAACTGCGCTGACTTTTCGGAAAAAAGCGCCACGCGCGCCTCCCCTACACATCCCAACGCCATCGCCAAGGGCGTCAGGCGTTGATCTGCATTGTCCGCCCTCAAGGAAAGCCGAAACTCCGCCCGAGAGGTGAACATGCGATAGGGCTCCGTCACGCCGCGCGTTGTCAGATCATCCACCATCACGCCAATGTAGCTTTCCGACCGGCTGAAAAGCACTGGATCGCCTTGTTTTGCCGCACGCGCCGCATTCAACCCCGCCACAAGCCCTTGCGCTGCCGCCTCCTCATACCCTGTGGTTCCGTTGATCTGCCCAGCCAGGTACAATCCCGGCACCGACCGCAGCTCCAACGTGGCCCGCAAAGCGCGCGGATCGACGTAGTCATATTCAATGGCATAGCCCGGTTGCAGGATCACTGCATTTTCAAGGCCAGCAATCGAACTGACATAGGCTTCTTGCACTTCCACAGGCAATGACGTCGATATCCCGTTCGGATAGATCGTATGGTCATCCGCCCCCTCTGGTTCCAGAAAGATCTGGTGAGACGTCTTGTCCGCAAACCTCACGACCTTGTCTTCAATCGACGGGCAATACCGCGGACCAACCCCGTCAATGTGACCGCCGTACATGGCGGAGCGTTCGAGGTTCTGCGCGATGATCTCATGCGTCGCAGCGTTCGTATGCGTGATCCCGCAGGTGATCTGCGGCGCACTCACGCCCGTCGACATAAACGAAAAGAGGGTTGGCTCATCATCTCCCGGCTGCTGTTCCAGCCCTGACCAGTCGATTGTCCGGCCATCAAGGCGCGGCGGTGTGCCGGTTTTTAAACGGCCCATTGGAAGTTCAAAGCTATCCATCCGAATGGCGAGTTGCTCCGTCGCCTTGTCACCCATCCGCCCACCGGAACGGCTGACATCGCCGATATGTATCACACCGCGCAGGAATGTTCCGGTGGTCAGGATAACGGCAGAGGCAGTGATCTGCTGACCCGACGCCAGAACGACACCCGCAACGGCAGCGCCATTCATGACAAAATCAACAACCTCCCCCTCAATAATCTCAAGGTTTGGCTGTTGTTCTGTCTCCGCCAGCATCTCTCGCTTGTAGATCTTTCGATCCGCTTGCGCTCTTGGCCCCTGAACTGCCGGTCCCTTTCTGCGGTTCAACAACCGAAACTGTATGCCCGCCTTGTCCGCAACCCGCGCCATGACACCGTCCATGGCATCAATCTCTCGCACCAGATGGCCTTTGCCCAAGCCTCCAATCGCCGGATTACAAGACATGACCCCGATGCCATCTCTGCACATCGTGACCAACGCGGTTTCCGCACCCATCCGCGCAGCAGCATGCGCCGCTTCGGATCCGGCATGACCACCGCCAATGACAATCACCTCAAAATGTTTCACGTGAAACACTCCATCACTTGCCCAAACAAAAACTGGAGAAGATCTCATCCAGCAGAGATTCAACGTCAACCCGACCGATCAGCGCTTCCAGGCACCTTATCACATGCCGCAACTCTTCAGCAGCAAGTTCATAGTGATCAGGGCCCGACACCAGAATTGCATCTGTCTGCGTCAATCCTGCCAAAGCCTCTGTCATAACGGACCGATGACGCGCATGTGTCGCGATACCCACCAAAGCAGCGCGCCCTGCCAAAGCCTCCCGCACCTGTTCAATCAGCTCATCCACCCCCTGCCCCGTCAGTCCGGAGACACCCTCACCATCTCCCCGCAAGTCTGCCTTCGGCGCAATAACGATATCACCCTCCACCGGCGTCAGCTTCAACTGCGCATTTTCTTCAGACAGAAAGACCCTCAGGTCAGCACCCCGCGCCCGCTCAATCGCACGATCAATACCAATCACTTCGACCACATCTTCGCTGTCGCGCAATCCCGCCGTATCCAAAAGCGTTACCGGCAGACCGCCAAGGTCCATACGCACCTCAATCACATCCCGTGTCGTCCCGGCAATGTCCGAGGTAATCGCTGCTTCCCGCCCAGCCAGGGCATTCAGCAACGTCGATTTCCCCGCATTCGGCGCACCCAAAATCGCAACCTCAAACCCGGATCTGATACGTTCTGCTACCTGACTCCCATCAATCTCCGCTTCAACCTCAGACCGGACAGCCCAAAGCAGATCATTCACCTCTGGCGTGACATCAACCGGCACATCTTCATCTGCAAAATCAATTGTCGCTTCCAGCAAAGCCGCCGCCCGGATCAACCGCGACCGCCATCCATCCACCAGTGTGCCCAGATGGCCCGAAAGCACACGCAGGGCCTGCTTTCGCTGCGCTTCGGTTTCCGCATCAATCAGGTCTGCCAACCCCTCAACCTGCACCAGGTCGAGCCGCTCATTGTCCAGCGCACGGCGGGTGAACTCCCCCGGCTCCGCCAGCCGTGTTGCGTCAAATCCGGACAGGACATCAAAGAACGCCTTCACCACCGCGATACTGCCGTGAAGATGAAATTCAACAACGTCTTCGCCGGTGAAACTATGGGGTCCTGCAAAGGTGAGGATCAGGGCCGTATCAATCCGGGCGCCATCCGCGCCCCGCACAGCCCGTACAGCAGCCTGCCGCACGAGGGGCAGTGGTCCTGCAACCTGCTCGGCAATCTCAAACGCCCGCGCACCCGACAACCGGACCACGCAAACACCTGCGCGGCCCATCGCCGTAGCTTGGGCATAGATCGTCTCCATTCCACATAACCTATTGTTATTATGAAATATTCTAGGTGTTCATCGAATCGAAGAAGTCTGAATTCGTCTTGGTTTGCTTCAGCTTCCCGATCAGGAACTCAATCGCATCTGTGGTGCCCATCGGGTTCAGGATGCGGCGCAACACGAAGGTCTTCTGCAGATCAATCTTGTCGACCAGCAGATCCTCTTTCCGCGTCCCGGACTTCAGAATGTCTATCGCCGGGAACACGCGCTTGTCTGCGATCTTGCGATCCAGCACGATTTCAGAGTTACCCGTGCCTTTGAATTCCTCAAAGATCACCTCATCCATCCGCGACCCGGTATCAATCAGCGCAGTTGCGATGATGGTCAGCGACCCGCCTTCTTCAATGTTGCGTGCCGCACCAAAGAACCGCTTGGGCCGTTGCAGTGCGTTTGCATCCACACCACCGGTCAGAACCTTGCCGGAGGACGGCACAACCGTGTTGAACGCACGGCCAAGGCGCGTGATGGAATCCAGCAGGATCACCACATCGCGCTTGTGTTCCACCAGCCGCTTGGCTTTCTCGATCACCATATCGGAGACAGCCACGTGGCGGGTCGCAGGTTCATCAAAGGTCGAGGATACAACCTCCCCCTTCACTGACCGCTGCATGTCCGTCACTTCCTCGGGCCGTTCATCAATGAGCAGCACGATCAGATAACACTCGGGATGATTCTTCTCGATCGAGTTGGCGATGTTCTGCAACAGAACCGTCTTACCCGTGCGCGGCGGCGCCACGATCAGGGACCGCTGCCCCTTCCCGATGGGAGAGACAAGATCAATGATCCGGGCAGAGCGATCCTTGACCGTCGGATCATCCACTTCCATGGTCATCCGTTCATCGGGATAAAGCGGTGTCAGGTTTTCAAAGGCAACCTTGTGACGCGCCTTCTCAGGCTCTTCAAAGTTGATCTTTGTGACCTCTGTCAGGGCAAAGTAGCGCTCATTGTCGTCCGGCGCCTTGATCAGCCCCTGAATGGTGTCTCCGGTCCGCAAAGACCACTGTCTGATCATGTCAGGCGACACATAGATATCATCAGGGCCCGGCAGATAGTTGGCCTCCGGAGAGCGCAGGAATCCAAACCCGTCCTGAAGCACTTCCAGAACCCCATCGCCGGAGATTTCCCATCCCTCATCCGCGCGTTCACGCAGGATCTGGAACATCATCTCGCCCTTGCGCATGGTGGAGGCGTTCTCAATCTCCAGCTCTTCGGCCATCGCCAGAAGGTTCTTCGGCGTCTGGGCCTTCAGATCGGCCAGATTCAGCGTATCAGTGGTCATGGAATATCCTTTGCAGCCGTCACGCAGGTTCACGCGGCTGGTCGTCACAGTATGGGAAGCAAAAACATCACCCGGACGGGCAACGCTGCCATATAGGCGCTGACCCCCGTCAGAGTCAATCAGATCAGAACTTCAGTACCACAGAAAACACGATCACGATCATCAGCACCGTCGGCACTTCGTTCATCATCCGGTACTGTTTCCCCGTCAGCGTATTCTCCCCCGCTTCAAACCCTCGGACACGCCGCATCAGCCAGATGTGGAACGCTGTCATTCCCAGAATGCCAAACAGCTTCGTCCAGGGCCAGACATAGGACCAATCGACAATCCCCGGCGTGGCCACCAGCAAAATCCCAAATCCCCAGGTGGCCATCATGGCCGGGTTCATGATCACCTTCGCCAGCTTGCCTTCCATCATGGTAAACAGCGCATGGGTCTCCCCACTCAACCCCACCCGTTCCGTATGATGCACCATCAGGCGCGGCAGATAAAACAGGGCGGCCATCCATGAAATCACGGAGATGATGTGAAACGCTTTGACCCACAGATAGGCTGAGGCAAGAATGTCAGACATAGGACCCTCCGTTCCCCGCCTTTCATATATAAATAAAGAAAAGAAGAAAGATGATGTTGTAAGTAGGGTGCCCGATTTCTGTGGATTATTGGTTTGCCCCCGATCTTGTTCACAACGGATAAGTTGATCCGCGCTTCCGGGGATAAACGGTCAGCAAGACAATTTTATGAGGGAAAATCAGCGCAGGTATACGCGCCGCTTGCCCACTATCCTGTGGATAGAAAACCTGGACCATGTGTATGGCCCCGATTCCCCCACGGATCAGGCTTATCCTCACACACAGGTGCGGGAATCGTTATGAAACCCATGACGAAGCCGTCAAGCATTTCTGTTTCTCGATCTGCCTAGATATTGTGGGGAAAACCCTTAAGAAGTCCTTAAGAGTTCGCACAGGATATCCACATGTCTCAGCCCCTCATTCTTGCGTCAGGATCGCAGGTCAGGTCCCAGCTTCTGACGCAGGCCTGCGTTGCGCATGAGGTGATCCGTCCTCTTGTTGACGAGGACATGATCAAAAACGCCCTTCTGGCGGAGGACGCCAAGCCCCGCGATATCGCTGATACCCTCGCTGAAATGAAAGCCCGCAAAGTCAGTGAAAAACACCCCGACGCTTTGGTTCTGGGATGTGACCAGGTGCTTGACCACAAGGGCACGCTTCTGTCGAAAGCCCCCGATCCGGACGCAGCACTGGCGCAGCTCAAGTCACTGCGCGGCAGCCAGCACATGTTGCTTTCCGCGGCGGTGATCTGTGAAGGGAGTAAACCGATCTGGCGTCATATCGGGCAGGTTCGCCTGCGCATGCGGGCGGCAAGTAACAGCTACCTTGAGGATTATGTTGCCCGGAATTGGGACAGCATCCGCCACGCCGTCGGCTGTTATCTGCTGGAAGAAGAAGGGGTCCGCCTGTTCTCTCACGTGCAGGGGGATTACTTTCATGTCCTGGGTATGCCACTTCTTGAGCTGCTTAACTATCTGACCCTGCGCGGAGACCTTGCCACATGACACCCTCCAGAATTCCTCTTGCCGGTGTAATCGGCTCTCCGATTGCGCATTCGAAGTCGCCACAACTGCATGGCCATTGGCTCAAGACCTACGGCATTCCGGGTCACTACATCCCGATGGACATCGCCTCGGATGATCTGGCCGAGACCATTCGCATGTTGCCCCGGATGGGATTTGTCGGGGTGAACATCACGATCCCCCACAAGGAAGCGGTGTTATCAATCGCGGATCTGATCACGGACCGCGCCATTCTGATCGGGGCGGCGAACACGCTGATCTTCCGCAAAGATGGAAAGATTCACGCCGATAACACCGATGGCTATGGCTTCATGGAAAACCTCAAGACCGGCGCGCCGGGTTGGGATCCACGATCCGGCCCGGCTGCGGTGTTGGGTGCCGGGGGTGCTGCGCGTGCTGTCATCGCATCGCTATTGGATGCCGGCGTTCCTGAAATCCTGCTGTCCAACCGCACTCGGGTCCGGGCGGATAAACTCAAAGCCGACTTCGGCAGCCGGTTGCAGGTCTATGACTGGGTGCAGGCAGGCAACATGTTTGACCACGCAGCACTCGTCGTAAACACAACCTCCCTTGGGATGATCGGCAAGAATGAGATGCGCGTGCCGCTTGACGGTTTGCAGAAAGGCGCCGTCGTAACAGATCTGGTCTATGCGCCGCTCAAGACACAACTCCTTGAAACCGCAGAACAAATGGGCTGCATAACTGTGGACGGCCTCGGCATGTTGCTGCATCAGGCTGTGCCTGCGTTTGAACGCTGGTTCGGCACCCGGCCCGCTGTTGACAGTGCCGCGCGCGCGGCGGCCTTGCGCTGATGTTTCTTCTGGGTCTGACCGGTTCCATCGGCATGGGCAAATCCACGACCGCGCACATGTTTGCCGCCGAAGGATGTGCCGTCTGGGATGCAGATGCTGCAGTGCACCGGCTCTACAGCAAAGGTGGCGCGGCTGTTGCACCCATGGCCGCAGCTTTTCCCGCCGCCATCGAAGAGGGCGCAGTGTCCCGTACGCAGTTGAAGGCGATCATCGGGCAAGAGCCGACAGCCCTGACCAGAATCGAAGCCATCGTGCATCCCCTTGTCGCCAAAGACCGCGCAGAGTTCATCGCTGCGGCCAAAGCAGACGTGATTGTGCTTGATATTCCGCTCTTGTTTGAGACGGGCGGGGACGCAAAAATGGACGCAACAGCCTGTGTCAGGGTCGATTCAGATACGCAAAAGGCCCGCGTGATGGATCGGGGCACAATGACCGAAGCACAATTTGAAACCATCGTGTCCAAACAGATGCCGATTGACGAAAAATGCGCCCGCGCGGACTATGTGATAGAGACAGATACACTTGACCATGCCCGCGCGCAGGTACGCGCGGTGTTGGCAGACATTCGGGAAAAAATTGCACATGCGTGAAATCGTATTGGACACGGAAACCACTGGTTTCGACCCTGAAACCGGCGACCGCATTGTCGAGATCGGCGCGGTTGAACTGATGGGCCATGTCGCTACCGGCAAGACCTACCACCAATACATCAATCCTGAACGTGCGATGCCGGATGAGGCCTTTCAGGTTCATGGTCTGGGGGATGATTTCTTGCGCGACAAGCCGAAGTTCGCGCAGATCGGCCAGGCGTTCCTTGATTTCATCGGTGACGCCAAGCTGGTCATCCACAACGCGGCTTTCGACATCAAATTCCTCAACGCCGAATTGAAATGGATGAACCTGCCCCAAATCCCATGGGAGCAGGCGATTGATACCCTCGCCATCGCCCGGAAGCGGTTTCCCGGCTCTCCCGCGTCATTGGACGCGCTCTGCCGTCGGTTTGGCATCAACAATGACGCCCGCACCTTGCACGGCGCGCTTTTGGACAGTGAAATTCTGGCCGAAGTGTATCTTGAGCTGATTGGCGGCCGTCAGCCGGACTTTGCGCTGTCCCAACAGCCCGCGCAAACGGCGGAAAGCACGGCCACGGTGTGGAAACCGAAGCCACGTCCAACGCCCCTGCCCGCGCGGGTGACGCCGGATGAAGCCGCCGCCCATGCTGAGTTCATCAGCAAACTGGGCGACGATCCCATGTGGGCAAAGACTTAAGCGTCTGCTTTTGGTGGGTTTTCGGCCTGACGGCGCGCGATTTCATTCCGGTACAGTGACAGGAAGTCGATGTTTTCCAGGTTCAGCGGTGGGAAGCCACCGTCGCGGGTGATGTCGCTGACAACACGGCGCAGGAACGGGAAAATCATGCGTGGGCATTCAATCAGCAGGAACGGGTGGATCTGGTCATCCGGCACATTTTCAATATGGAAAATGCCGACATAGTCGATTTCCAGCACGAACAGCGTGGTGTCGCCTTCTTTCGCCTTGGAGGTCACGTTCAGTTTGATGGCGGATTCGTACTGATTGTCCGTGGTGCGTTTCTTGGCATCCAGATTGACCTGCACCTGCACGTCAGGCTGCACATCAGCCGAGGCACCCTTTTGGGCCATGATGTTCTCAAAAGACATGTCGCGGATGTATTGGCCCAGCACCCGCATCTGCGGTGCGACGGGTTGTGTGGCTTCGTTCTTTGCCATTGGATGTTCCTTGTGGTGAATTCAGGTTGGCGGCGGCTTATCAGGTTGATGCCCTGCCCTCAATGCCTCAGGCTTTAATGCTTGGTCCAGCCGGAGGGACCGTCTGGTTTGCGGTCCTCCCCCTCGATTTCGTGAAACTCACCGTCGATGACATCCCCGCCCGTAGGGCCGCGCCGACCGGATGGGTCGTGTGGTTGGCCAGGCTGATGCCCATGTGGTGTCCCGAAACTGTGGACCTGAACCCGTTCCCGCAGCATCTTGTATGCCGCTTGCCGGAAACCGGGGATCAACAAGGCAAAGCCGAGCGCATCAGTGAAAAACCCCGGCGTCAGCAGCAAAGCGCCGGCAAAAAGGATCATCGCGCCATGCACCAAAGGTTCCGTCGGGTCGCGCAGATCGTTGAAGGATGTCCGCAGCTGGCCCAAGGCCATCGCGCCCTGCGTACGGACCAAAAACGTCCCTAACACAGCGGTGATCAGCACGATCAGCAGGGTCGGCCACAGGCCAATTGCACCTCCAACCTGAATGAAAAGCGCGATTTCAATCAGCGGTACGGCGATAAATGCGATCAAAAGCCACATGACGGCATTGTCCTTATCTGGGGCGCGGAGTGGACTCACCCCGCTCATGCACCTACATAAGACGAGAACTCCGATGTTTCCATGTTTTGCCTGATGAGGTTTCGATGAACTCTCCTATGCTACAGCTTCTGGTTCTTGCCGGTATTGCTGTTTTTCTGATCCTGCGCCTGCGTAGTGTGCTGGGCACCCGCGAAGGGTTTGAAAAGCCCCCCGTCGTGGATCAGGCACCGGCGCGCCGTGAAGGTCCGGCTTTTGAGGTGATCGAAGGTGGGCCGGATTTGGACATCACCGATCACTTCCCCGAGGACAGCGATCAGGGCAAGGCGCTGGCAGGCATGAAGCGGCTTGAGCCATCCTTCAACGTCGGTGATTTTCTGGGTGGTGCCCGTGGCGCCTATGAGATGATTGTCATGGGCTATGAGCATGGCGAACTGGCGGAAATCCAGCCCTTCCTGTCCGAAGAGATTTACGAAAGCTTCGTTGACGGCGTCGCCGCGCGGGAGGATCAGGGCCTGACAATCGAAGCCAACTTCATCGGTGTGCGGGAGCTTGAGCTGGAAGACGTCACGCTTGATCCTGACACCAACGAAGCCGAGGTGACCATGCGTTTCGTGGCAGAACTGAATTCCGCGGTGCGCGACAAGGCGGGTGACATCATCGAAGGCTCCCTCACTGAGGTGAAAAAGCAAAAAGACACTTGGGTGTTTGCCCGCATCATGGGTTCGGATGATCCAAATTGGTTGCTGGTTTCTACAGACGGGTAAGACATGCGATCCTTGCATTGGCTGCGGTTGGGGCTTCGTTCGTGACCCCTGCGGCAGCCACGGATGTGTCTTACAGCGTTCTTGAATTTGATCAGCTGGATGGCTGGGACAAGGACGACCACGCCGCCGCCTTTGATGTGTTCCTGAGCACTTGCGGCGACATGAAGCCTTCTGACTGGCGGGCCGTGTGTGCCTACGCCCGCCAAAACCCCGATCCCCGCCAGTTCTTTGAATTGTTTTTCCGCCCCGTCCTGATCGAGGATGGCCAGGATCCGCTCTTTACCGGCTACTTTGAGCCTGAACTTGAGGGCGACAAATACCGCTCCAACCGCTACCGCTTTCCGGTCTACGCGATGCCGAATGAGGCAAAGCAGAATTCGCCTTGGCTGACCCGTCGCCAAATCCTGACAAGCGGCGTGATGGATGGCCGCGGCCTCGAAATTGCGTGGGTCGATGACCCGGTTGAGCTTTTCTTCCTTCAAATTCAAGGGTCTGGCCGTATCCGTCTGCCAGATGGATCCTACATCCGCGTCGGCTATCGCGGGGCCAATGGGCATCCCTACCGGTCCATCGGGGTCGAACTGGTCCAGCGTGGCATCTACCAACCCCATCAGGTCAGCGCCGAGGTGATCAAGAACTGGGTGCGCCGCAACCCGGATGCAGGGCGGGAGCTTTTGTTCCACAATCCGTCCTATGTGTTCTTCCGCGAAGTCAACCGTGTCCCAGCCGACAAAGGGCCACTGGGGGCAATGAACCGGTCTGTGACCACGCTCCGCTCCATTGCTGTTGATCCCGCCTATGTCACCCTCGGCTCTCCGGTTTGGGTTGAGAAGGACGGTGCCGATCCGCTGCGACGGCTGATGATCGCGCAGGATACCGGCTCCGCCATCAAGGGCGCGCAGCGGGCGGATGTGTTCTTTGGCACCGGCGATGACGCAGGGCGCGCGGCCGGTAAGCTGCGTGATCCCGGACGGATGCTTGTGCTGATGCCCATTCAACGCGCCTATGCCCTGCTGCCTGAAAGCGCGATATGAAACGGCGCGGATTGGACAAGGACGACCTTGAGCTTTGGCGCAGGGTCACGGAGCGGACGGAAAAGCTTGATCTGAAATCGCTGTTCACGCCGGAAATCGACAGCCCCTCCCCCTCCGTTCCGGCGATCCGAAAAGCCAAGACCATTGTGCTGGGCAAACCAAACCCCAAACCCCGGCGCAACACCCATGACTTGTCACCCGCCCTGCCCGATCAGATCAATGCCGCCCCCGTGCAGATGGATCAAAAAGCCTTTGGCAAGATGAAGCGCGGCAAGATCAAACCAGAAGGGCGGATCGACCTGCATGGCATGACGCTGGACCGCGCCCATCCCGCGCTCAGCCGGTTTATCCTGTCGGCGCATAAAAACGGAAAGCGGCTGGTGCTGGTCATCACAGGCAAAGGCAAAGTGCGCGACGAAGGTGGGCCGATCCCGGTGCGGCACGGTGTTCTGCGCCATCAGGTGCCGCAATGGTTGGGTATGGCACCACTGTCATCCGTGGTTTTGCAGGTGACACAAGCGCATGTCAGCCACGGCGGTGGCGGCGCATATTACGTCTATCTGCGGCGTCAGCGTTAACGGTCCAGCGCGGGTCGGTATCTGAAAATCCCGAATGCCGCCAGCCCGGCTGCACCGAAATAGAACAGCGCGATCGGCAACATCTGCGCCTGAAAATCCACGCCCCAGTCGATCAACGCGCCCGTCACACCCGGCCCGATGGCGGAGCCGAAAACCATCAAGGCCGCCGCCGCCGATTTGATCGAGCCAATGTGCCGCGTGCCGAAATATTCAGCCCAGAAGGTCGATGCACCTGTCGCTTGCATCCCCTGTCCGATGCCAAAGATCACCAATCCCACGCCGGCCATGAAAATAGTCTCTGCAAAGGCCAAAACGACGAGGGAGAATGCAAAAGGCAGCATTTGAACAGGCACGATCCGGCTGACCCCGAAACGGTCAATGGCCCAGCCCGATGCAAACGTCGCCGTGATCGCGGACAAGGTATAAATCGGCATCAATGCCACGTAATTCACCAGTGCCCAGCCCTTTGTCTCCACCAGATGCACCTGATGGAAGAACAACGCGGTGCCCCATGCCGCGGGCCCAGCGATCATCGGGATCATCAGGAAGAAGAGCGGGGAGCGCAGGGTCTCAGGCCGGGTCCAGTGCCGCCCGTGCATCCCGGCAATCTGCGCCTCTGCGGCCATGCTTTGCGGGGTGCGTTCCTGGCGGAGCAACACCAGAACAGCCGGGATTGTCAAAAGAACCATGCCAGCGGCCAATACCCAAAGGCTACGCCAGTGCATGACAGCAAAAAGCGCGACGAAAGCGATGGGCAAGATGGCCTGCCCCACGGCATATCCCATCGAGGACAGCGAAAGCGCTTTGCCCCGCGTCGCTTCGAACCAGCGCACCATTGCCACCGATCCCAGTTGCGACATCATACCCTGCCCGGTGAGCCTGAGCGCAAAGATCACCGCAATCAGCAGCACCCATGAGGTATTCACCGACATCGCCAGACACGCCAGCGCCAGCGCGATCATCACACCAAGCGCCAGCGCCCGGATGCGAAACCTGTCCGTCAGCACGCCAACCCAGATCATCGCAATTGCCGATGCGGTGGTGCCAAGGGTGTAGATCCCACCCCATTGCCCATCGGTTAACCCGAAGTCGGCCTTAATCTCTCCGGCGAAGAGAGAGATGAAATAGGTCTGTCCATAGGACGACGTGAAGGTGAGCAGAAAGCCCGCCAGCAGAAACAGCCAGTTGGTGCGCAGGAAGTGGAGATAATCCATGCCCCTACATCAGATGTGCAGGGGCAAATGGAAAGGATTAAAGCACGTAGCGGCTCAGATCAGCGGACCTCGTGAGCGCGCCGAGGTTCTCTTCCACAAAGGCTTCATTCACTTCAATCACGTCGCCTGCACGGTCAGGCGCGGTGAAGGACAATTCCTCAAACACCCGCTCCATCACGGTGTAGAGACGGCGCGCACCGATATTCTCAACTGATTGGTTCACGTCCGCCGCGATCTTGGCCAGTGCGGCAATCCCTTCGGGGGTGAAGCTGACAGTGACCTCTTCAGTGCCCATCAAGGCGGTGTATTGCAGGGTCAGCGCGTTATCTGTTTCCGTCAGGATGCGCACAAAATCCTCTTCCGTCAGCGCGCGCAGCTCCACCCGAATGGGCAGACGCCCCTGCAATTCCGGCAACAGGTCGGACGGCTTGGCGATGTGGAACGCGCCGGAGGCGATGAATAGCACATGATCGGTCTTCACCGGCCCGTGTTTGGTGCTGACAGTGGTGCCTTCAATCAGCGGCAGCAGATCACGCTGCACCCCTTCGCGGCTGACGTCCCCGCCCCGCGCATCAGACCGCGCGCAGACCTTGTCGATTTCGTCCAGAAAGACGATCCCGTTCTGCTCCACCGCATCAATGGCAGCGCGGGTGACGGTTTCGTCGTCCAGCAGCTTGTCCGCCTCTTCGCCGATCAGCACTTCATAGCTTTCAGCGACGGTGAGCCGCTTGCGTGTGGTGCGACCGCCCATGGCTTTGCCAAACAGATCGCCAAGGTTCATCATTCCGGCCCCGGCACCCGGCTGGCCCGGAATATCCATCATCTGAAAGGGGTTGGAGGTGTCTGACACCTCCAGATCAATCATCGTATCGTCCAGCTGACCATCTTTCAGCTTCTTGCGGAACATGTCCCGTGTTCCCTCGCGCGCGTCAGGGCCGGCGATGGCATCAATCACCCGCTCTTCCGCGGCTTTGTGGGCGTTGGCCTTCACGTCTTCGCGCATATGCTCGCGCGTCATCGCGATGGAGGCATCGACCAGATCGCGAATGATCTGCTCCACATCCCGGCCGACATAGCCGACTTCGGTAAATTTCGTGGCCTCGACTTTCAGGAACGGCGCGCGCGCCAACTTGGCCAAACGGCGGCTGATCTCTGTCTTGCCGACGCCGGTGGGGCCGATCATCAGAATGTTCTTGGGATACACCTCATCGCGCAGATCATCGGCCAACTGCTTGCGCCGCCAGCGGTTGCGCAGGGCCACGGCCACGGCGCGTTTCGCATCGTTTTGGCCAATGATGAAACGGTCAAGCTCGGAAACAATCTCGCGCGGGGTCAGGTCGGTCATTTGGAAATTTTCTCCACGGTCAGATTGCCGTTTGTGTAGACGCAGATGTCAGATGCAATTGCCATGGCATCCCGCGCCACCGCTTCTGCATCGCGGTCGCTGTCAATCAGCCCACGCGCAGCGGCCAGTGCGAAGTTACCCCCCGACCCAATCGCGGCCACGTTATGCTCAGGTTCCAGCACGTCGCCGGCACCGGTGATGATCAGCAGTTCCGTGCCATCTGTCACGATCAGCATCGCTTCGAGCTTTTGCAGGTATTTGTCAGTCCGCCAATCCTTTGCCAGCTCAACCGATGCCCGCGCCAACTGGCCGGGTGTCGCCTCCAGCTTGACCTCCAGCCGCTCCAGCAGCGTGAAGGCATCCGCCGTCGATCCGGCAAAGCCCGCGACCACGTCAAACCCACCGGGCGAAAGCCTGCGCACCTTGCGGGCCGTGCCCTTGATCACCGTCTGACCCAGGCTGACCTGACCATCACCGGCGATGACAACTTCATCACCCTTCTTGACGCCAATGATCGTGGTGCCGTGCCATCCGGGGAAAGCGTGTTCTGACATAAAGTTCTCCGTTTCAACGGGTTCTATATGACCCCCCGGCGCAGGTCGCACAAGGGTGTGCGGGCTTGTCGACCACCCGAAGCGCCGCTAGCGTCCGGGTCATGACTGATGATCTCCCGCTTCGTTTCTATCTGCATGACGCGCTGCGCCGACGTGCAGAGGCTGGTGGTCATAACTTCATCAATCTGATCAGTGAAATTGCTGAAAACGCGCGGTTTAGGGTCGAATTTCACACAACCCCCCTGCCGTTGAGGGTGCCCGATGTCCATTCCCTCTATCATATGGAGCCGCCGGCGAACGCCCGTGGATTGGTCTTTCGCAAGGTGTATCACTACCCTTTCTGGCAGATCGATCAGACATCGGAACGCTGGCATTGGGATGTGGCCAAGGCGCAGTTTGACCCCACAACCGTATCAAATGACGCAGAGCGGTTTTATCGCTTCTGGCAAAAACGCCTGTTTGAGGCAGCCCCGCAAGACACCCTGCGGGATGGCTTTGTCTATGTCCCGCTGCAAGGGCGCCTGACCCGCCATCGGTCCTTTCAGAAATGCAGCCCGCTCGACATGATCCGCCACTGTCTGACCCACCTGCCGGACCGCAAGATCATCGCCACTCTGCATCCGAAAGAGGAGTATACCGCATCAGAACGTGCCAAACTTGATGTACTGGCCCGCAAGCACCCCAATCTGGAGATCGCCACGGGTGACATGGTGCACTACCTGCAAACCTGCGACTTTGTCGTGACCGAGAATTCAAGCGCTGCTTTCAACGGCTTCTTCTTTGGAAAACCTGCGCTGCTTTTTGCGGGGATTGATTTCCATCACATCGCGGTAAAGGCGGATATGGATGACCTGCAAACTAGTTTCGACCGGGTCGCAGGGCATGCACCTGACTATGCCGCCTATGTCTGGTGGTTTTGGCAAAGCCAGAGCATCAACGCAGGCAAGGACGACGCGCGTGATAAAATCGCGGCCCGCCTGCGCCGGTTTGGATGGCCGATAGAATAAAGGGCGCCCCGACGGGACGCCCTTTCAGATTACCGAGGATCAGAAAGATCAGAGTGAATCTTCGATCCAGCTTTGCAGTGCCGCTTTGGGTTTGGCGCCGGCCATGTTGGACACAACCTGACCATCTTTGAACATGAACAATGCCGGGATCCCGCGCACGCCCATCTGGGCGGGGGAATTCGGGTTCTCGTCCACGTTGACTTTGACGATCTTCACTTTTCCGTCCATCTCAGCGGAGAGTTCCTCCAAAGATGGGCCGATCTGTTTGCATGGGCCACACCATTCGGCCCAGAAATCCACCACAACGGGGATATCGGAATTCTTCACTTCGGCGTCGAAGGTGTCATCGGTGACTGCGACGGTGGCCATTTTGCTCTCTCCTGACAGCGGATGTTGTTGAGGTGTGAACCTATGAACGGGGAGGGGGCGCGTCAAGATATGGTGACCCAGACAGCGCCGATATCACGTCGTCGTGTGGCAGTACCATGAGCGCACGTGTTGCTGTCCATAAAACAGCCGTCTCGACCACCTTGTCTGGATAGATCTGTTGGAGCATCAGCGCATAGGCCCCCATTTGGCGCAGGATTCCATCCGGGCAGGCGGCGGCGGAGGTCGGCACGGTTTGGTTGGACTTGAAATCAATCGCCATCACGCGGGTCTCCGCCACCACCAAGCGATCAATGATGCCATGCAGGCGGGCGTTCCCGATCTGCGCGGTGACGGGGACTTCGGCCAATGTGTCGGGCGAAAAGAGATGTGCCAGTTTTGGATCATCCAGAACCGCCAGAGCCTGTTCAACAGCGCGCCCCGCGTCCTGGGGGAGTTCTCTCTGTGCAATGCGCGTCGCTGCTGTCCGCCGGGACGGCGCAGGCAGGGCGGGTAGGACTTCCAGCAAATGGTGCACCATCGTGCCAAAAGCCATCGCGGCATCGCGGTCCGTTTCGCTTTCACCCCCAAGCGCTTTTGCGCCCCCCAGATCGGATGGTGAAAGGGCGGGGGTTTCCAACGCGAATATCGGCAATTGCGCGTTGAAAATAGTGTCTAACTTGGCATTTTGGGCGGTTCTTGGCGGCGATACATCCACCTCCAGCCCGTCCCAATCACCTTCTTCAAAACGCAGCGTCGCACCCCCGTCCACTTCAACGGCGTTCATGTGGTCCAGCGTTTCCTGCATGATCTTGTACCACCCGCTGTCCTTGGACGACATCTTTCCGGCGGCGGCGACGATCAGCCATTTCTCTGCCCGCGTCATGGCAACATACAACAGCCGCAACCGTTCTTCGTGCTGGGCTGCGATCATCTCTTCCAGCCGCAGGCGGATCGCGGTGGGCTGTTCGTCCTTGTTCGGTTTCCATACGGGCAATGCGCCCAGTGACACGATCTGATCCTTGACCGAGGCGGTTCGCGCCATCGTATCCGGCAGGATCACAATCGGCGCTTCCAACCCTTTGGCGCCATGCACTGTCATTACCCTGATCTGATCCGACGCACTGTCGATCTTACGTTTGATTTCCAGATCATCTGTCCGCAGCCATTCGATAAACCCCGTCAGGCTGGGAACCTCCGTGCGCTCATAGGCCAGCGCCTGCGCCAACATCGCGTCAATGCCGTCTTCCGCCTCTGCGCCCAGCCTTGCTAGCAAACGGGCGCGGCCCTTATGGCGGGTGAGAATGCGTTCGATCAGATCATAGGGACGCAGAAAGTCGACCTGCCCGCGCAAATCAGACAGTATCGCAAGCGTCTCGGGATGTGTTTCCTCCTGATGCCGCAGGCGTTGCCACAAGACCTGCCCTTTGGGGCGCCCCTGCGCCAGCGTATAGAGCGCCTGTTCATCCCACCCCAACAGTGGCGATTTCAGCGCCGTGGCCAGCGACAGATCATCGTCCGGCGTGGTGAGGAAGGACAGCAAAGCGGCCAGATCCTTCACCGCCAGTTCCGCGCCCACTTTCAAACGGTCCGCCCCGGCAATGGGCAAATTCCGCGCTTTGCAGGCGCGGATGATCTCCGCGAACAATTGTTTGCGCTGCTGAACAAGGATCAGGAAATCACCCGCCGTGATGCGCCGTTTAATGGGCGTTTGCTGGCCCTTCTTCTCATCCGGAATGTAGTTTTCACCCTGTATCAGGGTCGCAATTTGATCGGCGATCTTCTCTGCCAGGATCACATGGTGATGACGCGGGCTGAGCCGGTCGACAGGGTCCGTCCAGGGCGTGTCTTCCTCCGCGTCAGACGGGTCAATCAGTGGCCAGAGGTCCACACGCCCCGGCAATTGATCCTTGAACGCCCTGTGCAGCGAATCCCGGTCAAACCCGTCCCGCCTGCGCGGATCAAAAGCAGTGTCTACGCAACGCAGAATCGCGCTGGAGGAGCGGAATGAATACTCAAGACTGCGGCGCTGGAAGATCTTGCTGGCCCCGGTGAACTTCTCTTCGAAATAGGCAGCCTTGTGGTCAAACTCCCTCGGATCCGCACCCTGAAAGGAATAGATCGACTGCTTTTTGTCGCCCACCACAAACATCGTGCGATCGACATCGGCACGCATGCCTTCGCCGCTGTGAAACTCTGCTGTCAGCGCTTTGATCACATCCCACTGCCGTGGCGATGTATCTTGCGCTTCGTCCACCAGAACATGGCTGATCCCGCCGTCAATCCGGTAAAGCACCCAGGCCGCAGTTGCAGGGTCGGTCAGCAAGGCACGGGCCTTGAGGATGAGATCATCAAAATCCAGCCACCCGCGCGCCTGCTTCGCCGTGGCGTAGCGGTGCAGGAAAGCCTGTGCAAACTTGTGCAAAGCGACAGTGTTCCGCGCCGATACCAGCGCAATCCGCGCATCACGCGCGTCCTCAACCCGCTGCATGAACCCATGCAGCGCGTCGAGGTCATCTGCAATGACCTTCTGTGTGGGTTTTGTCGGGAAGGTTGAAAACTTGGCAGTATAGGGCGCCGCACCGCTCTTGGTCAGAAAGACGGATTCCAGAAGGGGCAGGGTGGTCAGATCGCACCTCTCAACCTGTCGCAGGACATCCGCCGCCTTTCCGTCGTTCCCGCCTTTTGCCGTCAGATGCGGCAGGATACGGCTGATCAGTGCCTGTTCCCCGCCAACAAATGCCATGTCTGCAACGGCGTCGTCAGTCAGCGTGGCGGGATGGCCCAGCGTGGTCAGGACGTCTTCAAAACGCAGATCACCCTCAAACTGGTCGCGTTTGCCGGTGATCGCCTGCGTGAGCCTGCTGAAATCCTCACCACTGTTGATGCGGGCCATGTCGCGGATCAAACCCGCCTCCGGTCCCTCTGCCATCTGATCGACAATCTCTGCGCGCAACAACTCTGCGGCGCGGTCCTCAATCTCCGTGAATTGGGGGGAGACGCTGGCCTCCAGCGGGAACCGCCTTAACAACGCCGCGCAGAAGGAGTGGATGGTCTGGATCTTCAACCCACCCGGCGCTTCAATCGCCAGTGCAAACAAGGTACGGGCCTGCCGCAGGACGGGCGGGGACAGTTCTGTTTCGATGCCGAGCTCAACAAGCGCTTTGCGCAGCTTCGCGTCGTCCAGCATCGCCCATGCCCCCAGCCGCTGGAACAAGCGGTTCTGCATCTCTGATGCCGCGGCGGTGGTATAGGTCAGGCACAGAATATGCTGGGGCGACACCCCGTCCAGCAGCAGACGCGCCACGCGATCTGTCAAAACCCGTGTCTTGCCAGACCCGGCATTGGCTGCCAGCCACGTCGAGGCATCCGGGCGTGCGGCCTCAATCTGGGCGCGGGTGGCGTCATCGAAGATCATGTCAGATCCTCCGGCACGGGCAGGTCGGTGCCATCCCATTCCCCATATCGGGCGAGCTGGTCAAACTCACCCTGCGCGCCTTCGGTCTGTACGATCCTGCGGGACAGAAACCCGCGATCCGGCGCAAGATAGGCCGTGAGCAGCGCGTGCAATCCGGCGAGCACCTTGGCAGGTGGCTCTTCGTCCAATGGCGCGCTGATTTCATCTGGATTCGACCCTAATCCGATGTAAATTGCCGCCGCAACGGGGGTAGGGGGAAGGCCGGCAAAGGCGCCTTCTTCAACCATCGCAGCCTCGATCAACAATTGCTTGTCGAAATACGTCTGCTCTTTCTTCGTAGGTGGCGAACCGGTCTTGTAGTCGTAGATGAGCGCGTCCCCGTTATCGGTCATGTCAATCCGATCGGCGAAGCCGATGATCTCAAAACCGATGTCGTTGAAAAGGTAACTGCCGCGCGCCCCCTCTTCAAACGCGACGGGACGCGAGTATCGTTGCCGGGCGCTCTCATGGTCGATGAACCACTCGGCAATCCGCTCAATCCGCGCCAGCCACATCGCGCGGGTTGCGGGCCAGGGCACTTCGCGGGTCAACACGGCTTCGGCATGTTCCATCAGATGGGCCGTGGTCAGCAGCGTGATGTCATCCGCGACAGATTTGATGAACTCTTCCATGATCTTGTGCACGACGATCCCGCGCATCGGCGCATCCGGGGCGGGCACAAGCGGATCAATCGCACGCAACCCCAGGACGTGACGCGCATAGATCGCATAAGGGTCGCGGATCAGTTTCTTGATCTCCGTCACCGACAGTTTGCGCGGACGGGCAGCGGCGGGAGGGCGGGGCGCGGGGCGGGACGCTGCAGCGGTTGGCGTGATCTGTTCCAGCGCCGCCGTCTGCGCCAGCCAATCCTCCCCCCGTTCGCGCATCGCATCCCATGCGGCGCGCCCACCGGCATCCGGCAACCCGGTCAACAGATTGCCCAAACGGTTGAGCCAGCGTGACGGCACGGTTTCTGCCTCATCCGAGCGGATCGCGCGGGTCAGCCAAACCTCGGGCGCGGCAATCGCCTGCTGGTAGTCATGAGCAGACAATCCGATGCGGCGTTCGGGCAGCAGCAGCCCTGCATCCTTGCGCATTGTCCGGTTGAGCCAGGGATCAGGCGGCGGTGCTTCGGGCCATGTGCCGTCGTTCAGCCCGCCAAGGATCACCAGATCCGCGCCCTGCACGCGCGCCTCCAGCGTGCCCCAGATCATGATCCTGGGATGTGGCGCGTCGCGGTCGCGGACCTCCGCCGCAGACAGCAGTGCCCCCACAAGATCGGTGTAATCCGCAGCGGACATCTGACCGCCGTGATCTGCATGGGCCGCCAGATCATCCATGACCTCGCGCGCCTTGCGCCCCGCCTGTTTGTGCCAGAGCGGGTCTGTATTGGCCGATTTAGAGCCTGATACGATCCGTTCTGCACGTTCCAGATGCCGGGTCACCCACTCTGAAAGATCATCTGTCCTGACACCATCCTGCCCGCAGAACACATCCGAAACCCATGTGATCCACCGCAGGAAATCATCAGGCGCATCAAGTTTGCGCGCCGCCCGTCTGGCGATCCGCTCCAGCCCTTCCGTGTCAGGATAGGGCAGCCCGTCCCGTCTGATCTGCATCTCCAGCCGCTGGGTGTGCAGCTGGTGGAGGTTCCGCTCCGCGCCGGCGTGGGTCAGCGGGTGTTTCAAAAGCGTCAGCAGCGTCTCCGCATCCAGCTGCGCACGGAACAACCCGGCGACATGGCGCAGAAAACGACCGGGTGGTGACAGGTGCAAAGGCGTGCCAGCACTGTCATCGGGCAGAATGTTCCACCGATCCAGCGCTGCGGTGACCTGCCGCGTGAGCATCCGGTCCGGCGTGATCAGGGCGGCGGTCTGCCCCTCCTGCGCGGCCTTGCGCAGCCGCAATGCAATGGTCAGCGCTTCCTGCCGCGGGCTGGTGGCCTCAACCAGCGTCATGTCTTTTGTCGCCGCTTCCAGACCGGAAAGCTGTGGACCTTCGCTCAACCACGCGTGGGTGACCGGGGCAGGGCGCAGGGACAGTGACACAAGTTTGTTGCGCATCGCCGACGGGGGCGGCGTGTCATGCCAGGGCAGGATGCTGTCCTTGGGCAGGTCAAGCGCGGTCATCAGGTGCCGGAACCGATATTGCGGATGATCCTCGGACAGCAGGGCATCCTCCAGATCCGCCCAAACGGCAGTTGGCATGTCAAAATCAAAACCGGGCAGCACCACAGCCCCTTGTGGCAACCGCGCGACGGCCTGCATCAAAAGCGCCGTTGTGCCACGCGATCCGGTAGACCCTGCAAGGAGGACGGGGTGCTGAGGCGGGTGTGCGTCCCACCCGGCGATCAGGGCCTGCGTCAGTTGACGCTGGCGGGCCTCGGCATCTGGTGCGCTGCCGGTCTGGCCAAGGTATTGTTGCGCTATGCCAAAGAACTGCTTGGCCCGTTCCCAATGCCCCGACTGGTCTGTCACATCAAGCGCTGCGATGTCCGCGGGCGAGACTCCTTCGCCCTGCATCTCATCGATCAGCTTGGCAAGACTGTCTGACAGATCATACAGCGACGTGCGCGGTGCCAGCCGTCCATCCGCATCGAGCAGGGTCGAGACGAGTTGTATCAGATCTAGCCGCCGCCGCAGAGGCGGGGAGGGGGGCGGCAGATCCGCGTGCGGGATCAGCGCATCGAGGCTGGTCAGAAGATGAATGCGCGGCAGGAAACCGGCAGGGCCCGCATCAAAGATGTCGCGCAAACGGCGGGCCATGCGCCGGGTGTTCACGATCAGATCAATCCGCGCCATCTGTTCCGGTGGCGCCCCGTCAAGACGGGTACGCAGCCCCGCAATCAGGGTCGCTGGAAAGTCCAGACCGGGTGCGATGCCAAACACACGGGGGTGCGCGCCGTGCTCAAACATGGCGGCCCGCCAGCAGGTCTTCGGCAAGGGTGATGCCTTCGGGATGGCCGACATCACACCAGTGTCCGGGGTAGGATGTGCCAAACAGGCGGTCCTGGCGCAGCATCACGTCCCACAGGCGGTTGAGCGAGAATGCACCGGGCGGCATCTGCGACATGAGATCGGTCTTGATGATCTGAAGGCCGCCATAGACCAGCCCGCTCCCACGTTGCAGCCTGCCATTGGAATCGGCAGCGAAATCGTCAGGTCCCTTCCGGCCGACAGCGCGATCAGAAGGCACGCACATCAAGAGCGCGTCCATGACCTCCGGCTGCCATGCGGCCATCAGCAACGGCAGCGGATTGGGCCCGGCCCAGAACGCGTCAGAGTTCATGGTGATGACGGTCGTTGCCCCCAGCGTCGGAAGCGCATTGCGCAGCCCGCCGCCGGTGTCCAGAATGTCGGGCGTTTCCAGAATGCAGGTGACATTGCGCCCTTCAAGATGGCTGCGCAGCGCGTCGGGCTTGTAATGCAGATTGGCAACCACGCGCCCGGTCTGCACCGTTTCAATCAGACCCAGCGCATGGTCGATCATCGGTCGGCCGGCCACCTTTACCATGGGCTTGGGCGTGTCTTTTGTCAGCGCGCCCATCCGGGTGCCAAAGCCAGCAGCGAAGAGCATGACGGGGAACGGGGTTTCAGGCATGGGATATTGGGTCTTTCATGGACGCGTACAGGGGTTGTACGTGGGTCAGCCGCAGCGGCAAAATGTTGGACGGGATAGCGCAGCTCATGTCAGCCATGCCTCTACCCGCGCGTCCCATCTGTCGCCATCCCACCTGCAAGTCAGTTGCCGCGCGTCCTGTTCCCCTTCCTGCGCCAGCGTCAGATCAAGCGCACCCTCCGGGCGGAAATCTCCCAACCGGTCGGGCCATTCGATCAGGCAGATTGCGCTCTCAAAGGCGTCTGAAAGGCCAAGCTCCTCAATCTCTGCCGTGCTGGTCAGGCGATACAGATCGGCATGCCAGATTTCCCCCTTCGAGGTGTCATAGGTCTGCACAAGCGTGAACGTGGGGGAGGGGACGTCTTCGGGTTCAACAAGCAGGGACTGGATCAAAGCGCGGGCAAAATGGGTCTTCCCCGCGCCGACATCACCGGTCAGAAGAATGACGTCTCCCGGCACCAGCACAGCACCCAGACGCGCGGCGCTTTGGGCGGTTTCCTCAGCAGAGTGGAAGGAGCATGTGGTGAGCGGCGCGGACATTGCCCTATCGTGGCGGTGCCGGTCCGGGGCTTCAAGGGCAAAGCGTGGTCAGACGTTCAGCGACGCTTCATTTTCAAGCGCCAACTGTGCGGGCGGATCACTGCGATCAAAGCGGATCAGTCTTGCGCCGGTTGCGATCACATGCATCTGGCAGCGCAGCGTGGTGGCATCCTTGAGCGGCAGAGTGACTTCCTTATGTTGATGATGCTCCGCACCGCTCACGAAATCGGCAATCACAGGCCAGGGGGCGTCAGCCGCGGCTCTGTCCTGCCAGGCGCTGATGGCATCCGCGATGGTGACATCTGCAAACGCGCCATCGGGGTTCTGGTCCCACATGATGCGGTAGGCATCGTTGCTGAAGGTCAGCACACCCGCAGGAGAGAAGACAACAAGCGCTTCCTCGAAACTGTCGAACAGCGCCTGACCCAGTTCAAGCTCCGCCCGGAAATTCCGGGTCAGCTGAACCTCTGCGCTGATATCCTCAATCAGGAAGGCGGTGGCCCCGTCCGGGTGCGGACGCCCCTGCACACTGAACGTCTGCCCGCCTTCAAGGCTCCATGTTTCCTGATAACGGCCATCGGCAGCAGCGAGGATCATATCGGCAATCTCTTCCCGCCAGCTGGCATAGTTCTTCGGCTCCGGCATGCGCCTGTGTTCGCGCAGCTGATCAAAGAAGGAAATCATCGTGGGCCGTCCGGACAGGAACACGGCCGACAGGCCCGTCAGATCAACCAGCGCCGGGTTGAACAACGCCAGCTGTCCATTCCTGTCAAATATGGCAAGGCCAGTCGGCAGATGCGCGAAGGTCTTGCTGAGGGTCTGGACAAAGGTGCGTTTGGCCTCTTCTGCCTGACATTGCGCGGTTACGCATTTGGCATGCAGATAGGTCACATCACCCACAGATTCGCAGGTCACTTCATACCATTCGGTGGGGGATCCATCCGGTGGCAAGAGCTGGGTGCGCACCGGATCAGAGCCGGGATCAGGTGTTTCAAAAGGCGTGAAGGATTGTGGTGCCTCATCCGGAAAGAGCCGTTGGATCAGCGCGCAATAGGCCCCGTTTTGCCAGATCACGTTGCCGTCGCCATCAACCGCCCATGCAGCATGGGGAGAGCTGGCGGCGGCGTTTCCCAGATGTCCGATAGCGGCGCGCTGGGCTGGTGTATGTGCCTGTTCCGGCGGGACGGAAGACAGCGATACCCAACACAGATCACCCCGCCAGCGGATGCGGACCTGTTCGGGGTCCTGCCCGTCCACCGCATCCAGGGTCTGGCTGCCCCGCGACCCGCTGTGGGCCATGCGGGGGAAGTTGGGGAATCTGCCAACCAGCGTATCCCAAAGATCTTCCCAGTCATGGGTGCCTGGTTCCATCTCAAGCGTGTGGGCGGCGGTCTGGGTGGCGTGATGCAGGATGCCGTTTTCAAACAGCAGCGCGACCGCCTCCGGCCCCGCTGAACCGTTCTGCTGCGCAATAGGGCGCGCCGGAATGCGCTGAATGGACCAAAGGGCAAGCGCCGCTGTCAAAACAGAAATGCCGCTTACCAGAAGTATGTCTGTCAAGATCTGCACCATCGAACCCTAAAACCGTATTACGTTCAAAATGCGGTCTCATGGTTAATAGGCTCTTAATAACGCCCGAATTTTTTACAGATTGAACTGTGGATTATGGCCCAGCGCCTGCCTGTTTTCGCTTGTTTCAACGACCAGCGCCGCTCTTGGCCATGTCACTTCTACCACTGCGCCGGTCCGGTTGGGCTGGGGGCTGTCTTCGGGACCATTGGCAAATCTCAGCTGCGCCCCGGAGCGTTCAAGCAGCGTCTTGGCGATGAACAGACCCAGCCCCATCCCCTCGTATTCGGGCCTGCTGCCTTCGGACTGCGCGCGGCTGCGCTGACGCACAAACGGATCGCCAATCCGGCCCAGCACCTGCCAGGGAAAACCCGGCCCATCATCGACGATGCGCAGGGAAATGTCCGTCTCTGACCAGCGGGTTTCGATCCAGACCTCGCTTGCCGCGAAATCGACGGCGTTTTGCACAAGGTTGCGCAACCCGTGCACGATCTCCGGCTTGCGCAGCACGATGGGCTGTTCCTTGCGGGTCTGCGGGTCCATCCCGATGTCCATCAGGACAGTTTTGCCCCGATCCATATGCGGCTCTGCCGCCTCGATCACCACCGCTTCAAAAGGGGCCTGACGCAACAGCACATCGTCCTTGCCCGCGCGTCCCATGTTGTGAAGAATGACCCGGCACCGATCCGCCTGATCGCGGATCAGGGCGGCGTCTTCTGCCAGATCAGGGTGGTCCTTGAGATCATTGAGCAGCTCTGCACTGGCGAGTTTGATCGTCGCGAGAGGTGTGCCCAACTCATGCGCCGCAGCCGCTACAACGCCGCCCAGATCGGTGAGCTTCTGTTCCCGCGCCAGCGCCATCTGCGTGGCGGCCAATGCGTCGCCCATGGTGTGGATCTCGGTCGTGACGCGCCATGAATAGGCGCTGGTAAACAGGATCGCGATGATCAGACCGACCCAGTGACCAAAGACAAACAATCCCGGAATGCGCAACACCTCACCGCTTTGGGTGGTCAGTGGAATATGCGCGACGGCCAGAATGGAAACGATCACCATTGTTGTGGTGCACAGCACGATTGTCGATCGCAGGCTGAGCGCGGAAGCGGTGATCGTCACCGGCCCCAGAAGCAACAGCGCGAAAGGATTGTGCAGCCCGCCCGTGAGGAACAGCAACACACCCAGCTGGACGACATCAAAGAACACCAGAGAGGCATTTTCCCGCTCCGACAATCGCTTGTTTTCGGGAAACACAAAGGTGGCCACAAGGTTCGCCACCACGGATGCGCCAACGGCCAGATAACACAGCCCCAGTTCAAGCTGTAGACCGTAGATCAGCTGTGCCACGGTGATCGCCACAAGCTGCCCGGTGATCGCGACCCAGCGCAGGACAATCATGGTCCGCAGACGGATCCAGTTGGCCCGCTTGCGCCCGGACAGGGGCCGGATATTCGCCTGCGTCATCTGCGCACCTTTTGTTTATTCGGCATTACACCATCCGTGATGTAGCGTAAGGGTGCCATATCGCCCGTACAAGGGCACGTCCACGCAAGGAGAGACCATGAAAATCATTGCCATAGCCGCCGCTGCTGTCGCCGTCGTATTTCTGGGTGTCATTGGTTGGATGACCCTTGGGGGGCAGGGGGATGACAAGTACGCCCAATGCCGTTCCTCCACCGTTGCCGGTGAACTGGGCGGGCCGTTTGAACTGGTCAACGGCGCCGGAGAGACGGTGACGGACAAGGATGTCATCACCGAACCGACCCTGATCTATTTCGGCTATACCTATTGCCCGGATGTCTGCCCGCTGGACGTTGACCGCAACGCCGCCGCGGTGGAGATCATGGAGGAGCGCGGGCAAAGCGTGACGCCGGTCTTTATCAGCATCGATCCCAAGCGGGACACGCCGGACGTGGTCGGGGAATTCGCCGAAGTCATGCACCCGAGGATGATCGGACTGACCGGCACACCGGAACAGGTGAAGGCGGCCAGCCAGGCGTATCGTACGTATTACAAGGCGCATCCGGACGTGGATGGTGAATATCTGGTGGATCATTCGACCTTCAGCTACCTCGTGATGCCCGACGATGGCTTTGTCGAATACTTCCGCCGCGAAGTGCCGCCGCAGGAGTTGGCGGACAAGATCGGGTGCTTTGTGGATAACGTCTGACAGCGCAGCATTTGACCCGGACCCCTACTGCACCATATCAGGGTGAGTATCCGCAGGGATCAAAGACATAGGGACGAAGAATGATGGCTGAAATGGCGGAGATGGGCGCGGATCGCTCGCTGCTTCTGGTGGATGATGATGAGCCGTTTCTGCGGCGTCTGGCCAAGGCCATGGAGAAACGCGGATTTGAAGTGGAAACCGCGGACAGCGTCGCGGCGGGAAGCGCCATCGCGACGGCCCGGCCACCCGCCTATGCGGTGATTGATCTGCGGCTTGAAGACGGCAACGGCCTCGACGTGGTGGAGGTGTTGCGGGAGAAGCGGGAGGACGCGCGGGTCGTTGTGCTGACCGGGTACGGCGCCATTGCAACGGCGGTGGCGGCGGTCAAGATCGGGGCCACGGATTACCTGTCCAAACCTGCGGATGCCAACGACATCACCAACGCGCTTTTGGCCAGTGGCGATGACCTGCCACCACCCCCCGAAAACCCGATGAGCGCGGACCGCGTGCGGTGGGAACACATCCAGCGGGTCTATGAATTGTGCGACCGGAATGTATCGGAAACAGCGCGGCGGCTGAACATGCACCGGCGGACATTGCAGCGGATTCTGGCGAAGCGATCGCCACGGTAGATCGCCGGAAATCGGGGGTCACGGGCTGTGCACAATGTGTGCACAACCTGTACACCGTTAACGCGCGGTGCGTTTATGGGATGCTTGGAAAGATTACCAAAACCTAAAGCCAAGACCTACAGATCGTAGCGCTTGAGGCATTTGTCGACGATCTGACCAGTCGCCATCTCGTAGCCTTCGATCCGGCCGTAGTCCTGAAATCCGCGGCTTTGATAGTAGATCAGCCCGCCCTCATTGTCGGCACGGATGTTGGCGTTGATCCAGACATACCGCATCTCTTTGGCGGCTTTGCGGGTCGCATCGAAAAGCTTTGAACCAATGCCGAGCCCGGTCTGGCCAATCTGCACGAAGGTGGCGATGTTGGCGGCCTCGGCAGGCAGGCTGGCTTCGGGTTCGATCCACTGAAAGCCCACGACCTGTTCCTGCGCATTCACCGCCACATGCCATGCGCTGCGGTCGGGGTTGAATTGCATCCATTCGACCAGATCATCGCCGGTCACGGGGCGGGTCAGTTCTGTGGTGTCTCCCTGGTCGATGATCTCATTCAGGAGGCGGGCCATGTCGGGGGTGTCGAGCGCAATGGGACGGCGGACGGTGATCATGTGCAGGCCCCCAGCAGTTCGGCGTGGCGGGCGGTGAAGGCATTTCGCGTCTCAACCGGCGGGCGCAGAACGATGGAGAGCCCCGCCATCACCGAAGGGTCAGGAGCGCCGAAGAACCTGGTCGCCTCTGCCTCCTCAAAGCCGGCAATCTGGATGGCTTCCATCCAGGCGCTGATCCGGTCGGCTTTCTTGATCTGACGCTTGATCTTCACTGGCAGCGCTGCGGGCAGGCCGAACCGGATGTGGATGGCCGACGTCAGCCGATCATCCAGCGCCCCATACCCCGGCCCGACAGCGGCCTTCACCGGAGAGATCATATCCCCGATCACATATTCAGGCGCGTCATGCAGAAGGGCGGCAAGCTGCCACTTCGCCGGCGCTTTGGGTTCCAGCCTGCTGAACAGGGTTTCGACCAGCAAGGAATGCTCCGCCACGGAATAGGCATAGTCGCCATGGGTCTGGCCGTTCCACCGGGCAACAAAGGCAAGGCCATGGGCAATGTCCTCAACCTCCACATCCATGGGCGTGGGGTCCAGCAGGTCCAGCCTGCGCCCGGATAACATGCGCTGCCAGGCACGTGGTTGTTTGGCCATGAAGCCCCTCCCGAAGATTTAACCAAAAATAAACTGAACCATTTCTGAACCCACACGAACACATACATATTGAGACGATACGATCTGTGTAACGAGTACCTTTTTTATTGAGTTTAGTAATGAGTTAGGAGTTTGACATGAAGCGCGTTTTTTTATCGCTGCTTACAGTCGGCACCCTTATGAGTACGGCCACAGCTGCTATGGCCAATGACGTTTGTATGCCAGGCCCTGAGTTAAGAGCATCGTTGATTGATTGGTACGGGGAAGAGCCCGTTGCCGCACCGAACAAGGCGCAGCAACAGATATGGGCCTCTCCCCGGACCGGCACCTGGACCAAGGTTCATTTTGACGCCAACGGCGTTGCCTGCGTTCTGGCGCAGGGCGATGACTGGCTGGTGGGTGCGGCCCGTGAGGCGCTGTTGGCCTCGCTGGCGGATTAACACCCCGAAACCACGTACTGACTGTCGCATTGAGGCTTTAACACAAAGGTGTTAGAGGCGCGCAAACACTTCTTGAAAGGTGCGCGTCATGGCCAACGACTATATCGTAAAAGACATCAATCTTGCAGCTTTTGGCCGCAAGGAACTGGATATTGCTGAAACCGAAATGCCCGGCCTGATGGCCCTGCGCGCCGAATACGGCGAAGCGCAGCCGTTGAAAGGCGCGCGCATTGTTGGATCGCTGCATATGACGATCCAGACAGCGGTTCTGATTGAAACGCTGGTGGCGCTGGGCGCAGATGTGCGCTGGGCGTCGTGCAACATCTTCTCCACTCAGGACCACGCGGCGGCGGTGATTGCGGAAGCGGGCATTCCGGTATTCGCGATCAAAGGTCAGTCGCTGGAAGAGCATTGGGATTATCTGGACAAGTCGTTCATGTTTGACGATGGCCCGAACCTGATCCTCGACGATGGTGGGGATGCGACGCTCTACATCCTGTTGGGTGCACGCGCTGAGGCGGGTGAAGATGTGATCGCTGTGCCGTCTTCTGAAGAGGAAGTCGCGATCAAGGCGCAGATCAAGAAACGCATGGAAGCCAGCCCCGGTTGGTTCACCAAGATGCGCGACCAGATCAAAGGTGTGTCCGAGGAAACCACCACGGGCGTGCACCGGCTCTATGAACTGGTGAAACAGGGCCAGCTGCCGTTCCCTGCGATCAACGTGAATGATTCCGTGACCAAGTCGAAGTTCGACAACAAATACGGCTGCAAGGAATCGCTGGTGGACGGCATCCGCCGCGCGACAGACACCATGATGGCTGGCAAGGTTGCGGTTGTGATGGGCTATGGCGATGTGGGCAAAGGATCGGCTGCGTCGCTGGCCGGTGCGGGTGCACGGGTGAAAGTCACCGAAGTGGACCCGATTTGCGCGTTGCAGGCGGCGATGGACGGGTTTGAAGTTGTGCTGCTGGAAGACGTGGTTGGCACGGCTGACATCTTCATCACCACCACCGGCAACAAGGACGTGATCCGCATCGAGCACATGCGTGAGATGAAGGACATGGCGATTGTCGGCAACATCGGCCACTTCGACAATGAGATCCAGGTCGCCAGCCTGAAGAACCACAAATGGACCAACATCAAAGAGCAGGTGGACATGATCGAGATGCCGAATGGCAATCGTCTGATCCTGTTGTCCGAGGGGCGTTTGCTGAACCTTGGCAATGCCACCGGCCACCCGTCGTTTGTGATGTCCGCCTCCTTCACCAATCAGGTGCTGGCGCAGATGGAGCTGTGGACCAAGGGCGATGAGTACAAGAACGACGTCTACATCCTGCCCAAGCATCTGGATGAAAAGGTCGCGCGGCTGCATCTGGACCGGATCGGCGTGAAGCTGACCAAGATGGACCCGGAGCAGGCGGCCTATATCGGCGTGTCCCCGGACGGTCCGTTCAAGCCGGAACACTACCGTTACTGATTGCGCATGACGCCTGAACCGAACAGAAAACGCCGCCCCGTCCTGCGCTGGGCGGCGTTTTTCGTGGTGCTGGGCGTGGGCATCTGGCAGGCGCTGGTGCATCCGCGCAGCCCGCTGCCGGAAGCGTGGAACCCATTGGTCGGATTTGATCTGTCGCAGCCGGAGACCGTGTTGACCCGGTGGAAAATGGCGCGGGCTTTGGCCGATCCGCAGGCCTGTCTGGCCGCGTTAGAGACGGGTGCGATCTTTGAAAAGGTTGCGGATCTGGAGGAAAGCGCGCAGTGCCATATCCGGCCGCAGGTCATCTTGCAGAGCACGGCAGCCGCGCGCCTGCAGCCGTTGAACACGCGCTGTCAGACCGCGCTGAGGCTGGCGGCTTGGGACCGCTATGGCATACAACCTGCCGCGCGCGAACATCTGGGCACTGGCGTGCGCCGGATCAATCATCTGTCCAGCTACAATTGTCGCGCCATGCGGACCACCGGGTCAGGCGCGCCAAGGATGAGCACCCATGCCACCGCCGATGCCGTGGATATTGCCGGGGTCACGCTGGATGATGGGCGGCAGATCCGGCTGATTGAACACTGGACAGGGCAAGACGCGCGCGCAGCTTTCCTGCGGGACATCCGGGACAGTTCCTGCACGTTGTTTCGGGTAACGCTGGGGCCGGACTATAACCGGCTGCATGCGGATCACTTTCATCTACAGCATACCGGCTGGGGCCTGTGCCGCTGACCTGAGCGGCCGTCAAAGGACGAACCCCAAAAGCAGCAGCGAACTGAGCGTGCTGGCTTCGATCACGGTCTTGAACACGCCCGCAGGTTGCTGCGCCGGCATGCTGAGTTCACGCTCCACCGTGGTCATGGGCCGGACGGCCCGGTTCTTGGCACAGCGCGGCGTGACGGCTGTTGTCATGTGAAGGCGCGCAAGGCGCTCCTCGAAGGTTGGTTTGTAGTGGGACATTATAAATCCTCTATCTGCTCTGGGTCCCATAACAGGTAAGCTCTGGGTCGTTTTTGTGGCGTATTATGTGAAATTGCGGGGCATCCTCGTGGCCTGTCTGCGGTGAAGAGACCCGGTTTATGGCGCGGATTTGCCGTGCGGGGAGAACGCGGCAAATTTTCCCTTTGTGGTGATCCCGTTTCTGACTAGGCTTCGGCGCAGCTAAGAAAGCTGAACAAAAGACATAACCAAGCTGGGAGACTTCCAATGGGCAAACGTGACGAGTGGATCGAAAAATACGCAGACGATCTGAAGAACAAGTGTGGCATGACACCTGACATGGACCTGCTGACCAAGGTCACCATCGGGTGCGGTCCGTCGATCTACAACGCCGACGCGTCTACTGTGGCAGGCAGCCAGGATTCCGAACTGGAGACAGTCAAGAACAACTTTCTGATCAAAAAGCTGGGCCTGGCCGACGGTCCCAACCTGATGGAAGCGATCAACAGCGTGATTGAAACCTATGGCAAATCCGAGCGGAACAAGTACCGCGCCGTGGTTTACTACATGCTGACCAAGCACTTCGGCAAAGAATCCGTTTACGGCTGATCACAGTCTCAGAGGACCACAAACGCCCGCTTCATCAAGCGGGCGTTTTGCTTTTGTGCTTCTTTTGAAGCATTGATTTCTTTGAGAATTCGGTTGTTCGGGGTAGGAACATGCTCCGGCCAGAAGGCCAGAACGGATTTCGAGACGTGTGTGGGATCTTGGGAGCACACGGGGTGAGAGAGGGTTCTGGCGGCGTGTCAGGACCCTCTTTTTTTGAGGCGCGGACGTCTAGAACAGCGTCAGCACCAGCCCGATGATCGCGCAGCCAAACGTTGCATAACCGGCATCAATCAGCGTCAGCTTGAAGGGCCGGCCCACATAGCCGTTGTTGATCATGATCCACGGGCTGATGAAAAACAGCCCCACGCCCAGACCGGACAGGAACCCTTTGCCGATCGTCTCAATCCCGGACAGGGCAAAGGTGTGCCGCATCATGCCGGCAACCACGATCATCGCCACACCCGCCGTGATATAGGGCAGGGGAGAGTCGTTCTCCGGCCGCCCGTCCGGGCCTGCCTTGATCCCTGCGGCTTCCATCCATGGACCGGCCAGCATCATGTACCAGACCGCCCCGAACGCAAATCCGGCGATGGCGGCCACCAGCACTGCAAGAATACCCATCCTGTGTTCCTCCTTCATCTTCCCGTATTATGGGTCGATGTGTCGGACTTGCCTATGGTTTTGTTTGGCCCATCGCGCAGACGGTTTCCCATTCCTCAGCCGTGACGGGCTGCACGGACAGGCGGGAATTCTTGACCAGCACCATCTCTTCCAGGCGCGGGTCGGCTTTGATTTCGTCCAGTGAAACAGGCTCTACAAAAGGGCGAACGGCTTTGATGTCCACGCATTCCCAGCGCGGATCATCGGTGGTGCTGTCGGGATGCGCCTGTGCAATGACCTCGACAATGCCGACGACGGATTTCTCTTTCATCGAGTGATAGAAGAACCCCAGATCGCCGGGTTTCATCGCGCGCATGAAGTTGCGCGCCTGGTAGTTGCGCACGCCATCCCATTCCTCACCCGCCTCGCCCTTGGCGACCTGATCGTCCCAGCTCCACGTGTTAGGCTCTGATTTGAACAACCAATAGGCCATCAGCCAATGACCCTTTTCCACGGGCGCAATGTGACAGAGGCAAAAAGCCCGGCTTTGGCATAGGGGTCTGCGGCGGCCCAGTTTTCGGCGGCGGCCATGTCGGGCACATCCATGATGATCAGCGACCCGATCATGCCACCGTCATCGTCCAGCAGCGGGCCTGCCTGCGCGATCATCTCGGGCTGCGATCCCAGATGCGCCAAATGGGCGTCACGGTTGGCCGCGCGGAGGTCCTGCGCGCCGGGTTTGTCATGGGCGATCAAGGCAACAAGCATATCATTCTTCCTTTAGAGGCCGCGCCAGAAGGGATTTCATCGCGGTTGTTACATCTAAGCGCCGATCCAGCAGACCTGCAACGGCAGCGGTGATGGGCATGTCGAGGGTGTGTTTTTTGGCAAGGGCATGCACGGCCTGCGCTGTCGCGGCCCCTTCTACGGTGATTTTGGGATCAAACGCTTCGCCCCGCCCCAGTGACAGGCCGAGGCGATAGTTGCGGGATTGATCGGAGGTGCAGGTCAGCGTCAGATCGCCAAAACCGCTGAGACCCGAAAGGGTGGAGGGGTCTGCGCCCAGATGCGCCGCGAGCCGCTGCATTTCCGCGTAGCCACGGGTCATCAGTGCGGCACGCGCGCTTTCGCCCAGACCCGCGCCCATGGCCGTACCGCAGGCGATGGCGATGACGTTCTTCAGCGCCCCGCCCAGTTCCGCGCCCACCGTATCTGTTGTGCGGTAGAGGCGCAGGTTCTGGGTGGTGAGCTGTTCCTGAAGCGCTGTGCCGGTCTTTTCATCCGCACAGGCCAGTGTCAGCGCGGTGGGCAGGCCACGCGCGATGTCGGCGGCAAAGCTGGGGCCGGTCAGGATGGCAGGCTGGGCGCTGGGCAGGCAGGAGGCGATGACCGCGACGGGGCCCAGACCGGTGATCCGTTCAACACCTTTGCAGCAGGCGACAAGCGGTTTGCCGTCGAGCAGGGCGGCGTTTTCGGTGATGAAGCCGCGCAACTGCTGCATGGGCACGGCGAGCAGCAGGGTATCGGCCTGCGTTGCCTGCGCCAGATCGCCTGTCACGGTGAGCGCATCGGGGAAGGGGCATCCGGGCAGCCGCGCGGTGTTCTCCCGCTGTGTCTGCATGTCCGCCGGGGCGCGCGCCCAGAGCGTGACGGGACCGTTGCCTGCCAGCGAAATCGCCAGCGCAGTGCCAAAGGCACCCGCACCCAGTACCGCGACGCTCATGCCTTGGCCCCTTTCTTGCCGGAGCCCAGCATGCCCGGTTGCCGCTTGTCCAACGGCCAGCGCGGGCGGGCGGAGAGGGTCATGTCATCAGGCTTGCGCAATGTGGCCTGTTCGGCTGCGGCATAGGCGATCATCGCGGCGTTGTCCGTGCACAAGCCAAGGGGCGGGGCGAGGAAAGTGACATTTGCGTCTTTAGAAACAGTCTCTAACACGGCACGAATGGCTCTGTTTGCAGCGACACCGCCGGCAACGCAGAGGGTTTTTACGTCCGCCACTTCAGCCAGCGCGCGGCGGGTTTTTCCGGCCAGGACATCGACAACGGCGGCTTGAAAGCCGGCAGCAAGGTCGGCCTGATCCTGCAGAGTGAGGCCGCTTTGCGCCGTGACCAGCGTATCGCGGGCGCGCAGGACGGCGGTTTTCAGGCCAGAGAAGGACATGTCACATCCCGCACGATCCATCAGCGGGCGTGGGAAGGCAAAGCGGGTGGGATCACCGTTCAATGCCGCCTGCTCAATCGCGGGGCCACCGGGTTGGGGCAGGCTGATCAGGCGGGCGACTTTGTCAAAGGCTTCGCCGGGTGCATCGTCAATCGTGCCGCCAAGGCGGGTGAAATCATCAGGGCCAGAGACCAGCAGGAACTGGCAATGCCCGCCGGAGACGAGCAGCATCAGGTAGGGATAGGGCACATTGTCGGTCAGGCGTGGGGTCAGCGCATGGCCCGCCAGATGGTTGACGCCATAGAGCGGTTTGCCCGTCGCCGCCGCCAGACCCTTGGCGCACATCACGCCGGAGACGACCCCGCCGATCAGCCCCGGACCTGCGGTCACGGCAATGGCGTCGACGTCAGAAAGCTGCATTTCGGCCTGTGTAAGAGCCTGTTCGACACAGTGATCGAGCTTTCCCGCATGGGCGCGGGCGGCGATTTCGGGCACGACGCCGCCGAAAGCCGCGTGCAGATCGTTCTGCCCCATCACCACGGAGGACAGCACCGCCCCCGTCCCATCCGGCAAACGGCGGACCACGGCGGCGGCGGTATCGTCGCAGCTGCTTTCCAGTCCCAGAATGGTCTCGGGTGCGCGCATCACGGTCTTCTCTTGGTTGTGCCCGGCTTGCATGGGCCTCCACTGGCAGGTAACACCGCAGGCCATGGCAAACAATGCGCACCCTTCGCGGCACACGTCATCGCTGTTGCTGACCCGGACGCAGGCGGATGCGGCGCGGTTTGTGGCGCAACTGGATGCTGGATTGCTGGCAACCACTGAGATTGTCATCGCTCCGCTGTTGCGGATCGAAGGGGTGGAGGGCGCGGTCGATCTGGAGGGCGCGTCTGCCGTGATCTTTTCCTCCGCCAAGGCTGTGGGGTTTGCGCCGGTTGGCGCGGGGCGTCCGGCCTGCTGTGTGGGCGCTGTGACCGCAGAGGCGGCAGAGGCCAAGGGCTGGCGCGTGCAGCAGGTGGCGCAGACGGCGGATGATCTGGTGGCTGCGTTGGATGCGGCGGGTCCGCTGGTTCATCTGTCCGGCCGACATCAGCGCGGTGATATTGCAGAACGGCTGACGGCGAGGGGCATCCCATGCACGCGGCAGGTGCTGTATGATCAGCCGCTCCAACCGCTGGACCCTGCGGCGCAGCGCGTGCTGGAGGGGGACAAACCGGTGATCGTTCCCCTTTTTTCGCCCCGCATCGCCGGGCAGTTTGCCAAAGAGGCGCGCGATTTGACGCAGGCGCATGTGCTGGCGATCAGCCCGGCTGTTGCCGAAGCGTTTGGAGCAGGCAGGCCTGCGGCACTGCGCATTGCTGCTGAACCAACGGGCATTGAGATGCGCCGGGGTGTTGAAAAGCTGTTGCGGGAGACCAGCTTGCCTTGAAGCCCGCCTGTGTTGGCGGGTAAGATCGTGCAGTCAATCCGGCCTGTGGGTCAGAATCGGAAAGGTGGGGATCGTGGCGAAACCAAAAAAACCAGCATCCAAGGCGTCGGATATGGCTGGAGCGTCCAAGGCAAGTGCTGCTGAGACGAAGCCCGATCCTGTGGCACAGGCAGTTGCCAGCACGAAAGCCGTGGCCGAAAGCGCGAAACCTGCGCCTGAGAAAACGCCCGAGAAATCAGCGGCAAAAGCCGCAGACGCTGCGGCGACAGCCACCAGCAAAGCGTCCGAGGCTGCAAAGCCTGCCAGCACCGCAGAGAAGAAACCTGCAACGGCTGACAAACCCAAGGAAGCCGCACCCGCAAAACCGGCAGAGGCGAAGCCGAAGGACGCAGCTGCAAAGAGCCCTGCCAAGCCTGAGGCGGCAAAACCGGCTGAAGTGTCCAAACCAAAGCCGCAACCAACCCCTGCGCCGACCCCCCCTGCACCTGCACCGCAAAAGAACGCGAGCTCCTGGCCGCTGGTTCTGGGTGGAGTGGCGGCTGGTGTGATTGGATTTATCGCAGCAGAGATGAACGCCTTTGGCCTGCGCGCCAACAACGACACATTGCAATCCGCGATCAGCGCCCAATCCGACCGGATTGCGGAACTGGAAACGGCACTTGCCGATGCGGCCGCACCCGAGATGCCCGATATTGCGCCCCTACAGGAAGAGCTTGGCACGTTGAGCGGCACGGTTGCATCGCTGGATGAGCGGGTGACAGAGCTGGTGAACCGGCCCATCGTGACCACCACCGGTGAGGTGGATGTTTCGGCCTATGAGAACCAGCTTGCCGATCTCCAGTCCTCTGTCGTGGCCCAGAAGGAAGAACTGGACCGGCTGCTTGAAAACGCCCTGAGCGTTGAGCAGGCCACCGCGGAAGCCGCGCGTCTGGCGGTGGTGCAGGGCGCGCTGACAGACCTGTCTGCGGCGATCACCGAAGGGGTGCCGTTTGAAGACGCACTGGCCGTGCTGGCCGAGAATGGCGTGAGCGATATTCCCGCTGCCCTGGCTGACGCGGCTGCTGATGGGGTGCCGACGCTGTCGGGTCTGCAATCAGGGTTCACCGAATCCGCCCGCGCTGCATTGGGCGCCGCGCGCGCGTCCGGTGAACAGGCAGGCGAAGACGGCTTTGTCGGCTTTCTGAACCGCTCCCTCGGGGCGCGGTCGGTGGCACCACGGGAAGGGTCGGACCCGGATGCGGTCCTGTCCCGCGCCGAAGCTGCGATACGCGAAGGTGCGTTGGATACGGCATTGAGTGAACTTGATACACTGCCTGCGGCAGCGCAGGATGCGATGGGGGCGTGGCTCTCAGATGCGAAGGCACGGGCGACGGCGCGCGCGGCGGCCCAAGACCTGTCTGAACGCCTGACGGCAAACTGAGGAACCCGAATTTATGTTGTGGTCATTGATCAAGATTATTGTGTTTGTCGGCGTTGTTGCAGCGGCGGCATGGGGTGCCGGGTATCTGCTGGAAAGTCAGGGCGGTGTTCAGATCACCGTGATGGGCACGGAATACAGTTTCGGCCCGTTGCAGTCGGTCATTGGCGTCGTGGTGCTGCTGGTTGCGGTTTGGATCCTGCTGAAACTGATCTCTCTGCTGTTTGCGACGTTGAAGTTCATCAACGGGGATGAGACTGCCCTGTCGCGCTATTTCGACCGCAACCGTGAACGCAAGGGGTTCGAGGCGCTGTCGGAGGGTCTGATGGCGCTGGCCAGTGGCGAGGGCCGCGTGGCGATGGCGAAGGCAGCGAAGGCGGATAAATACCTCAACAAACCCGCGCTGACCAACCTGCTGACCGCACAGGCGGCTGAACTGGCCGGGGATCGCCGCAAGGCCGAGGAAACCTATCGCAAGCTGGTCGAGGATGATCAGACCCGCTTTGTCGGTGTGCGCGGGATCATGAAACAGAAGCTGGCGGATGGGGATACGGATACCGCGCTGAAGCTGGCGGAGAAGGCCTTTGCACTGAAGCCCAAGCATGAGGAAACCGGTGACGTCCTGCTGCGCCTTCAGGCGGAGAAGGAAGACTGGTCCGGTGCCCGCCAGACGCTGAGCGCCAAGTTGAAGAACGGTGTGCTGCCGCGTGACGTGCACAAACGCCGGGATGCGGTGCTGGCGCTGTCCGAAGCGCGTGACGTCTTTGCCGAAGGCAACGACATTGCCGCGCGGGAAGCCGCGATTGAGGCGAATCGCCTGTCGCCTGACCTGATCCCCGCCGCCGTGATGGCCGCGCAGGGGTATATTGAGCAGAACAAACCCCGCTATGCCACGCGGTTGCTGACCAAAGCCTGGGGCGTGCAACCGCATCCCGATCTGGCGGCTGCCTTTGCTGCGATTGCCCCGGATGAGAAACCCGACGCGCGGATCAAACGCTTTGCTGGCCTGACCAAGGCGAAAGCCGATCATCCCGAAACCAAGATGCTGCTGTCTGAACTGCACATCGCGAACGAGGATTTCCCGCAGGCGCGCCGCGCGCTGGGCGATCTGGTTGAAACCGATCCCACCGCGCGGTCGGTCACCCTGATGGCCGCGATTGAGCGGGGCGAGGGCGCGTCTGACACGGTGGTGAAAGGCTGGCTGGCCAAGGCGCTGACGGTGTCGCGTGGTCCGCAGTGGGTTTGCGACAATTGCCAGCACATCCATGCCACATGGCACCCGATCTGCGTCAACTGTTCCAGCTTCGACACGCTGGCGTGGACGACGCCGCCCACGGCAGAGGTGGCGATGCCCGGCGGGGTTCAGATGCTGCCGCTGATTGTTGGCGCGATCGAGGACAAATCGGACGAAGCGGCTGACACGACTGGCAAAGAGCCGGATGCCTCCGTCATCGAAGATGTGGAGCTTGTGGAGGATGCGGTGGTGGAGACGGCAGAAAAGACCGACAAGCCACAACCCGCAACCTGACAGCCGACCCGCGCCTGACCAGAAAGAAAGCGGACTGCCCGATCAGGGGCGGTATGTTTGTGCAATTGGAGCAGCCTCGCGTCCCGTAGTGCATTTGCATCATAGACAGTCCTGACGCCGCCAACGTCTAATTCCCTGCAAAACAGGGAGATGACAATGTTTACATTATCCAAGCGAAACCTCGTTCTGGGGGCCGCAAGTGCCGTCGTTGCCAGTTGCATGACCGTGATGGCCGCCTCGGCCGAGAGTATCATCATCGGTGTGCCCGCCGCGCAGTCCGGCCCCGTGGGAGTTGCCGATCATCAGGACTGGACCAACGGTCTGATGATGGCGATTGAAGAGATCAACGCGGACGGTGGTGTGCTGGGCCGGCAGTTGGAAGCCAAGATCATTGATCTGGACATGCTCACACCCGAGGGCAACGTTGCGGGCATCCAGACCCTGATCGAAGGGGGCAGCCACGCAATTGCCTCTGCCTTCACGATCATTCCGCCCCCTGCGATGGACACAGCAGCGCCGTCGGGCATCCCTTATTTGCACGGCAATACCTCGTCGCTGAACGTCGATTTGTTTCAGGGCGATCCGGAGAAGTACAAGAACATCTTCCAGCTGGATGTGCCTGAGAAATACTATGGCTCCGGCTATGTGAAGTTTTTGCAGGACATGGTCGCCTCCGGCCAGTGGGAACCGAAGAACAACAAAATCCATATCGTGCAGGGGCAGATCAGCTATACGCAGCTGATCTCTCAGGCCACGCAGGAGGCCGCCGCCGCCACCAATGGTGAATGGGAGATTGCGGCGATCACCGACATTCAGTTCCCGGTGCAGGATTGGGCGCCGGTGATCCGCGCGTTGCAGGATACCGATGCCGCCGCGATCATGATCGACCACTGGGTTGCCGCCGAACTGGCTGCCTTTGCCCAGCAATATGCCTTTGATCCGGTGCCCGATTCGCTGGTCTATTTGCAGTATGGCCCGTCGCAGCCGGAATTTCTGGACCTTGCGCAGGGCGCGGGTGAGGGCATGATCTGGGGCACGGTCTATGGTGTCTATGCCGATGAAATGGGCGCGGCCTTCCGGGAGAAGTACCGTGCGAAGTATCCCGGCACGATGGGCATGGTTTATACCGGTGGCGGCTATGACGCGGTGCAGATCCTCAAACAGGCGTGGGAGCAGGTGGGCGATCCGGATGATTTTGCCGCCGTGGGCGACGCCATCCGCGCGATTGAATATCGGGGCGTGAACGGGTTCTACACGTTCGACCCGGAGACGAATTCCGGCATTTCCTATCCCAACATGACCGACGATCCCGAAGCGGGCCAGGCGCATCTGTTCTTCCAGGTACAGGACAATGAGCACCGTATCATCGCGCCATCGCCCTTTGCCGAAGTCGACTTTGTCGCGCCGCCCTGGTGGTAAGTCAGAGGGACCGCAATGCTGTTCGGATGTGAAGGGATCAACCTGTCGCTTGGCGGCAGGCACATCCTGAAAGATGTCGCACTGACCGCCCAGCCCGGAGAGATCCTCGGGCTGGTGGGGCCGAACGGGGCGGGGAAAACCTCCCTTTTTGAGGTGCTGTGTGGGCGCTATGTGGCGGATGCCGGCAAGGTGATACTGGATGGCCGCGATGTGACCGCGCTGCCCTTTCACAAACGCACGCGGCTGGGGTTGGGGCGGACGTACCAAAGCCCGGTGGTGCCCGCGTCCCTCACTGTGGGAGAAACCTTTCGCGCCGCGCGCAAGGCCTACACCCCGCATCTGAGCAAACATGACGCCGAATGGGCCGCGCGGCTGGTGCATCTGCACGTGCCATGGGGCACGCCCGCTGCGTCTCTGGGCGCGTTTGAGCGGCGCAAGTTGCTGCTGGCCTGTCTGATGATGCGCGGGCCGAAGGTGATCCTGATGGATGAACCCGCCTCCGGCCTGATCAACGCGGAGATTGATGAGCTGGACCTGATCATGCGCACCCTGGTCGATGAATATGACATCGCGCTGGTGTTGATCGAACATCGGCTGGAGTTGCTGTCGGCGGTGGCGGATACCTGCATCGTACTGGATCTGGGCGAGGTGATTGCCAGCGGCGCACCGGGCAATGTCTTCGAAAACCCCCGTGTCAGAGCCGCATATTTCGAGGGACAGGATGCCTGAATTGTTGGAAATCGGGAAGCTGTCGGCGGGCTATGGTCCGCTCCGCGTGCTGCATGAGATCGACATGACAGTGCGCGCGGGCGAACGGCTGGGGCTGGTGGGCCTGAACGGGCACGGCAAGACGACGCTGATCCGGGCGCTGACCCATATGTCGGGCTGGCAACAGGGGTCGATCAAGCTGGACGGCAAGGAGATCGGCGGCGCGCGGTCGCTGGGCGCGGGACGTCGCACGCCGGGGCTGGTGCGTATGGGGATCGGTGTGGCGCCGCAGGGCGATGCGATCTTTCCGGGATTATCAGTGCGCAAGCATCTGGAGTGCGGCGCGTTCTCAAAGCTGGCGTGGCGGGAGCGGAAGGGGCGGATTGACCGGATCTTTGACATCTTCCCGCCGCTGCGCCCGCTGGAACATGCGCTGGTCGGAAAGCTGTCGGGCGGTGAACGGCGGATGGTCTCGATTGGCCGGATGCTGATGACCGAAGCGCGGCTTTATCTGATTGATGAGCCGTCGCTGGGGTTGGCACCGAAGATTTCCCATCGGGTGATGGAAGCGCTGTGGGACCTGCCCGTGGAAGGCGCGATGATCATTGCGGAGCAGAACGTGGCACTGCTGACGGGCCGTGCGGACCGGATGATCGGCATGCACGCGGGCCGTTTGCGCGGCGACGTTGGCCATGTGGCGCTGAGCTGATGGATCTGGGTCTGATCATATACGCGCTGAACCTGTCGGCGATCTACGCGCTGATGGCGATTGGCATTTCGATCCTGTGGTCGTCGGTGGGCATCATCAACATGGCGCATGGGGCGACCTTTGCGGTGTCAGGCTATGCCGCGTGGCTGATCACGGGCGTGATGAAACCGGTGATTGCGGAAATGCTGGGCAATGGCGGTCTGGCGACCTTTGCGATGGCGGGGACACTTGTCGGGTCTGCGCTGGTTGCGGGGGCTTTGTGTGGGGTGGTGATTTACCTGCTGGCCTTCCTGCCGATCCACGACAAACCGAACTTTCAGGTACGCGCGCTGATCGTGACGCTGGGCCTGAACATTGCGGCGGTGCAGGGGCTGCTGTGGACGTTTGGGCCGCGCAATCAAGGGCTGCCGAAGATCTTCGGCTTTGGCCGGTGGGAGGTCTGGGGCACCAAGATCAGATACGATCAGGCAGGCACGATCATCGGTGCCGCGATCATCATGACATTGACGCTGGCGTGGCTGAGGTATTCCCGGCGCGGGCTGGAAGTGCGCGCGATGATGCAGAACGCGGAAGGGGCGGCATATTCCGGCATTTCACGACAGGTGACGGCGCTGCCTGTGTTGATGCTGACAGGCGCATTGGCTGGCATGGCGGCGGCGCTCCTCAGCCAGACGATTTTTGTCAGCCCCACGGCGGGGGTGATCCCCTTGGTCAAAGGCCTGACAATCGCGCTTTTGGGCGGATTAGGCTCTGTTCCCGGCGCGATGATCGGCGCGCTGCTGGTGGGGTTCCTTGAAGCCATCGTCGGCGCGATTCCCTTCCTCGGCCAGCGCTATGTTATGTTCGCCACTTTCCTCTTTATCATCGCCGTCCTGATCATCCGCCCGCGCGGCATCGGCGGCCTGTTGGATGACACCCGCGAATGAGTGAGAAACGTTTTCATAAAGTCGGACGCAGGCCCTATGAGCTACGGCTGACCCCCGATGGCAGTGCCGAGCGTGCGCGCGGTCGGCTGCCCGGCACCAAGCGGCACTGGCTGCAATGGCGTGACGTGCACAACCCCAAGACGCTGCGGCGCGAGCGGGTGCTGGTGGACAAAAAGCCACTGTGGTGGGTGATTGGCCTCAGCTTTCTGGTGATCATCACGCCGTTCCTGCCGAACTCACTGATTTCGGTTGTGTCGATCTTTTGCGTCTATGCTTCGATCAATGTGCTGTGGACGCTGATCATCGGGACGGCGGGGATTTTCTCGCTCGCGACTTTGGCCGTGGTTGGGGCGTCGGGCTATATCGCCGCTGCCGCCAATGTCTATCTGGGCGTGCCGTGGCCCTTCATGTTGCTGATCGGGCCGCTGGCCGGGCTGGTGTTTGGCGCGGTGCTTGCGGCACCCTCGACGCGGCTTGATGGTCTCTATTACGCGCTTCTGACCATGGGTGTGGCCGAGATTTGCCGGGTGTTCGTGATGCAATTGCGCCCCCTGACGGCGAGCGGCGGCGCGATCACCAATGTTGACAGCTTCATCCCCGAAGACTGGTTCCTGCAACGCCCCGGCCTGCTGCTGGGGTTTGCGGGGGCCTTTCTGCTGCTGTTGGGGGCGCTGTTGGTCTGGCGGCTGGTGAATTCCGAACGGCTGGGGATGCTTTTGCGGGTGGCGAAAACCAGCCGGGAGGATGAAGCCTTTGCCGAAGCTATCGGCATTGATTTCCGCCGCGCGCGACTGCTGGTGTTTGTGATCTCATCGGCGGCGCTGGGCGTCGTGGGGGCGTTCTATGCGATGTATTTCCGCTCCATCTCGCCGCAGATTTTCTCGCTCGATCAACTGCTGCTTTTGTTCGCGATGATGGTGATTGGCGGGCTGGGACGTGCCGAAGGGGCGGTGATCGGTGCCGCAGTTGTCACGATCATCGACAAGGGGCTGATCACGCTGGGGCCGCCGCGGATCATTCTGGTGGCGCTCATCATGATTGGCGTCACGATTTTTGCCCGTGAAGGGCTGACCGGGGCCCGCGACCAATTCCGCGATTTCCGCAAGCGCAAAGCCGGGGAGCGGCGCGCGGGACGGACCGACAAGGGAGGTGAAGCCATGCCTGAAGAAGCCACCGACGTGCACGACAAGCAGGAGCTGTACTATCGCCGCTTCAACAAACGCCTGCGGGACCGGTTGAAAGAGCTGATCACGCCAGAGCTGATCGAAGAGCACAAGCGCGATCCGCTGGGCCACCATTCCGATGCGCTGTCGCGGGTGCTGAACTACTTCCGGCGGGGGGAGATGGCGGACAAATACGTGATCCACCGCATGATCCCGGCGGAGGAGAAGTTTCGCATCATGGCGGTCTCCGGCCAGCGCGGGATGCCGCCGCGTGTGGTGGATGATCGCGAATATACCGACATCAAGGACGCCTATCATGCGGTGTTCCTGCTGCGTGTGAATGACCTTTTGGAAAGCTGACCCATGACGGACGTAAGACTATTCGGGTATTCGGACCCGCTTGCCGCACAGGCGGGCAAACCGATTGATTTCATGGTCTCGGCTGAGGGGACAACGCAAGCAAAGGCCGAACTGGTGCGGCTGGTGCATGGGGATTTCAACCCGGATGGTCCGGGGTTCATCGAAGAAGTGGTACAGGCGGACATTCCCGGCACGCTGGATGTGCAGCGGCAGTATACGCAGAACGGGTCGTTTGCGCGGGTGGATGATCCGGGGGATGTGCTGGCGCCGGAGGGGGCGTTTACCGTGCATGCCTTCATCTGGCCGTCGATGCCGATGGCGGGGCGGCAGACGATCATGGGGCGCTGGTCGGTGCATGAGGCGACAGGATATGCGCTGGGCATCAATGCCGAAGGCAAGCTGGAATTCTGGGTGGGCGACGGGTCCAAAGTCGATCAGGTGGTGGCCGATGCGCCGCTGGTGCCCAAGGTCTGGGTGCTGGCCGTGGCGAGCTTTGATCCCGCGACGGGTGAAGCGCGGTTGCGGCAGATTGATGTGCAGAACGCGTGGAATTCCCACATCGGGCCCGTGGTGCCCTATGACCATAACGCCCATGTGGTGGAGACATTGCGGGTGAAGCCCACCCACGCCGATGCGCCTTTCCTGATTGCCGGCGCGCATGAGCATAACGCCAAGCGCGGCGCCTTTGTTTCGACTCTGTACAACGGGAAAATCGACCGCTGCGGGGTTGTCGGGCGGGTCTTGAGCGCCGATGAGATGGCGCAGATTGCCGAAGGCGAGGTGCTTGCGGACCCGCTGACCTATTGGGATACGACCGCCGGATACACGGACCGTGGCATATCGCCAGACATTCAGGACACAGGCCCGAACGGGCTGCATGCGGTGGGCGTGAACAGGCCCATTCGCGGGATGACCGGGTGGAACTGGCAGGGGCGCGATGATTGTTATCGATTGAACCCTGCGCAGTTTGGCGGCGTGGCTTTCCATGACGACGCGCTGACCGATTGCGCGTGGTCCCCGACTGTCAACTGGACACCGCCTGCGGATTTCCGGTCGGGCGTTTATGCGCTCAAGATCACCGCCGGCGACGCGGTGGAGCGGATCCCGGTGATCATCCGGCCTGACAAACCGCGCGCCAAAATCGCGGTGCTGATGTCGACCTTTACCTATCTCGCCTACGCCAATGAACACCTCAGTTTCGAGGCGCAGATCGCCCAGGCGATTGTCGCGCATACGCCCGTCATCTCGGGCGAGGATCTGGAGTACAACAAGCTACAGGAGTTTGGGCTGTCGACCTATGACCATCATACCGATGGGGCAGGCGTGTGTTACTCAAGCTGGAAGCGGCCGATCATCAACATCCGTCCGGGGTATCGCATGGCGGGGATGAACTTCCCCTGGGCGCTGCCTGCGGATCTGTCTCTGACGTGGTGGCTGGAGCATGCGGGATACGAGTATGACCTGATCACCGACCATGATCTGGACCGCGAAGGGGAGGCGGCATTCGCGCCCTACAAGACGATCATCAACGTGACCCACCCGGAGTATTATTCCGAAACCATGCTGGACGGGACGGAGGCCTATCTGAAGAACGGGGGCCGGGTGATGTATCTGGGCGGCAATGGATATTACTGGGTGACGGCATCCTGCCCGGATGATCCGGCCTGCATTGAGGTGCGCAAGCTGGATGTGGGATCGCGCGCCTGGCAGGCGGAAGCGGGGGAGGGGTATCTGGCCTCCACCGGGGAACGGTCAGGGCTTTGGCGCTCACGCGGGCGGCCGCCGCAAAAGCTGGTGGGCCTGGGCTTCACAGCGGAAGGGATGGACCGGGCGGAACCGTTTGAACGGATGCCGGACAGTTTCCACAAACGCGCGGCCTGGATATTCGATGGGATCGGGGATGAGGAGTTGATTGGCGACTTCGGTCTTGCGCTGGGTGGCGCGGCGGGGGTCGAATTGGACCGCTATGACCTCGCGCTGGGCACACCGCCGCACACGCTGCTGGTGGGATCGTCGATCAACCACACGGACAATTATCCGCTGGTGTCCGAAGAAATCACCTATGCCTTTCCGGGGCGCGGCGGCTCACAGGACCCGCAGGTGCGGGGCGACATGATCTACTTCACCACGGCCAATGACGGCGCAGTTTTTGCCGCGGGTTCCATCAGCTGGAGCCAGGCGCTGCCCTGCCATGGCGGTGAAAACAACGTCGGGACCATCATGCGCAATCTGCTGGACGCTTTCACAAAAGATGGCGCTTTGCCCGGTTCCGCATATACTGGAGAGGAGAAACACTGGAGGTAGTAGCCTTTCTGGGGGGCATCCAATGTACACCAACATGAGCGAACTGTCGGCGTTTGTGGTAAAACTGAACGCACGGGCGCAGCAATCCGGCATGACCGATCTGGTCAACTGGGCAGTGTCCAATCTTGCGGATGTGCTGGGATATGACTGCGCGTGGTACGGCTGGGCGCATGTGCAGCAACGCGGCACGACCATCCACGCCAGTTCTGTTTATAACCTGCCCAAGCATTATTACGACACATGGACCGGGGTTGCGCATCAGGACCTTCTGGTCGAACAATTCATTGAAGACCCCACCTGCGTGCCGACCTATGATCGGTATGGCAATTCCCAGACCGACGGGATGGAAACGCTGTCCGATACCTTTGGCCTGCGCAAGATGGCCACCGCGATGTGTCTGCGCCGGGACCGGACCGCATCCTTTTACATCTCCGCTTATCGCGGCGGGCAGCACACCGGGGGGTGGACGCGGGGCGATTGTGAATTCCTGCAATGCGCGGTCGACAACATCTCTGCCGCTGCCCGGATTGCCGCCAAGAATGACCTGCCGGCAAGCGATGCACAGACCGCCGCGGTTTTCCTGAGCCGCCATGGTGCGACGATTGTCGGCCTTGATACGATGCGCGACCGTTTTGGCCATCTGTGGACCCGCAGCGATGGGGACCGTGTGCCCAAGTGGTTGGCCGACTATGTGGATCAACCCGGAGAGCATATTCTGATTGATCAGGAACTGGTTGCCACCTGTGAGCCGCGGATGTCGCGGGAGGGGTTGTCGTTGCAGAAGGTGTCGTTGCGCCCCCTGCGCAAGTTCGACCTGCTGACCGGGCGCGAACGGGACGTGGCGCATGTGCTGGCCAGTGGCAAAAGCCACAAGGAAACCGCACGGATCCTTGGGGTGGCCCCATCGACCATCCGCAACCAAACGCAATCCATCTATGGCAAGCTGGGCATCGACAACCGCGCGAGTCTGGCCAAACACGTGCCTGTCTGACCTTCGCCGTTGACCTTTGGTCTGCCAGAGGATTGAGTCCCCCGATGTTTTGAGGACGCATTGATGGACAGCACCCTATTCCTTGCTTTCATGGCCGCCACGCTGGCGATTGTCGTCACCCCCGGCCCGTCTTGTGCGCTGGCCTCCAGTCAGGCGCTGAAATACGGGCCAAAGGCCGCGCTGGTGACGGTGATGGGTGATGCGCTGGGGTCGGTGGTGCATATCGTGATCGCGGTGATCAGCCTTCAGGCATTGTTGAGCGTTGCCGGACAGGTCCTGCCGGTGCTTCAGGTGCTGGGCGGGATGTATATCCTCTATCTTGCCTATAAGTCCTTCACCGATGTGCCCCATGCGGCGGTGGGAGCGGGTCAGATGCGGGGCTATGGGCATGCTTTTCTGAGCGGTTTCTTCGCCTGTGTCAGCAACCCCAAGGCCATCGTCTTTTTCGCGGCACTCTTTCCCGGCTTCATCGCGCCCGATCTGGATGTCGTGTTCCAGTCACTCGTCTATGGCGCGATTTTCGTGCTGCTCGATGCGGTGTCGATCATTGGATATGCGATGCTGGCAGTGATGGCCGTGAACTCACGCTATGGCCAGCGGATCAATATCAACAAGCTGAGCGGTTTTGGATTGTTTGGCGTCGGTGTGCTGCTCATTTTCAAGGGCGTGCGTGATATACGAACGGCCTGAGCATTGTCCCGCCCCTATCGCAGAGAGCACCACGCGCCATGACATCATTAAGCCTCGGCCTGATTGCTGCTTTGTGCTGGGGTCTGCACGATATCACCATCCGCTACCTGAGCCGCACGGTGCCTTTGATGGCAGCACTTCTGGTGGTGCTGACCGTGGGGGCCCTGTTCCAGACCGGCGTGATCCTGAGCCGGGGGGAGGGGTTTGCCGTCAGCAGTGCCGCTGCGGGATATGCGGTTGGCGCCGGACTGGCGTTTCTGGCGGCGAGCGTGGGGCTCTATTTTGCTTTTGAACGCGGGCCGGTGCGGTTGGTTGCGCCGATCATTGCGGGCTTTCCGATCCTGTCGATTACCTTTGCCGTTCTGGGGGGCAGCACCATCTCCCTGCTGCAAGGCGCAGCGGTTCTGGCGATTGTGTTCGGCGTCGGGATTGTCGCGGCCCTGTCTGATCACAGTGACGAAGCGATCCCGCCCATCGGTCCGACCATTGCGCTGGCTGCGTTTTCGGCTGCGGGTTTCGCCAGCACGTTCAAGTTGGGTCATATCGCCGCCGAACTATCGGGAGAATTGCCTACCACCCTTGTCACCCGTCTGACCGCACTGGGTGTGTTGCTGGCCTTTCTGCTGGCGCGCCGGATGCCGCTGTGGCCGGGACGTACCGCGATGGTGCCGTTGTGCGCGATGGGGTTGCTGGACGGCGTCGCGCTGCTGTCGATCATGTCCGCTGCGGCTTTGCCGCATCCGGAATATGCTTCTGTGGCGTCATCCCTCTTCGGATTGCTGACGATTCTGCTGGCGTGGATCCTGCTGAAGGAGCGGATGACCATGTCCCAATGGGGTGGATGTCTGATCGCGTTTGCCGGTGTCGGCTATCTGGCGTCGTAACGCAGGGTAGAAATTTCGGCAGAATCCTGACGCCACGGCAGATGGTGAGCAAATATCCGCCATTTGCTGAGCAATACCCCGCCGAAAACCATCCCCTTGCGATCCGCACCGGCATGTCCGTTCGATTTTTTCGATAGCATAACCATATGATTTATAATCTTTTTATTGAATATTGTGATTTTTCTCCAAAATACATGTGAATATTCTGAACCTTTTCCCCCGTGCAGCCGACGTACTATTGTAACGAGTGCAAGATGTTGCCGGGGGATCTCTTTTTGGCCAGTGGGCGTGTATGTGCTCGCTGGCCTTGTTTCCCCGGTTATCTTTGAAGTCGCGTGGGGCGGCTGCGTTATTACTGGGGTACACGAACGGGCTATGGACCGGCTGATCCAGATGGAAGCGTTCGCGCAAGTGGTCGATCAGGGAGGGTTCTCTGATGCCGCAAAAAAGATGGGTATCTCCAAGTCCGCCGTCTCCAAACATATCTCCTGTCTTGAGGCCCGTCTGGGCGCGCGTCTGTTGAACCGGACCACCCGCCGCGTCAGCCCGACAGAGATCGGCACAGCCTATTACCGCCGTGCGCGTCAGGTTCTGAGTGATGCAGATCAGGCCGATGCGCTGGTGTCCTCCATGCAGTTTGAACCAACGGGTCTGCTGCGCATCAGCGTGGCAAGCGATCTGGGCCGCAGCCATCTGATGTGCGTGCTGGAACGGTTTCTGGCCGCCTATCCGCAGGTAAACATTGAGCTTGAGCTGAGCGTGGGAGACGTGCCGCTGATCTCTGGCCACTTTGATCTGGCGATCCGCACCGGTGCGATGCAGGACAGCACGCTGCTGACGCGCAAGCTGGCCACGGCCAGCATGCGGGTTCTCGCCAGTCCGGCCTATCTTCAGCAGCACGGACGACCTGAAACGATCGATGCGCTGAGCAATCATATCCTGCTGACCCATATCGGTCATCAGGACGTGGGCGGCTGGAAACTGCACCCGCTCAAAGGCAAGACCATCCATGTGCCGCCCAAGGGCTCGCTTGCGATCAACGACGGTCAGACGCTGCTGGATGCGGCGATCAATGGCTTGGGGATTGCCTATCTGCCCAGCTACGTCTTTGCCGATGCGCTGGCGGCCGAACGGGTGGTTGATATTTTCCCCGATCTGGCGCTGAAACCGCAGGACATTCATGTGCTATATCCGTCAGGCCAATTCATGCAGCCGAAAGTGCGCGCCTTCATCGATGCGCTGGCCGCGGCGTTCACTGACAAGGGACCTGACACGTGGTGAGGGAATTTCCCCGCTGTCCCAAACTTGCGATTCGCGTGTAAATACCGCAACCTCTTGATATACGACTTTTTTTGAACAGAATTTTGACGGCAAATTGGAATGAGCGCAGACCACGGATTTCTCATGCGCCAGATCGCCACTGGTGATCAGGCAGCCTTTGCTGCGCTGTATCAGGCGCTCGAAGGGCCGACGCTCAGATTTATTCGGTCAAAAATGAACGATCCGCATGAAGCCAACGACATACTTCATGAAGTGTTTATGGAAGTCTGGCGATCAGCTGGGAAATTTGAGGGGCGCTCCATGGTCAGGACCTGGGTCTTTGGCATTGCCTACCGCAAGACGGTAGACGCTTTCCGCAAGCGCGGGAAGGTGGAGACGCGCGACGAATTACCCGAACAGATCGATCCGGCAGATGCCGCAGACATGACGTTGAATGCCCGGCAGGAAGCTGTGCATTTGAAGTCATGCCTGAACGGGCTTTCCGAGGAACAGAGGCTGGCCATATCGCTCGCCTACTTCGAGGACATGACCTATGATGAGATCGCCGAAGTGGCAGGCGTGCCTGCCGGGACGGTTAAATCAAGGGTCTTTCACGCCAAGAAACTGTTGGCTGCCTGCATGCGCAGCCGGATCGAGAGAGCCGCAACATGACCCTGCTGGACCAAGAAGAAATTGACGCGCTGCTGGTGTTTCACGCCAATGGCACCCTGAACGCCCAAGAGAGGGAGAAGGTTGAAACCGCACTGGCGCGGGATCCTGACCTGTCAGATGACCTGTCGCTCCTTCAGGCCCTGCGTGCCGAGATGCAGGAGGAGGCGCTGCCCTCCGCCGGGATGCTGGCGCAGCAGCGGCTGATGGCGGCCGTGAAACGCACTTCGCAGGATGTTCCGGCCCCGGTTACGGAACCACAGGCGCGCAAGACCTCATGGCCGATTGCCCGTATGGTCGCCGTTCTGGCCGTGGCCGCGCTTGTTGGTCAAAGCGTATTTGTCTGGCGCGGAGCCGAGGCGCCGGGCTATGAACTTGCATCCAGTGGTGCAGTAGGCGACCTTCTGGTCGCGTTTCAGCCAGGAGCGACGGAAGAAATGATTCGCGAGACGCTGCTGTCACTGGACCTGCAGATTGTCTCTGGCCCGTCTTCTTTGGGGCTGTACCGTCTGAGCAGCGGTGAAGAACAGATTGGCGTGCAGGCGCTGGCCGCCCGGAATGACGTTATTGAAAGCGTGGAGAATGCGAGCGAATAAGGCCAACATAAGCACGGCGGCGGCCCTTGGGTCCTGTCTGTCGGTCCTGACATTTTTGTCAGGGCCGTTTTTGCTGTTTGGCTCTACAGCTGCGTCGGCACAGTTTTCGAGTGAAGAACCCCATGTGATTCTCGCTAGTGTCTCTGTCGGTGGGGGTGACAACGGCGGCGGTTCTGGTGGGGATGGCACTGGCGGGTCTGGTGATGGGACTGGCGGCACTGGTGGCAACGGTGATGGCACCGGCGGTACTGGCGGTAACGGTGATGGTACCGGTGGAACTGGTGGCAATGGCGATGGCACCGGCGGAACTGGCGGTAGCGG